>Ga0265338_10001378_pt1 | contig 39544 bp, 33 predicted proteins | sample 42126metaG_FD_193579 | JGI IMG/M metagenome (GOLD analysis project Ga0265338, IMG submission 193579) | Rhizosphere microbial communities from Carex aquatilis grown in University of Washington, Seatle, WA, United States - 4-21-26 metaG | ecosystem: Host-associated > Plants > Roots > Rhizosphere... | reverse complement strand
CCTGACGTTGGCGGCGTCCGCCGGCAGCACGCCATCCAGCACCACATTGTTGGAACCGAGCGTGGCCGTGGTGGTGCCGTCATAGGTCTTGTCGTTGGCCGTCAACCCGGAAATGACCGTCACCGGCGCCGGCGAGATGCTGGCGAGCAGGCTCGGCTGCGTGAGCGTGTAGTTGGTGGCGGCGCTGCCGGTGAGGGTCAGACCGTTCACCGACACAGTGATGTTGTTGTTGGTACCGGCGCTGGCAAAGGTAGCAGTGTAGCCGTTGGTGGAAAGCCTGACGTTGGCGGCGTCCGCCGGCAGCACGCCATCCAGCACCACATTGTTGGAACCGAGCGTGGCCGTGGTGGTGCCGTCATAGGTCTTGTCGTTGGCCGTCAACCCGGAAATGACCGTCACCGGCAATGTTGTTGCGATTATAATAAACTCCTGCGGCACCGACGGAGCGATCGGAATGTTGTTGGTAAATTGGCCGTCAGTAGAAAACGCATTGGTCGAAATCCGATTCCACAATGCCACCGGCGACAGTGCCAGATTCGTCGAAGCCATCAAATAATAGGTCGCATCCGCTGCTCCGCCAGAACCGCTGACAACCAAATTCGTTCCGGAAATTGTAACTAACGAAAACGTCAAACCCGCCGCTCGAGCCGTGGTTAATTCCGTGAGCCAAAATGCGATTAAAAGAACAATTATCGCAAACCAGGCGTGCACGGCATGTCGGAACATGCTGGAATAGGGTTGGTACATAATACAGTGAAGCGAATTGGAAATTTTACACCTTCTTATTCCACACTTTTTTGAATTCGTCAAATGCTCCTCCGTGGTGGCGCTGCGTATTCCGCCACGTTTGTGCTTAATTTCAGGTGGTCGGGTGCCCGCCAAGCAACGGCCAGTTTCGATCTTTTTCGGCTATCGCCGCAACCGGCAGTGGCCACTTGATAACCAGTTTGGGATCATCATACCGAATTCCGGTTGCCTTGTCAGGAGCATGGAACGCATTAATCTGGTAGAGCACCTCCGTCTCATCCTCAAGCGTCTGCAGCCCATGAGCGAACATTTCCGGCACATACACCGCGCGCCGGTTACGGGCGGTCAATTCCACGCCAATGTGTTGCAGGTAAGTTGGGGAACCTGGCCGGAGATCAACAATCACGTCGTAAAGTGCCCCCGCCGTGCAACGCACCAGTTTTACCTCGCAGGCTGGCGGCAGTTGGTAATGCAGTCCGCGCAAAGTGCCGCGCTGGCGATTAAATGAAATGCTCGACTGAATAAAAACCGAGGCCAGTCCTCGCTCTGAGAACTCACGTGCACAACAGGTTCGTGCGAAAAATCCCCGGGAATCCTCGTGCAGCTCCGGCTCCACAATAAATGCGCCAGGAAGTTTGGTTGGTTCGAATCGCATGACTACTCTTACCCATCAATCAATCATTGCTTGGAAGTACTATCCTCTTGATTGGTAATTTGGCTCAAGGATAGATCAAACGATAAAACTGCTGGCCGATCAACGGCGAAATGACGACTTGATATTCGTTGCTGACAACCTTAATCGCATTCGTCGCATTGACCCAATTCGTTTTCATGAGATTTGAATTTTGTTGCAGGACATAGCCTGGCCATGCGACGACGGCAGTATTTGTGGCCGTAAGAAAGATACCCAATGACGGCCGGCCAATGCCAGATTCCAAACGATAAAACCCCTGGCCGGTCAATGGCGAAATGACGACCTGGTATCCGTTGCTGACAACCGTAATCACATTTGTTGCTTTGACCCAGTTTGTTGTCGCGAGATTTAAATTTTGTTGCAGGACATAGCCCGGCCAGGTCACGACTGCAGAATTTGTAGGGGTAACGAAAATGCTTAAAGTCGGCGGGTCTGCAATGGTTTCCAACACGAGCACCCAATCGGGATCACCGGCGCTGTTGTTGCCCGGAGGCGTGAAATTTTGCGTGCCGGTGTTTGAAAATGGCGAGCCGGCAATGGTCGTGAAGGTATTCGCACTAGGGTCAAACCAGCGGGCGGTGATGAGATCTTGGAGTTTCGACATGGCGACAGTGATTGTCCCACCCTGCGGCAGATAGGCCATGCCGAGCGAGCCGCCGGGCGTCAGGGCAGCGGTCACATAGTTGTTGCCGGTAAAGAGGCCGCTGGTGACGAAACTGCCGTAACCACCCGTCACAAAGGCATGAGTCTGATCGGGTACCAGATTAGACCATGCTCGTGAACCAAACAGATTCGCCAGGTAATCGAGCTGAGTGACACCCGGTGAATCGAGAAAGCTTTGCCAGCCAGATGGAAATGTCACCGTATAGTGATTACCGTAAAGCTGACCGCTCGCACCGGAGAGCATTGTCCAGTATTCCTGCATGCGCAGATTGCGCGTCGAACCACCGTCCGTGCCGCTGTTCGTCTCGTATTCATAGTTGGCTTCGACCATGAAGGTCGGGATAACGCTCGACTGATTATAGGCGTGCAGGACTTCGGCGTAGGTCGGAGCATAAGTGTAGGCGGCGTTGAGGCCGACGATGGGCGCCCAGTTCGAATCATCCAACGAACTGCTTACCAGATAGTTCAACTCGATGGTCTGAAGGTGATTCGTGTCATAGTCCTTGATGCCTGATGCCACCGCCAGCACCACCGTATCATTGGTCGGATCGCTCCAGTTCTGAAAATCATTTCCGCTGCACCAGATAATGTTCGGGAAGTTCTTGTAACGATTTCCCAGATATTGGCCGTAGGCCCGGCAGTTGGTCGCGCCGTTGTTCAGCATGGTGGTCAGCCAACCACCCGTCTCGATGGGAACAAGCATGACCTCAATTCCGTTCGTCGCCGCCAGGTTGATGACCTGATCCAGGTATGCAAAATACGTCTCGTTGGGTGTCGTCAAATCATAAAAACCGCCGGAAATGGTGTTCGTAAACGGCAATGTGCCATTCAACAGGCTGGCATTCGCCCGCCCTCCTGTATAAGTGGTGCAAATCGCATCCATCAACAGTGTGTTGAATCCGTTGGTCGCGCGGTCGGCCAAAAAAGACGCAGCATTCGCTGCCGACAGGTTCACAACCAGAGACTGCGGCGAATCGCCCACCATCAAAAAGGGTACGTTGTTTTGATCCACCAGGTAACGACCACTGGCACTGACCTTGGCCGGATAAACCGGACTTGCTTCAGCGGGAATCGGCAACAGTGGCAGCAACCCAATAAAAGTAATAAGGGCGCACAATTGGCTCACGGTTACCATATTGTTTTTTAGTGAAATCAATGGAACAGGATGTGTCCATTCAGGAACGAAATGAATAACATAGAACGGTTCATTTCATCTGCGTGACAACGGGATTATGCCTGCACAAAATGGGAACGCGTATCCTTAACCGACATTCCGCCCAACGTTTTTACTTTATCCAAAATCGGCCGCATTATTCTTTCCAGAAAAAGCTCTCGTCAATTTGCTTTGTGCGGATCAGATATTCAAGCTGCTTGAGCCGCGTAAAGGTGCGGTGCTGAAAGACTTCCGCAGGCATGTCAATCTTTTTGAACAAGTCATAGAGTTGCTGCGCACCGCGCCGGGCATCCCAGGCGCATTTGAAGTCCGGGAGATGCTTCCGAATCTTTTCAAACGAAACCCGGTAGCTGCGATTGTCCGGGCTGGGAGCCCCGAACGAGAGCTGGCAGCCGGGGAAAGTTCCCGCCACGATCTCCGCAATTTCCTTCACTCGGTAATTGTGCTTTGTGTCGCCGACATTGAAAACCTCGTTATGCACGGCTTCACGGGGCGCTTCCAAAACCGAAATAATGGCGCGACAAATGTCCAAACCGTGAACCAACGGGCGCCACGGGGTTCCATCACTGGTCATCCTGATTTCCTTGGTCGTCCAAGCCAGCCCCGAAAGGTTGTTCAGCACGATGTCAAACCGCATGTGCGGCGATGCTCCATACGCAGTGGCGTTTCTGAGAAAAGTGGGAGAGAACTGGTCGTTGGCCAATGGTTTCAGGTCTCGCTCAACCATGGTTTTACAAATCGCATACGCGGTTTGTGGATTTATGGGAGACGTTTCATCCACATAGTCGCTCTCAGCAACTCCATACACACTGCAGGACGACATGTAGACGAACCGTTTGACACCGACCTTACGGGCCAGTTCCGCCAGTCGCACCGACGCTTTATGGTTGATGTCATAGGTGATGTTGGGTGCCAACTGACCCAATGGATCATTGGATAATTCAGCCATGTGTACCATCGCTTCCGCGCCCCGCAAATCCCCCACGTCAATCCGGCGGATGTCGTTCGTCATCGTCAACGGCACGACCCCGCTCGCCCGGTACAACGTTCCTTCTCTATAAAACCCCGTATCCACGCCTGTCACTTCATGTCCCTTGCGCAAAAGTTCGGGCCCAAGCAACGAGCCGAGATATCCGTCACAACCGGTTAGGACAATTTTCATAAAATAATATATCAGTTGCGCAAAATGCTTTTACCCAGGGAAGCCTCCCCAGCCAAGGATGTTCGGCCATCCACGCAACCCTTGTCAAGTAACACGTTCAAGGTCCATTCCGGGCTGACAACTTTACTCAAGTGTGTGTTTGACATGATTTTATTCGTGAACACTTGCACGATTGGTTGTGAGTTGTCGATACCAGCGGCGGCCTCAAGCTTGCGAATGATTACGGAGTAATTCCCGGTCAATTGACTTGGAACGCTGCCGCGTAGCGGATTTGCCAATCGGGCCTCCGCCGGTCAAGGGGCTCGAGGCCCCACCATTGCCAAGGCCAGTCGGCGCGTACCGACGGGTCGCCGTCGTGAATGTCCGTCATCAGCACCGGTACCGCTTTCCAGCCGAGATCGAGTGCAACCCTGGTTCGAACGTCCAGATCGACACCTGAAACAAAGAGGTGGCCACTTGGCCTGACCATGCGTGTGATATTGCGGAGGCATTTTTCCGCTTCCACGGGAGCCATATGACAAAGGAAATTGCTCCCGACCACCATATCCTGAAGCCCAAGAACTTTAATGAGTTCTGGATCAGTGGCATCACCATGCCGCCAGGTAATCCCTTCCCGGAGCCACGATTTAACTCTGGCTTGATCGCCTTCCCAATCAAACATTTCCCGCTTTTCATTCCCAGTCAACCGTTCAAAGATTGAGGAGGAAACCATTTCCGAGGTGTTGGGACTGTAAACGCCCTTTTCGGCAAAATTCAGAATTTCCCTTGAAATATCCACGGCATGCAGGACGACTTTAAGATCCGGTCGGGCCGAGCGGATGGTCCAGAGGATCGAATAGACCTCGGCTCCGATACTGCAAGCCAACACGGCAATGTTCAAAGTCGCATCGCGGGCTTTCTGATCGGCCAGGCGCCGCATCAACTCGAGCGCCGGGCGGTTCCGGAGAAAAAACGTGCCGAAATGCTGCTGGCGCCTGGCGCGCAGGCAGACCAAAGTGTGCAACCATGTCCCGTAGGAGCGGATTAAATGCAAATCTCGCACACGCGAAGGAAGCCGATGCCAGATCCGCTCATTCAACCGCAAATAAAAGCCCGCGGGAGACTTTCCTAAGACCTGCAAACGTGTCGTCTTCGCCAACATTGGATGAGATATTTCGTTGATTACCATATTGAGCAACTATGAGTGGTCTTTGACGGCCAGTCTGGTATTCCCGCAGGAAACAGGCCTGCTCCCTGCGCGTAATCTAACGCACTCTTTGTTCAGGTTTCACGATAACCGCTCCAACTTCCGGTTTGTGACACTCGCGACGGCCGGACGGCTGATCTACTCCTTCTCCGGGTCGGGTTGAGGCCGTGATAACAGATGGGGTAGCAGGTCCATGTACACATGCTTTTGGTTCATGGCAATCAGAAGAACCCAAGCGTAAATCCCTAGAACAAATCCAACCCCCACTATAAGGTACGGAATTTGCGGTAATCTCCCACCGAGCGTGAACTTCACAAGCAACCCCGCCACGCCCGCGAGCAAACCCGACAGAAACGATGGTTTGGTGGCTCTCCAAAGATCCGCCCAAGTGATTCCTGTGCCAAGTTTGGACCAGGCCGCAATCGGGATAAGCAGAAGCGTCAGGGCCGACGAGTAACCCAAGGCGACTCCTTTAGGCCCGTGACTCATACCAAGCACGATTCCCAGGATGACAATAGGTGCCGCCGCAGTGCTGATGCTCAAGGCTCGTCCCATCCGTCCCAGGGATGACACCAACCAGGAGAGCGGGTTAACCACTGCTAACACCAACGCCACCGGGGCAAGCAACCTGAAGATCGGGGCCGCCTCCATCCATTTGGCACCGAGCACGATACGCACTATCTCCTCCGCAAACAGGGCGCACGTGATGGTGATTGGAACGGTAAACGATATGAGCAGCGAGTAGCTCATAAGGAAAGATCTGATAAAGCGTTGGGAATCATGCTGCATCCGTGAGAGTGCAGGGAAAGCGACGCCGGAGACCGCACCGTTCAATTGTTGTACTGGCAAAGTGACAAGCTGGTACGCCCGCCCGTACAGCCCAAGCGCGTCCGCTCCCCAAAAGTGACCCAGAAGCATCTTCTCCGCGTTCATCGTCAGGTATACTACAAAGCTATTACAGGTGGCAATGCCCCCAAAATGAAGCATCGACCGGATGCCGGATCTGCGTCGCGGAGGACCTGGAATCCAGGAAACAGCCAACCATTGGGCGGCAGCACCGATCATTGAAGTGGTAATCGCCATGCCCACCAGGGACCAGTAACGGCAACCGAGCAACGCCATAACGATGCCCGCCGCAGCGCCGACCGCGAGGGACAAGACATCGATTTTCGCCTGCGTCACGAATCGCATACCTCGCTGGAGCAACGCCGCGTGCTGGGCTGCCAGCCCGTTTAACATAAACATCGCTCCCGACACCACCGCGACCCAGTATAAGCGGGGCTCGTGGTAGAACGCGACCAGGAGCGGGGCTAACGCTGCGCAGAGTATGGCTAGAATTACCCCGACGACGACGTTGATCCAGAACAGGGTCGAAGTCTGATCATGTGTCACCTCAAGCCTTTGAATGGTCGCCATTCCCAAGCCGGCGTCCCGGAAAAGCCCGAGAAAGCCGGTCACCACGGCCACCATTCCCTGCAGGCCAAAATCTTGCGGTGATAGCAACCGCGCCAACACCACCATCGTTGCGGTTTGTATCACGAATTTCACGCTTTGCGCCACCACGGTCGCAAAACCGCCCCTCACCGACCTCCGTTTCAGATCAGTAAGCGGGGGCTGTGCAAGGGCGTGGTACCGGGCCGAACGTTTGCTCACGTCCACACTCATAGACCTTTGAAAATAAGGTCGTACTGCTCGTCCAAAGCCTTGCGCGATTGCTCGACCCTTTGCCTGATGCCTCGTTTTAACTTCTCCGTATTTTTCTCCACGTCCTGAAATTGCTCGATCAACCTGCTGGCGTTGATGTGATTAATGTCGTGGCAGTATTCCGCCAGGCCCATCTCACTCATCAAAGATTCACATTTATGATGAAAAGAAATCGCAATCACCGGCTTGTTGAGAAGCAACGCCAGGAGAACATTGTGAAATCGGGTGGCCACGACTATGTCGGCCTCAGCAATCTGGGGCAGCAATTGCTCCACGGAAAGTGCCGGTTGATCAATAATGCGATTCTCATCATATACGCCCAGGCGCGCTTTAAGCAGATGTTTGAACTCCCGTGTAACGCTTGTGTCACCCTGATCACCGATTAACAATCTGATGTCATAGTTATGATCCAGCAACCATTTGACAAAGACCAAGAGAATTTCCAAATAGGGCCTGTGGGTTTGGCTACTGGGTATTTCCGTGCTGTACCGCCCAGCGTACTCCATTAAGCCCAAGGCAACAATACGCTTGCACTTTCCATTGCCAGCATAAGCCGGCAGCGCGGTGTCAGGCAAACTAAACACTAGATCGGGGTAAGTCAGGTCATTGTTCGCACGTAATCCGATGCCTTTTATACATTGTAGGCTGGACTGGTCGCGAAAAGACCTGAAGTCTGCCAAGGACAGGGCGGTTTTCACAAAAAATTTCCCAAGCAAGGTGTTTATGGGACCTGCGCCGACACTCGCAAAAACAACTTTGCATCGGCCCAATTTTGCCATTAATGTCCACTTGAACAGGTTATACGGTCCCCACCCCTCAAGGCCGAAAGCGTCTGTCAGCAATCCCGTACCTGGAATGATGAGCATATCGGTGCCCCTCAGCGTCCTGAATGCGTTCAGCCACCGGCAAAGCTCACTCGGCATTCCAATGAAAATCTTCCGCAGCAACTTAGCCAGTGGGTTTCTAAGATTCCGACGCCGGACGATCATTCCAACAATCGGAAAAGTTCGGATTTTGCGATCTGCAGCCAAAACCTCCGGGCAAGTGCAAATACAGGCAACTTCGGCTTTCGGCAGGAGCCGGTGAAGATGGTAAAGAATTGCCTGAAGGGTGCTTTCGTTGCCAATGTTAAGCGTTCCGAAGTGTCCAAAAAAACAAATCCTCTTCTCCTCTCCTTCGGATTGCCTCACGTTATTTTTCGTTTTCATTGTCCCCGGTCCTCTCTTGCTAACAATGGACACTCAGGCCGCCGCTCCACATAACGCCACTTCTGCACTTTCGCGGCCGGGATGACCTGAGCCATGCCGGGTTCCACATCCAGACAACTTGGGCTTGCTTTTGCAGTGCTCCTGGCATCCGCCCCATTCGCTAATTCCAGCAAGTCCGGGTAAGTGGTGATGCTACGCGTCATGCCATTTATCCCTCCCTAAAACTTTGCGTGCCATTGGAAGCAGGGCTTCCTTCAACCTATCCAACAAGGTGCAGTTCTCCAGCCAAAGACGCCAGTTCGTCCGGGCAGAATCAAGGTCATTGATCGCCCGAAAATTCCTCGCTTGTCTGAGGGCCATGTATGCGGCGCAATTACGAGCGCGCTCACTTGAGAAGCCGGGATACCTTTCACGGAAAACATCCTTCAAGCGCAGCAGGTCGCGTACGTTTTCTCCGGAACGCTCCGCCCGCGTGCTGTCGTTCGCAGCCGATACTCGGTAGCAGGCGAGAACCCTTGGAGAAAGCACGCCGCTGCCCAAAGAAACGGCCCGCACCCACATCTCCCGATCGGCGACGTGCACAAGCGAAGGCATGTATCCGCCGTGAGCCTCATAAAAGGTTCGTCTGATAACCACTCCGGGAAACAGCACAGAAGTGTTGTAGTAAAGCGATTCCACCGATCGCCCACCCTCCTCCAGCTCAAGGATTCGTTCCGTCACATTGGATATGATTTCGTTCTCGTCAACCAGGAAGCAGCGAGTTGCCAAGAATGAGACGTCTGAATGCAACCCGGCAAGTCGCTCAATCTCCGCGTAAAAGCCCGGTAGTACGTAGTCGTCACCGTGCAGAATATGGATCAAGTGCCCACGGCTTCTCTGGATGCAGGCGTTGAAATTGGCAATCGCGCCCTCATTTTTTGGCCGCCGGTAAAATGATGCGCGTCCCCCACCCACCGCCTTCACCAACGACTCCGGATCATCCTCGGTCGAGCAATGGTCAACCACCTCGATCTGCATTCGTTCTGGCCCGGTATCTTGAGCCAGGACACTTTGTAGTGTCTTCCGCAAGTATTCCCCTGAGTTATACGTGGGTATCATCACCGACCACAGGGGACGACCAATCCCTTCGGGAACAGTTCCAACATCCGGAATCGGTCGTGCGGCTGAGTCTCTCAACGCGGACAACCTTTTTAGATTTATCGGTCTGTTCATAATCAGGCTGATATTTTGTTTTTCTCCCTTGGACGAATTAGACGAAACGCTAACTTCTCTGTATCGCATTCAATGGCAGCGTCTTCTCATACAGTGTGTTGGAAGACCTGCTGCTTCCGTGGCATCCACGAACGACGCGGGTTTTTTGGCGATGGACTATCTACTCGGCTTGCCTTGAGGTATGGGTGTTACGCGCTGGCCGATCAAATGGCTGCGATGAGGCGGAAAGGTTCGCTGCGGCGACCAACACTTGGACGTGACTCCGAAGACACGTATCCGGGTGAAACCGCAGGGCTGAATCCTTAATGAGCCGCTCTCGCCCGGCAAGGTAGGAGGCACGATTAGTGATTAACGAACTCATGGCCATGACTAGAGCATCGCGGTTGACCTGACGCGCAAAGCGCACTTCCCGTATCCTGTCCCGATTTACTTGAACGGGGTCACCAAGCGGGTTGGGAACCACGTAGCCGCGTCCTTCGTCCCCGCCAACCTGGTCGCGAGCGCCGCCGACCTCACTCAGCACCACCGGAAGGCCGGCGTGCAGCGCTTCCATGGATGCCAGCGACCATCCTTCGAAGAAGGAGTCCAGAACAAAGCCGTCGGCCAGCGCGAGCAACTCTGAGGTGTTCGAAGTGTGGTCGCGCAGATGAATTCGGTCTCGGCAAGCGAGCGAGTTGCGCAGTTGCACCACTTGGGCAAAATACGTACTGTCGTCTGGACGGCCTGCGATGACCAAGTGGGCTTCGGGATAACGCGCAGCTGCGTCCTCGAAGGCCGCGACCAACCCGTAGGTGTTCTTCTGCTGGCAGTGGCGGGCGAGTGACACGAACATGTACTCGTCCCTGATTCCCCAGCGTGCGCGTGCCAGTTCCCGGTCACCGGGCACACGGCGCCAATCATTCACTCCATTGGGGATTGTGACGATCCGCTCTGCCGGAAAGTCGGGGTTCACATCGATGTACCGCCTGCGCTCCAATTCACTGACCGCAACGATGCGCGCCAGACGCTTCCCGCGCTCGACCTCTATGGCCCGGTCTCTTTCAACAAGCGAGAGGAGCCCATGCAGAGTGTCCACGTATGGGATGGATAAGCTGGCAGCTGCTTCCAGCACCCAGGGCGCCGCGTCATGCGCGCTGATCACATCGGGTCGCCAATCTTTTAGCCAGCGGGCACCGACGTCACGCGCCAACTCGACGGTCTCAATCCCCTCCGCTATCAGCAGCCTACCAAGCCTGCCGGTGGGAGCGCCATCGGGCGCACCCTTGGACGATGAATACATGACCGCAGTGTGGACGCCGTACTGGGGAAGCCTTCGTGCAAGGAAAACAACCACCTCCTCCATGCCGCCCACATCCAACGATCCGGTAACCAGCAGGCACCTTAAGCCAGCCGCAGCCTGGCTGTGATTCCCGGATTCTTGATCCGAGCTGGAACACCCGGGCAGTGAGACATCGCACTTTGAGCTGATGACCACAGGAGGGGGGATGTTCGCCTCGGAAATTCCCGATGCAGTCGACGCCGCAGCCTGGCTCAACTTCACATCCCTCCCGACAATTAAGGGAGTTGACCAATCCTCCAAACCTTGTTGCGCGTTCAAGTCCTTCGTCAGTCCGAATAGTAAGGAGCATATGGGCCTGGTTATTAGCTTAGGCAGTCTGATGTTAAAACGCTGCATCCTGAGCAGCAAGTTCGTGCTCCAGTTGCCAAATCCGGCAACACTCGCCTGCCATAAATGCCATCTATGCCTGCCAACTTCCCGCTTACCCGAATCTGGCAGGTCGGGCCCACCCGCAAGCGGTCTCTGAGCCGGCAAAATGAGTCTCTCTTTCATGTTTTGATTTTCCGTCAATTCCTAATTGAAGCTTTGGTTCAAGGCGCTCTCGATGGCCTTGGCCACAAATTTCTCGCGATTGCAGGTCGGGATTATGACACTGAATGTGGGCATACCCTTAAGCGCGACCAAATCGGTCATTTTGGGGCCGGCCATTGAGAACCGCTGTCCGTGTTTTCCCCAACTTGAGACTTTGTTTCAAGAATTTCTGATAGGCCCAGGCTTCCCAAGCCAAGGTCAACCGTCGGTGAAGGAAACCACCTTTTGCGCGCCACGACGCGTTCATCAAATGAACTCCAAAGTGGCCAAAGTGGTGCCGATTGCGGTTGTCGCAGACGTCGTCGGGAAAGAGAATCGTGACAGATTTCGCAAGCGCCGGGTTCTCCGCCAGGGTCCGTGAAACCAGAGTCGGACCGGTTGTATTCAGAACCCGGAACACGGACCGCAACACGCGGGGTATGCCCCGCATCATGGGCTCGACCCATTCTGAATCTTTCTGGGCTCTCACGCAGTTCTCGATGACCGCTTTTAAAAACGGATGTTCCGGCGCCGCCCCGAACGCGTAATTTCCAACCGCCCAATCCATCCCATAGTTTTGGCGCAGAAACCGGCTCATATTCAGGTCCTCAAATGAGAAGACACAGCCGGACTCCAGCAAGGGTGACAACCCGGTAGCCAGAAACACGTCCAGGTCAAAATAGAAGCCACCGTACCGATAAATCGCCAGATAACGGAAAAAGTCGTATTTTTGAATGGGATAGCGGAAGCGGCGCACGGTTTCCTGGTATTCTTGCGGTTCGTTTTGAAAAAACCGTTCGACCTGATTGTCGTCAAAGAACCGGTATTCAAAATCGGGATTCGACAGTTTGACATTGGCCACGGCCGCCTGCTGCAACAAGGGCAGCGGGAGGCTTCTACCGGTCTGTATAATCCGTTTGGGTATGCGTGATGGCATATGGCTTTTGCCGGTTATGAGCGGAAACCGTGTTTAGGCTCCATTACGCTTTCATACACGTTCCGGGTCTGCTCCCCGATGCTCGACCAGGAGTAGCGCGCAGAGGCGTGCTCGCGTATTTGTTGGCGGCTGTTCTCCTGATCCCGGAACAGCCCGCTGATAAAGAAGCGGTCGATGGTTCCGGCCAGATCCACGGCGTCGTCCACTTTGCAGATAAACCCGCTGTTCGTCGCGGTCACATCCTCCTTCAGGGAACCCACGTCTGTGGCGATGACTGGCAACCCAAACCGGTAGGCCAGGAAGAGCACGCCGCTTTGGAAAATGCTCCGATACGGCATCACCAGCACATCGGCCGCTTTGAAATAAATTTCCACCTGGTCGTCGGGGATGTGCCACAGATTAGTCACCACGTTGTCCTTCAGCTCTTCCCGTTCGATCAAGGTGTGAATTTTTTTCCAATAGTCCTGGCATTCCTTGATTCTGCCTGCGATCACCAGGGTAAAGGACTTGTGCTCCCGGCGCAAATGGCCCAGCGCTTCAACCAGATACTCCAGGCCTTTGTACGGAGCGATTAATCCAAACGCCAGGATCACGCGGGATTCCCCGCCAAGGCCCAATCGTTCCCGCGCTTCCTGCCGGCTGAGAGGTGATTCCGGCACCGCCGACATTATCCCGTGCGGGATGACGGATATTTTGGATTCGCTGACCCCGAAATCCCGGATCAATTCGGTTTTCATGCGCTCGGTATGAGCAATGATGCGGTCCATACTGTGATAATGAAAGCGCAGGGAAACGCGGTTGGCCCACGACTGTCTTCCATCACGGGCCGCCGCATCAATATTGTGCGCCGTAAATATGATTTTTTTCCCGAGCGCCTTGTAGTAAAGATTCAGTGCCGTGCGGTCGAAGAACGCGAGCTTGTAATGCCATTGGATGTGAATCAGGCGCGCATCGCTCCTGGCCGCATAGGCGAGCAGTTTGAGATAGACACGGATCAGCCGCAGCAATTTTCGCCACAACGACGCTCCACTTTCACTCTTCCCATAGAAATTCCGGAAGCACACTCGCGGATGCTGTACCGCCGACGTATCCGCCAAATCGTCACCACCAATGACGTCCATGGTAATGTCATGCTCGAGCAGCGCCGTAATCAAACCTGCTTCGTAATGCGGCGCCCCGCCGGTAATGAGGGTAATTCTCACGGGTAAACAATGACGATCAGCGGCCCGATTCCACTGTGCTCCAAAAAACCTCCACACAGTTTTCGTTGCAGTTCCCGAACATCCGGGTGAACTCAGGCTGCGGGAGCCAGTTCTCCAGCACCAATCGCATCCGGTCATCGGTCGAATAGTTGAACTGGCCCGCAGGCGCGAGTTTGCCCAGCAACTTGATGCATTCGAACCCCTCCTGCCTGAACTCCGGCAGATTCACCTCAAAGGAGAGATAGCGCACCGGATGGCGAAGACCACGCAACACGCTCGGCTCATGCCCTTCCACATCAATCTTTACAAAAAACGGGACCCCATGTTCCACCACCAGGTCTTCGAGCGGTATGGTCTCCACTTCCAGTTTGCGGGCAAAATCCAGCCGCTTGCCGAACCTCTCCCCATCCGTCCGCAGCGCCTCAACCCATTTCCGGCTTAAGGTGTTTTTGGCGGAGCCCGGTTCGTCAACCCACATCGTTTCGCGCGAGCGACGGTCGCTCACAGCCTTGCCGACGATAGCCACCGGCTTGTTGACGAACCGGTAACGGAGAAATTTCTGCCGCAGGACGTCCTGATTGAAAACATCGGGCTCAATCGCCACCACTTTCGCCCCGAGCCGTAAAAAAACATCGGTTTTCTGGCCATGGTTCGCTCCGATGTCAAAAATCAAGTCGCCCCGGCGAAAACCTTTGAGCAGCGCGCGATAGAACGTCACTTCGGAATTACGTTTATCCAGGACCTCGCGACCTGCAACCCGCCAGTACGCATCGTACCAGAGCGACTCCTTCAAGCGATAGTAAATGCCGCAACGTTGAAGCAGCTCCTGCAAAAAGGTCTTAAGCATGAGAATAAAGAAACCGCGGCTTGCCCTACGGCCCGCGCGAACCATCATCAGCCCATCGGCTGCGTTGGAACAAGTTCCCATGGGTTCGTCGGGCGTGGATTCCCGATTCGGGCACGATGCCAACCAACCGCGCTTCGCAGTGACCAACGCCCCTGTGATTCAGTGCTATTTTCACTCCGGGAAGCAGTAGACACATGCGTCATGACGTTTGGCGCATGTTTTGTTCGATGATTCTGAATTTCAAACCGCTCCCGCAATGAGGTACCCTTCGTGATCAATGTGATTCGCAATTCCCGACTGGAGCTGGCACTTCCAAGTTCGCATCTTCCGGAACCCTATATGCTCACGGCGAATTCGTCACTACAATCGTGTCTTTCTGCAATCGGTTGGTGGTTCCATTCGCTTGAATGGTATCGAGGAAAATCGGATAAGCACCGGCACTGGAATAGGCGTGGCTAACCGGGTTTGCGGTACTGCTGGCGCCATCACCAAATTCCACGATGCAGTTACTGCTCCCGGCGTACGCCGTATATTGGAAATACACACTTGATCCCACGGCAACTGTGTTTGGGCTGGCGCTCCAGGAAAACGCCAGTTTGGGACTCGGCGCTGGAACCGTTGACCCGGAGGCCGCCGGCGGATCAACTCCATATACGAATCTGTATCCAGCCGGGAGGTTGGTTCTGTCAATGCCCCCCAAAGTGGAATTGTTCGGGCTATAGGGTGGCCAGTTCAGAGTGCCAAAAAAAGCGGGCTTGCCGGGCAAGTAAAGCGACGACGACAAATTGTTAAGGGAATAGCCGCCCAGCACAATCCCGGCGTTTATACTGGTCTCGGTGTCATAGTTTACGGCTCGAAACAAGGTGCTTACTGCGATTGGATCATATGAGGTACTGCAATCCGAGTAGGCGTTCCCCGGCCCGACTTCACCGAGATAATAAATTCTACCACTGGTGCTATGACAAGTATAACTTATACCTGAATCCTCATAGCCGGTGGTGGCTGGATTTCCCATGACATTGCCAACAACACTCTCGTACCGTTGATACTGGCCGGCGTTAATGGCCTCCTTGTCGTAACTGATGGTGACCCCGGAATTGGGGTGTTCGTCATTACCGACCAGCCGGTTGCGAAACGCGGTAATATATTCGGATGACCCCCAACAATTCTCCCACCAAACACCGGGTGCATAGTTGCCTTCGTAGAGATTCATATTTGGGTTGGCCCCGTGAGTCAACAAACCGCCCTGCATGTAACCGGAACTTCCGGTGGTTCCCTGAAGGTAGTTGTAGGCGATGACGCAGCCGCTGATCCCATTCATCATGAGCGTGCCACCCACGTTGATGTTATTCTCCACCAGCAATCCCGAAGAAGTGATGAGTTGGAAGTTGTACGAGTCAGAAGGCAGCGAGGGACTTGTGACCGAGCAGTGAATAATTGACAGCCGATCGGTGAACATCGCGTTGATTCCATATCGGCAGTTGGTTACGTTCACATTCGTCGCCCAACACCCGGAAGCGTTCTGGAAATAAATTCCCTGGGCACTGCCTCCGGCACCGACGATTGACAGATTTTCAACTCCGCTCTTTACCCACGGTTGTGCCCCGTATGTCCACGCCTGCGGCGAATTGGCGCTGTTGAAGAACGGAGCATAGATCGGGTTTTCCAGGGTCAAGGTGTTTCCGGAAATTCCCACAATCCTGTCAACCTGATATTGCCACCGATCATTGCCCACACCCGGATGGGCAACGCTGGTGTAGAGACCGGGAACCGGGCCGTTGCAGTGACCGACATAATCAACGTCTGCATCATTAAGCTGGTCAATCATCACCAGTTGACCCACCACAAAACCACTCGCACTGGATAGAGTAATCGACGTGCTGCCCTGCGTGAGACCGCCGGTAATATTTGAACGCGGAGCGGAACTTGGTGTTGCAAAATCAGAATACCAGTTCTGGTCGCCGACATAAAGATAGCCGCCGCTAAAGTTGAGTGTGGTGGCGCCCGGCCCGCTTCCACGCAAGACTACCCCGTTCCGGTTGATTTGAAGGGTGCCGCTGAGATTATAGGTTCCAGCTGAAAGTAAAACCACCTGGTTACTCGGGCAGGCATTGATTGCGTTCTGAATTGTTGCGAGTGATGCGCCTGCGGCAATGGTGGTGTAAATGGTTGTTACGGCCGGTATCCCTCCCGGTACCCCAACCAAACCAACCCAGTTTCCCTGACCCCCCGGGGTCCGGTTGGCAGGCAGGATTTGGGCAGAACTGATTTGTTCGGCCATTAACCAAAAAGCCAGAAAGATTTGCCCCCACCCGGCAGGCAACACCAAGAAACGTTTCACATTCACCGTTACGGGTTTTAGCATGGCGTATGCCAATCCCAAACTGGCCACAACAGGCCGGCTTTCACATCGGCCTGCCAGAGTGATGCTTGGTTTCGCCAATGTCATAGTCCTGCCTGCACCAGAAACACTTAAGCTCCCTATCGATTTGCCCTGCAAAACTCCGGTCCGTGCCGAAACAGGACACATCACGGACGGGATTGACAGCGGAGCGATCACGCGGAAGTGGTCACCGGCGAGCCAGCATTGGCTCCCGCCAGTACACCTGCCTTCCGCCGGAATACGACAATGGCCGGACCGGTAGCTGTCAGAACCGGCAGTTCTATAAGCTCATAAGCATTATCCAATTGCTCCAGAATTACTTTGGCCTGTCGCTGATCATGCCAGCGAACAATGAAAACACCGTCCGGCTTAAGGAAACTGGAATAATGATCCAACACCGATTTGATTTTGTGGCGGGGTATATAGTAAATGGATTCCCTGAACATAATCACGTTGTACTCCTGCAAAGGAGTGTATGCGGTGATGTCGGATTGTTGATACAGGTTTTTATTGCCGCGATGATTTGCCACACTTCTCCGGTTTGCCTTTTCGATGGCCACATCAGAAATGTCCACACCGGTATAAGCGCTGTATTTATCTACATTCAATTCGCAACCCGTGTTGCCCGAGCCGCACCCGAGATCCAGAATACTCCCGTTTCGGCAATACTTTTCAACATACCTGTAAATCAAATCGCTGGAGGTGTTTTCGATGAAATCCCACCGCCCATTTGCGAACTCCTGGTTCCAAAGCCGGCGCTTCATCCGGGGGGTTCCCCAACGCTGCCGGGCGCCGCGGATTGCGTTCTTCACTCTGTTGATGATGTTCATGGTGTCTCGAAAGTTTTGGATGTTTTCCCCGCACAAAGCCGGCGGTGCATTTTTGCCCCTGCCATTGCCTTCCGATAATCGTTGAATTATCAACGGTCCCGGCTTTCAGCCCGGATGCGCCGCCGCATAACCGCGTGAACCAACAGAATCGGTGTAAGGTCCGGGTTTATCCCCGCCGCCTTCGGAAAATTCAAGGCTCTCGTTCGCGTTGAGAGTGGGAGAAGCCAGTGGTTCCACGACGACCAATAGCAATGAAATCCAAAGTATTTCCAATCCGGCAAAAGCAGACTCGGTCATATTGTAGATGACAACCCCCACCAACACCGCGAGTCGGAAAGCATCGAAAGAACTCCCGCTGCCCACCCGCATTGCTGCTTTTCTGAAATTACTGAAAAGCACCCCCAGAATGAGCGCGAGGCCAATCAATCCGCCGTTCAAATAGACCTCCAGATAACCGTTGTGGGCCTCTCTCAGCCGGAAGTAAAACCCCAGATCCTCGGAAATTCTGTCCGCGCGCGCTCCGTCCCAAAAACTGCAATAACCTGCACCGATGACCGGGTTGATATCGGACTTTAAAACCCGCTGCCAGATGAAGGTTCTTCCCGTAAGGGTCATGTTGCGGCCGAGACTCTCGGTCGCAACCTCCAATGGGTTAAACAGAACGCCCACCATCAAAGCGAGCAAGACCGGGATAAAAACACCAAAAAGTCCGACCCGTTGTACCCAGTCCCGAACGGCGGGGATCCTCATTCCGAGCATGATCGCCACACTCAGCACGCTGCAGGCAAGCGAGGTTGCGCTGTTGGCTATGTGCCAGAGCCAAAAGCACATGGCGATCAGGAACAAATGGGCAAATACATCTTTCTTGTGCTCTGCCCGCCGGCTCCAGATATCGATAAAACTCCAGAACAAACCCATCCCGCACAGGAACAAACCCATCCCCAACGAGTTTTTGTTGGTCGTCACCCCACCATACGAGTATTGCCAGGTCCAGCGATCAAAGTATCGGCCCAAATCCGGATAATATTTTATGTAAAGAACCGACAGGGGAATCAAAAAACAACTGCACCGGAACAACACGCTTTTCAGCGCCGCGGCCGGATCTTCCTCACTCAGGATGATCGCCACCATGCAAAGGTTGCCGATTTCCTTGACCCAACGTTTGAAGGATACGAACGAATCATCTGACCAAAGCACGCTGATGCCCAGATAAATGAAATACGCGGCCAGCCACTTGTTTTGCGCGATCAGGCGCTTCCAACTGATGTTTCGCCGCTGCAAAACCAGGAACGCGGCCAGAATCAGGACGAGGTAGAAAAGCCTGTCTACCGGACTGCCCTCCTGGTCAACGTCCGCATTGCCACCGTTGTAACCGAGCCAAACCGAGACCGGCCTGGATCCGATGATTGTAATCCACAGAACGGGAAGCCAGAGCGCGGTCGAACCGGTCCGCCTTAGCGCGTGGTCCCGGGTCAAAAGCCACGCGATGAACAGAACAAAAATACCTGTTGCTACTGAGGACATTAAAGCCTTAAAGCCGCCCGTGAGTGGCCAAACAATTCAGGACTATCCGATCAGCTCTGTTCAATCAGCTGCCTTTGGACAAGTTCCGTGGCCAGCACCCGGTGGATCGCGGTGGTGTAATTGGCCCGGCCACTGGTGTGGTCCTTGACCATCTTTTCCAAAAATGCCCCGTTTAAATATGGCCTTGCGAGCGCACGCGGATCGAGCAGCATCTCCTTGAGGTACCGCGCGAATTCGTCACGGTACCAGATCCGGAAGTGGTAGAACTTATGCCGGCCGAGAAACAGCTTTTCGATGTGCAACGGCTTGAAAACATGATCCATTTTCGCCAGCCATTGGGGCATGCCATAATCATACGCATATTCCGCCTTGAAAGTGAACTCCTGGAACAGATGCTGAACCTGCGTAAGGCCTGGAATGGACTTCAAAAGCCTGGCCCGGTCGGTCCCCAGATTTTTTAATGCTGGCGCGCCGTCAGCGATCAACCGGAGCGCGGGCTCCGCGTTGAGCATTTCCGGCGGCACTTGAAAGGCCAGCGCGGCCAGCGCGTTGTCAAAATACGGTGTCCGGATCGCAAGCTGGGATCGTTCCAGCGCCAGACGCGCATACAAATACCAAGGTGCCTGCTTGAACAGAATAAAGGAAAGCCTGTGACAACGGCGCTCGTCGGCGTAAGTCGTGGCTCCGGCTCGGACGTGGGGCGCGAACTCAGGAGCCAGCAACCCCGGATCCGGCACCCCCGGCTTGAACATGATCAACCGTCGCAGCAATTCCCCACCATTAAAACCCGTTACCCGCACCGCGCCGATTTCCCGCGCCTTCCGCTGGACGAACAGGTCGGCTGAACCCGTTGGATCCAGCGTGCCATCGGTTAAATAGGTTGTCCGTTCCACCAACTTCGGGAAATCACGAAAGTACTCCTGTCCCAATCGGATCGTTTGGTGAGGTTGCTGGCAGATTTGCGCAACCCTGCGCGAAATCGTTACGTCTGCACAATCACGGTAAGGCCCGCCAAAGGTGTAGCAAGGCAGGGTCCCTGCGGCACGGGGCGCGTGCGCCAGGATCATGCGGCTGTCGAGCCCACCCGTCAGGGAAAGGCCGATTGACTCTTTTCCTCGAAAATACCGGGGTAGAATCTGCATCCAGGTCGCCCGCAGTTTCTCAAAGTATTCCTCACTGTTCAGTTGCGGCAGTTGTTCCCAGACTTCCCGATTGAAGTAAGATTCCTTTCGCACCGGTTGGCCGGGGGAAAACGTCCAAGCCGAACCCCCGGGCATCAACCGAACACCGGAAAAAAGCGTCCGGTCTTGCAGGACACAGCCGCAGGAAAACAGCTCGCCCAGGCCGGGAGGATCCAACCGGCGCAAGTCCGGCAGGATTTTTAGCAGCGCCTTTGCTTCCGAGGCAAAATAAAACCCCTCTGAATTCTCGTGATGGTAAATCCGGTTGAATCCATACCGGTCGTTGAACAGGATGGCTTTTTTTTCACGCAGATCCAGCAGCACCCCGCTAAACCACCCGTTGAGCCGCTCTAAAAATGCAGGTCCCATCTCCTCGTATAAATGCACGATATAACTTGCGTCGTCCGCCTTGAATTGGTGCCCTTTGGTCCGCAGCAAACCGGTTTCCTGTGGATCGGGAAAGTCTTCACCGGAGAACACCAAACAGATATCCTTGCTTTCGTTCCATACCGGCATGCAATCGGAGAAGGAATCCTTGTGACCGCTCCAGCCGATGTGAAGCCCCAAATTGGCATCACTATGGACACCGGACACATAAAAGAGCTCATGGACCATGCTTCGGACCATAAGATCCCGCGTCGCGGCTCCCTCAGCCCGATGGCCGCCTTTGAAGATAATTCCAGTAATGCCGGGCATGGGAAATCGCAGTGGACTGTTTTACGGTCCGGTCACCACAGATAATCTGCCCGACGCCGGATGCGGCAGCCTGAAATGGGTGGCTGGGGTTGGCGACATTTGCACAAGTAACGCCCGGTGTTTAAAGCCTTTGGCCATTGCTTCGGCAAACAGGACCCCACAAATTTTATTTACGAATGCGAACCGCCGCCCTTGCCCGACCGGCGCTGTAAAGCCGGGTTGTCACAAACAACGCCGCCGCGGCACAGACGAGAACGAATTGCGACGGTTCCGGGACAAATTGGACCGGCACCGGAACCGGCAGGGTGACCGTGCCCGACGCATACACTTGATTCAGATCATCGTGGTAAGCCCAGTTGACGGTCCCACTGAGGTCGGCGGTCGCCGCCACCGTGAAAACTCCATCAACGGAGCCTGAAGGATGATAAAACCCAAATGACAAACCGGAAGAGTACTGATCAGCGATGCCCCACCCCGAGGGAGTGGAAGTATAATGAAACGGATTTGCAATATAATCCCCGTCCGGCAATTGCTCGCCTGGGAAGTTAAATAATTCCAGACGCGTGCCGCCCATGTTGGCAAACCCCACATCCGGAATGGAATCGATGCCGGTCAGTTCAAACGCATAAAGCCCTTCCCTGACAATTTGATTGCCATAGCCCGGGGTTCCGGCAACAGAAAATGAGTTCCCGTCATCGGGAATGGAATCGGCCGCGTCATAAGTAAGAAAAATCTGCGCGTTTGCTGTGCCGATGGTGAATACGCTTATTGTCGTAAACGTCAACAAGCCCTTGGATACTACTGCATTTTTCATATTTTTGTGTGTCTTTTCATTACAACTCGGAGAAAGCGTAAGGCCGGCGTGATTGCCGCCATAAAAATAAAATCGGCGATTCCCGGCATATGCGTAAAGTGGCTTCAACACGGACTGGCAACCATTCGTTCGTTCCGCTCGATCATTTCATCGATCTCCCGAACCAGGCCGAGGTTCTCATCCGAAAACTTCCGGGCGAAGAGCAGTTCGCCGGGTTCATCCCGACCCGGAAGGGATCCCTTGTCCTGGAGCCCAAATCGGGCGAGATGTTGCTCGCCGAGCATCTTCGGGTGGGCAACCTGCGCAGACCAGTCCTCGTACAAAAGATTTTGCCGGATTCGCGGCGCGAACGGTGAATTCCCAAGAATCGTATGAAAATAAGATTCCTCGGGTGCAAAGGATTTTTCGAAGAAGCGCCTGACTTTCCGCTCCCGCTCGTCGAAATCCATGATATACTGGCAGGCGTTCCGGGTTAAGGCCCACCAAGTCAGCCCGGAATAAGGTTTCATGCCACCCAGATGCTTACGGTAATCACGTTGAGCAAGCCCCAATTTCGCCAGCGCCCTGAAAATCAACCGGCGGGCCGGCTCATTTGATGGAAACCTCAACAGAGTTACCCTCGAAAGCGGTTTACCAGCGGCGGGCATCTTTGCCATGGTCATGAATTCGCTGCCCCGGTTTGCATCGAAGAAATTGTGAATGTACTGCCTGCTCCGGAGCGGGTATTCGCTGCCGCTTAACAGAACCAAATAGTCATACCGCTCCCGGGCAGCCAGGGCCTGCCGGATCAAGACCAGGATCGCTTCAACACCGGAAAACTCGGCCCAGTAAACCGTCACGCGCCGATCGGTGAAAAAGACGTTTTTACCCTGGAGCGATGCAAACTGGCTGATGTCACATTTGGCGTCAATGTGGATGAAAAACGCCGAATCCTCGCACGCCAGGCGTTCCATCGTACGCTGGATAAGCTTCGGATTCTTGTAGGCAAATACAAGATACGCGATTTTCATTTTGAATTGTGACGGCAATTACACCCGTCGATCCGCCGTTCACAGACTTGACCGCCAGCTGAAATTGCCGGCGCGTTTATCAGCCACATCCTTCAGTACCGGGGCTCGGGCCTGCTATCAATTGCAATTCGTCAATACCTGAAACTGTCACTTCAAAAATGGCGGAGAGGGGAAGGGATTCGAACCCCCGATACAGCTTTTGACCGTATAACGTCCTTTGCGGGACGTTGCCTTAAACCACTCAGCCACCTCTCCTCTAATTGCAAGCTCCAGCGCATCGGGTGCATCCACCGGTGAGGCAGGATCATCAGGTTGACCAACGAACCCGGACCTGCTGGTTGACTGCCTGGAGCCGGAAAATCGAAAACCGACCGCGTCCAGCAGTTGTGCCGGCTGTTCCCGGCACTGGTGCGGGAGCCGATCCTTATTCGACCACAGCCTTGGTCGCATTCAACCGGTACCGGTAATTATTCCATTTGTTTCGGACCACAACCGCGGTATCCCACCATTGATGGGGAACGTATTCTCTGAACTTGCGATGCAACCCAAATTTCAGCATCAGCCTGCCCTTGAGATTCAGCGGCACAAAAAACCGCGGCACTTCAAGACATTCAAAGCAATTGGCCGTCTTGAAGTCCCCCAATCCACGCCGGCTCCAGATTCCGTATTGAAGGTACGGAAGCTTCCGTCCGGCACAAATCTCAACCGCCTTGGCAATCAACGCGTTGGTCGGAGCCTTGTCGCGGTGCGCGTTCTTCGACAGGATATGCATCAATCCGGCGAATTGTCTGCCCCGGACCAGTTTGATAAAGCCGATCATCTCGTCCTTGTAAAACGCGCCCACAAATTCACTCCGGTCGGGAAAGGTGCCCAACATTTTCTTCATGGTTTCAAAATCTTTTCCGTAATGCCAATTCGGCTTTCCCTGCACCAGCGGGGATTCATTGTAAATCCCCATTATTCCGCGAATGCATTCATCGTTGAATTCCATGGGCCGCAAATTTACTCCGGCCTTCTGGGCCTTGCGAATCTTGTTCCTGGGTTTGAATCCGATTTGCTTTTCAAACCAGTCTGCATAGGTGGTGATCGGGAGAACCGCCAGGCGCTCCCAGCCGCGGTGAAAATCGTGCTTCGGACCGTTATCTCCGATTTCCTGCGTGAAGGTGAACAGGTCCGCACCAAGGCGGGCTTTTTTCAATTTCTCGATAAATCCGTTGGGTTCGGCAACACAATCGTAGGGCTCGTCCCGCACCAGGGCGGTTTTGAACAACCTGCCCTCCGTGACAATGGCTATATTGTTGATGGTAGTCTCCGCCATAAACGAAACGGGTTACAAGTCAGCGTACGAGCCGGCTCGAAGACGTTGCAGCAAGGCCGTGCAATCGCGGCCCATCAACCAACTGCGTTCCTCGACCTGTTCCGGATGGGTCATGAGTTCGACGTTGGACCTTTGAGCCAGTTCCTCGACCCGCGGCATGCGACCGTGGTGCAGGCATTGACCCAATGAAAAAAAATAATCGGTCAGCCGGTGGCAACGCGCCAGGCGCCGGTCCGCCCAGCGCCGATAGGCCCGGTTCAAACAGGTCTTTTCGCCCGGCCAAAAGGAAAAATTCCGCCGTACCTTCTGGCCCCTGGGAATAATGTCTCCAACCAGCATGTTCATACATAGGTGCATGTGTTGGTGTCCGTCCAGGTGCGAAGGCAACCGGCCATACAACCGCTCGAACTCCTCGATTTGCCATCCGTACACGCTCCGAAATGCGCCGCTCAACATCGGGTTGTACAGCAATTGCGCAAATTTATGCAATTGCAACCAACGACACACCCGCTTTTGTTGGTTCCGAACGTTCTCCGGACACGCGGTCCCGGTAAACGGCAAATTCAGATTGAGATGCAGCCCCACATCCATGCCTGCGTCGCGGGCCAGGGCCGCCGCCCGCTCGGAATCGGCCATGAAGACCATCGCGGTGACCGAAGTGATGCGCCGCTGCCGGAAACACGCCAGGGCCGCATTCGTGGCCGATTCCCAGCCGCCCCAATCGTCGGCATTGATGATAAGCATGGACGGGAGTCATCCGACCTTCGCTGCCGTGGGTTGCCCCAATTTTCCGGATGAAACGGCATCGGGGGATTTGCGAAACCATATCCCGCGGGTAATGAATTGTCTCAACCGCCGCATTTGCTCCCACCTTTGAAAATCAATCACTTCTTTGGGCACGTTTCTCGGCTCACGTCGCAGTGCATTCCAGAGATAACCAGACAGGAGCATCAACCCCCCAATGAGCAATGGTGGACGCGTCGTCTGATAGAGCCCCCGGAACAGCTGCCAGAGCGGATGCCGGCCCAGCCGATAATCCTTTTGTCCAAGTCGAAAGCTGATCGTGGCGGCATTGTGCTTGGCGGACCCCATCGATCGGTGATAGAAACAAAACTTTTCAGGAAAGGTTCTGGTCTCCCACCCCTTCATTCTTGCGGTCAGCACGGCCACAACGTCAAGGCCGCCTCCCTTCATCGGGCGATATCCCCCGATGGCCTCAAAACATTCACGGCGAAACAACTGGCAGGCGCCCGAAACGTGTTCAACGCTGCTGAATCGAAAGTTGTAAGTGCCGTTTCCCTCCGCGAAGGGCACGCCGGCCACCCCCAGCTTCGGATTGCCGGCGAATTTGCTCATCAGCAAGGCGAATACGTCGTTATCGAACGAAAGGTCCGCGTCCAGATTGCCGATGATGTCATACTTCAAATGCTTCACCCGGTCATGACCGGCCTGGAAACAGAGCGCCTTGCCACCGAAGTGGCGCTCTTCGCGCTCGGGCATCCGTAACAATTCAATCCATGCGTGGGCCGCCGCATATTTCGCTGCAATCGCGTCCGTGCGATCCGTCGAACCATCGCTGACGATGATCCATTTCAACGGCCGGACGGTCTGCGCGATCATGGATCGGATGGCCAACCCGATGAATTCCTCCTCGTTCCGCGCCGGCGTGATCAACACGTATGTGGGTTGGGTCGGGCTCATGCGTTGCGGCAATCGATTCGATCTGCCTTCGTCTCAGAAGTCATTGCGGTCATGGTGCGCCGACCGTCTGCCGGGACCGGGTTGCCGGGAGGCCGCCGGAATTCCGGTTTCGGCGCCGGGAAATCTCGAGATGCTGATCGAGCAGTGCCAGCGCCGCGAACATGGTGGCTTGTCCCCAGTGCAAAGTCGGGGTCTTGTTTGTGATCAGGGGATACTTCCGGTAGTAAAAATATCCGGTCCGATCCTGCATGTTGGCAATCGTCCACTCCGCCACCTTCACCGCCGTGGTGACGCTGTCCGGGTGCAATTCGCGCAGGTTGATCAGGGTCTGAATGGACTGTGACGCGCACTGGATGTCGATCGGCGGGCTCTTCTGAGCGTAGTACCTGGGCGTGCCATCGCTGCCAAAGAACGTTTCGACAAAATAACCATAACCTTTCTTCAAAGCCGGTTCGTATTTCGTCACCCCGGTGCTTCGGCAGAAGGTGTGCAAAGCCTCCAACACGTATCCGGTGTGAAAGGAATCTATCCAGGCCCATTTGCTCCCGACGCCGTAATACCATCCCCCCGGCGTGGTCTGATGGTGAACCGTAAATTGTATCGCCCGGTCCGCCAGCTCGCGATAGCGCGGGTGGGGTGCCAGCGAGTTTACCCGGGCCAGGAGGCTGGCGCCGATCATGTTGGAGTTGTGAACCAGAATGTCCGCTTTCGGATAATAGCGAAGCAGTATCCCTTCGGGGAATTCCAGCCAGCCCAGCTCATCGAGAATGAAATCACACGCACTCTGCGCCACCGCAAGATACCGGTCATCCTCAAGGATTTCATAGGCGTCAAGGAAGGCATGCCCAATCAGACCGGTCCAGACAATCGTGGGTGTTCCCCGGGAAATATTTCCCCCGCGCGATTGATAATCGAAGTGATTGCCCCAGCAATACCCTTGAAATCCGGCGCTGCGGTGGTTCATGAGCCATTGTAGACAGAACTTTGCCTTATTGAGAAAAGCCGCGTCTCCATAAGTTTGGTATCGCCTCAAATAGCCTTGCGCAAAGAACCCCATGCCTTTGGTGCTCATACCGGGCTTGATCCCGAGCAAGGGGCGCAGGTTCAGCGGAAAGCGCCGGACTCCCTGCTGCCAACAAATCTTTAACAGGGGAATGTCCAAAGTGAAGAACGCGGCAAAGGGTGACGACAGCCCATCAAACGTGTCGTACGCCTTCCAGTCCGCCTGCTGAACCCACTTATCGAGTTTCAGCAGTGCTTCGTGAATGTGATTGGGTTGCATTGGAAATTTCACCGCCCCCGCAGGGCCAGCGACGAATAGGCGGCCACCAGATTCCGGCTCACCACGGACCATTGCAGTTCCTTCTCGACTCGTTCCCGGCCGAAACGGCCCATCTTTTGTCGCAAGGGTTCGTCATCCATGAGCCGGACGATGGCCTTCGCAAAAGCCAGCTCGTCATTGCACGGGACAAACAGCCCGGCGTCCTGCGCGGAATACCGCGTTTCCTTGAGATCAAAGGAGACGATCGATTTGCCACAGGCCATGTATTCCATGACCTTGATCCAGGTCGAAACATCGTTCAGCGGACTGGACGGATCGGGATCCACGCAGATGTCCGCGGCGGCCAGATTCTCCTGCAATTCGCTGTCTGAAATATAACCGGTCAGTTCAACGTGACCGTTCAGCCGCAATTGTTGTTTGAGTTCGTGCAGGTCCTCCAGCGAGTCGCCGCTGCCGATGATGACACAATGGAAGTCCTCCCGTTTAAGATCATAAACCAGATGGCGCAGCGAGCGCAGGAGATAATCCACTCCGTCCTGGGGATTCAAACTGCCGATGTAAACAAGGATTTTCTTGCCCGACTCGCGCAGGCGCCGGCTCGGCGCGGGTATCTGCATGCGGTACCGGTTCGGGCCGTTGCGGACGACGAAGATGGTTTCCGGTTTCCGGCCGCCGCGCTCGATCTGAATTTGCTTGTATGATTCGTTGGTGGCGATCGTCACGTCCGCCAGCTTCAGGTTGCCCCACTCCACCCATTGGAGCAGCCGTGCCAGCAAATCATGCCGGGTGCCGTAACGGGAACGGTACAGTTCGGGACAAAGGTCGTGATGATCAAAAATGTATTTCCGGCCCAACAGTTTCCACGGCAGCGCCACAACAAACAGGGTGTCCGGCGGATTGTGCGCGTGAATGACATCAAAGCCATGCTTGAACGCCACATAAACGCTCATCACCAAACACGCACCCGTGAAATAGACGTATTCACTGACATAGCCGAGCAGCGACTTGATCTTGAGCGTAATGCGCTGCAGGAACGTCGGGTTCTCCCGTGGCGTTTTCTGGAACAATTCAAGCCGGGGAAGGCGATAAACCTGGACGCCGTTGACGACCTCCGAGCGCGGCTGACCCGGCTTCCGGAGTGCCACGACGGTGATGGCGTAGCCGGCCTCGGTGAGGGCATCGCATTCATTCCTGACCCGGGTGTCATTCGGAAATGCATTCTCAACGAACATTAAAATCTTACCAGCAAATGCCTTCATAATTGGCCGGTTTCCCGGTTACATCGGGCAGCAGCCGCACGAGGTCAATGACCTTGCGGTCCGCCGGCAGTTTTTTGATCGCCTCCGCAAATTGCGGCCCTTTCTTGGAAACAACCACGACATCACTGGCCTCGAGGACCTCCTCCACGGACGTGGTCATGAGTGATGAAATATGCGGAATGGTTTCCTCGATATACCGGCGGTTGGCGCCGAAAATTTTGGCCAGCGAGACCTCTTCATCGTAAATCCGCACCTTGTACCCTTTGCCGATCAAGGTTTCAATCAGGGTTACGATCGGGCTTTCCCGCAGGTCATCCGTGCCCGCCTTGAAACTCAGGCCCAGAATCCCGATGCGCATCTTGCCGGTTTTGCGCACGAGGTTAAAGGCGAGGTCAATTTGCTTACGATTGCTTTCGAGAAGGGCGTTTAACATCGGCGCATCCAGGTCCAATTGCTTCGCCTTGTGCAGGATCGCGCGAAGATCTTTGGGCAGACACGATCCGCCAAAGGCGAAACCGGGTTTCAGGTAATACGGCGAAAGATTCAGCTTGTCGTCGCGGCAGAGAATCTGCATAACGCGATGACTGTCCACGCCAAGTTCTTTGCTGAGGTTTCCCATTTCGTTGGCAAAGCACACCTTGGTCGCGTGAAACAGGTTGCAGGCGTACTTGATCATTTCCGCCTCCCGGATGCTCGTACGTTCGACCGGCGCGCTCAGTTTCGCATACAAATCCGACGCGCGGCCGGCGGCGCGATCATCCCCGGCGCCAATCACCGTGAACGGTGGATCGGCAAAGTCGCGAACCGCTGTCGTTTCCCGCATGAATTCGGGATTCATGCAAACGCCAAAATCCGGCCCGCAGCCTTTGCCCGATTTCTCCTCAAGCAATGGAATGATGACCTGCTCCACCGTGCCGGGCAACACGGTGCTGCGGATATTGACGACCGCGTACGACGGTGCGGCCTTGAGCAACCCACCGATGTCACTGATCACCCGCAACATCTGCCCCAGACCGAGGCTGCCGTTTTCATTGCTGGGAGTCCCGACGCAAACCAAACCCGCATCCCCCAAGGTCTCAATTTTTGAGGTCGCCCGAAGTCTCCCGCAACGGACACCGCGCTGAAGCAGATCTTCCAAACCGGGCTCGATGATGGGGCTGCGGCCCGCGTTGACCATCGATACTTTCGCCTCGTCAACGTCAACGCCGGTGACCTCGTGCCCGTGATCCGCCAGACAAGCCGCAGTGACACAACCGACATAACCCATCCCGAATACGGTGACTTTCATTTGAATTGCCAAATGCCTCTGACAGCAGTCAAATAACGACTGTCGCTTTTTGCCGGTCCATGAAGATGCCGCTCATCGCGTCATTATCAGCCAGTGGGGGGGTGCTCCAGCATTTCTTAAGCACTGTGACTGCCGTTCTGCAGAAGGAAAGAGACACGATATTTTCGGGCCATCCAGGTTCACCCGGGGATACAGTCGCAGGATCAGGGGATGAGCCAAATGGACTGGCGCGGAGTTGAAGCAACTCCCATCGGGCCGGTGTAAGGGGAACGGACATGATTCTGGTTGTTTTGCCTTCCGGGACAAATCTAAAACACGGGAATGTGCGCTGAACGCAATTCCAAAAAAACGGGCATGCCGCACCAAGCCCGTGTAACTCTTCGCATTTGCAAACCCGGAACGCCGGAAAAAACTTCCGTCACTGCAAATCGTACAAGCTCCCCCCATAACGCCTTCAGATATCATTCAAATATTCCTGATGCAGGCGGGCGGGAATGTAGTTCCGGGTTTTATTGAGCACAGTGCCGACGGTCGCCTTGGATTCGGCGAGCAACTGGTTCACCCGCTTGACCACGTCTTGATTCGTTTTCTCCGACTCGATCACCAATAAAACCATGTCCATAAGTCCGGCCAGCCGCGCAGTCGTACTGGTCTGGTTGACCGGCGGCATATCGAAAATAATGTAGTCATACTCGCTGGCCTTGAGTTTGGGCATCAACGTTGAGATTTTTTTGGGCAGGTTGGCCGGCAACATGTCGCCGCCGGTTTGTTCCACGGTGGTGTATAGGTTTGCTTTGACGAATGCCCCTTGCTGTTTATCAGTCGTTGGAGCTTTGGTTGCCAAGGCTTCGTCCAGGCTGCAGCCAGGTTTGCCTTTGTAAAATTGTTGCGCGGCGCCCTGTTCGCCGCTGATGTTGACCAATAGCACGTTGCCATCGCCGGTTTCGGAAAGCGAAGCGGCCAATCCGGCAGCAATCGTGCTGACGCCGGCACCCTTGCCGCAACTGGTCACCGCCACGAGCTTGGGCTTGTGGGTAAGATTCCTGGTTTCAAAATACACAATCAGTCGGTCCCTCAAGCCTTCTGAAAACCGGCGAAAAGGATGCAGACGATGCTCCAAATCCGAGCCAGCCACTCGACGAGTCACAGCCCTTCCAGCAATTTCACGCTCGTCGTCCACGTCATCTTTCGGGCGCAAACGATTCCCAATTGCAGCCAGACGACGATGGCCATTTTCCGCCATGGCCGGAATTGAAATAAACAGAGGCAACCGCAGTTTCGTCTCAATATCTGTCGGGCGCTTTACGGAACGATTCAGTAACAGCTCGATAAAGAATGCCAACGCCAGCCCGCCCAGGACGCCTCCGGCGGCCACCATCTGCGACTTCTTTTTGACCGCTTTTGACCATCCCCGGTTCGGCCACGTCGGAGTTTGGATTATGCTGATATTCGCGGCTTTATCCACTCCCAAAGCCTCGTCGATGCGAGTCTCTTCCAGATTACTCATGAAGTACTTGAGATTGCTTTCGTCCACTTCTTTTTTCTGTTCCAATTCCGAGATGGTCATTTCCACTTTTTCAAAATTAGTCGCATCCGACCAGACTTGATTCAATTGCGAATTCAACACCTGGATTTTGGCCTTGAGAGCCAATACTTGTTCGGGCTCGGCTTTCAAACTCTCCCAATCCTGTCCCGGTTGCCCGATGGGACCCGGCGAAGGAACGTTTAGCGCCACGAGTCCGGGATACTTTTCTTCAAGGTCCTTTTTGAGTGCTCGGTTTTGACTGATTTGTTCCTGGACTTGTTCGACCAATACATTTCCAGCGGTGAACCCCTGCTGGGTCAGATAGTCCTGTTCTCTTCCTTGAAGATAAATGAGCAACCCGCAAATCCTTTGATATTTGGCAACCTGTTCAGGAGGCACTGCTGCCGCCAGCCCAATATTGGTCGTTCCCACTTTTGTGCCCGATGATTTTGTCAGTTCGCCCAACATCGCTTGATGTTCTGCCAACTCAGCTTCGGCGCTAAAAATATTCTGCCGGATTTTTGAAATCTGATCCGCATACGCCTTTTGCGTGTCGTTAACCGAAACAACGCCAGCCGCGCTTTTTATTGTTCTTAGTTTGTCGTCGGTCTGGACAAGCTGGCCACGCAATCGGGCAATCTCATTGGTCAGAAACGTGTTGGATACCCCCAAACCTTGATGTAATTGAACGTGCTTTGCCAGATAGGCGTTAATAATTTCATGCAGGATTGGCTGAACCAGCGTTGGGTCCTGATTCTGATAGGTAATTCGAATGACACTGCTTTCGGGAACCGGTTCCACGGTTATACCGCTGCTCACCTTGTAAACAGCGCGATTTATATCTGCCCCCCCTCCTGCTTTTGCCAAAATCCTTTCCGGCGTCATGGCTTCGGCAACCTGTCTGGCCAAATCCGAGCTGTTTAAAGTCTGTATTTCCGTATTGATGATACTGACACTCTGTTCATTCAGCGGTCTGGTGTTGGATTGATCTCCGGGAGGATTCAAGGACTTCCCTTCCACCACATAACGGATTGAGAGCAAGGCATCGGATTGATATTGCGGTGGCCTGACCACAAAAAGAAGCAAAACGGCCGCCAATATTCCCGCCATGGAAAAGGCGAGAATCAACCACTTCTGTCGGAACAGAATGAAATAAACGTCTCCGAGAGACATTCCTCCAACATGCAAATCCTGCCGCTTTTCGTTCACGTTAAAATAGATTGTCCAACATCCGGATCACTTTTCCAGCCAAATTGATTACATGGGTCTGGCTGGATTGCCCGCAACAATCGCACCGGCAGCCACATCTTTTGTGACCACGCTCCCCGCCCCAATCATCGCGTTTTCACCAATCGTAATTCCGCATAATAGCGTAGCACCGGAACCAATGGAAGCACCTCGTTTGACCCGCGTTGGAATGCATTCCCAATCCGTTTCGCTTTTCAGTTGGCCATCGCCATTTGTCGCGCGAGGATAACGATCATTGGTGAAGGTAACATTATGGCCGATAAAAACTTCATCTTCCAAGGTCACACCTTCACAGATGAAGGTGTGACTGGAAATTTTGCACCGGTTTCCAACTTTGACCCCCTTTTGAATCTCCACGAAGGTTCCAATTTTCACATTGTCCCCGATCTCACAACCGTAAAGATTGACGAAATCGTGAAGCCGGACGTTTTTACCCAATTTCACGTCCGGAGCCACCCGCTGAAACAGATGCTTTGAAGAACTCACCCGAAAGCTTACCGCCCGCGTGTCTGAAGTTTTACCGGCGATTTTTGACGCGCCCGGCGGGGGGACTTTTTTGCCCCCTTTTCATATGTCAATATGGACAAGCGAAGCCCTGCCGCTTCGGAAACGGGAGGTGAGCCATTCCCCCCGTTTTGCCGAGCTGAAAGATTAACCGGCGCACCACCATTTTTTAAGGATTCAGTGGATGCTTCCAGAATACGAACCAATTCCAGGCCGTCTTCACCACTTGTTAATGGATGCGTTCCATGTCGGATACAATCCAGAAAATGTTGGCACTCATTTTTCAACGGCTCTTCCTGCTTGATGTACGGAATATAAACATCGCCGTAGTGGTAGGCATAATGAAACTCGGCAAAAGTATCGTAGTGAGGCGGTCTTTCAACCCGCGCATCAAAAAGTCGGATTTTCTCCAACGGCGAAACGTCATCATAAACAATCATCCGCTTGCTGCCAACAATGGTCATTTCCCTGATTTTTCTCGGATCAAGCCAACTGCTGTGAACAATCGCGGATCGCTCTCCGGGAAAACCGAGCCACATGGTTGTCACATCTTCCACTCCGGGCGTAATATGAGCGCTGCCCTGGCAATTCACGACGGTGGGGCGATCTTCCATGATGTGCAAAATGATGGAAACGTCGTGCGGAGCCAGATCCCATGCTACATTAATGTCCTTCTGAAAAAGGCCCAGGTTCAATCTGCGGGCGCAAATATAACGAATCTCTCCGATATCACCATTCTGGATAATTTCTTTGATCTTCCTCACCGCCGGGGAATAAAGAAACGTGTGGCCCGTCATCAACACCACTCCTTTTTTTTGCGCAATTTCAATTAACTCCTGACATTCTTCCGATGAGCTGGCCATTGGCTTTTCAATGAAGGTGTGTTTGCCGGACAACAGGCTGGCCTTGGCCAAAGAGTAATGTGATTTAACCGCCGTGGCGATTATGACCGCGTCCAGACCAACGCCGTTTAACATATGATTGTAATCCGTCTCCCCGTCCACTTCCGGATACAATGATTTTAGATGCGTCAGGCGCTGTTCACTGACATCGCACATTATTTTCAAATTGCAATCGGGAAGAGATCGAAAATTGCGCACCAGATTGGGCCCCCAATAACCGCAGCCAACCACTCCAACTTTAATTTGCTTCGTCATATTACAATTTCGGTTTGTTCCTTTCCAAATTCAGATGCCCTTGACGTTCCGCGCGCACAACTTCCGCAAAGGCAGGTTTGCGCAGGGGATACAACGGAGCAGGATGATCTTGGGAGGGAATCGTTTCTGAGTGAATTGAACTTGAAAGCATTTTTTTCCGGCGACGCGCTTCCCACACTTGGGTTGTCAAGGCCGGAAGGGTCCGCAACAATATTTCTAAATCGAACCACAAGCTTTTTTTCCGCGCATATTTTATGTCGAGCTGAATCATTTCAACAAATGTGGTCCGGTTTTTACCGCTGACCTGCCAAAGTCCGGTGAGTCCGGGAGTTGAGGCAAACCGTTCTTTCTGCCAAGGAAGGTATTTTTCATACTCATAAGGCAGGCAGGGACGCGGGCCCACCAAACTCATTTCGCCCCGCAATACGTTGATGAGTTGCGGCAATTCATCCAACCCGGAAGAACGGAGCAACAAACCAAACGGAATTATCCGTGGATCACCTTCCGAATCCATCTTGGTCATTGGCGTATTCGAATCCATCAAGACATGTAAATGCCCCTGGTGCACCGTCGCATCCGCGCCCACAAACATGGTTCGAAATTTGAAGCACATGAATCGCCGCCCCAAATAACCGACCCGTTCCTGTTTAAAAAGAACCGGTCCGGCGGAAACGACCCGTATCAATACGGCGACGATGGCCATCAACGGCACAAGCAACGGCAAGGCCAATAGAATAACACTAATGTCCAGAATTCGCTTCCAGCGTAAAACCCGGCCGGGCCCGATTGAAAAAACCTCCTGCGGCAGGCAATTATCCTTTGGGAGATTCATGATTACGAAGGAAGGAATTGGGAACTATTTTGAAAGCAATGACGTATGCCGGAGGGAGATATTGAACAACTCAAATCCATTTTCAAAATAGTTAAAGGCATAATCATCATTTTATTAAATCCCGATTGCTTTAATACAAAGCTCCGCATTTGTTGGCAGAAAGTGATTTTCGCCAAACCGATTTTCCCTGCTCCGTATAACTTAACCGGAGTACCCCTTAATATTTGCTCCAACTTCAACCTGAAACCGAGAAATCTTCCACCCGGGATGCCGCCAAAGCAGGCACCAAATCCGCCACGGCATTGCGTTCTAAAACAACCGAACCCTCATCGATCTCGGCCGGGGTTGGCCGACCCAAAACATCAAGCAACACTTGAATCCGTTTTCTGGCTGGCATGACTCGCAAGACGAAGGCGCGCGTTCCCGCAAAAACACCGTCAGCAAGCAACACCTCGTCTCCGGGCGAAATACGATCTTCCACCGTCATGGTTTCTCCCCCCGCAAAACATTCCTTCAACTCCTCAATTACCACGTCCGCGATTGTCGGAATCCGCCGGGCGAAATGCACGACGGTACCGATTCCATTCGTGCGCTGAATTTCATTCAAGCTTTGCTCGATAACACAACGGATAAAAATATAACACGGAAACAAAGGCTCACTCATCCGCACAACCCCACGCCGGGTCGCCCGCTCGATGCGCAATCGGGGATGAAATACCTCCAGATCGAGATTTTTGCGCAAATTTGCCGCCGCAATGTGCTCATGCTTTGGCTTCGTCCGGGCACAGTACCAAGCCAGAGACTCAGTTTGAATTATGGGATTGAGCAACATGGCGTTTACATCTCTTCGTGTTTTGTTTCAATGGGCCTTGGCGGCAAAACCCCGGGCCGAGAAACACTTCTGATTGAAAGTCGACCCGCCATTTGAAAAATCAGTTTGCAGCATAGGGGTACCCTTCCGGCAATCGCTGCCGTTCTGAACTCGACCAAATTTGTACAACTCCTCCATCTGATAATGTCTTTTACAAAAGTTCGACCAACACTATTAAACCACATCCCAGGGGGTTTATCTACAGTGTGCAACACTATTAAAATGAAACGAAATTGATTATTAAACTGTAGTGATATTCACTACACGCAAAACACCACTGAATCCCCTTCGTTCTGTGTAGATCTAAGCAAGGCGGCAATCGCAAGTAATTACCTTATAAAGGTTTGTCTTTTGGCAGCATCTGGAAACGAATGGCGTATTGAAGCAATTCTGACGTGCTTTTGAGATTCAATTTGTCCTTGATCCTGGCCCGGTAGGTTTCAACCGTGCTTGTGTCAATGTGTAAGACTGCAGCAATCTGCCGGGTATTTTGCCCTCCGCCCATCAGCTCAAAAACCTGCAACTCTCGATCCGTCAGAAGATCGACTGAAAAATCGAGCGACGGGCGCGAGCGTGAAGCAATTCGGGACGCAACCCAATTGGCGGCTTTTTCGCTCCAATAAATATCCCCGCTCAGAACCTTGCGAATAGCTTGTAAAATTTTCGCCGGGGGTTCTTCCTTGGCCACGTATCCGCGCGCGCCAGCCCGAATCGCCCGCTCGGCATGCAAAGTCTCCTCGTGCATTGAAAACACCAGGCTTATGACTTTGGGGTAACTGTCCCTCAGATTTTTAATAAGCTCCAAACCATGGGAATCCTTCAAGGTAAGATCAAGGATCACCAGGTGCGGTTTGGTTGCAGCCACCAACTTCAGGGCCTCGCCGCCATTATCCGCTTCACCGCACACGCTCAAATCCGGCTGCTGTTGTATGATCCGCTTCAGCGATTCCCGTACTAGAGGATGATCGTCAACGATAAGGACGCGGACCCGACCGGTTAACTGATTGCGAGATTCACCCATATTTTGCTCTCACGTCGTTCGTTATGTCTGATTCCTTTTATGCACTCAATAGAACCGGGTCTCATCAGTGAATGAGACAGCCATGCTTAATCCAAGCGAGTCTGATAAACGCGTTTTCTCCAGAACTTCTGAAGAAAATTCCAACCGACATTCCACGGGCGCAAATGATCTAATTGTCAGGCCGGTGCCAGGGGCTTCTTCACAGGACAGGGTAATTCCCAGCCCTTTGCCCTTCCCATGCCTTGGCATCGTCATTGCTGTAGACGAAGCATGACACACGGACAAGCAGTAACACAGAAAACCTGGCTCCCCACCGGTGTGCTGACAGAACCTGTAGCGCGGATCTTTTCAAGATTACGCGACCTTGTAAAGTGGCAAATTCCTGTGGGCTATCAAGACGAAACCGGATTTCATCCAGGAGTGCAACCCGCAGAAAAAAAGTCGAATTGGCCCCCGCTTTGGTAAGATTGAGCTTTCAATTACGAACCGCCGCCCCATCCGTGATAGTATAAAAGAGGGCAGCGTGTGTCTCGATTTAGGACAAACCCGTTGAGCGCTGTGCCCCAACGGTGATGCCTTTTGCGATTGCGCTTGGAGTTTAAAGTCGATCTCCTGGCTGGTTACTGGCCTGCTTATATTCTAATTTCATCGGCGCAGGTAGTATCGCTTCGTTACGCCAAGCCACCGGCAAATCGGACTGAACCAAAATGCGTGCTGTTGCCGACACATGACCTCTCAGGTGAGGATCTGAGCTATTCGAACTATTGCACGTAAAGTGAGCGGTAGAACCGCTGCTTGAATTTGCCGGCATTCGAATCTATAAACAAAAATGGGGCTGTGTTCGTGTGCAGCGGAATCCAATCCACCAGATTGGTGGATGCTTGAACCTCGTATCGATATCCGGGCACCCCGCTTACCGACAAGTCAAACTGACCCTCCGAATGGGCGGCCATTGCCAGCGTGCCTGCGGCCGTCGGATAAACGGTCAAAATGACGGGGCTGCTGATGGTGGTTTCGCCTCCATCCGATACGGCCAGGGTGTAAGTTCCGGATTGGCCGGTGGAAACATTCTTCAACGTCAAGGTGGCATTGTTCGCCATGGACAAATTGACGGAGTGGAATTGCCACTGATAGACCAATGTCGACGAACTGGAAACAGCCATGCCCGCAGCGTTGAGCATTACAGTTTGACCCGCCACCGCCACATAATTCGTGGGCGTACCCCTGATCAGCGGACGTGACGCGGTTAGGGCCTGGGTATTGTTATTAATCTGGTTTATTTTTGTTTGCGACTGAACCGACGTTGATCGTATTGACGGTGATGCGGCAGGAGTTGCCGGTGCCACTTGCACGAGACTAAAACTTGCCAAGGCTGTCCCCGGTTCTCTCCCGACAAAAATAATTTGGTGTAAGCCCGTACCCAGCTGAAAAACTTCAGGGGAAATCAGGTCATTGTTCTCACTACCGTTTCCGCGCCCGCTGACGATGCGCTGCTCGAATCCCGAGGTGATTGGCATTATATCCCATATCATGGTTGCATCTTGTGGCTGGCCATCAATGTTAACGTAAAATGAATTTGCACTCAAACTGGGTGCATTTACCATTGCTTGCACCTCGTAGGTTCCTGCATTTGTAATAGTGAAATTGTATACGGCTGTTCCACCACTTATGTCTCCTATCGATGGCAGCGGTTGATAGACGTAGCTGCTGGGAACACCATTAATGATTGCAGTTGCCGTCAATATGCCGCTCAAAGCGCCAGATGTTGCCATAAAAGTTAGCCCTGTGTTTGTTGTCCCTCCACCGAAATTCGGCAAGGCTTCCACTCCAAGGTTCGTCTGTGATTCCGCCCAAGCCTGACCGTTGCTTACCACCAATGTCCAAACGTAGCTGTTACTAATCGTGTTCGTGTCAAAGTAGTAGCTTATATTCGTTATCGGGCTTGTGCTGTTCGTATAAACTACCGGAGTTCCTCCATTGACGGCGTAACTCCATTGCCATGTCTGAGCGTTGGTTGCGTTAGCTGAAAATTGCACTGTCGTACCTGCGTATATTTGCAGCCCTGGCAGACTCAAATCCACATCTGTTGCCTTCACGCCGATTGCCGACACTGTGGGTAAAGCCGGAGGCGCGTTGGTCGCACCGCCGCTCACCGTCACGTTCGTTCCACTCCCACCGCTGAACGTCACGCTCTGATTATAATTGCTCGCCACGCCCGGACTGAACACCACCGTCACCGCCTGGCTCTGGCCGCTGCCCAAACTATAACTCCCGCCCGAGACGATGCTGAAGGGTGCGCTCACGCTCGCCACTCCGCTCAACGTCCCGTTCCCTGCGTTCGCCACCGTAAAACTGTTTGTCTTGCTCGTCCCATTCAAGATCGTCCCGTACGCAATGCTCCCGGGTGTCACCTGCAGCACCGGTAATATCACCGGCGCGTTGGTCGCACCGCCGCTCACCGTCACGTTCGTTCCACTCCCACCGCTGAACGTCACGCTCTGATTATAATTGCTCG
>Ga0265338_10001377_pt1 | contig 39583 bp, 33 predicted proteins | sample 42126metaG_FD_193579 | JGI IMG/M metagenome (GOLD analysis project Ga0265338, IMG submission 193579) | Rhizosphere microbial communities from Carex aquatilis grown in University of Washington, Seatle, WA, United States - 4-21-26 metaG | ecosystem: Host-associated > Plants > Roots > Rhizosphere... | reverse complement strand
GACTAGGATGTCGAGGTCCTTGCGCAGCGTGTCGCCGGATCCGATCTTCACGCAGGGCATGATCAGGCCCTCCGCGAAACGGCTGGTGAACGAGCTGCCCATGGCACCGGGCTCGACGGCCCCGGTCTCGGTCACATGGGTCAGCCCGCCGACCCAGCCCTCGAGACGGCCGTCGATGAACAGCGGGGTGATGAGCATCTGGTCCGATGGGTGGCCGCCGCCGATGAACGAGTCATTGTTGAAGAAGTAGTCGCCCTCGTCGAAGCCGACCAGCGTCTCGTAGTCGTTCTGGATCATCCATTTGATCGCGCGGCTCATCGTGTGCACGTGGATCATCAGCCCGGTGGACAGGCAGATCGCGTCGCCCTCGCGGGTGTACAGGCCGAAAATGATCTCGCCCTGCTCGCGGGTGGACGGCGAGGCCGAGATGGACAGCGCCACCTCGCGTGCGTTGGTCAGCGTCTGCAGCAGCCGGGTGAACAGCACCTCGAAGGTGATCGGGTCGCTCTCCTTGAGCGACAGGTCCGCCTCGTAGTAGCCGGTCTCGAGGATGCCGCGCTCGGTGATGACGAGCCGTTCCTTGAGCGTCAGTGGCGGCGCCGATCCGGCCGTCGGCAGCTGGCTCTCGATGTCCGCAGACATGCTCACTCCTCGATCCACACGGTTCGGTACTCGTCGACCCGGGCGGTCCGCGACGGGGGGACGACCAGGGTGGTCGTCAGCGCCTCGACGACGGCCGGCCCGTGCACCACATTTCCCGGCCGCAGCAGGTCCCAGTCGTAACGCTGGGTCGGCCGCCAGTCGCCCTGCCAGAAGGCGGGCCGCTCGTCGTACCGGGCCTCGCGGGCGTCCTCGTCCGCCAGCGGGCTCTTCACCAGCCACGGCTTGACCTTGTGCGCCGCCGCGACCAGCCCGACCTCGAAGATCTCGAAGCCGGCCTGCGGGAACTGGGCGCCCTTGGCGTACACCCGGGCGTACAGGTCCTCGAAGGCGGCCAGCACCGTCCGCACGTCGCCAGCGGTGTGCGCGCGCGAGATCGGCATGGGGGTGATGAGGTCGTTGAGCTGCTTGCCGTACCGCACCATCGCCAGGTGCCGCAGCGAGATCTCATCCCGGGCGAAGCCCTCGCGCTCCATCTGCTCGACGGCCTGCTCCTCGAGCCGGACCCAGGCCGCGGTGATCCGCCGGCCCACGTCAGCGAGCGCGTCGTCGCCGGCCGATGGCGGGACGACGACGTTGACGGCGCGATGGTAGTGGTGCTCATAGTCGGCGCTGGCCGCGCCGAACGCGGTGAACGTGGCCGCGTAGGGGAACGTGAGCACCGCCTTGAGCGGGAGCCCTTCGCTGTACCCGCACAGATGCCCCGGGCCTGCCCCGCCGAAGCCGAGCAGCGCGTAGTCCTCCATCCGGCTGCCGCGCAGGGAGACCAGGCCGGAGACGGCCTCTTTCATCCGGGTGTCGATCACCCGGCGGATCCCGAGCGCGGCCTCCTCGACGCTCAGGCCCAGCGGTTCGGCGATCTTCGTGCGGATCGCGTCCGCGGCCGAGCCGGCGTCGAGGTCTACCGTGCCGCCGAGCAGCCCGGCCGGGTTGAGGTAGCCGAGCACCAGATTGGCATCGGTCACCGTCGGCTCGGTGCCGCCCTTGCGGTAGCAGACCGGCCCCGGAATCGCTCCGGCGGACTCCGGCCCGACGACCAGCCGGCCGGTGAGCGCGTCGATCCGGCTGATCGTCCCGCCGCCGGCCCCGATCGAGTGGACCTCCATCATCGGCAGCGACAGCAGCAGGCCGGCCAGCACCGGCTCGCGGTCGATGCCGATGAAGCCGCCGGAGACGAGGCCGACGTCGAAGCTGGTGCCCCCGACGTCGGTGCTGATCAGGTCGTCGAAGCCGTAGAGCTCGCCGATGAAGCGGGTGCCGACCACCCCGCCCACGGGGCCGGACATCGCAGTGTCGACCGCACGCACGTGGCGGGCGGGCGCCAGGCCGCCCGCCGACTGCATGACCTGGAGGTCGCCGGTGAACCCGTTGGCTTTCAGGTCGCCTTCGAGCTTGGCCAGGGCCCGCAGGGTGGACGGGCCGGCGTAGGCCTCGATCGTCGTGGCGTTCGCGCGGGGCAGCTCCCGCAGGGTGGGGCTGATCTCGCTGGAGATGAAGACCGGCATGCCGGAGAGGTCACGGCGGGCCAGCTCGGCTTCGATGATCTCCTTGGCCCGCCGCTCGTGCCCGTCGTTCAGGAACGACCAGAGAAAGACCACCACGAGCGAGTCCGCCCCGGCGGCCAGCAGCTGGTCCACCCCGCTGAGCACGTCCTGCTCGCGCAGCGGGATCATCTCGGCGCCCACCGAGTTGATCCGCTCGCCCACTCCGCGTACCCGCCCCCGCGGCACCAGCGGCGCCTGGCGGCGGTGCGTCACCGGGTGGATGCGGTCAACCCGGGACAGGGTGACCCAGCTCTGCTTCCCGCGCTCCATTGTCAGCAGATCCTCGAAACCACGGGTGATCAGTACGCCCGGCTTACCCCCGGTGCGGGTGAGCAGCGCGTTGAGCACAGTGGTCGCCCCGTACCCGATCACCTCCAGGCCGCCGAGGAATTCCTGCTCGGTGAGGCCGAGGTGTTCCCTGGCCATCCGCAGTGCGGCGTGGAAGCCTTCCGCGATGTCGGCGGGGGTGGTGGGCGCCTTCCCGAGCGCGAACTCACCGTTCTCGGTGACGACGAAGCAGTCGGTGAAGGTCCCGCCCACGTCGGTGTAGCAGACCACGGGGCGGGATGCGCTCATCGTCATGGACTCCTCTCGGACTCCCTGGTGGATTGCCACCCATAGCACGGGCCGGGCGGCGGCTTCCGGGAAGCGTATCCCGTGAATTCACTGAGTGCAATAGCTCCGGCTGCCGTCTTTCCAGTGCCCGGACAAGCCGAAACAAGCTCAGACGACCGACATGTACCGGTCTCTCTCCCAGTCGGTGCTGCTGGTCACCAGTACCGTCCGTTCCGGGCGCAGCACCCCGAGCAGAGCGTCGATGACCGGGCCCAGCGCCGTGCGCGCCAGCTCGCTCGAGGCCAGCAGGTCGACGGCTTCCGGGAACGACTCAGGCAGCAGCGGCAGGTCCGCGCGGGTGTATGCGTTGCCGGTCACCGGGTCGGGAGGTGACCAGCCGGCCGCGAGCCCGGCGAGCCCGGCGGCGAACTGCCCGGCCATCGCGAGGTAGACATTGCAGTCGGCGGCGGCGTCGCGCTGCTCGACGCGGGTCGATCCCTCGCTGCCGGTGATCACCCGGACGGCGAGCGTCCGGTTGTCGGCCCCCCAGCAGATCCTGGTCGGCGCGAAGGAGTAGTCAGCCCGGCGGTGGTAGGCATTCGGGGTCGCCGAGCCGAGCAGCACAAGCTCGCGCATGTACCGGATGAGCCCGGCGACGTACCCATGCCCTTCGGGGCTGAGCTGGCCCGCCGCATGGAACAGGTTGGCCGGGCCGCCGCCGGCCGACCTGCCGGGCCGCCGCCAGACACTCTGGTGCAGGTGCATGCCGCTGCCCGCCTGCTCGGTCCACGGCTTAGCCATGAACGTGGCGTCCAGCCCGTGCGATCGGGCCATCTCGCGGACCAGGTGACGGGTCAGCACGGCCCGGTCAGCTGCGGCGAGCGCCTCGGTGTACTTGATGTTGACCTCAGCCTGGCCGCCGGCGTACTCGGGGTTGACCGCCTCGATCGGGATGCCCAGGACCGCCAGCCGCTCGCGCACGTCATGCAGCAGGAACTCAAGCTCGGAGCCCTTGGTCAGGCTGTACTGGTTGATCTCGTCGTAGATCGGCCGCCGGGTCGCCGGGTTGATCAGGTAGAACTCGAGCTCGGCCGCGGCCTGGATCTCCAGGCCGTCCCCGGCGGCCCCGTCCAGCACAGCGCGCAGCGCGGAACGGGAGCACGAAGCGTCGGGCTGGCCGTCGGGAGCCATCAGGTCCCCGAGGACGACCTGCGCGCTGCCATCCCACGGGTTCGGGCGGGCCGAGCTCCAGTCAGGACGCAGCAGGACCTCGCCCGGCTCCGGGCCCGGGCCGGAGAATCCGGCCGCGACCAGGGACCGCGGCAGCCGGATCCCATCCGCGGCCGCGCCAGCGGCCACCCGGACGAACCGGCAGCGGCCGACCAGGTCGCTCCAGTACACGTCCACCCACCGCGGGCCGGTCACGACGCGCTCCAGTAGCGGGCGATCTCCCAGTCGGTCAGCGCGGCCTGGAACAGCTCGGCCTCGTGCTCGAACAAGGGGATCGCGTTGTCCAGGAACGGTGCGCCCAGCCAGCTGGTCACCCACGGGTGGTCAGCCATCGCGGCCGCGTCCCGCAGGTCCCTGATGGCTGGTCGCGTGGTCGCGGCGGCCGGCGAGCCCAGCGGCCCGGCCTCCGCCCGCGGCCCGGCCTCCGCCAGCGAGCCGGCCTCGGCCAGCGAGCCGATGGCGGCGAGCGCGGCGGCGAGCGCCGTGCCCGGGTCCGCCTCGCTGCTGGCCCAGGCCAGCACCCGCTGCGTCCCGTCCAGGCCCCCGGCCACGTGCACGGCAGGCGGCCGGGCCTTCATCGCGGTTACCGAGGGAAACAGCAGCGGGCGAACGGCGTCGATCCGGCGCTGCAGCGCATCGGGGTTCAGCACCGGCCCGCCCGTTACCGTGACGTCCAGCTCCAGCAGCGAGGCGTCAGCCGCCCCGGGGCGCAGCGTCATGAAGACGGCTTCCAGCCCGCGCGCTCCGGCGATCTCCCGGGCTGCGCTTTTCGCCACCACCAGTGCCTCCGCCAGCTCAGCCACGGCGGCCGGGCCGAGCCCGAGCACGAATGACCCTGGATCCAGGCCGCTGCGGACGCTGGTCGCGGGCAGCCCGCTGGCCGCAAGGCCCTCCAGTACGGCCACGCCGACCGAGGCGGCCGAGCTGCCATCGGGCAGCGCAGCGCCGGGCGGGCCGGCCGGCCGGCCATGACGGGGCAGCGCGGCCCCGGCGAGCGAGGCGCGCACCGTCACCCGCACGGCCAGTTCAGCCAGCCGCCGCAGCACCGTGGCCAGCACCGCGGCCGGGGCCACGTCGAGCAGCCGCCCGGCCGCGTCCCGCGGCACCCCGAAGACGAACGCCTCGCCCGGCGCCCAGGCCGCCGGCCGGGCCAGGTCCGGATGGAAGTGCACGTGCAGGTCCGGGTAGCCGGTCGAGTAGTTGGAGAACGGCGTCGCCTCGATGATGTCGCACTGCACATCGCAGACGATCATGCCATCGCAGAAGCCCATCGACATCGGCGCGCGGCTGAGGAACTCGCGCACCGGCATCCGCTTTCCCCGCCAGCCGCCCAGCCGGTCGGCCCAGCCCAGCCGGACGGTGTGCACCTCACCACGGTCGGCGGCGGCCGCTAGCCAGCCCGGCCCGGTGAGGTCAGTGGCGGGTGCGTCCATAAGGCGTCGAGGCTCCGCACCAGCGTGGCGATGCCCTGCCCGGCCCCGACGCAGAGCGCGGCGATGCCGTAGCGGACCGCGCGGCGGCGCATCTCGTGCACCAGCGTCACCATGATCCGGCTGCCGGAGTTCCCCAGCGCGTGCCCCAGGGCGATCGCCCCGCCGTTCACGTTGACCTGGTCCGGGTCCAGGCCGAGCTGATCGATGCAGACCAGCATCTGCGATGCGAACGCCTCGTTGATCTCGAACAGGCCAATGTCGTCCAGGGACAGCCCGGTCCGGGCGAGCAGCTTGTGCACCGCGGCGACCGGCCCGACGGAGAACAGCGCCGGATCCACGCCGACCGACGCGGTGGCCACGATCTCGCCGAACGGCTGCGCGTCCAGGGTCCTGGCGACGTCCGGGTCGGCCAGGACAAGTGCGCTGGCCCCATCGGAGACCGGTGAGGCGTTGCCCGCGGTGATGTCGGGACACCCGTCGTAGTAGCCGGCCAGGCGGCCCAGGGACTCAAGGCTGGTGTCCCGCCGGAACGTCTCGTCGACCTCGAAGGAGCCGCGCGGGGCCGGGATGGCCAGCACCTCGTCGCCGAACCGGCCGCTGTCCCAGGCCTGCGCCGCCCGCTGGTGACTGGCCAGCGCATGCGCGTCCAGCGATACGCGGCTGAAGCCAAATTTATCCGCCACCAGCTGGGCACCCTCGGGCATCTCGATCATGGTGCCGTCCGCTTCGAGCGCCGGGTGCTGCGGTCCGCCGGCCCCGCTCCACATCGCGTTGCGGCCCACCAGCGGCCCCGGGTACTTCTGGCCGACCGGGATAGCGACGGGCCAGGTGGAGCGGCTCATCACTTCGGCCCCCACGGCCACCCCGGCGCCGGCTGACCCGAACGAGATCGAGTGAGCCAGGGCATTCACGGCGGAAAGGCCAGACCCGCAGTAGCGGTTCATGGTGACGCCGGCCACGCTGGTCGGCAGGCCGGCCAGCAAGGCAGCGAACCGGGCCAGGTTGCCCATCGCCTCGCCGGAGGCATTGACCGTCCCGGCGAAGACCTCGTCCACCTGGCCGGGCGGCAGGCCCGCGCGGGCCGTAGCGGCGCGGATCACCTCGGCCGCGAGGTCATCCACCCGGATCTGGGCCAGCGACCCGCCGAACCGGCCCATGGGGGTGCGGACTGCCGCCATCACCAGGGCCCGGCGCTGAGCGGTCAAGGCTTCCCCGCCACCAGCGCGTCCGCGGTCAGCCAGGTGCTCGCCTCCTGGCGGGCCTCCTCCAGGTGATCGAGCAGGGCGGCCCGCAGCCGCTCCGCCGAGCGCGCGGCGACCGCCTCGATGATCGCGAGGTGCCCATTGGCCATGGCCTCGGCATCGAACTGGTTGGTCACGTGGTGCCGGAAGACCCGGCGGCTCACCGGCAGCTCCCACAGGTCGGCCAGCGTGCGCTGGATCAGCCGGTTGGTGCCGATCTCCAGCAGCACCGCATGGAAATCCCGGTTGAGGTCGTAGGCGATGGAGGCGTCGATGGGCGAGGTCGCGATCCCGCGGTTGATCTCCTCCAGCTTGGCTACATGCCGGTCGGTGACGAACGGGAGGGCGGAGATGCTGCCGGGGATCTCCAGGAACGTCCGCACCTCGTAGATCTCCAGGATGTCGGTGGGGGTCAGCGCCTTCACCACGAACCCGCGGGCGCTCACCGCGCGGACGAGGCCCTCCTGGGCCAGCCGGAGCAGCGCGTCGCGCACGGGAGTCCGCGAGACTTCCAGTTGCTCGGCCAGCTGGTTCTGGACCAGGTGGTCATGCTCCTTGATCACACCGTCGCAGATCGCGTCCCGGATCACCTGGTAGACGTGCTCCGACAAGGGCGCACTGTCCAGCCTCCGTGCCTCGGGCGGGAGCTTCAGTGAGGTCATCGACATCGAGCCTCTTTCGAGTGTATGCAGTGAATCCACCATAGCCCATCGCCTGGTGGCGGTCATGTCCCCCGGCGCAGCGCAGTTCCGGACAAGTCTCCTCATCGCTGATCCTGCCCCAGCCTTGACCGAGGGATGAAGTCGGTCAAGGGGTGATGGCGTCAACCCGTGCGCAGCGCGGGCAGTCACTGACCGGCCACCCGCCGCGAAACACCGGCCGAGGCCGCTTCGCGCCGTCGCCGCCCCTCTCGGCCCGCGGTTCAGCCCGCAGGCAGGGGCTGCGGGGCGGCCCCGGGCAGGCCCTGGCTGGTGCCGTACTCATAGGCGGCATGGCTGCTGGACAGGATGAGCTCAGGACCGCCGGGGCGGCGCACCGCCAGGTCGACGGCAGCCCGCGCGGCGTGCCTGACCACCCGGCTTCCCCCCGACGGATCACCGTAGCGAACCACGACCGCGTCGTCATCGCCGGTGGTCACGCTGACCTGAAGCCGGGCTCCCGGTGCGCGGACACTGGCCACCAGCCAGCCCGGATGCGCATCGACCCGGGACGGCCGGCCCAGGCCGCCCAGAGGCATCCGGTCAGCACCAAGGCTCAGCGCGCCGAAGGCGGTCCACGGCGAGCGGACCCGGCCAACCCTGATCCGGGCCAGCACCAGTTCCAGCCAGCCGTCCGGGGCGGCGCCGAACCCAGCGGCGTGCAGCCAGACCCACGAATCGGCATGCTCGGATCCCCAGTTGTGGCCGACGGTCCCCCGCCACCCCGACACGCCGACCGGCTGGCCGCCGACCTCGAGCACACCGGTGACCTGGCCATCGGGGACGCTCGCGACCAGCTTCGTGCGCGGCAGCGGCGCCCGGTAGAGAACCGCGGGCCGCAGCGGCCGCAGCGGCGCCCGCCCGCCGGTGACGGCGAGGTCCCAGTGCGCCGACTGCTCCCCCATGACGGCGGTCCCCCGGAACTGCCCCGGGGCCGCGACAGCGTCCGCCGGGACGGCGGCGAAGACCTGCTTGAGGACTGCGGGCCGCTGACCCAGGCCCCGGTCAACCACCATGCACCACAACGCCGCCGACTCGGGCCCGGTGCGGGGACGATGCCGGGTGTGGCGTATCCACAGCGCCCGGGGTGACGCCGGGTCGCGGGCGCTGAGGAACCACGACTCATAGCGGCCGGCGCTCATCCCCCATCATGCATCCGGCGGGCCAGTTCGTGCCAAGTCAGGTCAGGTCAGCGGCCGGCCAGCCGGTCCAGGGCGGCCCGGATCCTTTTCTCCGATACCGGGCCGGACGTGCCGAGCATCTGGGCGAACAGGCTGACCCGCAACTCCTCGATCATCCAGCGCACCGCCCGGGCCTCCGCGCTGCCGCGCCCGGACTCCGGGAGATCTCTCAGGGCCTGCTGGTAAGCGTCCATCACCCGGTGCACGGCTGCCATCCGGTCAGCGTCGCGCCACGGGTCCTCCGGCATCTTCGCGAGCCGGTGGCTGATGGCTCGCAGGTAGCGGACCAGGTCGGGCAGGCGCCGCGCCCCGGTCTCGGCCACGAACCCCGGATAGACCAGCGCGGAGAGCTGGGCTCGCATGTCGGCCAGCGCCGCGGCTGCGGCCGGGCTGGCCTGGCGCCCCATCCCGGCCTCGGCGTCGTGCGCCTCGGCGAGAACCCGGGCCACCACACCGACGACGGCGACCGCGGTGACGGCCAGTCGTGACCGGGCCGCCTCCAGGAGGCCCCCGAAGCCCTCGGCGTCCCAGGCCGGCCCGCCTGCTTCCTCGATCACCTGGTCAGCCGCGCAGGCCGCACAGTCATCCAGCAACGCGGCGGCGCCCGGATACGGATGCCGGCTCATCGCCAGCTTGGCGTTGACCGGCAGCCGGCTGGCGACCGAGCGCACACCGGACGGGACCAGGATGAGCAGCAGCCGGCGGGTGCCCAGCCGCATGGCCTCGGCGGCCTCGGCCTCGGTCTCGAACAGCCGGACGTCCACCGCGTCCCCGGCGTCGGCCAGGGCCGGGTACGCGCGAACCTGCCCATGGGTAAACACCCGGGGCAACGTGCCCAGGTCCCAGCTCCGCAGCCCAGTGCGGGTGAGGCCGACGGCCGCTTCGGCCAGCGTGACCTGCAGACGCGGCCGCAATTGCCGCCGCAGGGCGGCCAGGTCCTTGCCGGTCGCGAGCACCTGGCCGCCGTCGACCACGCGGAAGGTGATCGTCAGGTGCGCGGGCAGCCGGGACAGATTCCAGGCCTCCCGCGGGATCGTCACGCCACCGAGGCGGCCGAGTTCGGCCGACAGGGCGGCCAGCAAGTCGCCGTGCGGCGGGCCCAGCCGGGCCAGCACCGCGCGGGCCGTGTCCGGGGCGGGCACGAAGGCGGTGCGCAGTTGCTTGGGCAGGGACCGGATCAGCTCGGTCACCAGTTCCTCGCGCAGGCCGGGCACCTGCCAGCCGAACTCGTCGCCGCCGACCTGGTTGAGGGTGGCGAGCGGGATATCCACGCTCACCCCGTCTTCCGGCTCACTCGGGCTGAACTCATAGGTCAGCGGCAGGCCGGCCCAGCTGCTGGGGTAGTCAGCCGGGCTGACCTCGTCGGCGGCCGGCCCGACCAGGTCAGCGGGTGAGAAGGTCAGCTGATCCGGGTCAGCCGGCCGTGCCTTCTTCCACCAGGTGTCGAAGTGCCGGGCGGAGGTCACGTCCGCGGGTATCCGCCGGTCATAGAAGTCGAAGACGGCAGCGTCGTCGGCGACGAGGCCGCGCCGCCGCGCCCTGCGCTCCAGATCCTCGGCCTCTTCGAGCAGGCGCTGATTGCGGGCGAAGAACCGGTGGTGGGTCCGCCAGTCGCCTTCCACCAGGGCGTGCTGGATGAACAGCGCACGGGCCGTCACCGGGTCGATGCGGCCTAGGGTGACCTGCCGGTCCGCCACGATCGGCAGTCCGTAGAGCGTCACCTTCTCCGATGCCATCGCGGCGCCGCGCCGCGCGTCCCAGTGCGGGTTGCTGTGGCTGCGCCGGACCAGGTGCGCGGCCAGCGGCTCGGCCCATTCCGGCTCGATCCGCGCCGTGGTCCTGGCCCACAGCCGGGACGTCTCGACCAGTTCGGCCGCGACGACCCACTGCGGTGGCTTCCTGGCCAGCACCGAGTCGGGGAAGATGACGAACCGGGCGCCGCGCGCCCCGGCGAACTCGGTCAGCGCCCGTCGTTTCCCGCCCGGCTGCTGGCCGCCCTGTTTCTGGCCGGCTTGCTTCCGGTCACCTTGCTTCTTGTCGAGGACCTTCATCCCGATCTGCGAGAGCAGGCCGGCCAGCAGCGACATGTGCACCCGGTCGGCGACATCCGGCGCGAAGCGGCTCTCCGGCTCCGCAGCGCGGGTCCCCGCCGCCCGGTCTCGCTGGCCCGCGCGGGGTGCCGCGGCGCGCGGGGCCGTCTCCGGCGCTGCCGTGGCCGGCCCGGGAGGAACGGCGGGGTGCCGTGGGGCATCGGAATATGGATCCTTTTCCGCGGCCACGCCCAGCTCCCTGGCCGCCTGCCGGAGCTGCCCGTGCACGTCCTGCCACTCGCGGACCCGCAGGTAATGCAGGTACTCGCGACGGCACAGGCGGCGGAACGCGGAGGAGGACAGCTCACGCTGCCGGTCCCGCAGGTAATCCCACAGGGCGAGGAAGGCGAGGAAGTCGGAACCCGGCTCGGCGAAGCGGGCGTGGCTGGCGTCGGCGGCTTCGCGAGAGTCCGCGGGGCGTTCCCTGGGGTCCTGGATGGACAGCGCCGCGGTGATGATCAGCACCTCGCGGGCGCAGCCGTTCCGGCCTGCCTCCAGGATCATCCGGCCCAGCCGCGGGTCCACGGGGAGCTGGGCCAGTTTCCGTCCCAGGTCAGTCAGCCGGGACCCGCCGCGGCCGGGCGTCCGTGCCGTGGGCGCCGGTGCGGTGGGTCCCGGTGCGGTGAGTGCCGGTGCGGTGAGTGCCGGTGCGGTGAGTGCCGGTGCGGTGAGTGCCGGTGCGGCAGGTGCCAGGGCGCCGAGTTCCTCCAGCAGGCGCACGCCGTCCGCGATGTTCCGCGAGTCCGGCGGATCGACAAACGGGAAGTCCGCCACCTCGCCGAGATCGAGCGCGGCCATCTGCAAGATGACCGACGCCAGGTTGGTGCGCAGGATCTCCGGCTCGGTGAACTCCGGCCGGGAGGCAAAGTCCTCCTCGCTGTACAGCCGGATGCACACGCCGTCGGACGTGCGGCCGCACCGGCCCTTGCGCTGGTTGGCCGACGCCTGGGAGATCCGCTCGATCGGCAGTCGCTGGACCTTGGTCCGCAGGCTGTACCGGGAGATTCGCGCGGTGCCCGGGTCGATCACGTACTTGATGCCCGGCACGGTCAGCGAGGTCTCCGCGATGTTGGTGGCCAGCACCACCCGCCGCCCCCGATGCGGCTGACCCTGCCTTCCTGCTTCGCCTCCGGCAAAAGCACTGTGCTGCTCAGCCGCGGACAGCCGGGCGTAGAGCGGCACCACCTCCAGCGGGTCGCGCGGGCTGCTGACCTCGGCCAGGGCGTCGGCGGTATCCCTGATCTCCCGCTCACCGCTGAGGAAGACGAGGATGTCGCCGGGCCCTTCGGCGCGCAGTTCCTCGACCGCGTCGAGGATGGCCTGCTCCTGGTCTCGGGGCTCAGCACTGGGGTCGTCCGGGTCGGCGATGGGCCGGTAACGCACCTCGACCGGGTAGGTGCGCCCCGACACCTCGATCACTGGTGCTCCAGCACCCTGCTGGCCTGATTCGGCTCCGCCAAAATGCCTACTGAAGCGCTCGGAGTCGATGGTGGCCGAGGTGATGATGACCTTGAGGTCCGGCCGGCTGGGCAGCAACTGCTTCAGGTAGCCGAGGATGAAGTCGATGTTCAGGCTGCGCTCGTGCGCCTCGTCGATGATGAGGGTGTCGTAGCGCAGCAGTTGCCGGTCGCGCCGCATCTCGGCCAGCAGGATGCCGTCGGTCATCAGCTTGATCATGGTGTCGTCGCTGGATGTGTCGGTGAACCGCACCTTGTAGCCGACTGTCGTGCCGGGCTCGGTCCCGAGCTCGGCGGCGATCCGGTCCGCCACGGTGCGGGCCGCGATCCGCCGGGGTTGGGTGTGGCCGATCTGGCCGGCCACGCCACGGCCGAGTTCCAGGCAGATCTTCGGCAGTTGCGTTGTCTTGCCGGAGCCGGTCTCCCCCGCGATGATCACCACCTGGTGATCCCGGATGACCTCGGCAATCTCGTCCTTCAGCTGGCTGACCGGCAGCTCAGGGGGGTAGGAGATGGCTGGCACGGCGCGCCGGCGGGCCTCGACCCGGATCTCGGCCGCGTCCAGTTCCGCGAGGACCTGGCCGAGTGCCTGCTCGCGGGCCCCGGTGTCACGCAGTGCGGCCGCCTGCTCGCCGCGCCGGCCCAGCCGGCGCTGATCGCGCAGCATCAACCCGGGCAGGCGAGTTCGCAGCTCAGCGAGCGAGGGTGGCACGGCGGCAATCTCCATGGCGGGCGTGGCTGGACACAACAATGATCGTCGGAATCGCCCTAGCTGCCCAACGCTTTTGCGGCACGACTGCTTCCCGGTCGCTTGCGCCGACAGCACCCGGCCCGGCCGGGCGATCTGCCACCTGGCCGGGCGGCCAGCGGGTCTCAGCCGGACAGCACGCGGAGTGTCACGGCGCCTGTTACGCCCACTCGATGACCTCGGAGTGATCCAGCCGCGGGAGCCGGCCGAACCAGGGGTCTACGCCGGGGTGGCCGATGTTGACGACCAGGACCGACTTCCAGCGGCCGCCGGGGAAGAAGTCAGCGTCGAGGGCGGCCGCGTCGAAACCGCCCATCGGGCCGGCCGCGAGGCCGCGGGCCCGCACCGCGAGCAGGAAATAGCCGGCCTGCAGCGCGCCGCTGAACCGCCCGGTCTCGGTCCGCAGGGCATCGTTCGCCGCGAAGGCCTCTTTCAGCTCCGGCTTGTACGGGAGCACGGCGGGGATGTGCTCGTGGAATTGGGTGTCCACCGCGAGCACCGCGACAGCAGGCGCGGATGCGGTCTTGGCCTTGTTCCCATCGCTCATGTGCCCGGCCAGCCGCGCGCGCCCCTCGGCGGTACGGACGTACAGCACCCGCAGCGGCTGCACGTTGGCCGCTGTCGGCGGCCACTTGGCCAGGTCCCAGATCTCGGCCAGCTCGGCATCGGTGACCGGGGTCGCCGCGAAGCTGTTCGCGGTCCTGGCCTCGGTGAACAGCAGCGCCTGCCCGGCCTCGTCCAGCCGGGCCAGGGTCCGCGGCGCCGCATCCACCAGCGCAGTGTCTGTCATGGCTCTTCCGATCTCCTTGTTACTTCTAAAAAACTAGCTACATCAAAGACAGTAGCACACGGCTATAGTGGAGCCATGAGACGGGAGCGTGACGAGGATCACGAGCCCAGGGCCTGCGACGCCGCCCTGGCCCGGGCGTTCGGGTTCCTGGGCAAGCGCTGGAATGGCGTCATCCTGGCGACCCTGCTCACCGGCCCGGCCGGCTTCTCCGAGCTGAAACGAGCCGTCGCCGGGATCAGCGACTCGGTGCTCTCCGAACGGCTGGGCGAGCTCTCCCGGGCCGGCCTTGTCCAGCGCACGGTGGACGAGGGGCCGCCGGTGGCCGTCAACTACGCGCTGACCCCGGCCGGGCAGGCACTGCTCCCCGCGCTGAACGAGCTCAGCAACTGGGCGGCCAGCAACCTGCCCGGCTAAGCGGATGGCCTGAAGCCTGCCCGTGTGGAGCACCGTGGACGACCCGCTGCCGCTGCTTCCGGCGGCCCGGTCGATGCACGGAGCGCGTTGGATTCAGGCTGGCATCAGCCGCTCCGCGGCCGGCCGGAACCCGTCGAGGGCGAGATCGAGCAGCCGGGCCGCTCGCCCGCATCATGGCCCGGATCCCGGGCTCCACGCTCACCGGCTGCTGACCCGATCCTGCGGCTACCAGTTCTCCTGCTGCGCCCGGGCCTCGTAGAGCAGGACCGCAGCCGAGATGGACACGTTGAGGGAGTCCGCGGAGCCGAGCATGGGCACGAAGACGCGCTTGAACTCCGGCTGGTACCACGTCTTGGGTATGCCGTAACGCTCGGCGCCGAGCACGAACGCGGTACGGCGGCCACCGTACCGGTACGCCCGGTAGTTCCTGGCCCCGTCGGTGTCCGCAAGGTAGACATCGAAGTCCCGGTCGCGAAGCCAGGCCGCCGCGTCTTCCGGCTGCTCGAACTCGATGACCGGCACGGTGAGCACCATGCCCTGGCTCGCCCGGAAGACCTTGGGGTGGGTCAGCCGGGTGCGCCGGTTGGTCAGCACGATGCAGTCGGCACGGCAGGCATCGGCCGTGCGGATCAAGGTGCCGAGGTTGCCGGGAATCTCCATCCCGTCCGCCACCATGACGAGCGCGGATGGCCCGAATTCCAGGTCGTCGGGTGCCCACTGCGGAAGCTGCGCCAGGGACAGCAGTCCGTCCGGCTTGTCCCGTTCGGAAATCCGCTCCAGTGTCTTCGCCGAGACCTGGTACGCGGAGCCGGCCACGGCGGCCATCTGCTCGGCCCGCATCCGCGCCTCGTCCCCGTAAGCCGCCTCAGGGCACCAGAAGAACGCGCTGACCGAGGTGCCGTTCTTGAGCAGCAGGTTGTGCGCCCACAGCCCCTCGGCGATGAACAGCTTGTGCGGATTCGGCGCCGAGTTCTTCTGCACGGAGATGACCTGGCGGATCCGAGGGTGGGCCACGCCAATCTGCTGGAGGTTCATGTCCGGCTTCCAGTGCTCCCTGCCTAGGCCGTCAGCGTACCCAAGGCCGCCGGGAGCAGCCGGGATACGACACGATTACGAGATGACCGAGACAATCAGCAGCGCCGCCAACCCCCTGGTGAAGCGGATCAGGCTGCTGGCCGACCGCAGGCAGCGGCGCCGGGAGGGTGCCTTCGTGGTTGAGGGTATCCAGCCGGTCTGGCGGGCGGTCGAGGCCGGCTGGGAGATCGAGGCGCTGCTCGTCACCGCCGAACTGCTCGCCGAGTCCGGGCCGGCCGCGGAGATGGTCGCTGGGCAGGAGTCCAACGGCGTGCGGGTCGCCCGGCTCACCGGGGAACTGTTCGCACGGCTGTCCGACCGGGACGGCCCGTCCGGGCTCGCCGCGATCGTCCGGGTCCGGCAGGCCGGCCTGCCGGACCTCGCCGTGCGGCCCGGCTCGGTCTTCGCCGCGCTGCACCAGACCGGCAATCCCGGCAACCTCGGCACCATCATCAGGACCGTCGACGCGGTTGGCGGGGCCGGCGTCATCCTGATCGGGGACACCGCTGACCCCTTTGCGCCGGCCGCGGTGAAGGCCAGCATGGGATCCCTCTTCGCGGTCGGCGTGGCGCACGTGCCTGAGGCCGGCCAGTTCTTCGACTGGGCCAGCGCGACCACCGTCCAGGTGGTTGCGACGTCCGGCCGCGCCAGCACCGATCACTGGAGCGCCAGCTATCAGCCTCCCCTGGCTGTCCTGCTCGGCAGCGAAGGCGACGGGCTGCCCGCTGACCTGCTGGCCCGCGCAGACCTGCGGGTCCGGATCCCGATGACCGGCACGGCCGAATCGCTCAACCTGGCTGTGGCCGCAGGCGTGCTGCTCTATGAGTCGCGGCGGCACGCCGTCGGCGGCTCATGAAGCCGGCCGCACTGACGCCGGCCGCACTGACGCCGGCCGCACTGACGCCGGCCGCTCACAGAAACTGCGCCATGCCCTGGACCAGGGACACGTTGAGACTGGTCAGGACCAGTCCCAGGTCGATCTGCGCGGCATCGTCCCAGTCGCTGACCAGCGCCTCAATATGCCGGCGCCGCTCTCGCTGCACGTCGCGCATGGTCTGACGGCCTTCGGGAGTCAGCACGATGCTCGATGAACGGCCGTCGGCCGGGTTGGCGCGTCGTTCGACGAATCCCTGGCGTTCGAGGGCCGTGATCTGGCGGGTGACCGTCGAGGCATCGAGGTGCAAGGCCTCGGCCAGGGCATTCGTGCTCACCGGGCCCAGCCCTTCGAGCGACCGCATGGCCAGGTAACCCGCCCGGTCCACGCGCACGTACAGCGAACTGCGCCGGGCGAAGGTATCAAGATGGCGGACCAGCTTCATCAGCTCCAGCTCGATGATCCCGGCGGCGTCGATCCGGCGTGCTGCATTACCCATGCCCAGCTCTCATTGCCCATGTATAATCTGGTTAAGTATCTGTATGATACATACATCCTGAGGGCGGGTCTGGATGGTTTTTGTGTTGGCCCTGGGCGCTTCACTGGCCAACGCCCTGACAAGCGTGTTCCAGCGGATGGGGGTCGAGAACGCCCCCGCGGCCGCCACGCTGAGGTTCAGCCTGCTCAGCTACGCGCTGCGGCGCGGGATCTGGCTGCTGGGGTTCGCCCTGATGATCGTCTCCTTCGGGCTGCAGGCTGTCGCCCTGCACTTCGGCCGCCTCTCCACGGTGCAGCCGATCCTGACTACCGAGCTGGTGTTCCTCGTCGGAGTCCTGGCGGTCTGGTTCGGATTCACGATCGGGCGGCGCGAGTGGACCGGCGCGCTGGCGGTGACCGGCGGCCTGGCCGGCTTCCTGTATTTTGCCCATCCCGACTACGGCACGCTGTCCCCCCCGCTATGGGAGTGGCTCATCACCGGCGGGGCGTGTGGTGGCGCTATCGCGATCGCCATCGTCCTGGCCCTGCGCGGGCCGGGTTGGTGGCGGGCCACCATGTTCGGAACCGCGGCGGCCATCAGCTTCGCCTTCACCTCGGCGTGCACCAAGGAAGTCTCTGACTTCGCCGCCGCGGACTGGCTGTCGCTCTACCGCCACTGGCAGACCTACGCGCTGGCCTTTTCCGGCGCGCTCGCGGTGTTCCTGGCCCAGAACGCCTTTCACGCGGGCCCGATCGTCGCCTCGCAGTCGAGCCTCGTCCTGGTTGACCCCCTGGCCAGCATCCTGATCGGCGTCGGGCTCTTCGGTGACAACCTGCGGACCAGTGGCCCGTGGGGACCGCTGGAGGCACTATCGCTCCTGATCATGTTCGCCGGCGCGTTCTCACTTGCCCATTCGCCGCTGGTCAGCGGGATGAAGGGCAGCAGTGACCAGTACCACGTACGGCTCTCGCAGCGCGCCCGGTCCGCCCGGCTGGCCGAGGCCGCCTGCCGTCCGCCGTCGCCTTCGTGACCTACCGGAATCCTGGCTGACCAGCGGCCTGGTGGCGGTGCCCCGGTGACCTGATCCGCTATAGCGGGCCGCTACCTGACGTTGACGTTAAGGTCGATAGGATTGCCGGGCACTACATCGACGACAGCAGGGAGAGTCCATGCCGGTGGTGGGTCAGGCGCAGGCGGAGCCGTCAGCCGCGGGGGGCAGGAGCGTCCACTACAAGTGGATCGCCCTGTCGAACACCACGCTCGGGATCTTGATGGTCACGATCAACCAGTCGATCTTGCTGATCTCGCTTCCGGCGCTTTTCCGGGGTATCAAGCTCAACCCGCTCGTGCCGTCGAACACGTCGTACTTCCTCTGGGTCTTCCTGGGATTCTTGCTGGTCACCGCCGTGCTGGTGGTCAGCTTGGGACGGGTCGGCGATATCTACGGCCGGGTCAAGATGTACAACCTCGGCTTCGCCGTCTTCACGGTCTTCTCGATCCTGCTGTCGGTGACCTGGCTCACCGGGCCGGCCGGGGCGCTGTGGATCATCATCATGCGCATCTTCCAGGGGGTCGGCGGCGCGTTCCTGTTCGCCAACTCAACCGCCATCCTGACCGACGCTTTCCCCCAGGACGAGCGGGGGAAGGCGATGGGGATCAACGGCGTTGCCGCGGTGGCCGGCTCGTTCCTCGGGCTGCTGCTGGGCGGCGTGCTGGCCCCGATCGAGTGGCGGCTGGTCTTCCTGGTGTCGGTTCCGTTCGGCCTGTTCGGCACGATCTGGGCCTACCTCAAGCTCCGCGACAACGGGATCCGCATCCCGGCCAGAATCGACTGGCTGGGCAACGCGCTGTTCGCGATCGGGCTGATCTCGCTGCTGACCGGGATCGTCTACTCCCTGCTCCCGTACGGCGGGCACCCGACCGGGTGGACCAACCCCCGCGTGCTGGCCGCCATCTTCGGCGGGATCGCCGTCCTCGCCGTGTTCGCCTGGGTGGAGACCAAAGTGGCCCAGCCGATGTTCCGGCTGGGCCTGTTCAAGATCCGGGCGTTCACCGCCGGCAACATCGCCGGACTGCTTGGCGCTCTCGGCCGCGGCGGCCTGCAGTTCATGCTGATCATCTGGCTGCAGGGGATCTGGCTGCCCCAGCATGGCCGTAGTTTCGCCCAGACTCCGTTGTGGGCAGGCATCGCGATGATCCCCCTCACCATCGGATTCCTCCTCACCGCCCCGCTGGCCGGGGTGCTGTCTGACCGCTACGGGGCCAGGGCGTTCGCCACCGGCGGCCTGGTGATCTCCGGGGCCAGCTTCCTGCTGCTGGAGCTGCTGCCGATCAACTTCAGCTATTACTGGTTCGCCGCGCTCATCTTCTTGTTCGCGATCGGCATGGGCCTGTTCTTCTCGCCCAATCAGGCCGCGGTCATGAACAGCCTGCCGCCCGAGCAGCGCGGCGCAGGCGCCGGAATGCTCAACACCTTCCAGAACTCGGCCACCGTGCTGTCCATGGGCCTGTTCTTCACCATCGTCACTGTCGGGCTGGCCTCCCGCCTGCCGGGCCACCTGTACCGCGGGCTGGTCGCCGCCGGCGTCGCCCCGGCTGCCGCCCACACGGTCGCCAACGAACCACCGATCGGCAGCTTGTTCTCGGCATTCCTCGGCTACAACCCGATCAAGGAGCTGCTCGGCCCCACCGGGGCCCTGCAGCAGCTGCCCGCCCGCCAGGCCGCGTACATCACCGGCCGGTCGTTCTTCCCGAAGCTGATCGAGCAGCCGTTCGCCAGCGGGCTGCACCTGGCGTTCACCTTCGCCGCCATCGCTACTGCCATCGCCATCATCGCCTCGGCCGTCCGTGGCCGGCGCTACCTGCACACGGCGGAGCCGCTCCTTGACGAGCTGGCCGAGGGCGCGGCCGAGGCGGGCGGCCTGGCGGGCCTGGACGCTGTCACTCCCGGGGGGTCCGCGGCGAACGGCGCACTGGCCAGGTCGGCCAGCGCCGAGGCGGACGAGGACCTCGACCCGTCGCGCGGAAGCGGCTGAGCCGGTGGCCTCGGCACGGGGGGCGGACGCCGCCGAGCTGGCCGGCCGCGTCCGGGCGCCATCCGGCGGCGACCAGGTGCCGGCCGGCGGCGACCAGGCCCGGGCCGGCCGCGAGCACCTGCTCGGCATCGGCGCCGCGGCAACCCTCGTCGGCGTGTCTGAGCGGGCGCTCCGCTACTACCAGCAACTGGGCCTCATCGTCCCGGCCTGCACGCCCGGCGGGCTGCGCCGCTATTCGGCGGAAGACCTGGCCCGGGTGGCACGCATCCGCGAGCTGCAGGCCCTGCTTGGCCTCAACCTCGATGAGATCGCGGTCGTGCTGCGCAGCGAGGACCGGATGGCGCAGATCCGCCTCACCTATCACGACGAGCGCACCAGCGACGAGGAGCGCCGGCGGCTGACCCTGGAGTGCGTGGCCTTGCAGGAGAACCTGCGGGCGACCGTCGAAGCCAAGCGGGCGGCCCTGGAAAGCTTCCTGGCTGACCTCGACGCCCGCATCGGGCGCGCCCGGGATCTGCTGGCCGGCCGCGAGAACTCCCGTGATTGACCGCGAGAGTCCGCACCCTTAGCAAGGCGCAGCCCGGCCGTGGCCGCCAGGGCGTGTTTCAGAAGTCGGTCGGGTGGCGGCCTGGAGGCGCCGGCGTCAGCACCCTTCGCCGACGCCCGGCGGCTCGCTGCGTACCCGGCTTGACGCCCTGGGCCAGCTGATCGAGCTCACCGGCGAGGCGAACTGGGAGCCGCTAGGTTCCGGGCGCTAGCGGCGCGCGGCCAGCCCGGGGGGCGTTTATTCGGTTGCCGGCCGGGTCCCGGGCTGTGAGGATTCCGACGGGACCGCCGACGGAGGACGCAGATGGCTAGTGAGCAGCTCAAGACCGTGCTTGAGTTCGTGGGCCGCGCTGACCTGGGCACCCTGACGCTCCAGGAGCGCCGTGCGCTGATGGGATCGGCCGGCGCGCCGCCGCCTGAGGGCACGCAGGTTGATCCGGTCGACGCGAATGGCGTTCCGGCCGAGTGGGTGATCGCGGCCGGGGTGACGGGCGAGCGGGTGGTGCTGCACTTCCACGGCGGCGCCTACCACCTCGGCTCGCCCGCCCGGCTCCGGGGCCTGCTCGCGCTGCTGTCGGCGGCGGCACAGGCCCGGGTGCTCAGCGCCGGCTACCGCCTGGCCCCCGAGCATCCGTTCCCGGCGGCCGTCGAGGACGCGCTGACCGCCTACCGCTGGCTGATCGCCGGCGGCACGCACGCCCGGCAGGTCGTCATCAGCGGCGACTCCTCGGGTGGCGGCCTGGCCCTCGCGGCGCTCGTGGCGCTGCGCGACGCCGGCGACCCGCTGCCCGGCGCGGCCGTCGTCATCTCGCCGTGGACCGACCTGGACCTGAGCGGCGAGTCGCTGTGCAGCCGGGCGGCGGTCGATGTGATGCTCACGCCGGATGGCGCGCGGGAAGCGGCGGACTGGTACCTCGCCGGGCAGGATGCCCGGCACCCTTACGCCTCGCCGCTCTATGCCGACCTGCGCGGCCTGCCGCCGGTCCTGATCCAGGCCGGGGACGCCGAGATCCTGCGCGACGACTCCCTCCGGTTCGCCGCGGCGGCCCGCGCCGCAGGGGTCGACGTGACGCTCGAAATCTGGGCGGAGATGCCGCATGTCTGGCACGCGTTCGCCGGGCTGCTGCCGGAGGCGGACGAGGCCGTCGAGCGGATCGGCCGCTGGCTGCGCGAGGACCGGCCACCCGGTGACGGCGCCTAGCGCCAGGCCGGCGCTAGGCGCGAGCGGCCCAGCCGCGTGATCGGCCGGCCCGGCTGCCACCCCGCCGGGCGGCTCCTTCTGCAGATCCTCCTCTTTTCCGCGCGCCCGCCGCGTGCTGGTGCGCCCGGGCGATCGCGGAGTCCACGCTGACGTCCCAGGTGATCAGCCCGGCCGCGTCGGCGCGGGCCTGCCGCCCGGACCGGATCCGCTAGGTGTCGCGGGCACCGCCTCCGCGCGCCCGCCCGGCCTGCCGGTGCAGCAGGGGCGTGATCCGGTAGCCGACGAGTTCCCGCATGACGAGGGCAGTGTTGGTGCGCTCGACGCCGGGGATGGCCAGGATCTGCCCGGCAATGCGGTAGAGATCGTCGGCGCCCGTGGCGACAACGTGGACCAGCAGGTCCGTTTGCCCGCTGATGCCGTGCACCTGGAGTACTTCCGGGATGCCAGCCAGTGCCGCCGCGACGTCATCCAGATCCCGCTGGGTGACCTGAGTGGTCACGAACGCGGTCAGTGGGTAACCCAGGGTGGCCGGGCTGATCCGGCGCTCGAAAGAGTCCAGCACCCCGCTGTGCTCGAGCCTGGCGAGCCGGGACGCGGCAGTGTTGCGGGAGATCCCGAGCTGGGCAGCCAGCGCCAGAGCGGTGGCCCTCGGCTGCTCGGTCAGGGCCAGCAGGAGACGGGCGTCGGTCGCGTCGATCCGGTCATCCGTTGGCATAATGCCCGCTCGGGCCAGACTGACATGTCATCAGATTATGCACACTGCTCAGTTTGTCGGCATGGGGTTGTGCAGTCCACTCATCCTGTGCTGTTCTGATAATCAGTCTGCGTATTGGGGCGGTGAAAAGTATGACGAGCGCAGACCCGGTCAGGGCCCAGCCCGGTGCCCCGGACCTTGATGTGCTGGGTGAGATTGAGCGCCGCATGCTGTGGCTGGCGACGGCGATCATCCATCACGCGAACCGGGTCCGGCCGAATCGGTCGGGACTGAAGGTGGGGGGTCATCAGGCCTCGTGCGCATCGATGGTCTCGATCATGACGTCACTGTGGTTCCGGCATCTGCGCCCAGAGGACCGGGTGTCGGTGAAGCCGCACGCCTCGCCGGTTCTGCATGCGGTGAACTACCTGCTGGGCGAACTGGATGAGTCGTACCTGACCAGGTTGCGCGACTTCGGCGGCCTGCAGAGCTATCCCAGCCGGGTCAAGGACCCGGACCGGGTTGATTACTCGACCGGGTCGGTGGGGATCGGGGCGACCGCGCCGATCTGGGGGGCGCTGGCCCGCCGGTATGTGCACAGCACGACCGGACAGGCGGGCCGGGGTCGCCAGTACTCGCTGCTGGGGGACGCCGAACTGGATGAGGGCGCGGTGTGGGAGGCGGTCCTCGATCCGGCGGTGGCGGACCTGGGGGAGGTCACCTGGATCGTGGACATGAACCGGCAGTCGCTGGACCGGGTGGTGCCGGGGATCGCCGCCGTGAAACTGCGGGGCATGTTCACCGCAGCAGGGTGGCAGGTGCTCACCCTGAAGTACGGCCGGCTGCTGGAAGAGCTGTTCGCCCAGCCGGGCGGGGACGCGCTGCGGGCCCGGATCGATGACATGCCCAACCCGGAGTACCAGCGGCTGCTGCGCTGCGGGCCGGACGAGCTGCGGAGCCGCCTGCCGGCCGGCAGCGTGCCGATCGCCCGGCTGATAGCCGGGCTGGACGACGCGACCTTGATGGCGGCGATCCGCAATCTCGGCGGACACGATCTCGACGCCCTTGACCAGGCGTACGAGTCGATCGAGGACACCAGGCCAACGGTGATCTTCGCCTACACGATCAAAGGTTACGGCCTGCCCAGCCAGGGACATCCGCAGAACCATTCCGCCCTGCTGACGACAGATCAGATGGCCGAGCTCGGCGGGCGGCTGGGCGCAGATCCCGGCCACCCCTGGGCGCGCTTCGCGCCCGGCAGCGAGGCGGGCCAGGTGTGCGCGGCGGCGGCCCGGCGGCTGCGCCGACCGGACTTCAGGTACCAAGCGCCACCCGAGCTGCCCGCGGATATCGGCCGCACGCCGACCGGCACCACCACCACCCAGGCGGCCCTGGGCCGGGTGCTGCTCGATCTCACCAGGGAGGCGCCGGAGGCGGCCCGGCGGATAGTGACGGTGAGCCCGGATGTCAGCTCCACCACCAACCTGGGTGGCTGGGTGAACAAGGCCGGGGTGTGGTCGGCGAACGAGCGGGTGGACTGGTTTGCCGATGACGGCGAGACCATCCTGCACTGGCGGGAGAAACCGGCCGGTCAGCACATCGAACTCGGCATCGCCGAGACAAATCTCGTCGGCCTGCTCGGTGAACTGGGTGCCACCTGGAGCCGCTGGGGACAGCCGCTGCTGCCGATCGGAGTGCTGTATGACCCGTTCGTCGAGCGTGCGCTGGAACCGTGGTCGTTCGGCATCTACTCCGGCGGGCAGTCCATCCTGGTCGGCACCCCTTCAGGGGTGACCCTGGCGCCCGAGGGCGGCGCCCACCAGTCGATCACCACACCGTCGGTCGGCATCGAGCAGCCCGGCTGCACCGCTTACGAGCCGGCCTTTGCCATCGATGCCGAATGGTGCCTGCTGGCCAGCCTCGCCCGGCTCGGCCGGCCCGACGGAAGCTCGGCCTACCTGCGCCTTTCCACCCGCCCGGTGGACCAGAAACTCGCCGCGGTGCCCGCCGACGCGACTGCCCGTAACCGGCGGCTCCGGCAGGTCGTCGCGGGCGCCTACCCGCTGCGGCGCAGCAGCGGGAAACCAGCGGTGACCATCGCCGCCATGGGTGCGCTGCTGCCCGAGGCGCTGGCCGCCGCCGGGCGGCTGGAACAGTCCGGTACCCCCGCCGACGTCATCTGCGTCACCAGCCCCGGCCTCCTGTTCCGGGCCCTCCGGGCCCGGGATGGCCATGAAGAGGGCCCCAGCTGGATACTCGGGCAGGCATTCCCCGCCTCCCGCGCCACCCCCATGGTCACCATCCTCGACGGCCACCCGCACACGCTGGCGTTCCTGGCCACCATCAACCATGTCGCACATGCCCCGCTCGGCGTCACGTCGTTCGGCCAGTCCGGCGACATCGAGGACGTCTACCGCTACCACGGTATCGACACCGACAGCATCGTCCGGGCCGCCCTCGACCTCACGCAGTAGCGGCCTGAGGGCACACCCAGGGCCGCTTCCGCAGGCAGTGGCAGACTGAGCGCATGCCCGACCGGCCAGTAGCCAGCCGCCCGGCCCGCAGCTACCCGGCGGCCGCCGCCATCCTGTCCGAACGGGATCCCGTCCTGCGCCGCCTCGTCGCCGAGGCGGGGCCGCCGCGGGTCGCCCCGCCGACGGAGACACCTTTCGCGGCGCTGGTCCGCTCGGTGCTCTACCAGCAGCTAGCCGGCCCAGCGGCAGCCGCCATCCATGGGCGGCTGGTTACCGCGCTCGGCGGTGAGGTCGTCCCGGAACGGCTGCTGGCGCTGCCGGCCGGCACCCTGCGTTCCGTCGGCCTGTCCGGCAACAAGGCAGCGTCCCTGCAGGACCTGGCGGCCAAGGTGCTGGACGGGACGGTCGTGCTTGACCCGCCGGGAATGCGGGCCGAGAGCGATGCCGAGCTGGTCGCCCGGCTCTCGACCGTCCGGGGTATCGGGAAATGGACGGCGGAGATGTTCCTCATGTTCCAGCTCCGGCGGCTGGATGTGTGGCCGACCGGCGATCTCGGGGTCAGGAAGGGGTTCGGGCTGGCCTGGGGCATCCCGACACCGACCGCGAAGGAGCTTGAGCCGCTCGGCGACCCGTACCGGCCGTACCGTTCGGTCGTGGCCTGGTACTGCTGGCGGGCCGCTGAGCTCTACGGGGGCGCGGCCGACAGCGCGCTCACCCGCTGAACCACGCCCCAAGCCGGCGGCGCCGCCGGGTCCCGGCGCTGCCATACATGTCAATCGCCGCCAGCCGCCGCACATCAACCAGAGCCATGACTTGATGATGCCCGCTTGGCTGAGATGCGGCCAGCAGGGATGGACATGACCGGGGGGATGCGGGCTACGGTTCAGGAATGGCACACCTGCGCGGCCCCGGCTCCCTGCCATTTCCTGATCGACCCGCCGGCAGTGACGGCCTGCCTGGCATCGAGCACATCGTGGTGCTGATGAAGGAGAACCATTCCTACGACAGCTACTTCGGCATGCTTGAACGGGGGGATGGTTTCACCGTTGGTCCTGATGGCTCTCCACTGAACAGCAACCCCGATCGCCACGGGCGGCCGGTGCGGTCACATCATCTGAGCCTGCCGCTGAATCCGTCGTTCCACCTGAACCAGACATGGAATGACTCACACCGCCAGTGGAATGGCGGGGCGATGGACGGGTTCGTCACCACCACGGCCAGCGACGACCCTATGGGATACCTCGACGGAACCGATCTTCCCTGGTACTACGGCTTCGCCCGCACCTACGGCATCGGGGACCGCTACTTCGCCTCATGCTTGGCTCAAACGTTCCCGAACCGCCGGTTCCTTCAGGCCGCCACCGCCGCCGGCCTGGTCAGCACCACCATCCCCAGCCCGTTCGTGCACCCCCCGGCAACGGGGCTGATCTGGGACCTGCTTGACGCCCATAAGATCGGCTGGGCCAACTACTTTGTCGATGCCCCCGAGGTCGGCTTGTGGCCGCGCAACCTGCTGCGCTGGCGCGACAACCTGCACGACATCGCCGACTTCTACGCCGATTGCCAGCATGGGCGGCTGCCTCCGGTCAGTCTGGTCACGCCCGAAGTTCTTGTCGCCTCGGAAGGGGAATTCCAGGACGACCAAGTCGGGGAGGCATTCACCGCCAGCATCTTCGAGGCAGCCGCGGCGAGCCCGCTATGGCCGCGCATGATGTTCATCATCGTCTGGGACGAAGGGGGCGGGTTTTACGATCACGTGCCACCACCAGCGGCCGTCGCCCCGGACGATATTCCGCCCGATATTCATGTGCCGCCCGACGAGCCCGGCGGATACGATCGCTACGGGTTCCGGGTCCCGTGCCTGATCGCCTCCCCCTTTTCCAAGCCCGGGCACGTCTCGTCAATGGTCTACGACCACACATCGGTTCTGGCCACCATCGAGCAGAAGTGGAACCTTCCGGCTCTGACCAGGCGCGATGCGGTCGCCAACCCGCTGACCGACTTCATCGACCTCGCCAAGCCACCGCGCTTCCCCACTCCCGCGCCACTTCCCCGCCCTACCATCTGGCCGTTCAGCGGCCACCGCTGAAGCACGCACGGGGGAGCGACGGCCAGGAGCCTTTCGCCCGTCAGGAGATTGCGCTTGAGCGGGCGTTGCCCGCCTCCTGGTCCTCGCTCGTGGTCCTTTCGTGGCGACGCCGGCGGGCGAGGACAATCAGTGCGATCACGATGAGGACACCGATGATCGCGGCCAGCGCGTAGGTGGGGCCGTGGAAGGCATTGGCGATGGACTGCCAATTGGCACCCACGGCGTATCCGGCCCAGCCCAGGGCCAGGGTCCAGGGGATGCATCCGGCCACTGTGTAGATGCCAAAACGCAGGGGCGGCATCCTCGCGAAGCCGGCAGGCAGCGAAATGAAGGTGCGGATGACGGGAAGCAGCCGGCCGAAGAACACGGCCTTGCTGCCGTGGCGCCCGAACCAGCGCTCGGCTCGGTCGATGTCGTCCTCACGGAGCAGGATGTAGCGCCCCCAGCGGCGCCAGGCCGCCTGGCCTCCGTAGCGGCCAACCCCCCAGGCGAGGTAGCTGCCGACGACGTTGCCTGCCACGCCCGCCGCGACGACGAGAACCAGGCTCAGGTGAGCCCCAGCCACGGCGCCGCCAGCCAGCGCGCCACCGAACAGCATCGTGAGCTCAGAGGGGACCGGGATGCATGCGGACTCGGCCAGCATCAAGACGAAGATCGCCAGGTACCCGTAACCAACGATGAACGTCTGCATGCTGTGCGCCACTCCTCCGTGTGCAGATCGTGACGTTCCCTGACGCCACGCATTTCCTCAACTGCTCGCGTGCGGGACGCTCAAACACCGCAGCCCGCATCTTTCCCCGCAGCACTGCACCGCAGCCCGCGGAGCGCCGCCCGTTTTAGGTGACGGAGGTGGTGCTGGCTCGGGCTGGTCGACGCGGCAGAAACCTAGGGAACACCGCGCGAACCTAGGGAACACGCGCGCGGAAATTGGGGAATCGCTCCCCATCCGAGGGCAGCACCACCCGCCATACGGTCGCCTTACTGGGTCAATCAACGAGGCACAGCGGCACCACCAGGCACGGCGAACTGCGCGTACCGGTGCCCCACCCGAAGGAGATCACCATGTACCGCTTCCACCGCATCCACCGCATCCGCGGTATCCACCACCTCCTGGCCAGCCTGGCCGGGCTCGGCTGCGCCCTGATGGCGTTCGCCGGCCAGGCGTCAGCCGCATTCGCCTCGGAGGTGCCGCCGCCCGGTGGCCCGGCCGGCATCGGGCCGGCGCCGGCCGTCAGCGTTTCCGACGTCGTCACCGGGGGCATGCCGGGCTGGCAGATCACCCTGATCGCGCTGGGCGCCGCGCTGCTCGCCGCCACCGTCGCGGTATCCCTGGACCGGGCGCGGGCGGCCCGCCGGGTTCCCTCCGCTGCCAGTGCGTAAGTACCTAGGAGCGCCCGTACGTGGCCAGCGCCCCGGCCGCGTGCGGGCGCAACGCGCCGGGCTCAGACCGGTCGAAACCGCCACCATCCAATAGCCGCACGCGACCCGGCTGCTGATGTCCTCGCCGCCGGGCTCAGCGACGATAGTGTTCGCGTTAGGGGCCTGATGGCAGGAACCTCGACGCCTGGCAGGTGACGATGGCAGCGGCAAGCGAGTCCAGCCCGCGTTGGGACACCGACGAACGGCGCGCCGGAGTGGCCGATGCCACCATCTTCGCCGCCGCCGTGGACGAGCTCGCGGCACTGATCCGCCGCCCCGGATGGGTGGCCGAAGAGCCCGGCATCCACCTGGTACCTCAGCTGAGCGGTGCGGACGTGGCCGGGATATCAGTCCTCGATTGCCGGGCCGGGGCGGACGGCGTCCTGGACGTGGACGCCGAGCATCGCCCGGCCGACAGCCCCCGGGTCATCCGGCGCCAGGCCTGGGCGCTGATCGGTGCCATAGCCGAGCAGGCGACGTGCGTCCGGGAACGCCGGGACGGCGACACGCTCGTCTTCGAGATTGTCACTGGCGTACCCGAAGGGTCCAGCCCGTTCGCCACCCATGGTCACACCGTCCGGCTCAACATTCACCCGCCGCCCGGCTGATCCTGCGGCACGGCGGCTGGCCGCCCCCACGCGGGCCCCGCTCATTCCCCGGCGTGCGCCTGCCAGCCGGCCGATCTGGTGGCGCAAGATCATCGGCACCAGGCAGCACGGGGGGCGACGCGCCCCGGTGCGGCGATGTCTATATTTGCACATAGCTTTCTCGGGAATGCCGCTCGCCTGCGCCGGGGGAAAGAAGAGCCCGCGATGAACCTCAACCCCTACATCGTCCTCGGCAGCGCCGTGGTGGGGCTGCTCGTCGGGCTCACCGGAGCTGGCGGGGGCGCCTTGATGACCCCGATGCTGATCTTGCTGTTCGGTGTGAAGCCGTCGTCGGCCATCTCCAGTGACCTGGTCGCCGCCGTCGTGATGCGGCCGGTTGGCGCCGTGGTGCACCTGCGCAAGGGCACGGTCAACCTGCGCCTGGCCGGATGGATGGTGCTTGGCTCGGTTCCCATGGCGTTCTTCGGCGCTTACCTGCTGCACCGGCTCGGCAACGGTGTCGCCGCCCAGCAGAACGTCGAGATCGCCCTCGGTGCGGCTTTGCTGACCGGCGCCGCCGCCATGGTGTTCCGCTACATCCTGGACCGCAGATCTGGCACCGAGCGGACCGGCGCGATCCGGCAGGTCACCGTCCGCCCGCTCGCGACCGTCCTGATCGGCATGACCGGCGGGCTGATCGTCGGCATGACCTCGGTGGGCTCCGGCTCCCTGATGATCGTCCTGCTGCTCTTCCTGTACCCGCTGCTCAGCGCCGGCCAGCTCGTCGGGACTGACCTGACGCAGGCGGTCCCGCTCACCGCGGCGGCGGCCCTCGGCGCCCTGATCTTCGGGCACATCGAATTCGGCATCACCGCCTCCCTCGTGCTGGGCAGCGTGCCGGCCGTGCTGATCGGCTCGTTCCTGTCATCCAGGGCGCCGGACAGGTACATCAGGCCCGTCATCACCTTCGTGATCTTCGCTTCCGGCCTGAAGTACGTCGGGGTCGGCACCACCGCACTGGGCTGGACCCTGTGCGCGGTGGCGCTGGCCGGCGCCGGCTACTGGCTGGCTCGTGCCCAGCCGTGGCGGAACGGCCGGCCGCCGGTTCCGCCACCTGGCAACCAGCCTCCCGCCGGCGCAGTGAGCTCACCTGACCCCCAGCCTGCCGAGTGACTCCAGGCGCATATGCCACAGCCCGGAATCAGCCGGACAGCCCGCCCGGTCGTTGGCGGAGAGCAGTTCATGGTCCATGCTGGTGCCATGCGTGGCCGCCTGCGGAGCTTGTTCGATGGCGCCGGCTGGTCGGTTGGCCTGGCTGCCGCCCTGTTCGTGTTCGCCCTGCTGGTCGTGTTGCTGGAAGTGCAATCACCGGAGATCGTGCTCTGGACCGGCCACCGGGTCGTTGGGACCGAGCAGGGCGGGATCGTCTTCTACCAGTGGCAGGGCCAGAACTATTCGCTCGATGCGCACGGGTTCGGCTCGGCGAAGGCGGTGAGCGTCTATCTCGACCCGGGTAATCCCGCCGACGCGATGATCAACGACGCGGGTGACCGGGCTTTCGCGATCCTGCTGGTCGGCGCGCCGGTCGCGGGTGGCGTAGCGCTGCTGGCCATCGGCCTGACCCGCAGGTACCGGTGGGCGCGGCGGCGGCGGCGCGGGGACGCGGCGGCGGGCCGTCTCCTGGACCCCGACTTTGTCGCCCGGCAGCTACGGGAACTGCGCCGCGAGGGGGACAACGTTCCCTGATCCCGGCCCGCACCCCGGAAACCCAGCCGGGCTGGCCGCAGCTCTCCGCCTCAGCGGGCGAAAAACCCGCCCGGGCCGACGGGGCGTGACTGCTTGAGACCGGGCCGGTAGTGGTCGCGGAGGATGGCCGCCATCACCTCACGCCGGCTGCGCACACCGGTCTTGTCGAACACCGCCTTCAAGTGGTCTTGCACGGTGTTCGCGGAGATCCACAGTTCGGCCGCGCGCGCAGGCCCTCGGCGAGATGTGGCGCAAGCCGCTGGACGAGGTGCTCGTCCGCGCCGGAGAAGGTCCGGCCGGCCTCCCGGTGCAGGCACATCAGCCCCCAGCAGGCGTCGCCGGTCCGCAGCACGGCACGCCGTTCGTCGCCGAGGCCGAGCGGCTGGAACAGGTCCCGGTACCGGCGCTGGCCGCAAGGTCACCACCGGTCGCGCGGGCCAGGGTGCGCACGCCGCCTGGATCCTGGGCCACTTCCGTCCACTGATTGACGTCGCCGCCCAGGAACTCGTTGTCGACGAAGTACGGGATCGCGCGGTCCGGGATGCCTTCCCGGAACGCCTGGGTGAACAGCGCGGGCCTGGCCGCTGGTGTGGCTTTCCTGGCATCCACCCAGCTAGAGTCCTAGTGAATCTGCGATCACTTCAATGGGGCAGGCGTGGATTGTGGAGGCACGGTGGACCTCGCGAGCAACCTCATTCAGCGGATCAACGTGGGCGACTCGCTGACCCGCTCCGCTGCCGCCCGTCCTGGCCAGCTCGCGGTCGTCGACGGCCCGAGACAGTGGACCTACGCGGAATTCAACGGGTGGGTCAATCAGATCGCGCGCGGGCTCGCGGCCCGCGGTTACGTCCGCGCGGACGCGCTCGGCCTGGCCTCCGGCAACAGTGCGGAGTTCCTCGCGGTCTACTACGCGTGCGCGAAGCTCGGCGTCGTCTGCGTCCCCGTCAATCTCGGCTGGCGGCCGGACGAGGTGGCCTACGTCCTTGACCATTCGGGGGCCCGCGGCCTGGTGGCCGAGACACAGCTCATCCCCCAGGTGCGCGATGCCGTCGCCAAGGTCGCGGCGGTCGCGGATGTCATCGTCGCGCCGGGCACGGGTGCCGCCTACGAGGCGGAGCCCGCTGACCGGTCCTGGACGACGCTCGCGGATCTGGCCCGGGCCGCCGGCTCCGCTGGCGGCCCGGAGACCGCCGAGCCGGAATGCTACGTCGAGGACCGCGACGCGATCAGCTATCTCTACACCTCCGGTACCACGTCGTTCCCCAAGGGCGTGGTGGGCACGCACGTCGCGATCTACCTCGAGTCGATGTCGAGCGCGCTGGATTCCGGCTGGACTGCCACCGACCGCTTCGCGGCGCTGATGCCGATGTTCCACACCGCGCAGCTCAACGCGTTCTGCACGCCCGCCATCATGGTTGGCGCGACGATCCACGTGCTGCGCGGCTTTGACCCGGCTGCCTTGCTGGACCTGATCGAGCGCGAGCGGATCACCCAGGTGTTCGGCCTGCCGATGATGTTCCGGGCGATGCTCGACCACCCGTCATTCGCCAGCCGTGACACCTCCAGCCTGCGCCGCGCGGTGTACGCGATGGCACCGATGCCCGATCAGCTGATCCGCCGCTGCCTGGACGGCTTCGGCTGCGGTTTCGCGCTGCTGTTCGGGCAGACCGAGATGAGCCCGGTCACCACGCTGTTCCGGCCCGAGCATCAGCTGTCGCACATCGGCGCGGTCGGCACGCCGATCACCGGCGTGCAGGTCGCGATCATGGGCCCGGACGGTGAGCTGCTTCCGGCCGGCGAGCAGGGCGAGATCGTCTACCGCGGGCCCAGCACCATGAGCGGGTACCTGCACAACGACCAGGCCACGACGGCGGCCTTTGCGCACGGCTGGTTCCATTCCGGCGATGTGGGCAGCTTCGGCGACGATGGGGTGCTCTGGTTCGCTGACCGGCACAAGGATGTGATCAAGACCGGCGGGGAGAATGTGGCCTCCATCGAGGTGGAGAAAGCGGTGTATGCCGCCGATCCACGGGTGGCCGAGGCGGTGGTCGTCGGGCTGCCGCACGAGCGGTGGAGCGAGGCGATCACGGCCGTGGTCGTGCCCAAGCCCGGCGAAAGCATCAACGAGGCGGAGCTCATCGGCGCGCTCCGCGAGCACCTGGACGGCTTCAAGGTGCCGAAGGCAGTGATCGTGGTGGACACGCTGCCGAAGACATCCACCGGCAAGATCCAGAAGAACGTGCTCCGGGACCAGCACGCGGCGCACTACGACAGCTGACAACAGGTCCGGCCAGCCTGCGGCGTCAGGGCCGGGCTTCGGCCAGGTGCATGGTGATCATGGAGTCGAAATCCGGATCCGGGGCGAGGCCCAGCCGGGCCGCGCGATCGGCGCGGATCCGGGCGGGCCAGCTTGTCACGATCCTGGCTACCGCCGGATCGGGAACCCAGTCGATCAGCGCGCTCACCTCGGGCCCCGCCACCCGCGCCAGCGCGGCGGCCATGTCAGCGACGGTCACGGTGAGCGCCGGCAGGTTGACCGCGCTGCGGCCGCCCCAGGCCTCATCGGACGACATGGCGGCGCAGCGCAATCCCTCGATGGCCCGCGCCGGTGAGGCGAGCGCCACCTCGGTCCGCGCGTCCACCGGGCAGATCGCGCGTTCACCGGCCAGCGGTTCCCGGATGATGCCCGACAGGAAGCCCGACGCCGCCCCGTTGGGCCGGCCCGGGCGCACGCTGACGGTCATCAGGCGGACGGCCCGCCCGCGCAAGAATCCCCACCGGGTGTAGTCGGCCATCAGCTGCTCACCGATGACCTTCTGCACGCCGTAGCTCGACTGCGGATTCGGCGCGGTGTGATCATCCACGACCGCCGGGAGCGGGTGCTCACCCGACGCGCCGAAGACGGCGACGGAACTCGCGAACACCACGACCGGGTTCGTCCCGAGTGCCCGACACGACGCGAGCAGCAACTCGGTGGCCCGCAGGTTGGCCCGGATACCGAGATCGAAGTCCGCCTCACATTCCGCGCTGACCGCCGCCGCGAGATGGAAGATCACGTCCGCCTCGGCCAGCGCATCCCATCCGGCGCGCCCGGCGCGCCCGGTCCGGCCGGGGTCCAGCAGTTCACCGAGGTCGCCGCAGATCGCGGTCACCCGTTCATCGGCACAGAGATCCGGCGGGACCGGCGCACGGTCGAGGAGGATCACCCTCGACAGCGGGCGGGCCCCGCCGCCTGCCACGTCGAGCGAGCCGACGGCAAGCAGTTCCCGGGCCAGACGTGAGCCCAGGAAGCCGGCACCGCCAGTGACCACTACGTTCGTCACGGCGACTCCCGTCTTTCGGCCGCCTTGAGACGCCGAATACGGTGATCGAAGGTGTTCGACAGCGAATAGCAGACTAAGGGAAAGGGCGGATTGCTGAGGGACAGCCTGCCAGCCGCGGCCGACGTGTTCGCCGGGCTGCCCGACGCCCTCCCGGACGACGATGCCCTCCGGGAGTCGATTCGCGCGGTGCGAGCCGCCGACGGCCTGCTGCTTGGCGTGCTCGACGACGACCCGACGGGGTCGCAAGCGGTACACGACGTCCAGGTCGTGACCGTCCTGGACGAGAACGCCTACCAGGCCGCGCTCAGCGGTACGGCCGCGACGTGCTTCGTCCTGACCAACACCCGCAGCCTTGACGAGCCGGCCGCGGTCGAGCTGAACACCCGGGCCGCTCGCGGCCTGATCGCTGTGGCCCAGCGGCGCGGCGCGCGGATCCAGCTCATCAGCCGCAGCGACTCGACCCTGCGCGGCCATGTGATGGCCGAGGTGGCGGCGCTGCAGGCGGTCCGCCGGGAGGTACTGGGCAGCGGTTTCGACGGCGTGCTGCTGATCCCCGCTTTTCTCGAGGCCGGGCGGCTGACCGCTGACGACATCCACTGGGCCCGGATCGGCCCCGACCTGGTCGCGGTCGGCGAGACCGAATTCGCGCGGGATGCCACGTTCGGCTACACCGCATCGGACCTGCGGGACTTCGTCAGCCAGCAGAGCGGCGGAGTGATCGGGCGTGCCGACGTGGCCAGCATCAGCCTCGCGGACATCAGGCTCGGCGGGCCATCCCGGGTCGGCGAACTGCTGGCCGGCGCGGCGGACGGGACCTGGGTCGTCGTCAATGCCACCGAATACTCCGACCTGGAGACGGTGGCGTACGCCGTCTTGCTGGCCGAGCGGGCCGGCCAGTCGTTTCTCTTCCGCACCGGGCCGTCGTTCGTGCGGGCACTGAGCGGCCTCAGTCCCAAAGCGCCGCTTCGCGGTGCGGAGATCTGGCCCGCCGGAGAGCGCGGCGGGCACGGCCTGATCGTGGTCGGATCCCATGTCAGCCAGACGAGCCGGCAGGTCGCCGCGCTTCGCGCGCGCGGTGGCACCACCGACATCGAACTCGACGTGGCCGCCATCATCAGCGGCGCCGGTAACGTGCTGGCGGACACGGCACGGCAGGTCGCCGGCGCGCTGGGCCGATCGGACGTCCTGCTGTACACGAGCCGCACCGTGGTATCAGGCCGCGACGGCGCGGACAGTCTGGCCATCGCCCGCAGAGTCTCCGCCGCCCTGTCACACACGGTCCGTGCGGCGCTGCCCGCGAGGCCCGCCTGGGTCATCGGCAAAGGCGGGATCACCTCACATGACGTTGCGCGCCGTGGTCTGGGCATCCGGCGCGCGGAGGTGGCCGGCCAGCTGTTTCCGGGTGTGATCTCGGTGCTGCGCCCGATCGATGCGGCACCCGAGGCGATCGGCATGCCCTACGTCGTCTTCGCCGGCAACGTCGGCGACGACGGAACGCTGGGACAGGTCGTGTCAATCCTCAACGGCGAGCAGGAGGACCCGTAATGCGAGTCGGCTGGCTGGGGCTGGGCGCCATGGGCGCGCCGATGGCGACATGCCTGGCCCGCGCGGGCCACTCGGTACGCGCGTATGACATCGCGCCAGAGCGCGCCGCCGCCCTGGCGGCGGACGGTGTGCGGGGCGCGGAGACCATCGCCGCCGCGGTGGACGGCGCGGAGGTCGTCGCGATCATGGTGGCCACCCCTGACCAGGTGGAGCAGGTTCTGTTCGGGAACGGGGCAGCCGGCCCAGCCGGGGCAGCCGGGATGTTGTCGGGCGGCACCGTGGTCATGATCATGGCGACCGTCGGGCCTGACATCGTCGTCTCGCTCGCTGACCAGCTGGCCGGCCAGGGCGCCGCCGTGGTGGACGCCCCCGTGTCAGGTGGCGTGCAGCGGGCGGCAGCCGGCGATCTGCTGATCATGGTGTCCGGCCCGGCCGGCCCAGTCGCGCGGGTGCAGCCGCTCCTGGGCGCACTGGCGCGGAGCGCACCGGTGGTTGGCCCCTCCCCCGGCGACGGCCAGCGGATGAAGCTGGTCAACCAGCTGCTGTGCGGCGTGCACATCGCGGCGGCCGCCGAGGCGCTCGCGTTCGCCGAGGCGCTCGGCCTGGCGGCGGCGGACTGCTGGCAGGTGCTGCGCGAGGGCGCCGCGGCGTCCTTCATGTTCGACGATCGCGGCGCCCGGATGGTCGCGGGCCAGTTCGGCCAGGTGCGAAGCGCGATGGACATCTTCGTGAAGGACATGGGCCTGGTCAGCGCGGCGGCGGAGCAGGCCGGCGCCTCGGCGCCGCTCGCCGCGGTCGCGCGCCAGCTCTACGAACAGGGACACGAACTGGGCCTGGGCCGCCTGGACGATTCCGCGCTGATCGAGGTCTTGCGCACCAGCCGCTAGCACCCCGCACCGCGGCTCATGCGTGCAACTTTCATGCCCAGTTCACTGGATCGCGTCCCCGGACGCGGGACCCGAAATCACCGTGGGCCGTCCACCCGCCGAGGTCAAGCGGGAGACACCGGCGTCCCGCGATACATCGCCGACGTGGACCGTCCCGGCCATCCCCCGTCCCGTCAGGACGGCGGCTCTTGCCTAACCCATAGGCCGGATCAACACTGTGGCAACTGGAGAACATGCCGGGCATGGCACCGATGTGGGAGTTCGCCAGCAGCATTTCCGTGCGGCATCTCTGACCATTTGTTGTGGTTTTCGCGCGGCGGCGGCGGCCGCTGGGATTCCGTAAGTCATCGGCGTCATCAGGAGGTTCCGTCGTGCCATCAGCCCGGAAAAGGAAGCTCGGCCTTGCCGCAGGGGGAACGGCGGCACTGCTGCTCGTTGGGATCTGGTCGTTCGCCAGCCAGCCCGGCGCCGTCGCGGACGTGAGCCAGACCACGTCGGTCAGCGCCGGGCCTGCCACGTTCACCCAGCTTGTGCCCACTGGCGGGCCGTCCCAGTACGACACGCCGCTGGAGCACTGCTCGCATGGCATTGACCATCCGCTGACCGGATCCAACCCCGTTCTCAGCGAGCCGCTGACCACCAGTTTCACCAGCAACGTGCCGCTTTCCGAGTACGTGAACTTCAACGGCAACCAGTACTACGGCTTGTGGCAGATCGTCTTCACGAATACGTCGAACCAGCCGTTCTCGGTGGACTGCGCGGCGATCATCTTCCGTGCGCCGTCACATTCCGACCAGCACTACTACCTGAATTCGCAGGCGTTCGGCCACCCGCAGGAGGACTACCTCGAAGTACCCCGCGGTGACGGGACATCTTTCTACATCGTCCGGCTCGGTTTCCACGACGTGCCCTACGCCCAGCGCGAGGTGTACCCGGGCCAGACCTTCACCTACCAGTTCGGCGGCGCTCCGAGCAGCGCGATCACGAACGAGCAGATCCGCGACTCGATAAGCGTGACCGCCGACCTCAACCAGACCTTCAATGACGCCTTCGTCCTGAAGTACGGCACCAACCGGCTGTCCAACTAGGCCCTGCTGACCGGGCCGGCACCATTCGGCACCGTTCGCCAGGGGGACGCAGATCCGCGTCCCCCTGGCACCGGGTGGTGTGGGCCGCGGTCCGCCGGGCGCGCGTGGGAGGTTTAGCGATGCGGAACATGGTCGTGCTGCTCACCGGCCTGCTGATGGCCGTCTGCCTGGCGGGCTGCGCCGGGGCCAGCGGTCCGGCATCGTCGGGCGGCACGGCCGGCGGACCGCAGGGAGAGCAGGCCGAGGCCGTCGCTGACCAGGAATTTGGCCTGCTCGCCGCCGGTGACTGGCCGGGCGCGTGGCGGCTGTGGACCGATTCCGCGCAACGCGTGCTCACCGAAACCGCCTTCGTGAAGCTCAACACTGAGTGCCGGCCGCAGCTAGGCGTTCCTTATGTGATCTGGCAGGCGCAGCGGACCGGCACCACGACGGTGCTGGTCCGCTGGACGAGGGGCCCGGCCAAGGGCTCCAACGCCATGCGCTACCAGCAGGGGGCCTGGAAATTCGCGCCGAGCGCCGCCGATCTGGCCGGCTACCGGCGGGGCGTCGGCAGGCTGGTCGCCAGGCTGAAAGCTGAGCAGGCATGCCACTGAACGACGCTCGCGGCCGGAGGCCCGCGCAGCCTCGCCGCACCGGCGCCAGGTGGCTGCGGCGGATCGCCGGTATCGGCGCCGGAGTGGTGATCGCGCTTGTCGCCACCGCCGGCCCGGCGCTCGCCCACGCCGACCTGGTCTCATCCAGCCCGGCGAACGAGGCGCGACTGGCCGCCGAGCCGCCACAGGTGGTGCTGGTATACAGCGAGAACGTCGAAATCGGCCTGAGCGACATCACCGTCGTCGCTCCTGACGGCAGGCGCGTGGCCGAGCCGCCACTGCGCCGCGTCGGCGGTCAGGGAAACACCTTGACCGCGAAACTGCTGCCCGACCAGGCTCACGGGACCTACGTGCTGGACTGGCGGACGGTCGCGTCCGACGACGGGCACGTCACCGCCGGGGGCCTGACCTTCGCTGTCGGCGCCCCCACGAAGGTGGTGCCCGGGTCCGTCGCGGGGGGCGGCACCCCGGGCGAGAGCCAGGCCACGAACGTCGCGCTTGAGATCATGACCTGGCTCGCCTTCGCTGGCTTTGCCCTGCTCACGGGGTGTGCCGCAGTCCGGCTGGGCTGTCTTCCGCCCGGCTCGGCCAGCGGGGACCGCGCGATGTGGCCTGCCGCGGCCGGCTGGCTGGCGCTGCTCGGGGCGACGCTGGCCCAGTTGCTCCTCGACGGGCCGTACACGGCGGGCCTGGGGCCGGCCCACCTGTTCGACCGGAGCCTGCTCGGCAGCACGGTATCGACCCACCTGGGGCACGTTCTCATGGCCCGGATCGGGCTGCTGGCGCTGTTCGCGGTGTTCGGGGACCAGGCGATGCGGCGAGCGGCCGCAGCGAGACCAGGCGGATGGAGCTTGACGGCTGTCGCCCTCCTGGCCGGAGGGCTCGCCGCCACCTGGAGCGCGACGAGCCACGCCGCGTCCGGCCGCCTGGCCAGCGTGGCGCTGCTGGTGACGACCGCCCATGTCGCCGCGATGGGACTGTGGGCAGGCGGGCTGTTCACGCTCGGCGTGTGCCTGCTCCGCCCACCAGTCGCGACCCCCCGGGCCAGCGGGCGGCCGATAAGCGGGCCGCCGGCCAGCGGGCGGCCCGCGGACGCGGGTTCGGCCCTGGCGCGGGCCGCAGCCACCCGCGGGGTGGTGGCAGAGACCATGGTGGTCCCAACGGTGCAGGCGGCCCAGATCCAGGGCGAGGACGCCGCCAGCCTCCAGGTCGCCGTCACCCGCTTTTCCGCGCTGGCCCTCGCATCGGTGATCACGCTCGTCATCACCGGCGGCTACCTTGCGGTGCGCGAGGTAGCCAGCCTGGGCGCGCTCACCGGGACCAGCTACGGACGGCTCGTGCTGGTGAAGGCAGGCGGCCTGATCATCATCATCGCGGTGGCCAGCCGTTCGCGCCGGTACGCCCGGCACCGGCTGGGCGACGGTGTCGCCGGCCTGCGGCGGACCGTGCTCATTGAACTCGCCGGGGCATGCGTCCTGCTCGCCGTGGCGACCGTGCTGATCAACACCGCGCCGCCGCGGACCAGCACCCGGAGCCCGCAGCCGCCAGCCGCGGCGGCCCAAGCCGTTCCGGGCGCGCGCACTGCTCCGGCGGCGATCGCTCATCCGGGTGCCACGGACCGGCTGCCGCGGTCGCCCCGCCCGAGGACGCGGTGCGCGTCCGGCTTCGCCCCGTGCCCGGCTCGGAGTCAGCCGCCACCGCCGGCCGGGGGAGGACCGACGCTGAGCGCGACCGCTGCAGTCCTTCCCCGGCCACGGGATGTCGTTACCGGTAACCAGGAAACCGGGCCTATCAACAGGACTGCCGGGCTCGTCAGTCCGGTCCAGGACCAGAGGATGTGATGGCTGTGCCCAGATGGCAAGGCCGCTGGCGGCGGGCGCCTGTTGCCG
>Ga0265338_10001376_pt1 | contig 39584 bp, 46 predicted proteins | sample 42126metaG_FD_193579 | JGI IMG/M metagenome (GOLD analysis project Ga0265338, IMG submission 193579) | Rhizosphere microbial communities from Carex aquatilis grown in University of Washington, Seatle, WA, United States - 4-21-26 metaG | ecosystem: Host-associated > Plants > Roots > Rhizosphere... | reverse complement strand
CGGTGTTAATGAGCAGCTCATTCGTCGTTACATCCAGAACCAGGGCAAAGAGGATGCCGGGCAAAACAACGTCGAGTTGTTTTGAGTCAGCTAATTCCCCGAGCGGAAGCTCGTGGGAAGTTTAATACGTCTGCGTTCCCATGGAGTGTGCGTGATATACTTAAAAGAAGTACGAACGAGTGGGGGAATGGCGGGCGAAGGGTATGCAGCGGGTCGGTAATGAGGGAAGCTTGAGCGCACAGGAACGGTTATTTTTGAGCGTTGCAGAGCAGTTAAGCCGGCCTCTGTTAACACTTTCGCGGCTGAGCGAACTGGCTGTCGATGACCCGCCAGTAGCGGCTGCCCAGTGGCCGGTTGCACATGCAATCGCCGAATCCTCACTGCATCTGGTAGAAAACTATGCACTTGGCTTGCGAGTGCATGGCAAGGTGACGCCGCTGGCCTTGGAGCCGATAGCCATCTCGGCACTTCTATATGACACGGCCGAACAGCTTAAACCGTTTGCCCAGCAATATGGTGTGGAGCTTGAACTCGATGCGGGGCCGCGCACGCTGCCGGTACTGGCCGACCGCGCGGTACTGCAGGCGGCGTTCGAGAGCTTGGGTCAGGTTTTTGTGGCCGCCCAGGCAGAAGCCGAAACGCCCGGGCCAGTCCGGTTAATGGCCCACCGCGGCCGCTACGGCGTGGTCGCCGGGCTGTACGGCGATACTCCGCAGTTGGGTGTGGACAGTTTGCGTCGAGCGCAAGTGGTGCAGGGCCGGGCACGCCAGCCGCTCCAACAGCTTGTCAGTGGACCCGCGGCCGGCGTTTTTGTAGCTGATAACTTGCTCCGTACGCTGGAATCCCGCCTGCATGTGGCACGGTATCATAACTTGAACGGTCTGGCGGCGACACTGCAATCAAGTCACCAGTTGCAATTTGTCTGATGCGCGTGCTGCTCATTGAATCGGATAGGTTACAGGCTGACACCTACGTGGCAGCCTTAAAGCGGGCCGGTCATACGGTAAGCCACGCCGCCAACGCGCAGCTCGCAGTGCATGCGGCCGATGAACACATCCCTGATGTAGTGGTGTTGGAACTGCAACTATCCGGTCACAACGGGGTAGAGTTTTTGTACGAGTTCCGCAGCTACCCGGAGTGGCTGCATGTGCCGGTGGTGCTGTATACCTTTGTGTTGCCGGACGAGCTGGCGCCTGCGGCAACCTTGCAGCGAGAACTAAACGTACGGCGTGTTCTTTACAAGCCGGCCACTAGCCTGGCGGAACTGTGCGTGGCGGTGCAAGACGTGGTGTTGGTAAAAGAGACATGAAGCTCCGGGCTCAATTGGTTGAAGCTACTCAACCGAAGTGGAGCTGGGTCAGCAAACTGCGGAAATGCGATATTATTTTTCGCAGTTCAGGCACCTCACTGTCCGCATGTGAACGGTGGCTTCGGTCAATTGAGCCTGGAGCGGTTGTAACTCTATGAGTGCCCCGCAGCAGGTTACTGACGCCATCGTGCTCATGCGCACCGATTATGGCGAGGCGGATCGCATCATCACGCTGCTTACACCGGACCACGGTAAACTGCGGCTGATGGCTAAAGGTGTGCGCCGGGTTAAAAGCAAGCTGGCTGGCGGCATCGAATTATTTAGTGTCACAGACCTCACGTTTATAAAAGGTCGAGGAGATATCGGCACCCTGGTTTCGGCTCGTCTACAGACGCATTATGGGCGCATTGTGCAGGATATCGACCGGACCATGCTGGGATATGGGCTGATAAAACAGCTGCATAAAGCGACCGAGGATGAGCCGGAACCCGACTATTTCCATCTGTTACAACAGGCGTTCGTGGCGCTGGATGACCTGGCTATCCCGCTGGATTTGATACGGTTGTGGTTTAGTGCTCAACTTTTGCGCCTGGGCGGCCATACACCCAATCTGCAAACTGAGCCGGACAGCACCCGCCTGAGCGCGGACCAGACCTACGAATTCAGCTTTGATGCCAGTGCGTTTGTAGTGAACCCGAACGGGTCGTATAACTCTGATGCGATAAAATTCTTACGCCTGGTATTCAGTGGTAATCAGCCATCCGTGCTTGCCAAAGTGCAGGGTAGTTCGCAGCTCGTTGGCTCTTGTATGCCCCTAGTCACCAATATGCAGCGGACGTTTTTAAGAAGTTGAGCTAAGTTTTTTCCCATTTTCTTTCTCGCGGTTGAGTAATTTAGCCCTTAAGTAGGCGAGTGCACGCTTGGCTACCTCCTCTTCCACTCTACTGGCAATAAGGGCAGCTAGAAAGCGTTTCGCGGCGACGCCTTCTGTAGCTACGTCATCGTCACCGCCGTTGTACCCGGGTAAACGACGCGCTAACTCCATGCGGGCATATGCGCCATCGTCGTCATCACCGAGTAGTAAGATTGCATATGCAGAGACGCACAAAGCATCAGGATTAAGGCGGGCAGCAGCAAGCTGATCATGCCATTTTTGAGTAGCTCTTAGTACAGTATCCTCTAAGAATAGCAATGCGCCGGGTTGTAGGGGGTTTTCAAATTCCATAATCGTTATGCTTACTATATAGATATGTAGCCTCCCGATTTGTGAGCAACCTTACACTAGCTGTTTTAGATGGAAACAGTTATAATTCGGTCATGAACACGGTGCGGTTTGTTGGTTTTCTGTGGAAGAATGTAGGCGGTATTGGCTTCGGCCTGTACTAAATTTGTATGCAGCAAACCGACAACGATAAGAGAGATTTTTACTATGAGTAACAGTGTAAAACTGGAAGATATCGTATCCCTGGCCAAGCGGCGCGGGTTTATTTACCCTGGCAGCGAGATATATGGCGGATTAGCAGGAACGTACGATTACGGCCCACTTGGCATCGCGCTTAAGCGCAACATTACTAACCTGTGGTGGAAGACGTTCGTGGACGATCGTGATGACATGTACGGCATCGATAGTACTATCATCATGAACCCAAATGTCTGGAAGGCGAGTGGCCATGTTGATACTTTTAATGACCCGCTCATTGAGGACACAAAGACCAAAAAGCGTTACCGCCTGGACCATTTACTGGAAGACCAGGGGATTGAAGACGTTGATACTATGACACTTGAACAGATGGCGCAAGTGGTCAGGGAAAATGGTATCAAAAGCCCGGATGGCAATGAACTTGGCGCACCTGCACAGTTCAATATGATGTTCAAGACACATGTAGGCCCAGTTGAGGATGACGACTCAGTGGCGTACCTGCGTCCCGAGACCGCGCAGGGTATGTTCACGAATTTCAAGAACGTGATAGACAGCTTTTATCCGGATCTGCCGTTCGGGTTGGCACAGATCGGCCGCAGCTTCCGTAATGAAATCAGCCCGGGGAACTTCATTTTCCGCCTGCGCGAGCTGGAGATTATGGAACTCGAATATTTCATCGACCCTAAGGAATGGGATACTATCTTTGAACAATGGCTGAAAGCGCAGCACGACTGGTTCAAACTGCTTGGTCTAGGCCATGCGAAGATCAGAGAGCACGAAGTGCCCGAGGCGGATCGCGCCCACTATAGTAAGCGCACCGTAGACTGCTACTATGATTTCCCGACTCTAGGTTTTCAGGAGCTCTCAGGCTTAGCGTACCGGACTGATTTTGATCTCAAGAACCATCAGGAAAAGTCCGGTAAGAATCTCGAATACCGTCCGAAAGATGGCAGCGCAGCATTTCTGCCACACGTCATTGAGCCGACATTTGGTTTGGACCGTCACGTCATGGCTGTCTTGAGTGCTGCCTACACCGAAGACGAAATAAATGGCGAAAAGCGCATTTTCCTCAAACTGCCCGCGCACCTGGCACCTGTCAAAGTTGCCGTGCTGCCACTTGCCAAAAACAAGCCGGAGTTAGTCGCCAAGGCCCGCGAAATCTACGCCATGCTCAAAAAAGAGTTGGGTGCAGTCATGTGGGTGGATACTGGCAACATCGGTAAAAACTACCGCAAAATGGACGAAATTGGGGTACCGTACTGCGTCACGGTCGATTTTGACACGCTGGATGACGAGCAAAAAGACACCGTGACCGTCCGCCACCGCGACACGACCCAACAATCCCGCGTGGCTATCGCAGATCTGGCCGAGCAGTTACAATACTAGCCGTATGCAAACACTTCTACAGCTGGCTGGGCCGTGTGTCCATGTCATCGCGCGCGCCGGTGGGGGTGGCTCCGGTGGCGGCGGTGCAGGTGGCGGGGGCGGTGGTGGAATGGGCGTCATTGCCGCAATCGGTTATTTCCCGGCACATTTTGTCACCCGGTGGTGCAGGCGGCACACTTCACGGTGGGTGGCGGTTATCGTCGGCAGCATCGTAGTACTGTTGGTGAGTGTGCCGATGTTCTGGCTAGGAATTCTCTTTGGTTCGCTGGTATTCATCGGTGGTGTCGTAGGCGTGCATAGTGGGCTCAACGACTGGCTGGGTAAATTCAGGCGGCAGTTTGCCACGGGCAAAAAGAGGCTGGATTTTGCTGCCAGTAAGGACCCAGCTTGGCGGGAGGATGCGGTACGGCAGAGAGTGAGCGACGTGTTTTACTCCTATCAGCATGACTGGAGCACTTGTAACGTGCAACATATGCAATCGTACCTGGAGCCGCACTACTACCAACACGCCCAGCTGATGATGACGGCGCTGCAACAGATGGGCCGCGTGAATGTGGTTGATAGCCCCAGAATCCTTTCAGCTAATCCGGTCAATGTGATCGATGCGGCCATCGATGACCAGGATGCGCTGAGCATGGCTATCCAGGCCACCGCAAATGATCAGCTGATCGATATTGCTACTAGCAAGACACTCTACACCGATAACAGTACTTTCGAGGAAGTGTGGTGGTTTGACCGCAATGGCAACACCTGGGATCTGATGCGGATCGACCAGGCGACGGCTAACGGCCGTCTGTATGATGTAGCGCTGGGGCAGTTCGCCACCAGCAATAGTATGTTCTACAGCCTGGACTGGGGCTGGCTGCTGCTGCCGCAACGCGGCCAGCTGTTCGGCAAAGCTAGCTTCAAAAATTCCGATGTCAACAACCACGTGATCGGCGAATGGAACGGTCACATCGTGCAGCTGTACACGTTCATTCCGGCCCGCGGCAACGCCGAAAACTATCTGGTGGGGCAAATCGCGCTGCCAAAAAGCTACGGGGGGATCATCATCAAGCGCAACGGCGGGTGGTTGGGTAATCTGTTTGCGCCGCACGCCGGCCAGCGCCCGCGGCGAACGCTACGCTGCCGCGCTGGATGTCCTCCAGGCCGCCTACAAAGAGCTGTATATGTAGACCATATTTGTGGCATAATATTCGAATAGGGAAATGATATGAAGGCTCCGTTTTTTCACGAAGAGTTGGCGGTCAAACAGCAGTTCCTTGGGTTAGCTTGTGAATTTGCCCAATCCGGCGAGGTGGTTGTAAAAGAGAAAAGCAAAGTAGCAGAGAAATGAAACGGGCAGTAATATTGCATGGGACAGATGGGACACCGGAGGAAAACTGGTTCCCGTGGCTGAAAAGTAAGCTGGAGGCTGAAGGCTACCAGGTGTGGGTGCCGCAGCTGCCGGAAGCGCACACGCCGAACCGAGAACTATGGGACGACCGCATTCTTGGCAGCCGTGACATGGCTGATACTATCATGGTAGGGCATTCATCGGGTGCGGTTGAGGTACTGAACTTGCTGATGAACCCGCGCTGTCCGCATATTCGCCTGGGCGTGATGGTCGGCGCCTGGGCTGGTGGCCCGCCGAAAGCTCCCACAGGATTTACATGGGAACCGGGTCAGTTCGACAAGCTGTTCCCGCCGGACGGCTTCGATTTCGCGGCCATCAAAGCCAGGGCCGACAAGCTGGCGTTCCTGCATGGTGACAACGACCCGTTCTGCCCGCTGGAGCAGGCCAAACAACTCGCCAAGCAACTCGATGCGCCACTGACCATCGTGCATAGGGGCCATCACCTCGGCTCAAAATTCACCGAACTCCCCAAGCTCTGGGAAATCATCAAACCGTCTCTGTAGCGCTACATGCGTGGTATCATGAGGCGATACTTAAGGAGTAGCCGGTAGTGTCCACAAATCACATGCTATATCAAGTGACCGTAAAGGCGCTGCTCTTTAAAGACGGCAAATTGCTCACGCTCATTTCACCGAATGGCTATCTCGATTTTCCAGGTGGTAGGGTAGATGCGAGTGAGTGTAACCTCACGTGGGAGGAATCGTTGGAACGCGAAGTGGCGGAGGAACTGGGCCAGGACCTGCACATAAAGGTAGGTGAAACGGTGTTTGTGACCAAGCGTGCCTATACGTTCAGCGGTACTGCACACCACGTTGCGGCAATTTACTTTAAAGCCGAATATGAAAGCGGACAAATCACTCTGTCCGATGAGCACGCACGCTTTGACTGGGTGGACCCGGCCGCTTTAGCCACGACTGATTACAAATTTGTTTCAGCAGACGAATGCCGCCAGATGCGGGCGTATTTCGCTCCCGAGCGTTAGATGCATCACGCCTTAAGCCCATCATGGACAACCACCGCGCACCGGAGCATAATCAGCTTATAATTAACTGGAGGTTTTTGGGATGATGGGTATCGAAGTCAACGTTTGGGGTGTGTTACTGGCAACAGTCTCGAGTATGGTTGTGGGCAGCTTGTGGTACATGCCGGCAGCGTTCGGCAAACAGTGGATGAAGCTGACCGGGGTCAATATGGAGAAAATGCGTAAGTCGCAGCAGCCGGCGGCAATGGCCTGGGTGTACGGCAGCGTATTTATGGCGTCGTTGGTCATGGCCTATGTGCTGGCTGCCACGGCGTTTCTGGCGACTCGTTTCACGCATGATAGCTACCTTCAGGACACACTGATGCTGGCGCTGTGGCTCTGGTTGGGCTTTACAGCCGGCCGTTTGTATGTGCACGATACGTTTGAAGGCCGCCGCAAAAAGCTCACCATTTTGAACTCCGCGCATGAGCTGGTCACGGTGCTTGTCATGGCGTTGATACTGGGCTGGCTGCACCCGTAACCAGATTACCGTCTACCTCTGTAAAGTATTATAATAATATTGTAATGCTTTGCCATGTGTGCTACGATTCATACTATGACGACAACTACGCAAACGGCTATCAAAATCGGTGACAGCATGGGGGTGACACTACCCGCCAAGGATCTCAAGCGCTACGGTATAAAGCCAGGCGATCGGTTACGCATATCCTTCGAACCGGAAGTCCCGGTACAGGACGACGTTATGAAGGATTACGCTAACTTTAAACGGCAATACGGCGAGACACTGAAAAACCTAGCAAACCGGTAATGACAAAATATCTGACGCTGGAAGAGATCCTGCGCTTGCATTTTCAGGTGATTAAAGACTATGGCGGCACCCATGGTGTACGCGACGAGGAACGGCTGAAATCTGTCGTGCTGGCGCCGCAACAGGAGGTTTTTGGCGCAGAGCAGTATCCGGACATATTCGAAAAAGCGGCGGTATATATGCGCAATATTATTGGCGACCACGCCTTTGCTGATGGCAATAAGCGGTCGGGTGTAGCGGTGGCTGGTGTGCTTTTGCTGCGTAACGATATCACGCAAACTGCCACACCCCAAGAGCTCGAAGATCTCGCAGTACAGGTGGCGGTGGAGCACCTGGACGTGCCGACCATCGCCGCCTGGCTGCGGGCGCACAGCAAAATAGGGTTAAAATAAACATATGACCAAAAGACTGTATCGCTCACTCAACGACCGTATGATTGCTGGCGTGTGTGGCGGCTTGGCTGAATATTTCGATATCGATCCGGTCGTCGTGCGGATTATCGCGGTGATTCTGCTATTGCCGGGCGGGCTGCCCGGGTTCCTGCCATATATTATCTTGTGGATTATCGTGCCCGAAAACCCGGACCAGTTATAATGATATTCTGATGTTTAGATACTATACGGATGGCAGCGCCAGCCCGAATCCCGGTCCGGGTGGCTATGCCGTGATTATGGACGGCAAGCCGGCGGCGCTCGGTACCGAACCGGACGGTTCGGGGGTGAGTTCGCGCCAGACGACCAACATCCGCATGGAAGGCTACGCGCTCATGAACGCGCTAAAGCTGGCGGCAGGGGAACCGTGCGAAATCTACACCGATAGTGAGTTCTGGATAAACGTGCTGACCAGGTGGGCACCGGGTTGGGCGGCCAAGGGTTGGAAAAAATCCGGCGGCCCTATCAAGAACCTCGACATGGTGCAGGAACTGTACCCGCTATACAAGGCCAGTAAGGCTGAGCTGATCTGGGTGCGCGGTCATAATAATGACCCCGGCAACGAGCTGGCCGACGAATGGGCTAACAAAGCCCGCCAAGGCGCGCGACTGTGAAGACCGCCTTCATAACCGGCGGCAGTTCGGATATCGGTCGTGCGATTGCCGGCACACTGAGCGGTGAAGGGTGGAGCGTTATAGCTCCATCACGTAAAGAGTTGGATCTATCTAAGCTTGATAGTATTGGTGCGAAGACCGAAAAGATTATAGAGGATGTGACTGCACTAGATGCCGTAATCCATGTGGCTGGTGTCTGGCATGATGACGAGAGTGTGTATCGAAAAGACCTTGAGGACTACTCCGCCGGCCAAATCGCCGATATTATGAACGTAAGCCTGACCGGCTTCATGGTGCTGCTGAGCAATCTCCTGCCCAAGATGCCAAAGAATGGGGCGGTGATAGGGGTTAGCGGCACATTTGCCGATGGTGCTTCGGGGTGGCTACCGTACTATGTAAGCAAACGCGGGCTGGAGGATATGCTAGTGGGTCTGAGCCAGGATTATCCCAGTGGCCCACGTGTGTATGGTGTTTCGCCGGCTGATACTGCTACTCAGGCCTATGCACGCTTTTTCCCGGAAAATATCAGTGACGCTCAGCCAGTCGAGATAGTCGCCCGGACTGTGCATCGGTTACTGGGAGATCCTGCGGTTACCAGTGGTACTGTCGTTGCGGTGCGGCAGTCAAAGGTACGTCCGGGCTTTCATAAATAAGTTTGCGTCGGTCCGTGCCCATGAAATTTTACAGCAAACGCTTTGCCAAATTGCGCTTCGAGCAAAAAAGTTATTGAAGTATACGGGGACCATCAGGCTAATTGCCAAAGAGGCCGACATCACCTTGCCACGCTAAAGTGCATTAGGCAAATTTTACAGCAGGCGAGCCGGAAGACTTACGGTACAATATTTTTCTGATGGACACTGACGCAAACTCTCCAGCCGCCGAAGCCGCGGTGCCAACTCCACCTCAGGAACCAACCGTACAAACCCCAGCACATTCGGCTCCAGTAGACATTGTGCCGGATGATGGCTACCGGCCGGAAAACTACCAAGAAACCGACGTATTCGCGTGGGCCAACAACCTGGTGCAGTACAAAGATGAACTGAAAGTCGAGCTGTTTTTTATCAGCAAAAACTATGTGCTGTACAAGACCAATCTGGCAGAGCAACTTAAAAAGCAGTTGGAGCCGATTTTTATCGACGAAATGCTCGAATTTATCCTGGAGGGGGTTGATAAGGGCCTGATCGTGCGCGGCTTTGAGCAAGCCGAGGCCGAGGAACTGGTGCTGCAGCGTACTCAGGTGAGCAAAGTGGAAAAACTGCGCGAAACGCTCGGTTGGCTCAAAACCCAGGAACACGAAATCGTGCTGTTCAAAGAGGACGAGCACGACATCAATCACATGAAGGGCGTGCTGGCGCGCGTCCGCCATCCCGAGATGGCCAAGCCGTTTTATGTGGTAAAAGTCTTGCCCAAGAGCCAGGTGATGAAGGGTAAGGTGGGGTGGATGCTGCGCGGTGACAAATTTATCCCGTTTGATGCCGATGCGGCGCTGCGGCTGCCAACCGACCCGCAGCTGCTCGTCATCGACCAAGACCTGTACGTGTTTAGCCAGCCCAAACTCAAGACGCTGTTCGGTTACGATGCTAAAGAGCAGGCGATTGCCGAAAGCAAGATCCGCGAAATCGAAGAAACATACCGACTGAGTTTTGCCGAAGGGCAGGGTATCCAATCACTCGTTAAGGATAAAAAGGCACTGGTCAAAAAGCTCCAAAAGTTGGAAGTAGGCAAAATCACCCAGGACCAGATTTTGCAGCAGTCCGAAGATCTGGATCTGGGCGTCATGCCGGATGACAGCGGCGCAATTATCGTTATTGACGATAAAGACATGAGCAAGATCATCAACCTGATGAATGATGACTATATGGAGAGCCCGGTCACCGGTGAGCGCTACGAAATTATCAAAAAGCGCCTGCTCAAGCCGGACAAAGAAGACGACAATCCGATGGCCCAAATTCCCGACGGTGCATAGTCTGCTAATGTATAGCTATGATTAAAAAGACAACTATGGCGACTTTTAACGACGGCAATTACCAAGGCCAATATGACTGGCAGGGTGGCATCCCTCTATCGGTAGGCGAGACCCTTAGGGTCACGCTAGAAGGGAAGTCCTTGACGTATAAGCTAGTCAACAAAGAGACCTCTCTGGTAGTCCAGGGGGACGAGCAGCTGGTCACAACGAGTTACTTCTTTGATATTGCTGTCTGAGTAAAAACTACAGCGGACAACTTGAAATGCGGCCGGTACAATAAGGGGTATATGAGGCAGGCGCAAGCGTTACGAGTGATGTTGGACGGTAGCTCAGTGTTCTTAACCGGCGCGCCGGGTGCGGGTAAGACATATGTGCTGAACCAATTCATCCGGCGTGCTGCACGGGCGGGCAAGAACGTGGCTGTCACGGCCAGCACCGGTATCGCGGCGACGCATATCGGCGGCACGACCATCCATAGTTGGTCGGGGCTGGGTATTAAAGAATTTTTGAGCGATTGGGACAAAGACAATCTGGCCAAAAACGATCGGCTGATCAAGCGCTATAACGGTGCGGACGTGCTGGTTATCGACGAGGTAAGCATGCTGCACGGCCACCGGCTCGATATGGTCAACGAGGTCGCTAAGCTGCTGCGTAAAAGCGATGAGCCGTTCGGCGGTTTGCAAGTGATATTGGTGGGTGATTTGTTCCAGCTGCCACCTATCTCGCGTGGCACTGATGTAGCTGACTTTGCGCACTTAAGCGCCGCCTGGACAGAATTGAACCCCAAAATCTGCTATATCACCGAGCAGCATCGTCAGGCACAAGCAGGCGATCCGCTGCTTGATCTGCTGGAAGCTATGCGGCGCGGCGATGTGAATGAACTGCACGAAGCGGCGCTCACCGAGCGGTTGCGTGAGCAGCGCCCTGGTGACCTGGTAGTCACACGGCTCTATAGCCACAACATGGATGTAGATAGTATTAACGATCGCCATCTAAAAGACATCCTGGACGAGGGCAAAGTCTACCAGGCGCAGACCAGTGGCCAGGCGACCAAGGTGGAGCAGCTGCAAAAAAGCGTCCTTGCACCGGAACGTCTAGAACTGAAAAAGGGCGCCGAAGTAATGTTTGTGGCCAATAACTTCGGGGCCGGCTTTGTGAACGGTACGCGCGGCAGGGTGGTAGATTTTGACGGCGACACGCCCATCGTACGGTTGCCGAACGGCCGTGAGATAAAAGTCGAGCGCCACAGCTGGAAGCTTGAAGAAGACGGGCGCACGCGGGCCGAGGTCGCCCAGCTGCCGCTGCGTCTGGCATGGGCCATTACCATTCACAAGAGTCAGGGCATGAGCCTAGACGCGGCCGAAATCGACCTGAGCCGCAGCTTTACACCCGGCATGGGGTATGTCGCTCTGAGCCGGGTGCGTAGCATGGACGGCGTATACCTTGCTGGTATCAACCAGATGGCACTCGCCATGCACCCGATGATTTTCGAATTTGACGCCGACCTGCGTGCTAGCTCAGAGGGGCTGGCCAACATCACCGAAGACATAGCTAACGAGCCCGAACCGGAACAAACTGAAGAATATTATGTCGACGTGCCCGCACCGTACGACGAAGCGCTATTTGAGCGACTGAAGAGCTGGCGGCTCCAGCGTGCCGAAGCAGATAATCTGCCCGCGTATATCATTGCTCACAACAAGCTGCTCGAGGAGCTAGCTCGCCGCAAACCGCAAACCACTCAGGCGCTCCTCGGCGTTAAGGGTATGGGCCAGGGTAAGCTCGACCGCTATGGGCCCGAACTGCTGGAGATCCTCACTAAAAACTAAAATACACGCTCAAGTGTTATCATAAGCATATGAATCAACCGGGTCGCCGCAGGCGTTCTGCTCAGCCGAAATCTAAACCACAACCTAGAGGCAATTATGCCTTCATTGATAGCCAGAACTTAAACCTGGGCGTGCAGAAAATCGGCTGGAAAATGGACTGGAGGCGGTTCCGCCAGTGGCTAGCTGATGAATATAACGTGACACATGCCTATATGTTTATCGGCTACATGGTCGAGAACGAAAGCTTGTACGAGCTGATGCACGAGCATGGCTACCTAGTAGTGCTCAAGCCCACGTTGGAGGTCAAGGCTCAGCAAAGCCAGGAAGACGAGCAGGAGGGTAAAGACGCTCCGAAGCCGATTGTCAAAGGTAACATTGATGCCGATCTGGTGCTGTATGCCATGAAGGAATATGACAATTACGATAAAGCGGTACTAGTGAGCGGCGACGGCGACTTTTTTGGCCTGGTGGAATACCTGGCGCAGCAGGGCAAACTGCTCAAACTGCTGACGCCTAACCAACGCTACAGCACACTGCTCAAAGAGTTCGAAGCGTATATCGACGGATTGGATACCCACCGCGGTGAACTGGCTTATCACGACCTTCGTTTCCGCAGAAAACGCGCGGCGTAGCGGATTCCATAGCCGACACCTAAGCCGGTGCGTTATACTGTAGGCAGTCAAGGAGGAGTAACGACCGTGAAAATTACCAAACTGGGGCATGCCTGCCTGCTCTTGGAAACTCCGGAGCGGACTGCGCTGTTCGACCCAGGCATCTACAGTACCGTCGATCTCAACACGCTGCCCAAGTTAGACGATATTATCATTACCCATGTCCACTCTGACCATTTCAACCTTGATCTGGTCGAGCAGCTCGCGGTGCTGTATCCGCAGGCGCGCATCACCGCCACCCCTGAAATAATCGAGCAGCTTCGTGATAAAAACGTCGCGGCCACCGGTGTCTCTTCCGACGGTATTCAGCTGTTTTTGGCACCCCACGAGGGCCACGAGCCGTTTCTGGCGCCACCGCAGAACATAGGCGTGCACTATCTGGGCACCCTGACTCACCCCGGCGACAGCCATACTTTTATCGCTACCAAGCCGGTGCTCGCACTCCCGGTACAGGCACCGTGGGGCTCGACCCAAAAAGCCGTCGATCTTGCCTTGGAGCTGAAGCCCAAATATATCGTGCCGATCCACGACTGGCATTGGCGTGACGAGGCCCGCACGGGGCTGTATGATAGGCTGGAGCAGACGTTCGCTGCCCAGGGGATTACGTTTATAAAAGCTGTTAATGGCCAACCGTTCGAAACCGACGCCTAGGAGGACTTACATGGACAAAACAATGCAACTTGGCGACAAGATAATCAATCGTCTGGGGTTCGGCGCGATGCGTATTACCGGCGAGGGGATTTGGGGACCTCCGAAGAATATCGAAGAGGCCAAGGCCACTCTCAAGCGGGCAGTTGAACTTGGCGTAAACTTTATCGATACGGCTGATGCTTACGGTCCGGCTCTTTCGGAAGATCTCATCCATGATGCACTTTCACCGTATTCGGAGGACCTCGTCATTGCCACTAAGGGCGGGCAGACCCGGACTGGCCCAGGAGTGTGGGTACCGGACGGCACACCTGAGCATATCCGCGAGGCGGTCGAAGGTAGTCTGCACCGCCTGGGTGTTGAGCAGATTTACCTGTACCAGCTCCACCGGCCGGACCCGAAGGTTCCATTCGAAACGTCGGTCAAAGCTTTTTTTGACCTACAGGCCGAAGGCAAAATCAAACATGTGGGCCTCAGCAACATTTCCGTGGAACAGCTGCAAACGGCGATGGGCATGGGCCAAATCACTAGCGTACAAAACAGCTACAGTGTGCTAAACCGCGTCTCCGAAGATGTGCTCAAGGTATGCGAGGAAAATAGCATTGCTTTTATACCGTATTTTCCTATGGGTGGTAATGCCGGTGGCCTTAACCAGCAGACCATCGACGAAATCGCCAAGAAGCACGACGTGACTTCCCGGCAGATCGGATTGGCATGGCTGCTGCAGCACTCGCCCGTCTGTCTGCCAATTCCGGGTACCGGCCGGGTAGAGCACCTAGAGCAGAATATGAAGGCTCTAAACATTATCCTTGATGAGGATGACATCACCCTGCTCGACGCGCTCGCGCAGCCTGAATAACGTTAAAACGATCAAACAGGGAAGCGGCCGGGCTAAATCCGGTCGCTTTAGTTTTATCACACAAAATTGACAAAATGCTTATATTTTGCTACTATGTATTTACTATTTCAAAATAAATAGTAAAACAAATATTTTTGACTATAAAACCATGAAAACAAAAACACTGCACCGGCATCTTCATCCCATTCACTGGCATGGCAGCATGATCGTGGCAATTGCCGCACTGTTGCTTACCAGCGTGAAGTGTAGCGGGGAAATGCTACGGGCGCTGCAGGCGGTGCCAACGCCGCCAGCCGTGATGGATAACGTCTATTTGCGGGATGCCGAGACAGGGCATCCGCCTATTATCCTCAATGTCGGTATTCGTAACACGACGGTCGGTGGTAAGTAGCGCCATGTAACACAGGCGGTGCGCTATATGTTGTGTTGATTATACACAGGTTTAGGTTTCTGTGGAAAAAGAGGGTACAAACCCTCGTTTTTGCTAAAAAGTACTTGTAAGTGGGTGTGAGTGGGTAGTACACTCATGTCAGTGGGTAATGGTAGGTAGCAACCCTACCTACCGCAAAATAAAAAACAAAAACTCACTAGTAACTTCAAACTTACATAACCAATGACACAGGTGGACTACTTCCAGCGTAAGCTTGACGAGAAGCGGCGGTTGACAATACCGACCGAACTTCGCGATAAGTTTGCGAGCGGAGCAGTCATTACCCGGGGATTTGGTAAGTACCTGCACCTTTACCCCAAGGATGTATGGGACCAGCTGGTCGAACCCAGGCTGGAAGGCGACATTCTGGATGAGCGCATCGCGGACCTGAACGTACAGTTCCGCATGGGCAAAATCGAACAGGCGCCGGACGGCAAACAGGGCAGAATCACGCTGGAGCAGCACCTGCTGGATTACGCGGGTATCGACAAAGATATCTCGGCGGTTTCCGTGGGCAAATACTGGCGCATCATGGCGGCGGAGTAGGTATGGGCTGAAGCGGCTGTAAGTTACGCGCACCTTAACAATCCGGCAAAAATCGAATAGGAAACCAATACTCTCTAAACCGTTAACAGACGGGGAAGGGCAGCCCGAGCAAATGTATTCCAATTGCCCGGCACGATGAGAAACTCGCTTGCGGGTGTCTCATGAGCGACAAGCTTACCTATTCGACAGTCAACATATGGACTAGAGAAGGATAACCATATCAAAAACCTTCGTTCTTTCCCTAAAACACCTCCCAAAACTCCACCTCACACATAAGTCTCTCAACCGTTACAGGGGCCGCAAGTAATACAAGTAGCAATACTTGGTTTAACACTCTTAAACTCCTTTACTTGATTAACGACGCTTGTAACACCTACAAAAACAAAAACATTTTCAAAAACAAACAGTTGGCTGTCGATTAGGTGACCTTGTCAGAAGTTGTGTAACCATGCAACGGTTAGAAAACAAAAAACAAACACCAAAATAAAAACAAATATATAATAGTGCGAATGCACCAAACCCAGAACGAACACGTACCAGTCCTGCTGGAAGCAGTGCTGCAGTACCTGGATCCGCAGGCAAACGAGAGTTATCTTGACCTGACGGCAGGGTACGGCGGACACGCCAGGGTGATACTGGAACGTACGAAAGAGCCTGAGCGGGCAACGCTGGTTGACCGGGACGCGAACGCCATCAAGGCGCTTGGTGGCCTGGAGCAACAGGGCGCGAGTCTCGTGCACCGGGACTTTTTATCGGCTTCCGAGCAGCTGTTAGCTGAAGGCAAGAAGTTTGATATCATTCTGGCGGATTTGGGAGTTTCGTCACCGCACCTTGATAATGCCGAGCGCGGCTTTGCGTTTAGTGTTGATGGTCCGCTCGATATGCGCATGGACCAGACACAAACGTTGGACGCTGCTACCGTGGTAAATACCTATAACGCGCAAGATCTGGAACGGATCATCCGCGAATACGGGGAAGAGCCGCGGGCACGCACCATTGCACACGCAATCGTGGAAGCTCGGCCAATTAACAGTACGTTAGGCTTAGCCGACTTAGTTCGGCGGGTTATGCCTAAGGGTAGCAAAGTACATCCTGCGACACGCACGTTCCAAGCGCTCCGTATCGCCGTCAATGACGAGCTGGAGTTGCTGCGGGCAAGTTTGCCGCTGTGGGTGGAGCTGCTTGAACATGGTGGACGCTTAGGCGTTATAAGCTTCCATAGCCTGGAAGATCGCATCGTGAAGCAGATGTTTGCCGAACTGGCTGGTGACCGATATGACGCTGAATTGCAGTTATTGACCAAGCGTCCGGTGGTAGCCGACAGGCAAGAGATCGTTTTTAACCCGCGTGCCCGGAGCGCAAAGTTCCGAGCCGTAGTGAAAAATAAATAAACACAAAAAGAAAGGGGCGTATATGTCGACAGTCTTTATAGATGTTGTAGATAAATCTCCCCGCGCCTTACGGATTGAAGTGCATCGCAAAATCGATGCTACTGACGGCCGTTAGGAATGCAAAAGTCGGCTCCGGGGCCAGAAGCCGGAGCCGGCTTCCAAGGGTAAGGAAAATAAAAACAAACATGACGTATTCGAGCACACTGGCTTTGGGCCGGCAGCAAAATTTATCCCGCGGACAGAATTCTGTCAGTTTTCGTGTGGTCGACCGCAGGTTAGGACCGGTGAGTAACACAATCGTGCTGATCGTGCTGGCGTGTTTGCTGGGTTTGCTGTATTTGACGCAGGTGACACGCACCAACTCGTACAGCTACCAGATTAACAGCCTGCAGAAACAACAGTCCGATCTTCAGCAGCAGCACCAGGACTTGACCGTGGCCTCGGCCCGTGAAGAGTCGGTTGACCGCGTAGCGAGCAGCGCACAGGCACAGGCTATGACACCGGTGGCACCGAGCGGCACCGTACATTAGGCTATAATAGAGCTGATGAATCAAGAGCCGGTCGCCAGGGTAGTCGACCCGTTGCAACGGGTGCGTATTTGGTATGCGCTACTACTCATAGTATTCGGCATTTTTTCGGTACGGACTTTTTATCTCCAGGTTATCCGTCACGATTACTACAAAAGAGCGGCGCAAAGTGATCAGCTCAAACAATATACGGTTCCGGCTGAGCGGGGTGTTATAACGGCGCATCTGGGCAATGGCACGGTGCCGATCGTGCTCAACCAGAAGCTGTACACGCTGTATGCCGATCCGACCGTGGTAAAGCAGCCCGAACAGGCGGCCGCCAAGCTACAGCCGGTTATCGGCGGCAACATGGATACCATCACGGCGGCACTTAAAACCGGCGGTACACGCTATGTGGTGCTTAAGACAAAACTGACAGCAGCGCAGAGCCAAAAAATTCTGGCCTACAAACTGCCCGGTGTCGGCACTGAGGAGCAAGATTACCGGACATACCCGCAGGGCAATCTGGCGTCGCAGGTGCTCGGATTTGTGAATAATAACGGGCAAGGGGAGTATGGCGTTGAGCAAGCGCTCAACAAGCAGCTAAGCGGTACGCCCGGGCAGCTTAAGGCGGTAACGGATATCAACGGTGTGCCGCTCGCGGCCAGCCCAAACAACATTTCGGTCGCACCGACTGACGGTAATGATGTTGGTTTGACGATTGATATGGGTATGCAGGCGGGCCTGGAGAAAATCCTACAGGCGGCCCAGGGACAATACAAATCAAAGGATATCAGCGCCGTGGTGATGGATGTGAATACCGGACAAGTCAAAGCTATGGCGAACTACCCGACGTACGACCCGTCAAATTACCAAAACGTCAGTGACCCGAGCGTATTTGAGAACGATACAGTGACGTATCCGATCGAGCCCGGCTCCATTACCAAACTGTTTACGGTGGCAACGAGTTTGCAGAAGGGCATTATAACACCTACGACTTCTTTCTATGACCCGGGCAGTTGGACGATTGATGGGGCTTCAGTCACTGATGTGGCTTCGGATCATAGTCAGGGACAGCAGACCGTTCTGAGTACGCTCGACAAGTCGCTGAACACCGGTGCGACGTGGATGCTGATGCAGCTGGGCGGCGGCCAGATCAATGCTCAGGCTAGGAGCACGCTGTACGATTATTTCAGCAACCACTTCATGCTGGGGAAGCCAACGGGTATACAGCAGGGTGACGGCGAGGAGGCGAGCGGATATCTACCCAAACCAACGGATAACGGTGCGGGCATTGGTTTAACCTATGCGAACGTATCCTTCGGCCAGGCGTATACCGCGACGGCGCTACAGATGATAACGGGTCTGAGTAGCATCTTAAATGGCGGCACATATTACCAGCCGACGCTCGTTGATACAATTACCGCTGCGGACGGTAAGACAACACCTATCGCGCCCAAGGTGGTTAAGCAAAATGTGATATCTCAACAGGTGAGCCAGGACATGATTTCACTGCTGGAACAGAACAACGCAAACCATATCCGGGAAGGCTACACCTATCTTAACTTTGGTCCGGATTACAACGTGGGTGGCAAGACCGGTACGGCGCAGATAGCCAACCCGCTTGGCGGGTATTATCCTGATACCTACAATGGTACCTATATGGGATTTGTCGGAGGGGATACGCCGCAATATGCTATCGTGGTGTACAACATGCAGCCGAATGACTACGGTCAGTTTGCCGGAGCGGGCGCCGGCCAGCCGGTGTTTGCCAACATCACACGTATGCTGATCAATAACTTTGGCGTGACCCCCAAGAGTTAAAATAAGGTATACTAAGGCGAGTTATTAAAATAGACGAAACATGAATCAAAACCTTCACTTAGTCTTGAGTTCTCACTCGCTGATTAAAATGCTGCTCCTAGCCATTGGCGGTTTTGTTATCTCCATGCTGCTGACACCTGTGTATACGGCAATAGCGTTCAAGCTGCAGCTTTGGAAGCAGCCACGCGAAACGACCGTGACTGGCCAAAAGATAAGTATTATCAAGCGACTGTACGCTGAGAAGCACAAAATCAAGCGGCCGACTATGGCGGGCGTACTATTCCTGATTACCGTGGGCTTGCTAACGATGTGGTTCAACCTCAGCCGATCGCAGACGTGGCTGCCGCTGTCTGCATTTTTTGGTGCAGGGCTAGTCGGATTTATCGATGATATTTTTAACCTCCGTAGTAATGGTAAGGGTACCGCGGGTCTGCGCCCTAGAAGCAAATTGCTACTTACTATCATCGTCGCGCTTATCGGTGGCTGGTTTTTCTATAGTCGGCTCGGGGTTAATAGCATTCATTGGCCGGGCGTACATGCCGCTGTGCACATCGGCTGGTGGGTCATCCCACTCTTCGTACTGGTGGTAGTCTCGACCGCGAATGCTGTGAATATCACTGATGGCGTGGACGGACTGGCAGGCGGACTGACAGCTATCGCATTCGCATTTTATGCGGTGATTGCGCTGCTGGAAGAGCGCTATGGTATTGCTGGCTTCTGTTTGACCATGGTCGGTACGTTGCTGAGCTACACATGGTTCAATATATTTCCGGCGCGGTTTTTGATGGGTGATGTTGGTTCATTTGCATTGGGTACGGCGCTGGGTGTAGTGGCTATGCAGACGGATACGGTGCTGCTGCTGCCAGTTATTGGTGTGGTGTTTGTGGCCGAGGCTGGATCGGTGCTTTTGCAGATTACATCCAGAAAACTGCGGAACGGCAAAAAACTCTTCCGAGTGTCTCCAGTGCATTATCTGTTTCAGCTGATCGGCTGGCCGGAAACGAAAGTAACCGAGCGCTTCTGGCTGATTGGTCTGGCGGCCGGTTTTGTTGGGCTAGTGCTATACGTGCTGGGGTGGTATGCTTAGGGCCCTCATAGAACGGTACCCTACGGGGTCCCCACAAAACTTCTGCTCCTCATTTCTCCGTATTTTTAATACGCCTGCGTTCCGGTGCACGCTTTTCATCTCACATCACACCATTCTACGGGGGTCCTATGTATGAAATCGCAGCAAAAATACGTCGGCCGGATGTTGGCCAGGTACGTCGGCACAGGCCTGATTATTGGCTGGTAGCAATAGCGCTGTTTCTAGTAGTTGTCGGCCTGACGGTCGTCTATGCCATCAGCCCGGCCCTGAGCGCTACTCAGGGGGGCTCGGGCGTACATTATGTGTCGCGGCAGCTGCTGGCAGTGGCTCTAAGCGCAGTAGCGTTTTTGGTGACGGCACGTATACCGCTTAAACTGTGGCAGAAGTGGCAGATGCCGCTGTTGATTATCGCTGGCGTCGGTACGCTTTTGGCGCTTATCACGCCGGTTATACCGGAATATCCGGCCCATCGCTGGATCCGCTTGGGCAGTATGAGCCTGCAATCGGTGGAAGTGGTTAAGTTTGCGCTACTGTTTTATTTGAGCAGTTTTTTTGTGACCCGTTACCAGCAGGGATCACTGGGTGATTCTAAACGGACGTTATACCCGTTATTGGTTCTTATCTGCATCGCAGGCGTTGTGGTGGCAGGTGTACAAAGTGACTTCGGCTCGACCGTCGTTATTATGTCCATGATGGCGGCAATGGCATTTTTAACCGGCATGCCGGTACGTAAGTTGCTGCCGTTTGCGGCAGTGTTAGTTATCGGCGCCGTGCTGCTGATCGCCAGTACGCCGTACCGCCGGGAGCGCTTGGCAACGTACTTGCATCCGGAAACGAACTGTCTGACGACCGGCTATCAGTCGTGCCAGGCGCTGATTGCGGTCGGGTCGGGCGGCATTGCCGGCTTGGGGCTGGGACGCAGCGTGCAGGCGTATGGCTATCTGCCGGAGGCGCAGGATGACTCCATCTTCGCTATCTATGCCGAAAAGTTTGGCTTTGTCGGTGTAATGGTGCTGCTGGGGCTGTTTGTGATGCTGTTTGCGCGCCTGAGGACGATTATGGAGCGGGCGCCGGACATGTTTTCACAGCTGCTGGTGGCCGGTGTGCTGGCATGGCTGAGCACGCAGATGATCATAAACGTAGGTGCTATGATTGGTCTACTGCCGCTTAAGGGTATCACGTTGCCATTTGTGAGCTATGGCGGCACCAGCGTGCTGTTTGTGGGCGCGGCATTGGGCCTCGTGTTCCAGATTTCGCATTACACCAGTTTTACGACGCGAAACGTTACACGCAGTGAAAGGAGTAAGCGCACCTTGCGTTCTCCACAGCGGCCTTCACCTAACAGAGTAGAAACATGAGGCGGACGTTATGCGGATAGTGGTGACGGGCGGGGGGTCTGGCGGGCATATCACGCCGATCTTGGCGGTCGCGCGTGAGCTAAAGCGGTTGCAGTCCGATGTCGAGGTAATTTACATCGGTCAGAAGGGCGATAAACTCTCCGACATCCCGGCCCAGGATCCCAGCATTGACGCTGTCTATACGATTTGGGCAGGTAAGCTGCGCCGCTATGCCGATGAAGGCTGGCGGCAGTGGCTTAACGTGCGCACGCAATCGCTTAACCTGCGTGATGCCAGCCGGCTAGTGCGCGGGGTGGGGCAGAGTTACCGACTCCTGCATCGGCTCAAGCCTGATGTAATTTTTACACGCGGTGGCTTCGTGAGCGTGCCGGTGGCCATCGGCGGCTATTTGAACCACATTCCATATATTACACATGACAGTGACAGTGTGCCGAGCCTGGCGAACCGCCTGATCGCACCGCATGCGAGCCTGCATGCGGTGGCGCTGCCCGCAGAAGTCTATCCTTACCCGCGTGCTAAAACGTTTACGGTCGGCGTGCCGGTAAGTGCGAAGTATCGGCCAATAACGCCCGAGCTACAGCGTGCGTACCGCCGCGAGCTTGGGCTTGATGCGAAGCATGTGGTTTTCCTGACCGGTGGTGGCAATGGCTCGCGCATCTTAAACGTAGCGTTGGCACAGAATGCCCGCTACCTGCTTAGCACCTATCCCGACCTAACTATCGTGCATGTAGCCGGTCGCGGCCTCGAGGCTGAAACTAATCAAGCCTACGACGCACTGAAGCTTGGCGCCGCCCGGCAACGCGTACAGGTGTATGGCTTCATCAATGGGCTGCTGAAATATACCGGTGCGGCCGATGTAGTTATTACCCGCAGCGGTGCGACCACGCTGGCCGAACTGGCTATCCAGCGCAAAGCAGCTATCATCATACCTGCGCCGCAACTGGTCGGCGGACACCAGGTTAAAAATGCCCAGGTTTATGCTCGCCAGAAAGCGATCGTTGAACTCACAGAAGCTCAGATTGAGCAGCCGGAGCGGCTCGGGCGAACAATTGGCGAACTGCTTGATAACGAAGCGCGGCGGCAGCAATTGGGCCGTAATTTAGGCGCCTCCGCACACCCGCAGTCTGCTGCCGAGCTGGCCGAACTGATTATGCAAATTGCCGGTGGAGAAGGGCATGTTCGGGCGCAAAGCTAAAGCTACCGAGGTCGTGTCCAACGACTTTTCAGAACGCCGCCGGGTGGTGCGTGGTGACGGACCACGGCCATTTTCGTACTATACCAGCCGCATTACAGAGGCACCTGAGAGCCCTAAAACGGTCCGCCGTAAGTTGTCGCCAGCCGAAGAAACGCAGCAGCGCCCCGTAAGGCGACGGTTTGTTACCGGCTGGCTGTTTTGGGTATTACTCCTGATAGGTATTGGCTGCGCCGGTAAACTACTGGTCTTAAGTAGTAATCCGCAGGTAGTGGTTGTGGGCAAGACCGCTACCACGGCACGTTATCTGCGGCCTGACAGTACTTACGCTGCTGCCGCGCACAAGCTGCTGAACTCTAGCCTGGCTAACCACACTAAGCTTACGGTAGATACGGAAGGCGTCGACCAGGCGTTGAAGCACGAGTTTCCGGAGCTGCTCAGCACATCGCTCAGTGTACCGTTCCTTGGTAATCGTCCGGTGCTTTATGTCCAGCCAGCCGATCCCAGTTTGGTGCTCCAAGCTACATATGGCAACTATGCCATTAACCAAACCGGGCTAGTGCTATCATCGCTTACGCGTCTACCCGCCCAGGTGCCATTGGTGGTTGACCAATCCGGGCTCACCCCCAAACCCGGCAAGCAGGTGTTGCCCGGTACGACGGTGGCGTTCGCGCAAACGGTTGCTTATCAGTTTAAGGCTGCGCAGCTTACCATCAGCAACTTTGTATTGCCGGCTAATGCTCCGTATGAACTTGATGTGCGGCTGGCAGGGCGTCCCTATGCCATACGATTTAACTTGCAAGCCGATGCGCGTACGCAGAGCGGGGCAGCGATCGCTACTCTGCAGCAGCTGGGCACTACTTCACCATCGCAGTATGTGGATGTGCGTGTACCAGGCAGGGTTTATTACAAATAAAATTGGTCCCGCAGGATGCCCTGAACCCCCCTGGGCCCCTACCATCGTTCGTATTTTGTTCAGGTGTATTTGGAAGACGAGGGAAGAATTAAAACATAATAAAAATATATTTCGTATGTCTTGTCAAATTATAGGGTAATGACAGGAGAAAAGGGGGGGAGGGCGAGAAAACTATAAAGGCTAATCAAAATCGTGAAAATGCAAATTTCGCTTAAGTTTTCACACACTTCTGTGGATAAGTCGTGCGGCTCTCACGCTAGTGCAGTAGTCGCGCGGCCGGGCACTAGACGGCCTGATGGTGTATGCATCATGTAGATAAGTCGGAGACGGTATCAATACCTACTAATGTAAATAAGATTTATCGAAATGTAAGCATACATACATGTTATATGAGTTAAACCGCAGTATGTCCCCTGCAGTAGAGGTATGGCGTTTATCAGCTATTTTCAGTATATTAACGTCGCAAAATATACATTGTGCGACGTTTGGTCGATACCTTTTGCTTGCGTCGTTACTCCTATGTTTTTTGGATTTCCAATCTTCACCCGCTGCTTTTGCATTAATTTTTATTCCCCCACTGTTGCCTACCGGCTCCTTTACTATCAGCAGCCAGCTCTTGTCATCTCCGTGCTTTGATTTCCATTTTAGGGTCATTCCCAGTGTTCGCTTTTTGTATATAATATATGTTCGTAAAACGTTCGCTTGAAGCCCGCTCCAGCAGCTCTCGACTAAAATCGCTGATGTAAGCGGAGAACCCTCCCCTATTTCTGGTAGTAAGTGTCGTATATGTAATAACTAACAACGGCCTGCGCGTTGGTAGGAATACCATAGTTTGCTGTATTGGATGCAGGCTTAATGATGTTCTTTACCTGGCAGTACACTACTGTACTGCTCCCCCCGTCGCAGGTTGATGAACTATTACTTGGTGAACCAGAGCGCGTAAGACCACTTAAGAAGTCGTTCGGGGTGTCTACGGACGCGTCCCAGCCGGTTATGCGACTGTCCGAACTGCTGTACCATGTCCTGCCATCCATTGTCCGCATTGGCGTATCGGCGCAATCCTGACCGATAATGATTTCTCGATAGCTCACGCTGATATTTGCAGCGAGTAGCCTGTGCACTACGTCGCAGGAAGAGGCGGTGTAACTAAAGGAGCCCTCGTAGAACAGCTGACAGTTGTATGCCCACGGATCAACGTGGCCGCCTGGGCCGGAGTCGTGCTGACCCTTTATGCACATATCTGTTCGCTGTTGGAACACTGGAGTGATCGTGCCGCCGCCCGGTAGCGTTTGGAGTCTAGTCAGGAATGCATTGGTTACTCGGGCTTCGAGAGCTGTCCGGCCGTTCGTTACTGCCGGGGCTTGAGCGCCGGGAAAGGACTGCCGTTCATACCAGAAGCCGGTCGTGTTGTTGGCGATGGTGCCTAAGACCACTGCAGCCAGGATAATGAAACAGACAATTAAAATACGCCTGCTTTGCGGCCGATATACTTGTTTTGCGGAGATGGTGGGCAGCGTGGTTGTTGCTGGTTTGGCGCGACGTTTTGCGTCGGGTTTTGTTTGCTTTGCGGACATTTAGGCTAATGATAGCATGCTCATCTGCGGCCTTAAAGCCTGAATGGAGCCTGAGCAGGGCCTTTCGCACGGGAGCTGGTTGCGTTACTCAGCGAGTTCGTAGGTGGCTTTGGCGACCCGTTTGAACTGAGGCTTGCTTTGCAGATTCAGCAGGATGGTCGTTTCTTTGACAAAGCGGCTTTTAAGCACGCGCTTGACGATTTCGTCGCGGTGCAGCGGTTCGCCGGCGTCTTTTAAGACTTCGGTGATGATGTCGGCCACAGTTCCCTTCTGATAGCCCCATTCGCGCAGGGCGTAAATGCCGCGGCCGATAAGTACGAAGCGCTTGTCTTTGATGAGTTCGTTGTGGATGGCCTGAGTGGTGACATCCTTGCGTTTGAAGTCGCTGGCCTTGATAGCTCCAGCAATTTCATTAAAGTGCATGTATTTGCCGTTTTCGCTTAAGATAACATAGATTTTGTCACGAATATTCTTGGGATTGACCGTGGGCCACTTGACGAGCCCCCAGCGGCCGTTGAGGGTGGCTAGCTGCTTTGATGTGCCGGCCAGAGCGGTCGTGTAGGCGTCGTTTGGCATATCGGCGGTCTTAGTCAGCTCTTTGATTTCCAAAGGCTTGCCTGCCTCGCTGACGGCTGCTACGAGCTGACCTACTTCACGCTTGATAGCAACTTCATCGTGGTCGCTCTTATTGCCGGCGGCCTGGTAGAAATTATCGTCTTCGGAAATGCTGCTGACGCGAGGGCACAGCTCGCTTAAGAATGCCAAGCGGCTTTGGTCAGTCCGGGTGTTCTCGGATGTGAGTGCGGCACCGAGAGTAGTGACGCGAGCGGTCTGTCCTGCTGCTTCGATGGCGGCAAGCAAAGCCGCCTCAATCTCGGCGATGTGTGGTAATGCCGCTGCACTGCTGCGCAGACGCGTCATAACGGACTTTTCCAGCTGGCGGACGCGCTCACGCGTAATGCCTAACAACTCACCTATTTGCTCGAGCGTCTCCTTGCGATCGAACAGACCGTAGCGACGTGCGATAATTTCACGTTCACGTTCCCGTTCAATGCTTGCCAGAATGTCCTGGACGATACGCTCGGTATCTAAAATTATTTTCTCTGTAGTCATAATTACATACTACTATAAAACTATTATATTGAAAAGTCAACACTAAGTTTTAATATGAAGAACTATAGGATATAGTAACACAATAAAGTGCGCTTACGCCCAGTTTCTGTTGTAAAAAGCTGCTACATAACAACTTGTCCACATGCCAAAAGGTGTGCTAAGAAGCTGCACTGCGACGGCGAAAGGCGCGACGCTTAGTTTCCGGAGCTGCGGCCAGCATCTCCAGAGCCTTTTCGTGCGTTATGCTCTTGGGGTCAGTGTCTTTGGGGATTTTGGCGTTTTTTTTGCCATCGGTAATATACGGTCCAAACCGGCCGTTCAGGACTTTTACGCCGTCGCCGAAGTTGGCGATGTTTTTCTCTGCCTCAGTCTTCAACTTGGCGGCGTAGAGTTCGCGGGCCTTCTCCAGGCTAATGGTGTGCGGGTCCTCTGGCTTGATGCTTACAAACAGCTTGCCAACTTGAATATACGGTCCAAACCGGCCGATGTTAGCCTTGATATCCTGTCCGTCGTCGGTCTGCCCCACCAGACGCGGCAGCTGAAACATCTGCAGAGCTTGCTCCAGTGTAACCGTTTCGATTTTGGTGCCGGCGGGCATGGGGGCGAAATCTGGCTTAGGATTGTCACCTTGCTCGCCGCGCTGTAGCATGGGGCCGAAGCGGCCGAACCGTGCATAAATCGGTTTGTCGCTCTTGGGGTCGTTGCCAACCAGCCGGGTTTGGGTCGCCTCGGCGCGGGATATGTCGGCGCTGCTCTCGACTAGCTTGTGAAACGGGTCGTAGAATTCGCGCAGGACGCCCACACGGTCTTTTTTAGCCAGCGCGATCTGATCCAGCTCCTCTTCAATGTCCTTGGTAAAACCGTAATCCATGACTTCGCCGAAATGCTTGACCAGAAAATCGGTCACGACTTTACCGGTGTCGGTCGGAAACAGCTTGTTGCTGTCGCGGCCGTACATTAGTTTTTCGTCGGCCTGAGCGATGCTGCCGCCGGCCAGCGTCAGCTTTTGGACGCTCTTTTCAACACCCTCCAGGTCTCCCCGTTCCACGTAGCCGCGCGTCTGGATGGTGTTGATGGTGCTGGCGTAGGTACTCGGACGGCCGATGCCCATTTCCTCCAGCTTCTTGACCAGTGTCGCCTCGGTGTAGCGGGCTGGGCCCCGGCTTAGGTTTTCGAGCGCTTCGGCGCGTTGCAAAACCAGCTTATCACCCCTATTGACCTCTGGTAGCAAGGTATCGTCGCCGCTCCGGCCGTATACTTTCAAAAAGCCGTCAAACACCACTACCTGTCCTTTGGCTTCCAAAATTTCTTTGGAGCCGCTGGCGGCAATGCTCACCGTAGTGTTTTCGAGCCGGGCGGGCGCCATCTGGCTGGCTAGCGTGCGGCGCCAGATGAGGTTATAGAGCTTGGTCTGCTGGTCGTCGTCGCCGGCGAATTCGCGCGTGACGTCGGTTGGACGGATGGCCTCGTGGGCTTCCTGAGCGTTGGCGCTCTTGCTCTTGAACGTACGGTACTGGTGATACTCCTCGCCGTATTTTTTCTTAATAAACCCGGTCATGGCACCGAGTGCCTGGGAACTTAGGTTAACCGAATCGGTACGCATGTAGGTGATATGACCAGCTTCGTACAGCCGTTGGGCCAGACGCATAGTGGTGCGGGGGCTGTAGCCGAGCTTGCTGCTTGCCTCCTGCTGCAATGTGCTGGTAGTGAACGGCGTGCCTGGGTTGCGGGTGCCCGGCTTTTTGGCGATGTCTGCCACGCTGAACGTGCTGCCCATGAACGCCTCAAGTACGGCGCGAACCTCGTCGGCGGTTTTGAATTTGGTGTCGGAGGTGGCCGGCAGGATGGTCCCATCACTTAAAACGAACTCGGCGGTGAGTTTGAAGGTACTTTCGGGCGTGTGGCTATCGATTTCGGCCTCACGCTCCACGATCAGGCGTACGGCCACGCTCTGTACGCGCCCAGCACTAAGCCCGGCGCGCACTTTGCGCCACAAGACTGGACTTAACTCGAAGCCTACCAGGTAATCCAACGACTGCCGCGCCTGCTGGGCCTCCACCAAGTTCATGTCGATGGTACGTGGGTTCTTTACTGCCTCGTCGAGCGCACTCTGGGTAATTTCGTGGAATACGATGCGCTTGGTGGTTTTGGGGTCCAGCTTGAGCACCTCGGCGACGTGCCAGGCAATGGCTTCCCCTTCGCGGTCTTCATCGCTCGCTAGCCAGACGGTGCTGCCCTTGGCGGCACTTTTGAGTTCGGCTATGACCTTCTTCTTCTCGGGGTCGACTTCGAATTTGGGCGCGAAGTTATGGGCAACGTCGACTGACCCGTTTTTGCTCGGCAGGCCCCGGATGTGGCCGATGGAGCTTTTGACGGTAGAGTCTTTGCCCAGATATTTCTCGATCGTTTTCGCCTTAGCCGGCGACTCTACTATTACTAAATTTTTTGCCATAAGCCTTTACGTCTATTAAGTATACCTCGTTTTGTTGGCATGGAGGCCAAGCATAGCGCAAACTACTATACAAATGCAAGTTTTGGGTAGCCGGGTTGTGAAAAAATGTGAGAAATCTCACAAAATCATTGACTTCATATCCGTACAGCGGTAAAACAATATAGTTAAAATCTAAAAATGGCAAGACGTCTTAAACAAGACCGCTACCACAGTTGGAAGCGGTTTTTTAATTGGGATTATGAAGGAGCTGATATGGAAGATTTGAAGAGCCCTACATGGGATAAGATAGCTGAGCAAGGCCTTGTCAACTTTCAAGTATGTGGTGATGCGCGTGGGCCAGACTTCCTTGCCAAGCACCCCCTTGACGCTGCGGAGGCGATTGCTAGAATGGCGGCTCGTGCTCATGTAGAGGTGGCAGCAGTATGTTGACGTCTAAATATCATAAGTGTAGGCGATCTGTCTTGATCAATTGAAAAGCCCGGCCAACGGGGCTTTTCAATTGGTTAGAAATAGTACTTGGCGACTTTGTAGCCGGCCCAGATGCCGAACAGGCTGCCGAGGGTACTTAAGGCAAGTGACCACATACCAAGGCTGCCTGTGTGGTCTATCATGCTGCCAAGCCACCCACCCAGCGTGCCGAAGATGGTTAGGCCCAAGAATATCATCATCTTCATGCCTACACTGTAGCATAAGCAGTTCGTATTATTATCTGACGGCCCAGTGGTCGCCGCCGAGGGCTTGGGCTACCCCGAACGCCAGGCTACTGATGATTATCACCCCTTGCTTAAGGTGGCAGGGGCCTGTTTGCCATAGGATGTCACGCCACGGCTGCCAACAACCGCCACTTTGGGTCTAGCCGGCCATTCGGACGATTTGGCGTCGATGTAAAACAGTTCCTCCAGCGGCGTCGGGATATCGCGCAAACGGGTCGGATATCCATCGACGTGTAGCGTAAGCTTTTTTACTTTCATACGAATGTATGTCAGCATACACTCAATTGTGCCGGCTCGTTAGGTGAGGATTATTTGATACACTACGGAGTATGATTTTTCTACTAACTGGTGAATCGTCCGCGGGTAAAAGCACGGTCGCCCAGGAATTTGTCAAACGGTTTACCGGTAACTGCCGGTGGGCAGTTACCCGCGAGGTTACCGATGATGCCGGAATACCTATCGGATATGAAGCGGCTACTTCTGGCGGCGAGCGTCATCTGCTGGCGCATCAAACCGCTGTCAAGTCTGATGTCATCGTGGGCGATCATCGATATCATGTTGACAAGGGCGTAATCGACCGGATGTTCACTGAACCGCTGCGGGCTGCCCTTAGGCAACCGCCTGACTGTTTCGTGCTCGACGAAATTGGCAACATGCAGCGTTTGTCTCCTGCCTTTACCGCGGCGGTTGACGATGCGTTCGCCCAGGACATACCCATGCTTGCGACTATCCGGACGCGGGATGACTGGACGGCGGCGTATATCAACCACCCTAATGCATACCCACTCCCGGTTACGCCAGCTACGCGGGATCAGCTACCCGATCTGCTGGTACATATTTTTCGGGGTCTGCCGTTGGTCGCGGAGTTGCCCCAAAACCACAGGGAAATGGCAACTACGTTAATTCGACAGTATTGCTCAGAGGATGGGTTGCTCCAGCTGGAGAAGCTGTATGATAATGCCTTACGCTACGTTACGGGCGGACGGGTCGCGGCAACCGGCCACAATGCGTTTGCAGTTGAGGGCGACCATGGCTGCCCTAGTACTTTATCGAAACCACAGGTTCCCTATGATTGCCCGCTGCTCACTGGCACGGGCGTGTATGCGGGACGGTCAGGCGAATGCTCGCACCTGATGGCGCCCAGAATTACGCGCTCAACGTAGCAAGGTTGGCGCTTATGCTTATTATCGCCTACTTTTTACTTCCATGCGAAAACATGAAAAGGTATTGACATTACTACACGTTTTTGATAGAATGGCAACTTGTAAGTAGCGGCAACGCAATCTTACGCACCTTATATCCCCCATTCTAACATTTGTTAGATTGTTCTCCGAGTCAGTTCAAAGTTGTTACCCTCCACTTTTCTCTTTAGCCGGGCTTGCCCGGGGCTCGAGAACAAACTAACCCCTTTAACTAGAAGCGGCGGCTCCTTGGAGCCAATGCTCCCGGTTTCCAGCGAGCCTAAATGGTTTCTGCTTCACAGCAGGAGACGCACATCACACGTAGTTTGGATGCTTGACGTTTCGCTTCCGTGGTGGGTTGAAGGGTGGAGGAAGTCTTCGGACTTCTGGGTGGAGACAACTTTGGTTGTCTCCTAAAATAGGCCTGCGAGCGGTGCCCACCCCCTCTCGCAGGCCTATTTTAGTTCAGCCTCTGCATAATTCACCCTGAAGGGTTTGTCAGACTTTTCCGTTGCCAGCTATGGAAGTTGGGCGATAGCGGGCTAGCGCCCTTATGAGTTCATAAAAACGTGCGGGTTTCAGCGGTAAATGCAGCCCCAAAGGCATATTCGCTCAAAATGGCCGCGACCTCCCGCTTCATAGCGGCGAGATGGCCCCGTTCGGCCTCATTAAAGTCCTGTAGTACGAAATCGGCTGCATCCATCTGTTCCGGCCTTTTGGGGCCGATGCCGACGCGTACGCGAGCGTAATCTTCGCCAACGTGCTGGCTGGCTGACTTTATACCGTTATTCCCTGCCGGGCTACCCCCGACGCGCAGGCGGATCTGGCCGAAATTAATATCCAATTCGTCGTGTACGACAACCGTGTGGGTGTTGCTAAGCTTATAAAAGCGCTGTACGGCTTGTACGGCCTCCCCGCTCAAATTCATGAAGGTCTGCGGCTTGCACAGAATGACACGCGTATCGCCGAGGGTTTGCGCGGTAATCTCGCTTTTTAGGTCTTTTTTGACCTGCCAGGAGGCGAAGTCATTTTTGCTCGCGAAATAATCTAGACACATGAATCCGACATTGTGGCGGCTGCCTTCGTATTCTCCGCCTGGATTGCCTAGGCCTACGATGAGTAGTGACTTGTTCATACCGTATGTGGTGGTGTATGCCAGCGGCTTGTCCAGCTGCGGCCGTTTCTGAAACAGTGCCATGCGGCCCTCCTACTTGCTTCGTTGCTTCTTGGCTATGATAGCACGCTGAGTGTCACTACGGGCCGGTTGCGTGGGGCTGTTGCCGTGTTTGTGAGCGACGTGTTTTTCGATGAACCAGATTTCCAAGCTGGTGCCCTCGAAGCCAAATGCCTCGCGTAGCTCACGCTCCAGGTAGCGGCGGTAGCTCCAGTGGACGAATTTGGTGTGGCTGCCGAAGATCTTGAAGGCCGGCGTGGGATTGTCATCTTCCTGCACCATGTAGTTGAGCTTAGGGGCGCGGTTTTTGAGCCCTGCCGGCGGGTGTTTTAAGATAACTCCGCCCAGCCAATTATTGAGTGCGCGGGTACTGACACGAGTCTTACGGGCTTCGCTGATTTGCATAACGAGATCGAAGATTTTGGTAACATTCTGGCCGGTCACGGAGCTAGTGAAGATCAGCGGCGCCCATGGCACGAAATCAAACGCAGCGGTTACCTGCGGCGCCAGGGCGTCGCGTGTAAAGGCGTCTTTGCCTTCTGCGCTGTCCCACTTGCTCACGACCAGCACGAGTCCCTTGCCAGCTTCCTTGATAAGTCCGGCGATTTTCTGGTCTAGGCCGGTCGCCAGCTCATTGACGTCGATAAGCAACAGGCAGATGTCGGCCTGCTCGATCGCGCTTAGGGTGCGTACCACGCTGAAGTGCTCTATCCCCTGCCCGATCTTGCCCGACCGCCGGATACCGGCGGTGTCCATCAACTCGATTTCCTGCTCGTTGTAGCGTACGCTGGTACGGTTTACATCGCGGGTGGTCCCTGCCCGGTCGGACACGATCGCCTGCTGCTTTTTGGCCAGCGCGTTGAAAAGCGCGCTCTTGCCGACGTTCGGGCGTCCGAGCAGCGCCACTTGAATTCGGTCGGGGTTATCGGGCAGCTTTGCGTTCGGTATTTGTTCGATAAGTGTATCCAGCAGTTCGCCAATGCCGCGATGTTGGGTTGTGGCTGTATGGATAATCGGCTTGATGCCGAGCCGCTGGAAGGTGTTGAGATCCTGACCGCGGGCTTTGTCGACCTTATTGACGACCAGAAACACCGGCTTACGGCTTTTGAGCGCCAGCGTGGCAACACGGCGGTCTTCTTCGGTGATGAGCACATCTGCTTCAACCACGACCCAGATGACGTCGGCACTGTCGGCCGCCTGCACGATTTGCTCCTGGATAGTGAATTCAAAATCGTCGGCCGCGTCTTTCATGCCGGCAGTATCGACCAGCCAGAAATCCTGGCCGCGCCAGCTGGCCTTGGCGGTGATGCTGTCGCGCGTGGTGCCTGCTTCGCGTGCCACAATCGCTTCACGTCGTTCCAGGACCGCGTTGAACAAGCTGGACTTGCCCACGTTGGCGCGCCCGACGATGGCGACGATTGGTATCTTGCTGCTCATTTACACAGTATTATAACAGAGGTAGAAGAATTGACAAAATTACATTTTAGTACTAAATTGTAGGTAATATGGCAATGGTAGAGACTGTAGGAAATCTTACGCAGGGGATGACACCTAGTGGCGATCTTAACCATACAGAAGAAGTGCGTATGCATGGTGAGTTTGGTCTTTGGTATTTTCCCGGCAGGAGCTCAGCCACGGATTTATCTTTCTTCCTCTTCATGGCACCGTACCTGGCAAGGCAGGAGGGACAACCATACCCATATCCCCTCTTAAATAATGCCGACACAATAGTGCCAGTGACCACGTTTGACGCCCTAGCGGACTCCATGCAGACCGGTGCGAACACAACTAAAGGCGTGGGCCATCGCGGCTACAGTACTGCAGAAGCTGCTATTGGCGGCAGTGATGTAACTGATTGGCCGCGATATGTAGGGGGCTATATCCTTAAGATATCATCCGACGAGATACTTGATTGGCGCAAACGGCAAGGTGGCTTGGCCCGGCAAGTAGGGCGCCAGGTATTTCAACGAGTTACCGGAAAGCTCAGAAGCCCGAAATATGTGGCAGATGTGGTGCACGCCGAATACGGCTCCGCAGGCGCGGTAATCATAAAAAGGCCCGTTAACGGGACGTTCGACCAGCATAGGCAGAAATTGCCAGATCCCGTTGGAGTAGATCCTGTTATCATGATCTTACGCAACCCTGCTCTGCGGCCAAAACGTGTTGCTTTTACGTATGATTATGATCCGGGCAATAGATAGCTGCCCCCATGATGGTGTTATAGCTCCGTGCTAGCGGGATACTTGTCGCTATGCTACGTAACCTTGACGCTACCCTTGGCTAGGCCGTCAAGCGTATACGGCCCAAACTGGGTGCGGTGGAGCGTTTGCACGGTGTAGCCCAGGGCGGCGAAGGTGCGGCGGATCTGCCGGTTGCGGCCTTCGTGCATGTGCACGATCCAGCGGGTGTCGTCACTGTCTGTTTGGCGGTCGAGCTGGAGCTTGCTCAGACCATCCTCGAGCATGAGGCCGTGGTCGCTGATCATCTGGCGATGCAGCGGCTCTAGCGGCTTATCGAGCTGCACCTCGTATATCTTCAGCTTTTGGCGGCTCGGATGTGTCAGCTCATTGGCTAGCTGCCCGTCGCTGGTGAGGAGCAACAAGCCGGAAGAATCTTTATCCAGTCGGCCGACTGGATTCAGAGAACGGTACCCCGGAGATAACAGATCATAAATTGTCTTGCTGCCCTGCCCGTTGCGGCTGACGACATAGCCGCGTGGTTTGTTTAGTATAATTGTTACATTTTCTACAACTGCTTTGATAGGCTGACCGTCCAGGGTGACCTTGTCGGTGACGAGGACGTCCATCCCCTGCTCCGCGGTCCGGCCGTTGACCATTACGCGGCCAGAAGCAACAGCCGTATCGGCCGCTCTGCGTGACAGGTCGCTTCCCGCCGCCAGAAATTTATTCAATCGCATACGCATATTCTATGCTACCACGAGCCGCGAAGAGAGCGCGGACAAATTCGCGATAGTGGGTGACTCAAGAGCTTACAGCGATGTAGTCGGGTCAAACGGTTTGCCCGAGGGCGTGCTACTAGCAGGAGCACCTGGAGCAGGTTGCGGTGCCCCGGGGGTCGGAGTTGGGTTTTTGGCCTCTTCTTTAGCCAGGAGTGCATCAAGATCGGGCTTGGCTGCGGGGTCAGTGACTGGCTGAATGATTTTGCGGCCGGCGGGTGAGGACGGTGCGCTATTGTCATCGGTGGCGGCTGGTGTCGCTGTGGTGTCGACAGGTGGCGCACCGGCAGGATCAGAGGGATTAGCGGGGGTACTGAGCTGCTGAACGGCATCGGCCAGAGCCTTATCGTTGCTGGCGGCGTCTGCTGCCGGGCTGTCTGCCGCTGGAGCGGCAGTTTGCGGCGCATCAGTGGTCGGTGTGTTAGCGTAGCTGGCGATCTGAGCTTGCAAGGCAGCTTCTTCGGCGGCCAGGCCTTGAGCAGCGGAGTCGACGACAGCGGGCGCAGGCGGTGTGGCCGGTTCGGTCGGACCGGTGGGCGTGGTTGGCTCGGGCGTCACCGACATAGGTTCGGCAACCGGACTGACGGGCGTAGCGGTCGGAGGTTCGGCCGGGCTGTCGCTGGCTGGCGGTGTGGCTGAAGGATCGGCCGGAACGGCGACGGGGTCGATAGTTGGCGTGGCAGATGCTGGATCAGCCGTTGCTGTTGCGTCAGCCGGTGCCGGCGGTGTTGCGGCTGGTGCTGCTGTCGGAGGGGCAAGAGCTGGATCTGCGGTGGGAGTCGCCGGTCCCGCAGGATCAGGCACATGCGCGATAGCCGGTATGCCAGGTGCGGCCGGTGCGACTGCCATCGAGTCTGGGACACTGGTGGGCTGTGGTCGCGCTGGGCTCTCTCCGCTCAGCAGCTCTTTAGCAGCATTCACGATATCTTCAAGAGTTACCTGTGACTTTACCAGGTAGCGGTCGGCGCCGAGGTTGTCGGCACGCTTTTGGTCGTCGTCTTGGCCAAGTGCGGTTAGCATGATGACCTTGGTATTCCTGAGCTCCGCGGTGTTGCGCAGGATGTCGAGCATCTCAAAACCGGAAATACGGGGCATCATCACATCAGAAACAATTAAGTCTGGCTTCTGCTGTTTGGCGACCACCAGCGCTTCCTCACCGTTTTGGGCGGTTGATATTTCATAGCCCTCGGCCATCAGCCGTGCCTGATAAATTTCCCGCAAGTTGTTATCATCTTCGACCAGTAGTATTTTTGCCACGGCTCTTCTCTAACTCTTTTTAATGATTATGCTTTCGTGTTTGCAGTATATCATGAAATGTTTTCCGTGGGTATGGCGGCGGTGGAAGCTGAGGCGGAGGCAGCTGCGGTAGTCGAAACAGGCAGCTCGTCAGGGGTGACCAGCATAGGGTTTTGCGCATCTGTTTGAGCCTGCTGACTGATCTTTGCCTGAGCCTGCTGGGTGCTCAGGCGTGGTAGATTGATGTAGAACGTGCTGCCTTTGCCGAGCGTGCTTTCAACCCAGATGCGTCCCTGGTAGAGCTCGATGATTTTGCGGCTGATAAACAGGCCTAGCCCGGTGCCGCCAACGGTGCGGGTGGCACTGTTGTCCACACGGTAGAACTTCTGGAACAGGTGCGGGATGTCTTCGGGCGGGATACCGTGGCCGGTGTCGCGGATATACATTTGGGCCACGGCATCGTTGCCGGTTAGGCCGAGAGTGATCTTGCCGCTGTCGGTGTATTTGCAGGCGTTGTCGAACAGGTTGGTGACCACTTCGCGCAGACGGTCGGGGTCGACCTGCACGTAGTAGAGTGGCCGGACGATTTTTTGACCGGCGGCTGGTGCCGAGTCGGTGGCGTCAATAACTTCACTGTTGCCGATGATGAACTCCAGCGCTAGGTTTTTCTTTTGTGCCGCAAAGTGCAGGTCGGAGGTCAGCTGTTCCATGAACTGGCCCATCTCCACGACCTCGGGGTGGTTAGGTAGACGGCCGTCTTCGGCTTTGGCGCTGGTGAGCAGGTCCTGGAACAGCTCGCCGAGGTGTTTGGTGGAGGCGTGGGCTTTCCCCAGGTAGTCTTTGGCGCGGGAGTCGACGGTTGCGACCTTTTCATTGAGCGCCAGACTTAAATAGCCCTCAATTGCAGCAACGGGTGTACGCATCTCGTGGCTGGCGGTGCTGATGAACTCAGCGCGCTGGCTCTCTTCTTTGCGCTCTTGGCTGACGTCGCGGAAAACACCCACCAGGCCGGTCAGTTGATTACCATTGAGCACCGGTGACACGCTGAAGCTGGTGGCAATGGTATTGCCTGACTTGGTGACGAGGTTGGCGCTGTTATCGCGCACCGGCTGGCTGCCGGCTTGGGCTCGCGCGAACGGCAACTTGTTTTCGGGTACTGCCTCGTTTCGGCTGTCCACGAAATTAAAAACCGACCGCCAATCGAGCCCTTGGGCTTCCTCGCGCTTCCAGCCGGTGATGGCGCTGGCACCCGGGTTAAATAGCTGGATGACCCCCTGTTCGTCGATAAGCACTACACCGTCATCGATGGAATTTAGAATGATGCTGTTTTTGGTTTGTTCGTCGCGCAGGCTGCTCGCCAGTTTGGAATTGCCGCCGGCGGGTTTGCGTTTACGGCTGCGGGCAATGGCCACCCACGCTGTCGTAGCAACTATCACGACAACCAACACTCCCATACCGGCGATAATATATTCTTGCATGACTTGCAATAGAGCTTATGGTTTATTATCAGGGTTTGATGCAGGTTTTGCAACGCTGGAGTCTCGCCTGGCCTTGCCTGTTCGCCTCTGTTATGGTACAATTTTGCGGTTGATTTACGCTTGGCCCCGTCGTCTAGTGGTCCAGGACGTCAGGTTCTCATCCTGAAGATCAGGGGTTCGACTCCCCTCGGGGTCACCAAGTAGAAAATAACAGAGGTGAAGTAGCTTATAGTTACCTCGCCTCTTTTGTTTGTCGGGGCTACCCGTATCTGTTATGCCGGTGTGAACAACTAGTACGGGTTTATAAATACGCCACCCCTGTTACACATTTGCTTTACCGCAGCGATTATTATAAGATATAGCTCGTCCCAATCACACGACCCTGAAGGGAATCGTGACAAGAATGGAACCGCGAGTCGAATACGGCACCTTGAGTGACGAAGACATCGCAATCATCGGGCTGGACGCCGCCGAGGCGGCCTTCCTGCATGACGTGGAAGCCGGCCTCACCAACGGCGACAGCCTCATTCTGGTTGTCGGTACCGTCGGCAACACCGCCAGCACGTGGCAGGAACTGGGCCGGCGCGGTATCGGGCCAAACTTCGAAAAGTTCGTGGGCTACGTCGACCCGATCACGGGCAAACTAGCCATGGTACTGATGCGCGGGGAGAACTCAGACCAGGTGTACGAGGAGTTCGGTGATCGCGTTCCCGAGGGCCCGCAGCGGTGGACCGGAGGAGTCTACTACGCGCAGTCAGTCCAAACCGTCGACGAAGGCTGGACAGGCCGCAACTTCGCTGGCGCGGCCTCTGGTGTCCAGGGTTACTTCGACGCAGCGACGGTCTACACCGCGCTGACGCGTATGGGCGCCGCTTGGGCCCTGAAAATGCAAGCCCTGCACGGGAAGCCGGCGTAACCACGGCGGCTGACCCCGGCACGGTGTAAAGGCGACAGAGGGAAAACTGTCGATAAGCGGACACGCATGAGCATTCGCACAAAGACTCCCGGAGGGAGCTGCCTGGTGTCTGCAGGAGTGAAGCCACGGAATCCGTGACCAAACCCCAGACCCAGCAGCCCCTTCGTGATAGTACCCTCTTATCAATTTAGTTACGGGTGTGTATGGTCAATGGGATATGCAGCAGCCTGTTGACTTGCACTCTCTCATACTCTGGCCCGATTATCCCTCTCCATCGAATAACTTCATCTTTGAGCAGGTGTAAACTTTTTTGCGTACGGGTCACCAAATGGGAATAACAGAGGTAAGATTACAAACTGTAGTCTCACCTCTTTTTCTTTACGCCGAGTCCGTAGCTGTTATTTGGGTTCGACTCCCCTAAGCTCTTGACAGTAAGTAAGCTCAATTTCTGCTGTATTGACAGTATATAATTAAGTGTCATCATATACTAATGATAGTTCAGCTCGCAAACCTTGCGGATATTCGTCGTCAACACCAACATGAAAAGATTGCCTTAACAAGTGGTACGTTTGATCTACTGCATGTTGGCCACCTGCAGTACCTCGAAGCAGTTAGGTCTTTGGGCGAAATTGTGGTCGTTATGTTGAGCGGTGATGCTCGGGTAAAGGCCAGAAAAGGTCCCCAACGACCCATCATTTCAGATGGTGATCGCGCACAAATGTTAGATGCACTCAAGGTCGTGGACTATGTATTTATCGATCCGGGCACAAGCAGTCCTGACGAAGTGGATCCGGTTCATGCTGAGGTGGTGATAAAGCTGCAGCCTGATGTATATGCAACGGATGGCCCTGATCCGAGGTTTTGGAACATTATGGATAAATCAAAGCTCGTTGTTCTGCCTAGATCAGAGAGTGAGGATTATACCTACGGATCTACGTCTGCAATCATCGAGCATATTCGTAGCTTGCAATAAATTTATCTATGGTTCAGAATCTCCTCGATAGGAATACAGCGGCCGTGCTGTTAGGTAGCACTAGGCTCGACTAGCTTACCTAGAGCCCCCATCGGATGTGTATATCCGATGTAGGTTCACTCCAGAGTCAGACACCACCGGCAAGCCGGTGGCTTGATGAGTAGTGTCGCCTAAAAGGCGACGGTTGTCCCCGCAACGTTAGTTATCCAATATTAGAAAGTACCTTGTGCCGATGAAGCTTCGTCATCAATC
>Ga0265338_10001374_pt1 | contig 39593 bp, 43 predicted proteins | sample 42126metaG_FD_193579 | JGI IMG/M metagenome (GOLD analysis project Ga0265338, IMG submission 193579) | Rhizosphere microbial communities from Carex aquatilis grown in University of Washington, Seatle, WA, United States - 4-21-26 metaG | ecosystem: Host-associated > Plants > Roots > Rhizosphere... | reverse complement strand
GCATCCATATCCAGGAGCATTACCGCCGCCCGCTGATGGACAGGCTGTTGCGCTGGACCATCGCCACGGTGATGACGCGGCCCCGGCTGGTGCGCGTCGGTCTTCTGCTGGCCCGCATCGGCGCGCCGATTGCGCGTCTTTTGCCGGGACGCCTGGGCGCCATGGCGAAGATGGGCCTGATGGCCCGCCCGCAAGGACCCGAGCCGACGCATTTCCCCAAGCCCGCGATCGTCAAACAGCGCATCGCCATCATGCCGGGCTGCGTCCAGGGTGCGCTGGCGCCGCAGATCGATGCGGCGGTGGGCCGGGTGCTGGCGCGGCGCGGCATCGAGCTGGTGGCACTGGAAGGATCGGGTTGCTGTGGCGCGCTGCCCCATCACATGGGCCGTGAGGAGGATGCGCGCGGCTGGGCGAAGAAAGCGATCGAGGCTTTCGAACATGGCCAGTATGACGGCGTGCTGATCACCGCCACGGGTTGCTCGGCACAGCTCAAGGATTACGCCCAGATGTTCGCCGGCGATCCGGTCTGGCAACCGCGCGCTGCCAAGTTCGCCGCCGCCGCCCGCGATTTCGCCGAGCTTTGCACGCCGCTTGAAACGGCCCCGCCGCGGCCTTTGCGCGTGGCCTATCATCCGGCCTGTTCGCTGCAGAACAGCCTGAAGCTGAACGGGGTGGGCGAGGCGCTGCTGGCCGCCGCCGGCTTTACCGTCACGCCATTCCTGGAATCCCACCTCTGCTGCGGCTCGGCCGGGACCTATTCCATCCTGCAGCCCGAGTTGTCGTCACAATTGCGTGCCCGCAAACTGGGCAACATTGCCGCCGCCGAACCGGACGTGCTGGTCAGCGGAAACATCGGCTGCCTGCAGCATCTGGCGGCCGGGGAAGGGCTTAATCAGCCGATCCTGCATATCGCGGAACTGTTGGATTGGGCTGAAGGCGGCCCGAAGCCAACAAATCTGGAATTACCCCGCGCCTCCCATTAGACTGGCCCCATGCGCATCGCGCTGATCCTTTCTCTGCTGCTGGCCTGTGGCCCTGTCTGTGCGGCGCCGGCCAAGGCGCCTGCACCCAAATCCGCGCCTGCAACAGTCAACAGCGAGGAACAGCTTTTCCGCCAGCTCAAGCAGGCGCAAAACGCCGAGGACGCGCATGTCATCGAGGAAAAGCTCAAGCTGATGTTCCGCCCCTCCGGCAGCCCCAGCGTGGATCTGCTGATGACCCGGGCGGACGCCGCCGCGGCAGCCTCCGACAAGAAGACGGCAAAAAAACTGGTGGAGGCGATCACCAATATCGCCCCCAATTACGCCGAAGGCTGGCACACCCGCGCCGCCATGGAGGAGGCCGACGGCGATGACACCGCTGCCCTGGTCTCCTTGCAGAAAACAGTGTTGCTCAATCCTCGTCACTTCGCCGCCATGGTCGAGCTGGCGGACATGCTGGAGGATTATGGCGACAAGGGCGGTGCCTTGAAGCTCTATCGCCGGGCGCTCGATCTGGATCCGCAGCTGGATGTGGCCAGCCGCAAGGTGCGCGAGCTGACCACCAGCGTCGAAGGCCGCGACATCTGAACATGCGCTCAGTGATTGTCGCGCTGATCCTGCTTGGTTCCGCGGCTTCTGTTTTGTCGGCGGCCCCGGCCCAGGCGCAAGGCTGGATGATCGGCACCTGGTTCGGCCATGGCCAGCCGCAGGACAAGGCCGCCATGTATATCGACCGCATGCGCCCCGACGGCACTTGGCGCGGCGAGTACCGCACCTGCATGAAGGGCAAGGCGACTGACCAGCTCCAGACCGGACGCTGGTCGGTGAAGGGCGACATGCTGACCCTGAAGGTCGAGACGGTGGATGGCATCGCCGCGCCACGCACCGATACCTACAAGATGCTGGCGCACAGCCCGGCATCGCAGGACTATCTGAGCACGGGCTGGAATTTCCGTTACATGCCCCAGCGGGTGGCGGACGATTTCCAGATGCCGAGCTGCGAGCTGGTCAGTTGATGTCCCGCGTCGCGGCGGGCCTTTGCCTCGCCCTGGCGGCGACGCCGGCCATGGCCGCGGGATCGCTGGCCGGCACCTGGTTCGGCCAGGGCGAGCCCTTCGACAAGACCGAGATGTATCTCGATCACTTCCTGCCCAATGGCGAAATCCACTCCCAGTTTCGCCTCTGTCAGAAAGGCCAGGCCCGCGACAGCACGGAAGACGGCACCTGGGCCGTTTCCGGCAATGTCCTGACCATAAAAGTCACGCGCCATAACGGCCAGGCGTCGCCGCGCCAGGATGTCTATCGTCTCGATCTGGTTACGCCGCAGCGCTTTCGGGAGACCTATCTGGCGCTGAATTTTCCCTTCGACGAGCGCCGGGTCGCCGATGATTTCCAGATGCCGAGCTGCGAGTTGACGAGCTAAAGGCCTTGCGCGGTCCAGGCAGGGATGCTCCTGTCAGGACATTGCCTTGCCTGTTTCCATTTCTTTGCATCGCGTTCTGATGCTTAAAAACATTTTCATGGGGGGCGACATGAGCAGCATAGAAGGCGTCCTTGCGCGCCGGCCGGCCAGGCCGGATCGCAAGATCTATATTGGCTGGATCGCGATTGTCTGGGCCGCGATCATCTCGGGCTTTGGGCTGGATTTCGGCCGCTACATGGCCGAACGGCCGGTACCGCCGGCGATCCTTCATGTTCATGCCGCCGTCTATGTCGTCTGGCTGGTGCTGGTCTCGGTTCAGATTTTTCTGGTGGAGACCGGTGACATCAGGCGCCACAAGACGCTGGGCTGGGCCACCGCGATCCTGTCTGCGGTCATGGTGCCGCTGGGCCTGACGGCGGCGATGGTGGACCAGGCGCGGCAGGCGGGTTCACCCGACTATGCGCCGCAGTTCCTGTCACTGGAATTCGGCGAGATGATCGGTTTTTCGGCCTTCATCATCGCAGGCTTGCTGCTGCGCCGCAATTTTGCGGCTCACAAGCGTTTGATGATCCTGTCCGCAGTCGCGATCTCCGACGCCGGGTTTGCTCGCCTCTGGATGATGGGATTCAAGACGACGGTGCCGGGTCCTTTCGGCTGGTGGCTGCAGTTTTACTGGGGCATCGCGCTGCTCCTGATCGCGATGATGGCCTGGGACCTGTGGAAACGGGGCCGGGTCCATCCGGCGGTTCTGGCCGGCGCCGCCTTGCTCTGGATCAATCAGTGGATTGCCACCGAGCTTTTCTTCTCGCCGGCCTGGAAGGCCATGATGGGTGCCCTGGTCAATGCCTGGGGTTGGCGCGGCTAGGCCGCTCTAATCTCCGTCCGTCACGAATGCCACCCGCAGCATATTGGTGGCCCCAGTGGTGCCCAGCGGCACGCCGGCGGTGATGACGATGCGCTCACCCGCCTGGGCGAAGCCTTCCTGGCGGGCGATCTGCGAGGCGCGCTTGACCATGTCGTCGAAGTCGCGAATGTCCTCGGTCGGAACGCTGTGAATGCCCCAGACCAGACACAGCCGCCGCGATGTCTCCACCGAAGGCGTCGGCGCGATGATGGGCGCGGAGGAACGCTCACGCGCCGCGCGCAGGGCGGTGATGCCGGACTTGGTCCAGCAGACGATGGCGCGTGCCTCGATGGTTTCGGTTACTTCATGCACCGCCGCCATGATGGCATCGGGCGTGGTTTTCTCCGGCGTGCCGCGCTGCGCCTCGATGAGGGAGTGATAAAGCTCGTCGTCTTCCGCCGACATGGCGATGCGGTCCATGGTCTCCACCGCCTCGACCGGATAGCTGCCTGACGCGGATTCCGCCGACAGCATCACCGCATCGGCGCCGTCGAACACGGCCGTGGCCACGTCCGAAACCTCCGCCCGGGTCGGCATGGGCGAGTTGATCATCGATTCCAGCATCTGGGTCGCGACTACCACGGGCTTGCCGGCCTTGCGGGCGGCGCGCGTAATCTGCTTCTGCAGCCCTGGCACCCGTTCCAACGGCATTTCCACGCCCAGATCGCCGCGCGCCACCATCAGCGCATCGGCCAGTTCCAGGATGCCGTGGAGCGAGGCTAGCGCCTTGGGCTTTTCGATCTTGGCCAGGACGCCGGCGCGGCCCTGAACGATCTTCTTCAGCTCGGCCACATCCTCGGGCCGCTGCACAAAGCTCAGCGCGATCCAGTCGACGCCCAGCGCCAAAGCCGCGTCCAGGTCGGCACGATCCTTGGGCGTCATGGCCGAAAGCGGCAGCAAGGTGTCGGGCATGTTGACGCCCTTGCGGTCTTTGATCTCGCCGGCCACTTCCACGATGGCCTCGGCAAAGGTGTCGGCCTTGCGCAACAGCCGCAGACGCACCTTGCCGTCGTCAATCAGCAGCGCGTGCTTCTGCTTGATGGCCTGGAAGATCTCCGGGTGGGGGATCGGCACTTCTTCCGGCTTGTCGCTTTCTTCGCCCAGCACCAGCCGGATGCGCTCGCCTTCCTGCAACATGCGCGGGCCGCCCACCAGCTTGCCGAGCCGGATCTTGGGACCCTGCAAGTCGCAAAGGATGCCGATCGGGCGCTTGACCTCCTCCGCCAGGGCGCGCAGGTCGCCGACCATCTTGCGCAGCATGTCATGGCTGGTGTGGCTCATATTGATACGGAAAACGTCTACCCCCGCCTCGAACAGCTGGCGCATTTTCTCGGGCGTGTTGGAGGACGGCCCCAGGGTGGCGAGGATCTTGGTCTTGCGGCGGCGGCGCATCGGGAGCTCGATTGATTGGAGATGAGGCTTAGTTGGAAAGCGATTGGGTCCAGTCCGGCTTTTTGCCGGTATCCACTTCAAAAAAGCCCCGGCTGTCGAAGCCGTTCTTGGCGCAGTCGCCGCGGCCCACAGACTTGAAGCGCTTGTCGGGCGCCACGCAGAAATGGGTCTTGCCTTCCCAGACGCCCGCCGCGCCATCGCTGGCGTAAAGGTAATAAAACCGGCCCTGCAGCGGGCCGGTCAGGATATCGGAGCAGGCCTTGGGCTGGATGGTCCACCAGCCCTCGCTGGTCCAGTTGGTGCCGTCGAAGCGGCCAAGGGCGGTGCGCACGGCCTGTGCCGATTTGTTGCAGACCGTGAAGCTGGCCTCGGCCGGTGCTGCCCAGGCGAGAATGCCTGCCAGGGCGCCGGCGAAGGACAGAAGGATGGGAATGCGGCGCATGCGGGTGGGGGAACGCTCTGGCGGTCTCTGATTCTCAACTCTATACCTCGGATGCATGACGGAAAACGCCTTCGAGGCCATCCCCGGCACGCCCGGCAGCCGGCTGTTGCTTCTCTGTGACCATGCCTCCAACGCGCTGCCCGCGGGTGGGCTGGGGCTAGATCCCGCTCTCCTGGCCACCCATATCGCCCATGATATCGGTGCGGCGGTGGTCACCCGCACCCTGGCCGCCGCTTACGGCGCGCCTGCCTTTCTGGGCGCTTGGTCGCGGCTCCTGATCGATCTCAATCGCGGCGCCGACGATCCCACCATCGTGATGAAGCTTTCGGATGGCAGCATCATCCCCGGCAATGCCGCCGCCGACGCTGCCGAGGTCGCTCGCCGCATCGCCGGTTTTCACACACCCTATCATGCCGCCATCGCCGCGGCCTTGAACGGCATGGCGTCCGACGCCGTTGTGATCTCGATCCACAGTTTCACCCCGGCCTGGAAGGGCCGGCCGCGGCCGTGGGAGGTGGGCGTGCTCTATGACCGCGACCGCCGGCTGGCCGATCCTCTGATGCGAAGACTAAGCGAGGCCGGCTTCACGGTGGGCGACAATGAGCCCTATAGCGGCGCGCTGGAGGGCGACACGCTTTACCAGCATGGTACCTTGCGCGGATTGCCGCATGCCTTGATCGAGATACGGCAGGATTTGATCGCCAGCGACGAGATGGCACAAGCTTTTGCGATGCGCCTGATGCCGATCCTGGATGCGGCCTTAAGCGATACGCACAATTAGACCAACTATCGCGGTTGCATCGCTTCGCGGCTTAACGTTAGGGTCCGCGGCTTTTCGATCCCGAGTTCCCCTGATGTCCAAGAATGCCTTCGCCAAAGATCAGCTCAAGAGCTTCATCAACCGCATCGAGCGGCTGGAGGAAGAGCGCGCGGCGCTCGGCGCCGATATCCGCGAAGTATACAGCGAAGCCAAAGGGACGGGCTTTGACACCAAGATCATGCGCCAGGTGATCCGCATGCGGAAGCTGGACAAGGCGGACTTCCAGGAACAGGAAGCTATCCTTGATCTCTATTTAACTGCCATGGATATGCGCTGAATTCATGCGCCCGGCACCAGGAAGCGATGCCGGACTTGCATTTGACAGCGGCGGACGGGCGCTGATTTGATCCACTCCGCGCGGGCGTGAAGACCTGCGCGCTGGGAGGAAAGCATGTCTGACTTTTCCGTTGATCGCCGCGGTTTGATGCTGGCCGCCGCCGCCGCGCCCGTGGTCTTGACCGCCGCGCAAGAGGCCGCACAGGCGCAGGTGCCCGGCGGCTATGTCGGCGGCGGCTACGGAACGGGCGGCGCGCCCACGTCCGACCAGCAGCGCCGCCTGGCCTGGTGGCATCAGGCCAAGTTCGGCATGTTCATCCATTTCGGTCTCTATGCCGCCTATGGCCGTCACGAATGGGCGATGGAGACGCAAGCGGTACCCGTCCTGGAATACCAGAAGCTCACCGCCGGCTTTAATCCGGCGCCCGGATCGGCCCGCAAATGGGCCCAGCTCGCGAAAGCGGCGGGTATGAAATACATGGTGCTGACGTCCAAACACCATGAAGGCTTCTGCAACTGGGACACCAAGCTCACCAACTATAACGCGATGCAGTTTGGGCCCAAGCGCGACGTCATTCGTGAATTCGTCGAGGCGGCGCGTGCCGAGGGCCTGCGTGTCGGCTTCTACTATTCGCTGATGGACTGGCATCATCCCGATGGCGCCCGCTGCCTGACCGATCCGGCCGCGCGCCGGCGCTTCGTGGACTATACCCACGGCCTGATCCGCGAGCTGATGACCAATTACGGCAAGATCGACGTGCTCTGGTACGACGTCCACTGGCCGCTGGATGCCAAGGGCTGGGAATCCGAAAAGATGAACCAGATGGTGTTCGCTCTGCAGCCCGACATCGTCGTCAACAACCGCAACGATCTGCCCGGCGATTTCACCACGCCGGAACAGACCATCAAGGCGGAAGAAGGCGGGCGGGCCTGGGAAAGCTGCATGACCTTGAATGACAGCTGGGGTTTTCAGCGCGCCGACGACAATTGGAAAACCCCGCGCACCGTGATCCGCAACCTGATCACCTGTGCCCGTGACGGCGGCAATTATCTGCTCAATATCGGGCCCGAGCCGGACGGCTCCATTCCCCCGGAAAGCGAGCGCATCCTGCGCGAAGTGGGCGCCTGGATGCAGACGGGCGGGGCGACGATCTATGGCGCGGAGCCCTGCAATGTCGCACGCGGCAACTACGCCAACTTCACGAGGCGGGGTAACACGCTTTACATGCATGTGCATTTCTGGCCGGGCACAGATGTCGCGATTTCCGGGCTCAAACAAAAGGTGCTGTCAGCCAAAGTGCTCAAGACCGGCCAGAGCGCGACGGTAACCCAGGATGGTTTCCGCACCCATATCACCGGCCTGCCCGCCACCGCGCCGGACACGCCGGTCACCACCATCGCCATCGAATGCGATGGGGTGCCCGAACAGGATGTGATTTATGTGCGGACCAACAAGCCCAGGGCAGGCGTCGGCATCTAAAACGAAAAAGGCCCCGCCTTGCAGCGGGGCCTTTTGATTTCTGGCAGCTGGTTCAGCCCGCCTTACGGATCGCGTCCTCGAGCGAGCCGTCTTCCGGCGGCTCCGCATCGCCATGCTCAAGGCCGAATTCCTTCAGCTTGCGATAGAGGGTTGAACGGCCGATGCCCAGGCGCCGCGCCACTTCCGACATATGGCCGTCATAGCGGGCGATGGCCATGCGGATGATCTCCGATTCCATCTCCTCGAACTTGCGGATGTGGCCTGAACCGTCCACCGCATTGAGCGAATAAGCCGAAACAGGCACGGCAGCGGACGTGCTCGAAGGGGCAGAGCCCTGCGGCGCCGGTGCTTGGCGCTGCACCGTCTCCACGCCCATGGCGGCGGCGATCTGCGGGAAGTCGCACACATCCAGTAAGGTGCCGTCGCACAACACGACCGCGCGGAAGATGGTGTTTTCGAGCTGGCGCACATTGCCGGGCCAGTTGAATTTTTCCAGCAGCTGACTGGCCTGGGGTGTCAGGCCGCCGACCTGCTTGTTCTCCTCGGCGGCGAAGCGTTCGATGAAATGGCGGGCGAGCGGCGCGATATCGCCGGTGCGATCCCGCAGTGCCGGCACCAGCACGGGAAACACGTTCAGCCGGTAGTACAGGTCTTCGCGGAAGCTGCCTTCGCGCGCCATCTGGCCAAGGTCGCGATTGGTGGCGGCGATGATGCGCACATCCACTTTCACTGGCCGCTTGGAGCCGACGGGATCTACTTCCCCTTCCTGCAGCGCGCGCAGCAGCTTGACCTGCATGTCCAGGCGCAGCTCGCCGATTTCGTCCAGGAATAAGGTGCCGCCATCGGCTTCCTGGAACTTGCCCAGATGCTTGTCGCTGGCGCCGGTGAAGGAGCCCTTCTCATGGCCGAACAGGATGGATTCGATCAGGTTCTCCGGGATGGCGCCGCAGTTCACGGTGACGAAGGGCTTGCCGGCGCGGGCGCTGGTGCCCTGGATGGCGCGGGCGATCAGTTCCTTGCCGGCGCCGCTTTCGCCCTCGATCAGGACGGGAATGTCGCTCTGGCCCGCGCGCGTGCCCAGACGGAACACCTGCTTCATTTCCGGCGAACCGGCGATCAGGTCGTCGAAGGTGAGGCGATTGTCCTGCTTTTTCTTGAGCTGCTTCACTTCCCCCGACAGGGTGCCGATCTTCAGCTGGTTGCGGATGGAAACGGCGATGCGTTCCGGGCTCGCCGGCTTGACCAGAAAATCGTTGGCGCCGGCGCGCATGGCTTCCACGGCCGAATCGATGCCGCCCTTGGCGGTCAGCACGATCACCGGCAGATCAGGACTGGAGGCGCGCAGCTTGCCCAGCACTTCCAGGCCGCCCATGTCCGGCATCACCAGGTCCAGCAGCATCAGGGTGATCTGATCGCCCCTGGGACCGTTGATCAGGTCCAGGGCCGGCTGGCCGCCAGGCGCGGTGACAACCTGCATGCCCGAACGGCTGATGGCCGTTTCCAGAAGACGCCGCTGTACGGGATCGTCATCCACGACAAGAATGGTCTGGGGCATACGCGAATAAGCCTTTTTGAAACTGGCCTGATTTTGCGCGGCCACAGGTAAATGTGACGTTTAAGCCTGTTTCTTTGCGGTACAGGCCAGGGCCCGTATTTGGTGCTTAAGGAAGGCTGAAACCCCTGCCACAAGGGGCCGGCTGTCCCCAGGATTACACACTGCCAGTATGCAGTAAGGCTTCAGAAACCACGTTGCCGGGGCCCTGGCCTTTGCTATATTCCGCCTCTCTTTTAAGCAGACACCTGCATCAAGACCCAAGGGGACATCTTCATGGCGCATGAATCCGAATATCAGCACGGCTCGATGGATATCAGCGCGCACAAGAAGGCCTATGCGGGTTTTCTGACCGGCAGCAAATGGACCTTCGGGTTCGTGTTGCTGATCATGATTTTCCTCGCCCTTTTCCGTACCCACGGCTAAGCCGCATCTGCGATGCGCCTGGCGATCCCCAAGGAAGTGCGAGAGGGAGAGACGCGCGTTGCGGCTACTCCTGAATCGGTCAAAAAGTTCAAGGGACTTGGACTGGAGATCGTGGTCCAGGCGGGCGCCGGGGAGGGCGCTCATATCGCCGATGCCGATTACACCGCCGCCGGTGCGTTGATCGCGCCCGACCTTGCCGCCACCTTGCGGGACGCCGACATCGTGCTCAAGGTCCGCGGGCCGGAGCCGGGCGAGATTGCGCAACTGAAGAAAGGCGCGATACTCGCCGCACTGCTTTCGCCGCACAGCGAACAGGCCGCCATCCAGGCGTTGGCCGAGGCGCAAGTCACCGCCTTCGCCATGGAACTTCTGCCGCGCATTTCCCGCGCCCAGGCGATGGACGTGCTGTCCTCGCAGGCCAATCTCGCCGGCTACAAGGCGGTGATCGACGCGGCCGCCGAGTTCGGCCGCGCCATGCCCATGATGATGACCGCGGCCGGCACCATCGCGCCGGCGCGCGTGTTGGTGATGGGCGTGGGCGTTGCCGGTCTTCAGGCCATCGCCACCGCCAAGCGCCTTGGCGCCATCGTCAGCGCCACCGATGTGCGCCCCGCCACCAAGGAGCAGGTGGAATCCCTGGGCGGCACTTTCGTCGCGGTGATGGACGAGGAATTCAAGAACGCACAGACCGCAACCGGCTATGCCAAGCCGATGAGCGAGGACTATCAGAAGAAGCAGGCGGCACTGGTCGCCGAGACCATCAAGAAACAGGACATCATCATCACCACCGCGCTGATCCCGGGCCGCAAAGCGCCGATCCTGGTCAGTGAAGAGATGATCCGCACCATGAAGCCGGGCTCGGTGATCGTGGATCTGGCGGCGGGCGCGGGCGGTAACACGCCGTTGTCGAAGCCCGACGAAACGGTGAAGGCACATGGCGTCACCATCATGGGTCCGACCAATCTGCCCGGCGCGCTGGCGGTGGACGCCTCCTCGCTCTATGCCCGCAACCTCTTCAACTTTGTCTCGCTGATCGTGGACAAGAAGGCGGGCACGCTCAATCTCGACTGGAATGATGAAATTATAAAAGGCTCGGCCGTGACAAAAGATGGCCAGCCGGTAGCGCGGGGATAGCAGACATGGAGATGATCGATCCGTTTGTCTTCCGACTCTCCATTTTTGTGCTGGCGATCTTCGTAGGCTATTTCGTGGTCTGGGGCGTGACCCCTGCGCTGCACACCCCGCTGATGAGCGTGACCAACGCCATCTCCTCGGTGATCGTGGTGGGCGCCCTGATCGCGGTGGCGGTGCCCGCGCTGACCGATGCATCCTGGATTTCCAAGCTGCTGGGCTTTGTCGCCCTGATCCTGGCGTCGGTGAACATCTTCGGCGGCTTTCTGGTCACCAGCCGCATGCTGGCGATGTACAAGAAGAAGGCCAAGTAAATGTCCTCAAGCAGCGAAGCGGTAGGACAAAAAATATGAGCGGCGATATCGCAGCCCTTCTCTATCTTGCCGCGGGCGTTCTCTTCATCCTGGCGCTGAAGGGCCTGTCGTCGCCCGCGTCCAGCCGGACGGGCAACCGCAACGGCATGATCGGCATGACCATCGCCATCCTCACCACTTTGTGGGTGGCTGGTGTCCGCGATCCCCTGACCTGGGGCCTGATCGTGGGCGGTCTGGCAATCGGCGGCGGCATTGGCGCGGTGATGGCCAAGAAGATCGCCATGACAAACATGCCGCAATTGGTGGCGGCCTTCCATTCGCTGGTCGGCCTGGCGGCGGTGCTGGTCGCGGGCGCGGCGCTCTATTCACCGGACGCCTTCGGTATCGGCAGCGTCGGGGCCATCCACACCCAGAGCCTGATCGAGATGAGCCTGGGCGTCGCCATCGGTATCATCACCTTTGCCGGCTCGCTGATCGCCTTTGCCAAGCTCAACGGCAATATGAGCGGCGCGCCCATTCTGCTGCCGGCGCGGCATCTGCTGAATCTGCTGATCTTCGCCGGCATCATCGGCCTGATCGTCTACTTCACGATGGATCAGCAGCATTGGGTTTTCTGGGCTATCACGGGCCTGGCCTTCGTCTTCGGCATCACCCTGATCATTCCCATCGGCGGCGCCGACATGCCGGTGGTGGTCTCGATGCTGAATTCCTATTCCGGCTGGGCCGCGGCGGCGATGGGCTTCACGCTGGAAAACACCGCGCTGATCATCACCGGCGCACTGGTCGGCTCGTCGGGCGCGATCCTGTCCTACATCATGTGCAAGGGCATGAACCGCAGCTTCGTCAGCGTGATCGCGGGCGGCTTCGGCGGCGATACGGGCCCGGCGGCCGGCGTCAAGGAGACGCGTCCGGTCAAGCAGGGCTCGGCGGACGATGCCGCCTTCATCATGAAGAACGCCGCCAGCGTCATCATCGTGCCGGGTTACGGCATGGCGGTGGCCCAGGCTCAGCATGCCGTGCGTGAGATGGCCGACAAGCTGAAGAAGGAAGGCGTCAAGGTCTCCTACGCCATTCATCCTGTGGCGGGCCGTATGCCCGGCCATATGAATGTGCTGCTGGCCGAAGCCAATGTGCCCTATGACGAGGTGTTCGAGCTGGAAGACATCAACAGCCAGTTCGCCCAGGCCGATGTCGCCTATGTGATCGGCGCCAATGACGTCACCAACCCGTCCGCCAAGACCGATCCCAAATCGCCCATCTACGGCATGCCGATCCTGGATGTGGAAAAGGCCAAGACGGTGCTCTTCATCAAGCGCGGCATGGGCTCTGGCTATGCCGGCGTCGAGAACGAACTGTTTTTCCGCGACAACACCATGATGCTGTTTGCCGACGCCAAGAAGATGACCGAAGAAATCGTCAAGGCGCTCGACCATTAGCAGATCATTCCTCACCCTTCGACAAGCTCAGAGTGAGGATTTGAGCTCAATCCTCATGCTGAGCTTGTCGAAGCATGAGGTCATGCGAGCGTTGATTTGAACCAGCATTCTTCTCTTATTCGGGATGCACGTCTGCCGCAGGATGAGCCGGCGATCCTGGGCTTCATCAACGGCCTGCAGGACTATGAGGCCGTCTTCGAGCCCGACCGCCGCCGCGATCCGGATTTCGCCGTCGAGCACTGGCGCGAATTGCAGCATCGCTGCGCCGAAAGGCACGGCATCATGCTGATCGCCGAGGATGGCGGAAAAGCCGTGGGCTGGGCCTTCGCCCATGATCAGAACGCCGAACTGTTCGTGGTCGCGCCGGAACGCCATCACGGCTTTCTGGCCGAGCTTTATGTGGCGCCTGAGGCGCGTGGCAAGGGCCTCGGGCGCGCCCTGATCGAAGGCTGCGAAGCCTGGGCGCGCACCAGAGGCCACAAGCTGCTGCTGGTGGGTGTGCTGGCCAGAAATGGCCGGGCCATCCGGTCCTATGAAGGGGCCGGCTACACAGCTTACGGCATTACGATGAGGCGCTATCTATGAAGGGTGTGCTGAAGCTTTTGACCATCGTGCTGCTTGCGGCGCCCTGCCTGGCGCAGAGCGCCGATGATCCGTCGGCCGTGCGCATCAAGGCTGACATGGCGTTCCTAGCCAGCGACACACTGAAAGGCCGTGAGGCGGGCACGCCGGAATACGACATGGCCGCGCGCTATGTAATGGATCAGATGAAGCAGATCGGGCTTCAGCCGGCCGGCGATAAGGGCGGCTATTTCCAGCATGTGCCGCTGATCGCCGATCGGCCCAAGGATGAGGGCAAGCTGACCCTGACGGACGAGACGGGCAAAGTGATCCCGCTGGTGTTCGGCCAGGACTATCTGGTGGGTGGCGATGTACTGCATCCGAACCTCGAGATCCGGGCCCCGCTGGTTTTTGTCGGCTATGGCCTGGTGGCGCCCGAGCATGGCCGCGACGACTATGCGGGCCTGGATGTGAAGGGCAAGATCGTGGTGGCGCTGTCGGGCGCGCCGAAATTCCTGCAGACCGAAGAGCGCGCCTATTACCGCAGCGGGCGCGTCAAGCTGAAGGCGGCGCTGGATCACGGCGCGGTCGGCTATGTCTCCATCGGTACTTTGACCGGGGAGAGGCTTTATCCCTTTGCCAATATCGTGCGCCAGTACAAGAGCTGGGGCATGACCTGGCGCAAACCGGACGGCAAGCCTTTCGTCGCCGTGACCTTGCCCCAGCTTGCCGGCATAAGCGTGGCGGGCGCGCCCAAGCTGCTCGGCGTGGATGCGGTGAAAATCCTGGCCGCCGCCGAAACCCAGGAAGGCGCGATCAAGGGCTTCGCGCTGCCGCTGACCTTGAAGGTGGAAACGCATACCGAAGTCAAAAATTTCGAAAGCGAAAACATCGTCGGCCTGTTGCCCGGCAGCGATCCCAAGCTGAAAAACGAATATGTCGTGCTCTCCGGGCATCTGGACCATATCGGCATCACCCCACCGGTGAAGGGCGACAGCATCAACAACGGCGCTCTGGACAATGCATCCGGCGTCGCCACGACCCTGGAAGTGGCGCGGCTGCTCAAAGCCCATCCGCCCCGCCGCTCGGTGCTGTTCCTGATCGATACCGCCGAGGAAAAGGGCCTGATCGGGGCGGAATATTTCGCCCGCAATCCCACCGTGCCCTTGTCCGCCATTAGCGCTGATGTGGACCTGGACATGCCGATCCTCACTTACGAGTTCACCGATGTGGTGGCTTTCGGCGCCGATCGCTCCAGCATCGGCCCATCGGTGCGCCGCGCCGCCGCGCAGATGAACATAAAGCTGTCGCCCGATCCCATGCCGGACGAGGGCATTTTCACCCGCTCCGACCATTACCGGTTTGTAGAACAGGGCGTGCCCGCCGTGTTCCTGGCCACCGGCTATGCCAATGGCGGCAAAGCGGCGACCGAATTCTTCATGCGGACCAATTATCACAAGCCTAGCGACGATCTTTCCCAACCGATCCGCTATGACATGGGCGCCAAGTTCGCCCGGCTGAATGCCGCCATCACCCGCGAGCTGGCCGATGGTGCCAGGCCCAGCTGGAACAAGGGCGATTTCTTTGCCGCCAAGTTCGCCAAGGGACGCTAGGTCCGCAACCGCCGCACAGTCACTATGCGGGGGTGGCGCTTCTCAGCGCGGGCGTCGCCGCTATCCTCTGGCGGCCCATGGGAGGCCGCGATGGATTATTATCAGGTCTGGTTCGACCTCAAGGCGGGCGTGAAGGACACGGACTTCGCCCGCGGCCTCGCCACCTACATGTCCCATTTGAAAGAGCGCGGCCTGATCGAGGGTTGGAGGCTCAGCCGCCGCAAGTTGGGCCTGGCGCCAAAACAGTTCGGCGATTTCCATCTGGCGATCGAGACCAGAAACCTTGCCCAGCTGGATGAGGCGTTCAATCACGTCGCCAGCCGGGCCGAGCCGGTGGAAAACGTCCATTTCGACGTCAATTCCAAGGTGGAAAATGCGCTGTTCGGGCTTTATCGCGATTTTCCCGATCCCGTCCGCCGGGAAGGCGAAGAGAAGTTCTAGCTCGTCACCCTTCGACAGGCTCAGGGTGAGGATAGACGGAGTCCTCATGCTGAGCTTGTCGAAGCATGAGGGCTAAGTCCGCTATCGCAACCCACCCATTCGACACACTTCTTTCCACTCGGCATCCGTCACCGGCTGCACCGACAGGCGAAAGCTGTTCACCAGGCTCATCTCCTTGAGCTTGGGATTTGCCTTGCAGTCGGCCAGAGTTACGTGCTGCGGCACATCCTTCACCGCTTCAACGATCACCAGACCGAAGATGCCTTTCTCATCCGTGGGATCGGGCCGGTATTCCCCGCTCACCTTCACGATTCCCACGACCGCCTTCTCCTCGCCCGAATGATAGAAGAAGCACTCGTCGCCCTTCTTCATCTTCATCATATTCTGCTTGGCGGTGTGGTTGCGCACCCCGCTCCAGGGCTCGCCCTTGGCGCCCTTTTTCTTTTGCATCTCCCAGGACCAGGTCTCGGGTTCGCTTTTCAGCAGCCAGTGGGCCATCGATCGCTCCGGTTATTCTGAAGTAAGGGGCCGGCGCATCAGCCGCAGCATGGCTTCGCCCAGGGGCAGGGCGCCGCTCAAAAGATCGGCCATCGCCTCGGCAATGGGAAGCTCAACACCAGCCGCTTTGGCGCGCGCCACCAGGGCGGGCGCGGTCGTGACGCCTTCCGCCAGCGGCCGCACGGGCTCGCTGAGATCGGCCACGCTTTTGCCTTGGCCCAGCTCGATGCCGACGGAGAAATTGCGCGACGACCGGCTGGTGGCGGTCAGCACCAGATCACCCAGGCCCGAAAGGCCCATCAAGGTTTCGCGCTTGGCGCCCAGCGCTTCGCCCAACCGCGCCAGTTCGGCGAAGCTGCGCGCCAGCAATGCGGCGCGGGCATTCTCGCCCAGCCCCATGCCCTCCACCACGCCGCAGGCGATGGCGTAGACATTCTTGGCCGCCCCGCCCAGTGCTACGCCCGTCAGGTCATCGCTGGCATAGGGGCGAAAGCTGGGGCCGCCCAGCGCTGCCTGCAGCCGGGCCGCCAAGTCGCCCTCCGCCGCGATGGTCACGGCGGTGGGAAGCCCGCGCGCCACATCGCGCGCAAAGGACGGTCCCGACAGAATGGCCAGCGGCGTATGCGGCAGTGCCTCGGCCGCGACCTCCGTCACCAGCTTGCCCGAACCTTGCTCGATGCCCTTGGCGCAGATCACCACGGGCTGCCCCGGTTTGAGCAGGGGCCGCAGGCGATCGGCAAAAGCGTGCAGCACCTGCGCCGGCACCACCAGCAGCAAGGCGTCGGCCGAGGCAGCTTCTTCAAGATCGCCGGTGATCGCCATGTCCCGCGGCAGCGCGGCTTCGGGCAAAAAGCGGTTACCGCGCCCGGCCCTGATGTCGGCCAATACATCGTCTTCGCGCACCCACAATATGGTCTGCCGCCCCGCCAGATGGGTGGCCAGCGCCAGCGCCGTGCCCCAGGCGCCGGCGCCCAGGATCGCGACACGGTCAAAGGCGTTATGACTGTCGGACATTGTGGTTGCTTATTCCTTGCCCGACCCTATCTTGCCGCTAGTGTCGTGGTTTCGAAGTTCGCCATATTATCGATATCAGCCTCAAAGGCGAGCTTCGAAACCAAACGACACTGGATTCAACAAGTTGCTAGCGTGATGCGCAAATCGCCCGAATTTCTCCCCATTGCCGTGCGAGCATTCCCCATGCGCCGTTCTGTCCTTGCCTTTGCCGCCATCGCCGCCGTCACCTTTCTGGGCGCCGCCGGCCAGGCGCCGCCGCAGCGTCTCACCCCCGCCTATAGCGATGAGCAGAAGGCCGAGCTCGACAAGATCAGCGCCTATCTCAACGGCATTCACAGCCTGAAGGCGCGCTTTGTGCAGATCGGTCCGGAGGGCGGCACGGACTCAGGCACGCTCTTTATCCAGAAGCCGGGCCAGATCCGCTTTGAATATAATCCGCCCAGCGCGCTTCTGATCGTGGCCACCAATGGTCGCGTCTATGTGAAGAATTCGCGGCTCAATACCCTGGACACCTATGACCTGTCGGATACTCCGCTGGGGCTTCTGCTGAACCAGAATGTGGATCTCAAGCTCAACAGGGCGGTGATGGGGGTCAACGACCAGAATGGCATGGTGACCGTTCAGGCGCGCACCAGCACCAACCGCAACAATTCCAACATCACGATGCTGTTCTCTTCGCCGGGGCTGGAGCTCAGGCAATGGACGGTGCGCGACAATCAGGGCGGCAATACCACAGTGGCGCTGCAGAGCGTTGAGCCGGGCGCCGCCATCGATCCCAACCTATTTACGCCGCCGCAAAAAGCACCCCGGACGGCCAGGCAGTCTCCCGCGCCCGCCGGCCAATGAAAACCGTCGGCATTGTCTCAGACCGCCGCGTGGTGGACGGCATGGCCATGCACACGGTCAATGACGAATATGTCACCGCGCTGCGGGACGGCGCCGGGGCCCTGCCGCTGCTGATCCCCTCGACCGATATGCCGCTTGATATCGGTGCCGTGCTGGAGGCGGTGGACGGGCTGCTGTTCACCGGCGCGCCGTCCAATGTCGCGCCTCGGCACTATGGCCGAAGCGCGCGGCCCGGCACCGAGTTGGATGAAGTGCGCGATGCCACCACCCTTCCGCTGCTGCGCGCGGCGATCGAAAAGGGCAAGCCGCTGCTCGCGATCTGCCGCGGCTTTCAGGAGTTGAACGTGGCGCTGGGCGGCAGCCTGCACCAGCATGTGCATGAGCTGCCGGGCCGGCTGGATCACCGCGAGCCGCAGGGCGCATCGCGCGATGAAGAATATGCGCCGGCGCATAACGTGGCGATCATGCCAGGCGGCGTGCTGGCCGCGCTATCCGGCATGACGCACGCCATGGTCAATTCCCTGCACCATCAGGGCGTGGACAGCCTGGCGCCGCCCCTCAAGGTCGAAGCCACCGCCCCCGACGGCCAGATCGAAGCCGTCTCCATGCCGGCCGCGAAGACATTTCTGCTGGGCGTACAGTGGCATCCGGAATGGCAGATGGCGGCGGACCCGCTGAGCCGCGCCATTTTTGCAGGCTTTGGCAAGGGCCTCTGACAGCAGTCACATTTGTTTACAGCATCCTAAGCTTTCCCTGCCACATTTGCCCCAAAAGCGTTCTGGGGATCTCATGGCAAGCAGCGCCCGTCTTCTGGGCTTTGCCTTCACCAATGCCGACTTTTTGTTCGAGATGGACAAGAGCGGCACGATCCTGTTTGCCGCCGGCGCCGCCAACGATCTGGTCAAGGACAGCAATGAAGCGCTGGTCGGCAAGCCGGCCGGCAAGCTGTTCAAGCCTTCCGAAGGTATCAAGTTCGCCACCTTTTCCAAGGCGCTGAAATCCGGCGATCGCGCCGGTCCCTACAAGCTCACCCTTGCCACCGGCGCGGAAGCCAATCTCGCCATGTTCCGGTTGCCGCAGAACGGCACCAACATCTCCTGCAGCCTGGCGCGGCCGGGCGTGCGACAGCCGACGGCCAAGGTTGATCCCAAGACGGGCCTGGCCTCCCGCGACGGCTTCATGGCCGCGGCCGAGAAAGCGGGCCCCAATGACTCGCTGACGCTGGTGAATGTGCCGAACCTGCCGGAGATCTGCGCCGAGCTTCCGGCCGACAAGGCCGACGCCCTGATGCAACGCATCGGCGACACCTTGCAAAGTTGCGGCGCCAATGCCGCCGGTCAGCTGTCCGAAACCAGCTTCGGCGCGGTGGCGCCGACGTCCTCCGGCAGTCTGGATCTGGCCAAAAAACTGGCAGCGGCCTTTACCGCCGATGGGCTGATTTCCCTGGCGGTGACCGAAACCCAGATCGGACTCGCCGGCGCCGGGCTTTCATCCGAACAGCGCCTGTTGTCGTTGCGCTATGTCGTGGACCACTTTGCCCAGAAGGGGAAAGTCGCAACCGACGCCGATATCTCGGGCGCCTTCGCCCAGATGATGGACGAAACCCAGCGCCGCCTCTCCGACCTGACCCAGGCGGTGGGAAGCGGCGATTTCCAGATCGCCTATCAGCCGATCTGCGAGCTCTCGTCCGGCAAGACCTCGCACTATGAGGCGCTGGCGCGCTTCTCCGGCAAGCAGGACACGGGCGAGACCATCCAGTTCATGGAGGCGCTGGGCATCGCCGGTGCGCTCGACCTTGCGGTGGCGAACAAGGTGATGACCCTGGTCGAGCAGTTGCCCGACGTGCATGTCGCCTTTAACGTCTCCGCCGACACCATCGCCAATCCCGCCAGCTTCGGCGTTCTTGCCGGCATGCTGGCCAAGCGGCGCAAACTGGCGCCGCGTCTGCTGATCGAAATCACCGAGACCGCCAATATCGGCAATCTGGAAACCGCGGGCAAAGCCATCGCCGCGCTGCGCGAGATGGGCTATCGCGTCGGGCTGGACGATTTCGGCGCCGGCGCCGCTTCGCTGAATTATCTGCATGCCTTCGCGGTGGACTTCGTGAAGTTCGACGGCAAGCTGATCCATCAGATCGGCCAGTCGCAGCGCGACGATGCGTTGCTGGCGGGCCTCGCCAAGCTCTGCGGCGAGATGAAGGTCGACACCATCGCCGAATGGATCGAAAGCGAAGCCATGGCCAAGGCCGCGCTGGGCCTGGGCTTTTGTCACGGCCAGGGGCGTTGGATGGGGCCGCCGCTGGCGGAGATTCCCACCGCTCCGCCGCCGGTCGGCAAGCGCAAGGGTGTTCAGCAGAGCTGGGGATGAAGCGCCCCAAAGCAACCGCATGACGGATATGATAGAAATACCACTGTCATTATAATTCTGTCAGATCAGCGAATTTTCTTGAAACCTGTTGCATCTTTGCATAGTTTATATAGCGAAGACGGCTTGAGTTGTTGGCACTGCCCCCCGCTCGCTTTCAGCTCCCGTTTTCGCTGGGGTTGCCGGTCATCCCCTCCCGGCCTCCCCTCGCGCGATTAAAGCGCATTTGCCCCCGGCCCCCCGGCCGGGGGCCTTTTTTATGTGCTGTCGGCCCCCGCCGGGCAGCAGCCGGGCCCCGTGCCCGAAGGGCGCAATCAAACAGAGACGCGCCTCAAAGTCAGGCTGATACGCCCTCCGCCTAGGACCAAGCGCGAAGTTCCAGGCCGGATCCGGTCAATGCCGTGATAGGCCAACCGGGCTGCTCCCCCAAAGGCGATGACGTCGCCGGAGGCCAGGATGACGCTGCGGGTCTGACCGGCCCGAGCAGTTCCGCCGATCCGGAACAGGGCCTCGTCGCCCAGCGAAACCCCGATCACCGCCGCGCTGACGTCCTTCTCGTCCCGGTCCTGGTGCAAGCCCATTTTGGCGCCGGCACGATAGAGGTTCGCCAAACAGCATTCCGGCGCCGGCGCCCCGTTGATCTCCGCCCACAGCCCCAGCAGCGCCTCGGGAATGGCGGGCCAGGGCTTTCCCGTGATCGGGTGGGTGGGCTGGTAACGGTAGCCGCTTCGGTCCGAGACCCAGCCCAGGGCGCCGAAGTTGCTCTCCTCCACGGAAAAGGGGCGGCCGGACCCTGGCATCACCGGCCGATAGAGCGGCGCCTCTTTGAGCTTGTCCTGGACCTCTTCCAGCAACGCCTTCTGCACCAGAGGAGAAAGTTTTTCGCGCCAGAGAAAAATATCTGGCGCGACCTCCAGCTTCACCATTGACGGGGTGAGCGCGTGGGCACGGTGAAAATCGCCGCATACGTGCCCGCATAGCCGTGGCTGTCGAGCCAGGCTTTCAGCTTCTCCGGCGTGTAGCTATCCCGTGCCCATTGCGCCAGCGGCGCACCCTCGCTGTCGGCGCGGGCAAAATCCGGAAAATACTTCAGCCAGCGCTGCTGGCTTTTGGGAAAATGCAGATAGGGAAAGCGGGCGAACTGCTCGCTGGCTTTCTCCATCGCCGTCCAGCCGTCGCGGTGAATCAGATAAAGCGCGGCAGCGAAGCTGGTGCGGTCCTGGCCACCCGAGCATTTGAGTAGGAACGGTTTGGGGGCCGCATCGAAGCTTTCGATCAGGGTCACCAGCATGGCCCTGGTCGGCAGCTTGCGGGAATCCAGCATGGCATCCAGATGCGCCACGCCGATGCTTTGGGCCGCTGCGGTTTCCTTTTTCCACCAGGACAGGTCGTCATTGCGGCCGCGCAGATTGATGATGGATTTGATGCCGCGCCGCTTCAGGAAGGTCTTCAGCCCGCCGGCCCAGGCCTGCATGGCGCGCGCCGCCTCGCCGGGCACCACCCAGTGAAAGTTGTAAAGGATGTCTCCCAAGGTCCGCTGCCGTGGCATAAACTGGAATTAGCATATTTCGGGACTTTTTATGCGCATCACCAAACAGGTTCTGGTCCGGCGCTGGGCGCTTTCGACCCTGGCGGCAGCCGTGGTCTTTGCCGTGCTCGCCTGGTCCGACATGCGACTCAAGGCCCTGTCGGGCTACGGCACCGCGGACCTGCAGAGCTTCTCCACCGCCGCCCAGTACCGCGCCGCCTTTCTGGTATGGCCCTCGCGCTATGCCGTGCGCGCCGGCTTCGACTGGGGGCTGGATTATCTTCTGATGCCGCTTTACGCCGCCGCCTTTTTCTATTCCGGCATCCTGGCGCGGGAGGCTTTTGCGCTGCGCGGCAGCCGCCTGGCCCGCATCCTGACCACCCTTGCGGCCGTGCCGATCGCCGGCGCGATGCTGGACGCGGTGGAAAATGCGCTTCAGCTTTCCATGATGCTGTCGGGGCCCACGGACCAACTGGCCTCGATTGCCTTAATGGTCTCCAACGCCAAATGGATGGCGGTTTATGTCGGCCTCCTGCTGCTGGCGGCGGCCCTGTTTGGGCAGGTGATGGAGCGGCAAAAAAGAGCCGCTAAAACAGGTCCTTGACCCTTAAGCGACTTTGCGTATAGTCCGCGCTCTTTCGGGGACTCATGTTCCCGGAAATCCAAGTTATTTCAAGGAATTAGACCATGTACGCGGTCGTCCGCACCGGCGGAAAACAGTATCGGGTTGCCAAGGACAGCGTCCTCAAGGTGGAAAGCCTTGCGGGCGATGTCGGCGCCAAGCTTGAGCTCGAGGTCCTGATGCTGGGCGGCGACAAGCCCCAGATCGGCGCGCCCCTGGTCAAGGGCGCCTCCGTCACTTGCGAGATTCTGGACCATGGTCAGGGCGAGAAGGTCATCGCTTTCAAGAAGAAGCGCCGCAAGAACACCCATCGCAAGCGCGGTCACCGCCAGCACTTCACCACCGTGAAGGTGCTCGGGATCACGGGCGGCAAGGAGTAGGTCATGGCGCACAAGAAAGCCGGCGGTTCCTCGCGCAACGGTCGCGATTCCAATCCCAAGATGCTGGGCGTGAAGCTGTTCGGCGGCGAAGCCGTATCGGGCGGCAACGTGATCGTGCGCCAGCGCGGCACCAAGTTCTACGCGGGCGAAGGCGTGGGCATGGGCAAGGACCATACCCTGTTCGCGCTCCGCGACGGCCAGGTCTCGTTCAAGACCGGCTACAAGCGCCGCACCTTCGTGTCCGTGATTGCGGCCATGAATCCGGCGGTGAAGAGCGCGGCAGAATAGGCGGCTGAAGACATAGGCCGCCGATCAAATCGGCGGCCCATGAATGCGAGGGAGATGGTCCGCCATCTCCCTTTTTTATTCCCTCGCGCGAAAGGAAGAGCGGGGGAATGACATGTGCATTTTGGACAGCGAGAGACTGCGCTTAAGGCCGCCACGGCCTTCGGACATTCACAGCATGACGGCATGGCTCAGCGATTACGACGTGGCGCGCATGACCAGCCGCGTGCCGCACCCTTATGGCGAAAGCGATGCGGAAGCCTTTATCGCAATGGGCGAGGCCAATCGCTTTGTCATCGAGCGCAAGGGCGATGGCCTGTTCATGGGCATGGCGGGGATCCATGCCGATGATGGCTATGAGTTCGGCTACTGGCTGGGCCGGCCCTTCTGGGGTTTCGGCTATGCCACCGAAGCGGCGCAGCGTCTGGTGACCTATGCCTTCACGGTGCTGGATGTGAACCAGCTCCATGCCGGCTGGTTCTACGACAATCCGGCCTCGGGGCACGTTCTGGCCAAGCTGGGCGCGCGCCATAACGGCTCGGCCATGCGCGATTGCCGGGCCCGGGGCATGGCCCTGTTGTGCCATGACATGCTGTTGACGCGGGCCGATTTCCTGCGAAAACAGGCCGCGTAGGGAGCGACCGGCGACATGAGCGAAGCGAATGCCGTCCGGCGCGACCAAAAGTAAAGAGTAGCCAAAGATGCGCTTTCTCGACGTCGCAAAGGTGTATGCAGCCAGTGGAGCCGGTGGCAACGGTTGCATCGCCTTTCGGCGCGAGAAGTTCATCGAGTATGGCGGACCTTATGGCGGCGACGGCGGGCGCGGTGGCGACGTGGTTGCGGAAGCGGTGGAAAATCTCAACACCCTGATCGACTACCGCTTCCAGCAGCATGTGAAGGCCAAAAGCGGCGAAGGCGGCAAAGGCAAGGTGATGACCGGCGCCGGCGGCGCCGACGCGGTGATGAAGGTGCCGGTCGGCACCGAGATCTATGAGGAAGACGGCGAGACCCTGATCGTCGACATGGCCACGCCCGGCATGCGCTATCGCCTGCTCAAGGGTGGCAATGGCGGCTTCGGCAACGCCCACTTCAAAACCGCCACCAACCAGGCGCCCGATTTCGCCATGCCCGGCCAGCCGGCGGAAGAGAGGATCTTCATCCTCAAACTGAAGCTGATCGCCGATGCCGGCCTGATCGGCATGCCCAATGCCGGCAAGTCCACCTTCCTGTCCCGCGTTTCGGCGGCGCGGCCCAAGATCGCGGATTATCCTTTCACGACCCTGGAACCGCAGCTGGGCGTGGTGAAGATCGACGAGACCGATTTTGTGCTGGCCGATCTGCCCGGACTTATTGAGGGGGCGCATGAAGGCGTGGGGCTGGGCGACCGCTTCCTCGGTCATGCCGAACGCTGCGCCACCATCCTGCATCTGGTGGATGGCACGGGCGATTCTGTGGCCAAGACCTACAAGACCATCCGCAAGGAGCTGGTCGCCTATGGCCATGGCCTGGGCGAGAAGCCGGAGGTGGTTGCCCTGAACAAGGTGGATGCCATTCCCGAAAAGGAACTGGCGAAGAAAAAGGCCGCGCTGGAAAAAGCCAGCGGCCAGCCGGTGCATGTGATTTCCGGTGTCACCGGCGCCGGCATCAACACCGTGCTGCGCGCCATGGCGCGGGAAATCGCCCAGCGCCGCACCATGCGCGCCGAAGAACGGCACTATGCAAGACCTCAGCCCTCGCCCCGCACCCGCGCCGAACGGCAGACGGTGAATTTCAGTGCGCCCGTGGTGCCACCCAGCAGAGTCACGTCTGAAGCGGCGTCTGCAAAAGTGTCTGTGAAAAAAGCGGCTGCACCCGCAAAGGGGCCTGCCAAGTCGCCCCGCAAGATGGACATCGCAAAGGTCAAAGCGAAGAAGGCGACCAGAAAAACCGTCAAAGCCAAAGCGAAGACATCAGGCGGCAAGGCGAAAGCCCGTACCAAGAGCGGCAGCAAGACCGCCAAGCGTGCTCGGAAGGCGTCGGGCCGATGAGCAGGATTTTTTCCGACGCCAAGCTTGTCGTCGTGAAGGTCGGCTCCGCGCTACTGGTGGATGGCGCGAAGGGCGAACTGCGGCGCGAATGGCTGGCCTCTCTCTGCGATGATGTCGCGGCGCTGAAGAAAGACGGTGCAGCCGTGGTGCTGGTTTCGTCGGGCTCCATCGCCCTGGGCCGCAGGCTGCTCAAGCTCGCACCCGGCGAACTCAGGCTGGAAGAAAGCCAGGCCGCCGCCGCCGCCGGACAGGTGCGTCTGGCCGAAGCCTATGCCGACATGCTGGCCAGCCGCGGCATTGTCGCGGCTCAGGTGCTGCTGACCTTTGGCGATACCGAAGAACGCCGCCGCTATCTTAACGCCCGCGCCACCCTGGGGACCCTGGTCGGTCTGGGCACCGTGCCGGTGATCAACGAAAACGACACCGTCGCCACCGCCGAGATCAAATTCGGCGACAATGACCGGCTGGGCGCTAGGGTCGCCTCCATGATCGGCGCCGATCGGCTGGTGCTGCTGTCCGACGTGGACGGGCTTTACACCGCCAATCCCGGTATTGACGCCGGCGCAAAACACATTCCCGAAGTCACCGCCATCACCGAGGAGATCGAGGCCATGGCGGGGGATTCCATTTCCGGCTTCGGCCGTGGCGGCATGACATCCAAGCTCATTGCCGCCAAGATCGCCATGGGTGCCGGCTGCGATGTGATCCTGGCCAAGGGCGAGACGCTCAATCCGCTTTCGGCAATTGACAAGGGCGCGCGCCACACCATTTTCCGGGCGTCCGTCACTCCGGCCGCCGCCAAGAAGCGCTGGATCGCCGGCGTGCTGCGCCCCGAAGGCGTGCTGATGATTGACGATGGCGCGGTGCGCGCCCTCAAGGAGGGCAAGAGCCTGCTTCCCGCCGGCATCCGCCAGATCGACGGGCGCTTCGAGCGGGGCGACGCCGTGCTGGTAAAAGACCGTCAGGGCAAGGAAATCGCCCGCGGTCTGGCGGCTTACAATGCGTCCGACGCGGAGCGGATCGCCGGCAAACGCACGGTCGAAATCGAGGCCATTCTGGGCTATCGTGGCCGGGACGAGATGATCCATCGCGACGATCTGGTTCTGACAGGGTCCTGAAGGAACGCCCATGACGGTTCACAATTCCACCGACGCGCTCACTGCGGAAATGCTCACCGTGGGCGCTGCCGCGCGCGAGGCCGCCCGCGCCATGCGCGAAGCCAGCGGTGAAGCCAAGACCAAGGCGCTGATGGTGGCCGCCGCCGCCATCCGCAGCCGTGCTGCCGAAATCCTGGAAGCGAACAAGGGCGACATCGAAGCCGCCAAGGCTGCCAATATGCCCGCCAACATGATCGATCGTCTGGCGTTGAATGACGCCCGCATCGAGGCCATGGCCGCCGGCGTCGAAGTCGTTGCTGCGCTGCCCGATCCGGTGGGGCGCGAGCTGGCGCGCTGGTCGCGGCCCAATGGCCTGGACATCGCCCGCGTCGCCACGCCCATCGGGGTGATCGGCATCATCTATGAAAGCCGGCCCAATGTGACCGCCGACGCCGGCGCGCTGACCTTGAAATCCGGCAATGTCGCCATCCTGCGCGGCGGTTCGGACTCCATCCGCTCCTCGGGCGCCATCCAGAAGGCGATGGCCGACGGACTGAGGGCCGCCGGCCTGCCCGAAACCGCGATCCAGGTGGTGAAGTCCACCGATCGCGCCGCGGTCGGCATGATGCTGGAAGGCCTGAACGGCGCGGTGGATTTGATCATTCCTCGCGGCGGCAAGGGCCTGACCGGGCGCGTCATCAACGAGGCGCGCGTGCCGGTGCTCGCGCATCTGGAAGGGCTTTGCCATGTCTTCATTCATGCCAAGGCCGATCTGGAAAAGGCGCGCAGCATCAGCCTGAACGCCAAGATGCGCCGCACCTCCATTTGCGGCGCCGCCGAGACCCTGCTGCTGGACCGCGCCATCCTGAAATCCCATGGCGTTCCGGTGCTGGAAGACCTGGTCAAGGCGGGCTGCGAAATCCGCGGCGATGAGGCTGTGCGCGCGGTGTTTCCGTCCGCCAAGCTGGCTACCGAGGAAGACTGGAAGACCGAATATCTTGACGCCATCATCGCAGTACGCGTGGTGGACGGGCTGGAACAGGCAATCCAGCATATCGAGCAGTATGGCTCGCACCACACCGACTCCATCGTCACCGAAGACGCCACCGCCGCGGAGGCCTTTATGAACAGCGTGGACAGCGCCATTGTGCTGTGGAACGCCTCCACCCAGTTTGCCGATGGTGGGGAGTTCGGCATGGGCGCGGAGATCGGCATCGGCACCGGCAAGATGCATGCGCGCGGTCCCGTCGGCGCCGAGCAGCTCACCACCTTCAAGTATGTCGTCCGCGGCACTGGGCAGACGCGGCCATGATGGCGCGGCCTTGATGCGGTGATGCATTGGATAAGGCCGCCGGGCCCCATCAACGATGGCCTGCGCATCGGGCTTCTGGGCGGCAGCTTCGATCCCGCCCATGAGGGCCATCTCTATGTCAGCGAGGTCGCGCGGCGCACGCTGAAGCTCGACCAGGTCTGGTGGCTGGTTTCGCCCGGCAACCCACTGAAACCGGAACCCGATCCGTTCGAGGTGCGGCTGACCAGGGCGCGCCTTGTGGCCCATCTGCCATTCATCCATGTCACCGGCATCGAACAGCAACTGGGGACGCGTTACACCGTGGACACGGTGCGCGCGCTGAAGGCGCGGTTTCCGCAGGTTCAATTCATTTGGCTGATGGGCAGCGACAATCTGGTTCAGTTCGCCCGTTGGCGCCGCTGGCAGCAGATCGCCGCCAGCGTTCCCATCGCCGTGGTGCGCCGGCCCGGCTCGGTACTGGCGCAACTGTCCGCGCCCTTGGCGCGCCGCATCGGCGTGGCGCGCCATCTCGGTTCCGCGCCCTCGCTGGTGGTGTTGGACGGCCGGCGCAATGAACAGAGTTCGACCCTGCTGCGCGACCAAGCCCTTGGTGCCGCCGCCGAGGCCGTGCTAAATCTGGCCCCCTGAACTCAAAGGATTTCCGCCCTGAAAGCCGCAAAGAAAAAAGCCCCGGCAAAAAAGACTGCCAAGGCAAAGCCTCCGTCTAAAAAGGCTGCGAAATCCCCCCCGAAGAAATCCGCCAGCAAATCCGCTTCGAAGCCTGCCAAAAAGGCCGCGCCGGCTCCCGCCAAGAAGCGCTTGGTTCCAAGCGCCCTGTTGCAGCGTATCCTCGCCTCGCTGGATGACGACAAGGCCGAGAATGTCGTGACCATCGATCTGGAAGGCCGCTCGGCGCTGTGCGATGCCGCCGTGATCGCCTCGGGCCGCTCCTCGCGTCATGTCGCCGCGATGGCCGAGCATCTGGCGCGCCGCCTGAAGGAATCGGGTTACGGCACGCGCCCAGTCAACGGCCAGGGCCAGGGCGACTGGGTGCTGGTGGATGCGGGCGACGTGATCGTGCACATCTTCCGGCCCGAAGTGCGCGACTATTACGATCTGGAAGGCATGTGGTCCGTCGGCGGCCGCAAATAAAGCCGTGAGACTTTGGATCTACGCCATCGGCCATATGCGCGGCACGCCTGAGGGCCTGCTGGTCGAGGATTTCTGCGACCGCGCCCGCAAGCTGGGCCGCAATATGGGCTTCTCAGCCGTGGCGCTGGAGGAGCTGCCTGTTTCCAAGCAACGCGAGGCTGCCGCCCGCATGAAGGACGAGGCCGAGCGCCTGGCCGCCCGGCTTCCCGACGGCGCCCATATCGTGCTCCTGGATGCGCGGGGCAAGGGCATGACCTCCGAGGACTTCGCCGAGATGCTGGGAAGCCTGCGCGATGTCGGCACCAAGGACCTGGCCTTCATCATCGGCGGCCCCGACGGCCTCTCCACGCTGCCGGGCAAGAAGGCGGGCCGGAGCCTGGCCTTCGGGCCGCAGACCTGGCCGCATCTTCTGGCCCGGGCGCTTCTGACCGAACAGGTCTATCGCGCCCTGACCATCCTGGCGGGCCACCCCTACCACCGGGCCTGATCACCGGGCTTTTGGGCCTGTATGCAATCAACCCTTCCTTAACCATGTTCGGCAATGCTGCCCTGTCGCAGTGGGACAATCCCATGGAAATCAAGGGTCCCGGCCGGGTCGAGACATCCGCCATCAAGCGCAAGGCGCCCGCCGCTGCGTCGGGCGGCTTTTCCGTCTCTGAAACGCCGGAAAACCACGCCCAGATCGTTGCCGGTCCCGGTCCGATCGCGGCGCTGGATTCCATCCTGATGCTGCAGGGCATGGATGATTCCACCCAAGGCAGATCCAAGGGCGTCGCCCATGGCGAGCAACTGCTGGACCTGCTGGATTCGGTGCGCGACGGTTTGCTGGCGGGCGGCATTCCGCGCGCCACACTGAACAAGCTGGCGGCTGCGGTCACCCGCCGACACGATGCTTTCGCCGATCCCAAGCTGCAGGACGTGCTGGACCAGATCGAACTGCGGGCTCACGTCGAACTGGCAAAGCTTGAAGCGCTGGATAAGCGCGTCGCTTAGAGCCCCTGAAAGGGCTTGAAGCCTCCGAAAATCATCCGTTTGCCGTCGAAGGGTGGATTCTCCATCATCTTCTTCAGCCGCTCGTCCGCCATGATCTTCTTGTTGGCGTCATCGCGGGTGGCGCGGTCCGGATAGACGATCCAGGAAAAGATCACGGTCTCGTCATCCTTGGCCTGCACAGCGCGGGGAAAGGATGTCACTTCGCCATAGGGACATCGTCGCCGACGCATTCCACATACTGGATGGCGCCGAATTCGCGCCAGATGGATTCGCACTCGCGCGCCATCGCCTTGTAGGTGTCCAGGTTGGATTTGGGGACCGCGATCACAAAACCGTCAACATAGGCCATGGCCGTCTCCTTTGGGGTTATTGCCAAAGGACGTTCGGCCAAGGTCCGTTCCGACAGGGCAGAAATAAAAAAGGCGGTCCGAAGACCGCCTTTGGGAACTCTAGATATCGAGTAGCATCCGCTGCGGGTCTTCCAGATTTTCCTTCACCTTCACCAGGAAGGTGACCGCCTCGCGGCCATCCACGATGCGGTGATCGTAGGAGAGGGCCAGATACATCATCGGCCGGATCTCGATCTTGTCGCCAATCGCCATGGGGCGCGGCTGGATCTTGTGCATGCCCAGAATGCCGGACTGCGGCGAATTCAGGATGGGCGTGGACATCAGCGAGCCGAACACCCCGCCATTGGTGATGGAGAAGGTGCCGCCCTGCAGCTCTTCCAGCTTCAGCTTGTTGTCGCGGGCGCGCAGGCCGAAATCGGAAATCGCCTTCTCGATCCCCGCCAGCGAGAGCTGGTCGGCGTCGCGCACCACCGGCACCACCAGGCCGCGCTCGGTCGAGACCGCGATGCCGATGTCGTAATAGTTCTTGTAGACGATGTTGTCGCCTTCGATCTCGGCATTGACGTTGGGCAGTTCCTTCAACGCCGCCACCACGGCCTTGGTGAAGAAGCCCATGAAGCCCATCTTCACGCCGTGCTTTTTCTCAAAGACGTCCTTGTAGGTGGTGCGCAGACCCATCACCGCCGTCATGTCCACCTCGTTGAAGGTGGTGAGCTGGGCGGCGGTGTTCTGGGATTCCTTCAGGCGCAGCGCGATGGTCTTGCGCAGCCGCGTCATCGCGACCTTTTCCTCGCGCGCTTCGTTGTTGCGCGGGCCAGCCGGAGCGGCTGCGGGCGCGGCCGGGCGGGTGCTGCGGGATTCCAGGGCGCCGAGCATGTCGCCCTTGGTGACGCGGCCATCTTTGCCGGTGCCGGCAACGGAGGAGAGCGCAATGCCGCTTTCTTCCGAGATACGCTTGGCGGACGGCATGGCGGGCGCATCGGCCTTTGGGGCGGCTGGCGCCGGGGCCGGAGCGGCAGGCTTCGGAGCTTCCGCTTTGGGAGCCGCGGCCGGCTTGGCGGCCGCAGCGCCGGCCTGGCCTTCGGCGATGGCGCCCAGCAGCGCGCCCACCTGCACGGTGGCGCCGGCCTGGGCGCTGATGGATTCAATGGCGCCGTCGGCGGGCGAGGGCACTTCGACCGTGACCTTGTCGGTTTCCAGCTCCAGCAGGGGCTCGTCGCGTTTCACCGCGTCGCCTTCCTTCTTGAACCATTTGGAGATGGTGGCTTCGGTGACGGACTCGCCCATGGCGGGCACTTTGATTTCAATGGTCATGATTGTCTCTTAAAGAGAAAGGGCGTCATTTAGGAAGGCGGCCAGTTCGGCATTGTGCTGCTTCATCAGGCCTGCGGCGGTGGAGGCATATTCGGGGCGGCCGGTGTAGCGAACAGTCGCCTTGCCGCCCAGCTTGGCCACGGTGTCTTCGATACGGGGGCAGATGAAGGTCCACGCGCCCTGGTTGCGCGGTTCTTCCTGGCACCAGACCAGCTCGGCCTTGGGGAAGCGGTTCAGCTCCTGGGCAAGCACATTTTCCGGGAAGGGATAAAGCTGCTCGATTCGCAGGATTTGAATGCGGTTCTCGCCGCGCTTCTCGCGCTCTTCCATCAGGTCGAAGTAGACCTTGCCGGTGCACAGGACCACGCGCTTGATCTGGCTGTCCTGCACCAGCTGCACGGTGGTGGCGCCGGGCACGACTTCGGCCTGGTCGCGCAGCACGCGATGGAAGGAGGTGCCGGGCGTCATGTCCGACAGGAAGCTGGTGCACTTCTTGTTGCGCAACAGCGACTTGGGCGTCATCACGATCAGCGGCTTGCGGAAGCTTCTGTGCATCTGCCGGCGCAGGATGTGGAAATAGTTGGCCGGCGTGGTCGGCACGCAGACCTGCATATTGTCCTGGGCGCAAAGTTGCAGATAACGCTCCAGCCGCGCCGAGCTGTGCTCGGGGCCCTGGCCTTCATAGCCGTGCGGCAGAAGCAGGGTCAGGCCCGACATGCGCAACCATTTCATTTCGCCAGAGGCGATGAACTGGTCGATCACGACTTGCGCGCCATTGGCGAAGTCGCCGAACTGGGCTTCCCACAACACCAGCGCCTTGGGCTCGGCGGTGGAATAGCCATATTCAAAGCCCAGCACCGCTTCTTCCGACAGCAGCGTGTCGATCACCTCAAAGCAGCCCTGGTCCTTGCTGATATGGGCAAGCGGGAAATAGCGCTCTTCGGTCTGCTGATCGACCAGCGCGGCATGGCGCTGGCTGAAGGTGCCGCGCTGGGAATCCTGGCCGGAGAGGCGGACATAGGAGCCTTCTTCCAGCAGGGTGCCGAACGCCAGCGCCTCGCAGGTGGCCCAGTCCAAACCTTCGCCGGTTTCGAACATTTTCGCCTTGGCTTCGAGCTGGCGGACGATGGTCTTGTGCAGATGGAAGCCTTCGGGCGCGGTCACCAGCGCCTTGCCGACTTTGCGCAATTCGCTTTCGACAACGGAGGTTTCGCCGCGCCGATCGCTGTTCTTGGGCGCGGTTTCCAAGCCCTGCCAGCGGCCGTCCAGCCAGTCGGCGCGGTTGGGCAGATGCGACTTGGCGGCGTCGAACTCCTGGTCCAGCCGCTTGTTGAAATCACCCGACATGGCGTCGGCATCGGCTTGGCTCAGCGTGCCTTCCTTGACCAGCTGGGCGGTGTAAAGTTGCAGCGTGGTGGGATGATCCTTGATCACCCGATACATCTGCGGCTGGGTGAAGCTGGGTTCGTCGCTCTCGTTATGCCCGAATCTGCGATAGCAGATCATGTCGAGCACCACGTCCTTCTTGAACTTCTGGCGGAATTCCATCGCGATGCGGGTGGCGTGCACCACCGCTTCGGGGTCATCGCCATTCACATGGAAGATCGGCGCCTGCACCATCAGGGCGATGTCGGTGCAATAGGGCGAGGAGCGCGAGAACATCGGCGCGGTGGTGAAGCCGATCTGGTTGTTGATCACGAAATGCATCGTGCCGCCGGTGCGGAAACCCTTGATGCCCGACATGGCGAAGCATTCGGCCACCACGCCCTGGCCGGCGAAGGCGGCATCGCCATGGATCAGCACCGGCAACACGCTGGTGCGGGCATCCACGTCGTGCAGCTGCCATTGCTTGGCGCGCGCCTTGCCCAGCACCACCGGATTGACGATTTCCAGATGCGAGGGATTGGGGGTGAGCGAGAGATGAACCTTCTGGCCGTCGAACTCCCGGTCGGAGGAAGCGCCCAGGTGATACTTCACGTCGCCCGAGCCCTCGACATCGTCGGGCTTGGCGCTGCCGCCCTGGAATTCATGGAACAGCTGGCGATAGGGCTTGCCCATCACATTGACCAGCACGTTCAGACGGCCGCGATGGGCCATGCCCAACACGATCTCGCTGACGCCAAGCTGGCCGCCGCGCTTGATGATCTGTTCCAGCGCAGGAATGGTGGCTTCCGCGCCATCCAGGCCGAAGCGCTTGGTGCCGACAAAACGGTTGGCGGCGAATTTCTCGAAGCCCTCCGCCTCAATCAGCTTGTTGAGGATAGCTTTCTTGCCTTCGGGCGTGAAATTGACCGCGTCGCCCTCGATGCGTTTCTGCAGCCAGATGCGTTGCTCGGCATCGTTGATGTGCATGAACTCATAGCCGATGCGGCCGCAATAGGTGCTGCGCAGCTTTGCCAACAACTGGCGCGGGCTAGCGCGCTCAAGGCCCAGGATGCCGTCCACATAGATCGGCAGGTCCAGAACCGGGCCGTCGAAGCCATAGGTCTTGGGATCCAGCGTGGGCTGTGGTGTGCGACGGGTGATGCCGAGCGGATCGAGATCGGCTTCCAGATGGCCGATCATGCGATAGGCGCGGATCATCTGGACGGCATGAATGGAATGTTTTGCGGCGTCTGTGGTGTCGGCAGGGGGCGCTGTGGGCTTGCTGCCCTTGTCCTTGCCGGGCTTTCCGGGGGCGCCATCTTTGTTGGAAGAGGGCGGCTCCTGGCCGGTGAGGGCGGCGATCAGGTCGCTGGAAGGAATGGAGGCTTTGGCATCCCGCTTCCAGGCCGGGCCGCGGCCCAGTTGGGAGGGGAGAAGGCCCTGCTCCCCGAGTTGGCTGAAATAGGTTTGCCAGCCCTGGTCCACGCTGTCCGGGTTGGCTGCCCACGCCCCATACATCTGCTCGACGTAAGCGGCGTTGGTGGGGTTGAGGAACGAGGTCGCTTCGAAGATGTCGTTGGAGGCGCGGTTCAGACGATCTGATGGGGATTGCTCAGTCATTTCAAACGTTTGTGGGCCGGCTTGTTGGGCCTTGGCCCCTTCCTGGTGACGCCGCTTTTATGGCGGCGGTGGTAACGCCTTTGCTCAGGCGATTCAACGCAGAATACCGTTAAGATGGGCTCAATTGACCCACTTTGCATGACGGAAACATGGCAACGGTCAGGCCCTGCGTGCATGGCCCAATGACCCATTGCAGCCTGCTTTTTGAGCAAGCCCGGATGTCGGTTCGGTAATGGGGCTAAAAGGCTTACTTGCCGTTCAGAAGGTCGACCAAGGTGGTACCCAAAGCAGCTGGATTGGGAGAAACCCTGATGCCGGCGGCCTTCATGGCCTCGATCTTGGACTCCGCGCCGCCCTTGCCGCCGGAGATGATGGCGCCGGCATGGCCCATGCGGCGACCCGGCGGGGCGGTGACGCCGGCGATGAAGCCGACCATGGGCTTCTTCACTTTGGAATGCTTGATGAAGTCGGCGGCGTCTTCCTCGGCGCTGCCGCCGATCTCGCCGATCATGATGATGGACTTGGTCTCCGGATCGGCCAGCAGCATTTCCAGCACATCGATATGCTCGGTGCCCTTCACCGGATCGCCGCCGATGCCGACACAAGTAGTCTGGCCGAGGCCCACATTGGTGGTCTGAAACACGGCCTCATAGGTCAGCGTGCCGGAACGCGAGACGATGCCGACACTGCCGCGGCGATGGATATGGCCGGGCATGATGCCGATCTTGCATTCGCCGGGCGTGATCACGCCGGGGCAGTTGGGCCCGATCAGCCGCGACTTCGAGCCCGACAGCGCGCGCTTGACCTTGACCATGTCCAGCACCGGGATGCCTTCGGTGATGCAGACGATCAGCGGCACTTCCGCATCGATCGCTTCCAGGATGGCGTCGGCCGCGAAGGGCGGGGGAACATAGATGGCGGACGCATCGGCGCCGACCTTTTCCCTGGCTTCGCGCACGGTGTCGAACACCGGCAGGCCCAGATGGGTTGAGCCGCCTTTGCCCGGCGTGGTGCCGCCGACCATCTTGGTGCCATAGGCGATGGCCTGTTCGGAATGGAAGGTGCCCTGGTTGCCGGTGAAGCCCTGGCAGATAACCTTGGTGTTCTTGTCGACGAGAATGGACATTACTTCTTACCCTTCACGGCCTTGACCACCTTCTCGGCGGCGTCGGCGAGATTGTCGGCGCTGGTGATGGCCAGGCCCGACTTGGCCAGGATCTGCTTGCCCAATTCCACATTGGTGCCTTCCAGGCGCACCACCAGCGGCACGGAGAGCGAGATTTCCTTGGCGGCGGCGATGATGCCTTCGGCGATGATGTCGCATTTCATGATGCCGCCGAAGATATTGACCAGGATGCCCTTCACATTGGGATCGCTGACGATGATCTTGAAGGCCTGGGTGACCTTTTCCTTGGTGGCGCCGCCGCCCACATCCAGGAAGTTGGCCGGCTCGCTGCCATAGAGCTTGATGATGTCCATGGTCGCCATAGCCAGGCCCGCGCCGTTCACCATGCAGCCGATCTCGCCATCCAGCTTGATGTAGGAGAGGTCGAACTTGCTGGCTTCCACTTCCGCCGGGTCTTCCTCGTCCAGGTCGCGCAGCGCCTGCACATCCTTGTGGCGGTAGAGCGAATTGTCGTCGAAGTTCAGCTTGGCATCCAGGCAGATGATGTTGCCGTCCTTGGTGACGACCAGCGGATTGATTTCCAGAAGGCTCATGTCCTTGGCCAGAAACGCCTCATACAGCGACTTGACCACCTTGCCGATCTGCTTGGCCTGCTCGCCTTTAAGACCCAGCGCCACGGCGATCTCGTTGCCGACATAAGGGGAATAGCCCGCCGCCGGCTCGATCTGGAATGTGTGAATCTTCTCCGGCGTCTTGTGCGCTACTTCCTCGATATCCATGCCGCCTTCGGTGGAGACGATGAAGGCGATGCGGCTGGTGGCGCGGTCCACCAGCGCCGAAAGATAAAGCTCCCGCGCGATCGCCGAGCCGTCCTCGATATAGAGGCGCTTGACCACCCGGCCATGCGGACCGGTCTGATGGGTGACGAGGGTCATGCCCAGCATGCGCTGGGCTTCCTTGCGCACATCTTCGATGGATTTGACCACCTTGACGCCACCGCCCTTGCCGCGGCCGCCGGCATGGATCTGGGCCTTGACCACCCAGACCGGGCCGCCCAGGGCCTCGGCGGCCTTGACCGCCTCTTCCACGCTGAAGGCGGGCTGGCCTTTGGGGACAGGCACCCCGAATCCGCCCAGCACCGCTTTGGCTTGATATTCGTGGATATTCATGGAGTTAGCCCCTGACCCGGGTGAAAAGTGCGGGCACAATAGAGAGGGCTAAATCCTTCTGCAACGCGGCGAATGGGCCGTTTTGCGCTCAAAACGCCCGCTGGCCGGGGATTTGCGTGGGTCCTTCCGTCCGAATCGGCCGGCCGCCCCGGGCGGCGTACCGCTCGCCACCCCGGCTTCGGTGTCCCGAAATGGCACATCCGGACACCCGAAGGCCTTTGGCGCCCCGGACATCTCTGGCACGGAACGTGAAGCCCCTGGGTCAAGAGATTCAGTTGGTAGGCACGAAGGAGTCCCCCAATGCCGAATAAGTCCGCGAAATTCCTGACCGCCGTGCTGGCAAGCACCGGCCTTGTGGTCAGCCCGCTCGCCGCTCAGGCCGGCCAGGTGGGCCATTTTGGGAACACGCCCAGTGTCTCCAATCTGCGCTGCCCCGAGAACACGGGTCATCCGACCGTCAACAACCGCTCGGTGGTCATCAACCGCCCGGTCACGACCAACATCGAAAACAACGTGAACGTCTACAAGCCGACCAACATCCAGACCAACATCAACGTCTACAAGCCGGTGACGATCACCAACAATATCGATGCCTCCAAGAACATCACCATCTACAAACCGGTCAACATCACCACCAACATCGACGCCTCCAAGAATATCGACATCACCAAGAACATCGACGATTCCAAGACCATCAACGCGTCCAAGAATATCGAGATCAACAAGTCCATCGTCATCAACAAGAATGTCGACGTCCAGGTCAGCGCCATCGCCCAGGCCCAGGCCCAAGCTTTTGCAGCCTCTGGCGCCGCTGCCGGCGCCGTTTCCTTCGCCGGCTTTACCGGCGGCATCCCGGAATCGCCCGGCTTCGTCGCCGGCGGCGAGATCAGCGTGAATGCGGAAGCCGCGGCTCCGGCCTGCACCTGGCAGGAAACCACGGTAATCAAGGCCATTCACGCGCTTTGCGTGTCGGAGGACCATCACGAATTTCCCGCCTCCCATATGGTGGAGGACAGCTGGATCCGCGCCGGTTATGAGGGCGAGATCGCCCGCTGCCTGCCGGGTTCGACCCTGAAAGTCACCATCGGTTCGGTGATGCAATCCTCCGAGGGCGCGGCTGTTTCCACCGCCCATGGCGAAACCTTGATGTGCGGCCCCCAGGAGGCGCTGCGCTATTTCAAGGGCGGCCTTCTGAAATGCGCGCCTGCCGTCAAGGTGCCGGACTGCACCGAGCGCACGAACCTGCGCAAATACGGCACCGGCGACATGTTCTTCAGCTACGTCACCCGCGTGTGCCTGGAAACGGGGCGCGAATTGGTCGGCGCGGAATCCCGCGAGCCTGTCCGCGCCTACTAAGCCATCCTGACACAAGTCAGATCCAAGGGCCGCGCCCCCGCGCGGCCCTTTTTGCTTGCCGCTGTCTCACAACGGGGCTGGCAACGGGCCCGGGCTTACCAAAGATCAGCCAAAACCGGCCCGAAAGGGAGCGTTGTTGCCAGTGGTTGCGCCATCCCTGAACAGTGGAAAAGCTGTTTTAGTCCGTACGGTTGGCACGCTTTTCGCTCTTTTTCCGGCATGGACCCGTGGGAGCGCTCCGTTTCGGAGCAGCGCGGGTCTGGCAGGTCAAAGGTGAACGGGCCCATGAAGCACAAGAATTCACATCTGCTGGTCGGATATTGGAGCCGGCTGCGCAAGGGCCGCGAGGTCCCCGATCAGACCGATATCGATCCGCGCGCCATCAAGCGCTTCCTCTCCTATACCTTCATTCTCGATTACGAGAATCCGGGTCGCCCCGTTTACCGTCTCGCGGGCACCGGGCTCTGCGAGCGTTTCGGTTTCGAGCTCAAAGGCACCAGCTTCCTGGGCCATTGGGAATCCCAGTCAACCGCGTCCCTGGTCTCGCTGCTGCGCCAGGCGATGAAGTCGCGCCAGCCTGTATGCCTGTCCTCCATCGCCGCCACCGTGGACGGCGGCATGGTGGAGCTGGAGACGATCCTGACGCCGGTCTCGATGAACGGCGGCGAGCCCACCCGCTTTTTCGGCATGGTGCAGATGCTGAGCGATCCCACCCCGCTCTTGGGCCGCTCCATCGCCTATGAGCGGCTGGTGGCATCGCAGCTGATCCAGGAAGACGAGCCGTTTGTGGAAAACGACCGGAACGACCTGCCGCCCCCGCCGCCCTCGTTGCGTGCCCATCCCAAGGCGCCTTATCTGCGGCTGGTGGTCTCGCAGGACAATTCCGCTCTTCTGAATTTCGGTTCGGGCGATTTGCTTGAGCAGATGGCCGACGCTTTCGGCCGTTGGCGAGCTGCCAACAATGAAGAAGATAGCAGGCTGATCTGATCGCTGCGCTTACGGACGCGGCGGCACTGTCGTGGACGGCGCGTTGAGATCGGGCCGCTCGGGTATCGGATTCTTGGAATTCGGCCGGTCCACCGGATCGCTGCGCAGGATGTCCGCATCCAGCCGCGCCGCATTCTCCTTCTGCTGCAGATAGGGAATTTCGTAAGCCTCGACTTTGGCGCGATAGGCTTCGAACGCCGCTTCATCCTGCGCCGTGCGTTTGTCGCAACGATCGGCCGGAAGGCCGGCCTGCTCCTGGCACCACAGATCGAAATTCATTTCCTCGACCGGGTAGTTGCCGTTGCGCTGGGCAAAAGCGGGCGGGGCGGCAAGGCTCACCGCGGTTGCCAGCAGGGCTGCCATTATCACGCGCTGCGCCATCTTGGTCATAACGTGAACCTAGGCGCTTTGATGCGGTTCCGACAGCCACAAAAAAGTGACAGGGCAGGCAAAAGCATGCGGCCCGCATCCATATAGGGATGCGGGCCGTTAAACTTTTGTTGGATTTGTTAAGGCTGCAGCGTGATGACGGTGCGGCGGTTCTTGGCTTCCTTCACACCATCGCCGGTCTGGACCGCCAGGTCGGTTTCGCCGACGCCGCTGGCATGCAGCGCGCTTCTGCGCGCGCCCATCTGCACCAGCGCTTCGACCACGACATTGGCCCGCTTGACCGAGAGCTTCTGATTGTAGTCATCGGGGCCGGAGGTGTCGGTGTGGCCGACGATGTTGATGTTGCTCTGGCCGCCGGAACGGGCGGTGGCGATCACATCGTCCAGCACCTTGAGCTGCTCAGCTTTCAGCGTCCAGGAATCGAAGTCGAAATAGACGGTGAAATCATTGCTGGCGGCGACAGGCGCCGGCGCGGGTGGCGGCACAGGGGCCGTCGTCACCGGGGCCGGCATGGGCGCCGGAGCGGGCATCGGCGGGGCCGGCCGGGAACCGGTCTCAAGCCGGACAAGCGAGGAATCCAGCGCGGTCTTGCAGGCCTGCGAGGCGGCCGCGGCGCTGGCCACGGTGC
>Ga0265338_10001373_pt1 | contig 39593 bp, 37 predicted proteins | sample 42126metaG_FD_193579 | JGI IMG/M metagenome (GOLD analysis project Ga0265338, IMG submission 193579) | Rhizosphere microbial communities from Carex aquatilis grown in University of Washington, Seatle, WA, United States - 4-21-26 metaG | ecosystem: Host-associated > Plants > Roots > Rhizosphere... | reverse complement strand
TCACGACGCGACGGTCGTGGCCACGCACATCCGGTTGCGGCCCCGAGTGGCCGACCCGGATCCGCACTACGACGATCTCGTCGGCGAGGTGACGAGCTTTCTCCTGGAGCGTGCGGCCCGCGCGGTTGCCGCCGGCCTCGAACCCGAGCAGATCGCGCTCGACGCGGGTCTCGATTTGGGCAAGACACCCGCCCAGAGCGCCGTGCTCCTGCGCGAGTCGGCGGTGCACGCGGAGCTCGGCTACCCGCTGTTGCTGTCGGCGTCGAACAAGCGGTTCATCGGCGAGTTGCTTGCCCGTGAGATCGACGACCGGCGGGAGGAGTCGTTGGCGGCCGCGGCGTACGGCGTGATCTGCGGGTGCCGGATCGTCAGGGTGCACGACGTTGCCGGGACGCGTCGGGTGTGCCTGACGCTCGAGGCGTTGCTCGCATCGCAGCGCGAGCCCGCGAGCGCGACACCGAGGACTTCGGCGTCGTGACGATCGTCTTGGTGCAGGGCACCGACCCGAGCTTGCGCGACCGCGAGGTGCAACGGGTCGTCGACGAGCTCCTCGCCGGCGTCGACCGGTCGATCGCGCTCGACGACCACACCATCGAGTCGCGGCGCCGGACCGGGGCGAGCGCCGACGCCGACGGTCCGGCCGACGAAGCCGACGATGCCGGCACGGGAGCGTCGCTCGAGTTGCCGACATTCGCCGCGGTCGTGAACGCGGTGCAGAGCCCGCCGTTCATGACGGAGTGCCGCGTCGTCGTCGTGCGTGAGATCGGCAATCTCACCGGCGAGCAGGGAAAGTGGCTCGCCGAATGGATCGCGGATCCGCTCGAGGGAGTGCACCTCGTGCTGGTGTCGGGCGGTGGGCGCGTGCCCGTCGCGCTCGACAAGGCGTGCAAGGCGAGCGCGACCGTTGTGGGCCCGGCGGGTGAGCAGACTGCGACGGCGCTGGCGAGCGCGGCCAAAGCAGCCCGGCTGCGGCTGAGCGCGGATGCGTCGGCGCGCATCGCGACCCATCTCGGCGACGACGCCGGGCGCGTGCCCGAGCTCGTCGAGCTCCTGCGCGCGACCTACGGGGCCAACGCGGTGCTCGACGTCGACGCGGTCGAGGCGTACCTCGGCGAGTTGGGGACCGCCGGTCGTTTCGATCTCACCAACGCGATCGATCGGGGTGAGCTCGGCACCGCGCTCGAAGTGCTGCACCGGCTGCTCACGGCCACCAGCGCCGCCCAGCCCAAGCCGTTGCACCCGATGCAGGTGATGGCATCGCTCGTGTTCCACTACCAGCGGCTGCTGCGCCTCGACGACGCGTCGATCACCACCAAGGAACAGGCGGCCGAGGTGCTCGGGATGAAGAGCGCGGGCGGCGCCCGTTTTCCGCTCGAAGCCGCACGGCGGCTCGGGAGCGACGGGCTGCGCGAGGCGCTCGGCCTGCTGGCCCAGGCCGAGCTCGACCTGCGCGGGCAGAGCGGCCTCGACGAGCGGACCGCGATCGACGTGCTGGTCGCGCGGTTGGCGGCCCTCAGCCGCCGGCACGCGCGCGGAACGACACGCGCGCGGGCGTCACGGAGCTGAAGGCCGAAGCTCGAGCTCCGAAGTTCGAGCTTCGAGTCAGTCGGCGGCGGGCGCGCTGTTCGCGCGTCGCATCATGCGGGACGTGCGGCGAGCGGCCTGGTTCTTGTGGATGATGCCGGCCGACGCGGCCTTGCCCAGCCGCTTCTGCGCGACCTGCACGAGCTCCTGGGCGTCGTCGGCTTCGGTGGCGAGGGCGCTCGAGGCGACCTTCACACGCGTCTTGAGCTCGGTACGCACGGCCTTGTTCCGCTCGCGGCGGCGCTCGTTCTGCCGATTGCGCTTCTTCTGGGACTTGATGTTCGCCACACGCGCCTTTTCTTCTCGGAAGCCCGGACAGGGTACCAGGATCCGTCCCGACCGGCGCCAGCCGCGAGAATGGGGCTCTTGACCGAGCTCAGCCGCATTCGCTGCCTCAGCATCATCGCCCACATCGACCACGGGAAGTCGACGCTCGCCGACCGTCTCCTCGAGATGACCGGCGCCGTCGACCCCCGTGACATGCGCGCGCAGTTCCTCGACTCCATGGATCTCGAGCGCGAGCGGGGCATCACCATCAAGGCGCAGAACGTCCGCCTCGAGTGGAACGGCTACGTCGTGAACCTCATCGACACGCCCGGTCACGTCGACTTCAGCTACGAAGTGAGCCGCAGCCTCGCCGCGTGCGAGGGGGTCATCCTCCTCGTCGACGCGTCGCAGGGGATCGAGGCGCAGACGCTCGCCAACTGCTACCAGGCACTCGAGCACGATCTCACCGTCGTGGCCGCGCTCAACAAGATCGACTTGCCGGCCGCCGAGCCCGAGAAGCGGGCCGAGGAGATCGAACGCGTGCTCGGCATCCCGGCGTCGGAGGTGTTGCACATCTCCGCGAAGACCGGTGCCGGCGTGCCCGAGTTGCTCGACGCAGTGATCGAGCGGATCCCCGCGCCCAGCGGCGACGCCGACGCACCGTTGCAGGCGCTGATGTTCGACTCCTATTATGACGCGTACCGCGGCGTGATCTCGTCGGTGCGGGTGTTCAACGGCGTGTTGGGCAGCGGCGCGAAGTTGCGCTACGTGAACGCCCGTCAGGATCACGACGCCGAGGAGATCGGCGTGCGCCTCCCGGCGATGACGCCGGTGGCGAGGCTCGGCCCCGGCGAGGTCGGCTATCTGATCGCGGGCATCAAGGACGTCGGCGAGGCGAAGGTCGGCGAGACCGTCACCGACTCGGGACGGCGCGCCGAACCGCTCGAGGGGTATCGCGATCCGAAGCCGATGGTGTTCTGCGGCTTGTACCCCGTCGACGGCGACGAGTACGCGGATCTCCGCGAGGCGATGGAGCGGCTGCGGCTCAACGATTCGTCGTTCACGTACGAACCGGAGACTTCGGGCGCGCTCGGATTCGGCTTCCGGTGCGGCTTCCTCGGTCTGTTGCACATGGAGATCATCCGCGAGCGACTCGAGCGCGAGTACGACCTGTCGTTGGTCGCGACTGCGCCGAACGTGGAATATCGCGTGCAGCTGGCCGACGGCAGTGTCGAGGTGGTCGACAATCCGTCGTCGATGCCGCCGCCCGAGCACGTCGAAGCCATCGAGGAGCCCTTCGTCAAGGTCACGATCCTGACGCCCACCGACTACGTCGGAACGCTGATGGAGCTCGCGCAGCAGCGGCGGGGCGAGATGCAGAAGATGGAGTACCTCTCGGTCGACCGGGTGGAGCTCGTGTACACGCTGCCGTTGGGCGAGATCGTCCTCGACTTCTTCGACCAGATGAAGTCGCGCACGCGCGGCTACGCCAGCCTCGACTACGAGCCGGCCGGTTACCGCGTGTCGAATCTCGCCAAGGTCGACGTGCTCCTCAACGGCGTGCCCGTCGACGCCTTCTCGGCCATCGTCCACCGCGCCAAGGCCGACGTGTACGGCCGCAAGATGACGTCGAAGTTGCGCGAGCTGATCCCGCGCCAGCTCTTCGACGTGCCGATCCAAGCCGCGATCGGCGGTCGCATCATCGCCCGCGAGACGGTGAAGGCGAAGCGCAAGGACGTGCTGGCGAAGTGCTACGGCGGTGACATCACGAGGAAGCGCAAGCTCCTCGAGCGCCAGAAGGAAGGCAAGAAGCGGATGAAGCAGATCGGCCGCGTCGAAGTACCGCAAGAAGCCTTCGTCGCCGCCCTCCGCCTCGAGGAATAAGGCGCAGATCCGGAGGCCCGGTCCGTCAACCGAAGCTGCGCGGGCGATCGAGGGCCGGAGGTCGCAGCCGCAATCAACGAGGCAGGCCGAGGACCTTTTCGCCGAGGATGTTGCGCTGCACCTCGCTCGTACCGCCCCCGATCGTGAGCGCACGCGAGTAGAGGTAGCCGTAGTTCCAGACGCCGCCGTCGACGTCGCCGAACGGCCCGCGGTCGGCGAGCATGCCGTGCGCGCCGCCGAGCGCCTTGGCCAGCGCCATCACGTGTTGGCCGTGCTCGTCGGACATCGCCTTGCGCACCGATGCCTCAGGACCGGGCTCGAGTCCGCGCAACTTGGCGGAGAGCGTGCGCAGGCGGATGAGCCGGAGCACCTCCGATTCCGAGTAGAGGCGCGCGAGCTGCTGACGCAGTTTGCGGTCGCGAGTGCCTCCCTGCGCGCGCACGAGATCGATCACGTCGTTGGCGGTCGGGCCCCGGCCCCAAAGCGCGCCCTCGCCCGAGAGCGACACGCGCTCGTTGCCGAGCGTCACCTTGGCGAGGCGCCATCCGTCGTGCTCGACGCCGACGACGTTGGACGCGGGCACGCGCACGTCGGTGAAGAACACCTCGTTAAATTCGTGGGTGCCGGTCATCTGCACGAGCGGCCGCACCTCGATACCCGGCGTGCGCATGTCGACCACGAAATACGTGATGCCTTCCTGCGCGGGCGCGTCGGGGTTGGTGCGCGCGAGCAGGATGCCGAAATGGGAGACGTGGGCGAGCGTTGTCCAGACCTTCTGTCCGTTCACGACGTATTCCTCGCCGTCGCGCACGGCCCGGGTCTGCAACGACGCGAGGTCGCTGCCCGCTCCCGGTTCGCTGAACAGCTGGCACCAGATCTCGGAGCCGTCGAGAATTCCGGGCAGCCAAGCCCGTTGTTGCGCTTCGTTGCCGGCGACCAACAGGGTCGGGCCCGCCCAGCCGATGCCGATCGGATTGAGCGGCTTCGGCACCGCGAGCTCGTGCATGACTTCGTCGATCGCGATCTGCTCGACAGGGTCGGCGTCGAGGCCCCAGGGTGCCGGCCAGTGCGGTGCCACGTAACCCGCTCGCCCGAGCGCGGCGTTCCACCCGGTGGGGAACTTCCCGTCGGACGCGTGCTCGGCCACGAGGTCGCGTAACCCGTCGGCGAGCCGGCTCGAGCGTTTCGCGAGGTCGGGCCGGCTCATCGCGCGAAAGTAGCCCAGTGCAGATCTCATCCGCGCGGGCGGTCGGAATCGAAGATCTGGCGTGAACCGGAGCCGAGACGCGGGTGCGGCAATGTCGGAGGCGCAGCGCCTCGCGGCAGATGACGCGACGCTCGCCCGCGCCGTGGGTGAGCGCGACGACCGCGCGCTCGCCGAGCTCTATCGCCGCCACGTCGGGCCGTGTCTCGGGCTCGCCCGCCGGGTACTGGGTGATCGGACGATGGCCGAGGAAGTGGTGCAGGAAGTGTTCGTTCGCACCTGGCGTGAGCCGGAGCGATTCGACCCCACGCGCGGGTCGATGCGCGCGTTCCTCCTCGCCCAGGTGCACGGCCGGGCCGTCGACCTGTTGCGGGCCGAGTCGGCCCGGCGCGCGCGGGAGGAGCGCGAGGCGTTGCAGCGCCCGGGCATCGACATCGATCTCGAGCGCGAGGTGATGCAACTCACCGAGGCCGAAGCGGTCCGCCGCGCGCTCGCGACGCTCTCCGACGGCGAACGGCAGGCGATCGAGCTCGCGTACTTCGGCGGGCACACCTATCGCGAGGTTGCGGTATTGCTCGAGCAGCCCGAAGGAACGGTGAAGAGCCGCATCCGTGCCGGGCTCTTGCGGTTGCGGGCCGCGCTGATCGAAGCGGGGGTGAGCGAATGAGCGATTCGACCTCGATTCCCGGCGCGCACGACCTCGACTCGTTGCTCGGCGCTTACGCCCTCGACGCGCTCGACGCCGCGGATCGCGCGCGTGTGGACGCGTACCTCCGGGAGGACGCGGCCGCGCGCGCGGAGGTGGACGACCTGCGCGAGACGGCGGCGTCGCTCGCACTGTTGCCCGACACGCCGATGGAGGCGCCGCCCGACCTGTGGGCTCGCATCCAGCAGGCGATTGTCGAGGAGCCCCACGCGGGCGCGGCCGATCCGACGACCGCGAACGACGAGCTCGCCGCGCGCCGGGCGCGGCGCGCGCGGCCGCGCTGGATCGCGCCCGCCGCGGCTGCGGCCGCGATCGCGATCGTGGTGCTGGCGGTGCAGGTCGTGTCGCTGCACGGTCAGCTCGACACCGCGCACCAGCTCGGCTCGAGGGCGACCGCGGCCGCGTTCGACCGGGCGGCGAAGACTCCGGGCGCCCGCGAGGTCGGGCTGCGCTCCGGCTCGGGGACGACACTCGCCCGGCTCGTGCTCCTGCCCGACGGCACCGGCTATCTGCGGGGCGATCACCTCGCGCCGCTGCCGGCCGACCAGACGTATCAACTCTGGGCGGTGACGGGCAGCGCGAAGACCCCGACCGTTGTGTCGGCCGGCGTGCTGGGCCCGGATCCCGCGGCAGTCACGTTCAGTGCGAGCGGCCCGGTGCACGGCTTCGCGGTCACAGTCGAGGCGGCGGGCGGGGTCGTCACGTCGCACCACACGCCGGTCGCGAGCGCACAACTCGCCTGAGCGCGCGACCATGGCACCCGTGCCGTTCGGTGTCTACGTCCACATCCCGTTCTGCGCGGCGCGCTGTGACTACTGCGACTTCGCGACCTGGACCGACCGCGCCCACCTGATCGACGAGTACGTCGACGCGTGCGTCGCCGATCTCACCCGGCGGCGTGACGACGGCTCTCCGAACGCGACGAGCGTCTTCTTCGGTGGCGGCACGCCGTCGCTGCTGCGGGCCGATCAGCTCGTGCGCATCCTCGACGCGATCACCAGAGCCGACGGCGCGGAAGTGACCGTCGAGTGCAATCCCGACAGCGTCGACGCCGCCAAGCTCGGCGCGTACCGGCACGCTGGAGTGAACCGCCTCAGCTTCGGCGTGCAGTCGATGTCGCCGCACGTGCTGCTCGCGCTCGGCCGGACCCATGACCCCGCCAACGTCGCCCGTGCCGTCGAGCTCGCGCGCGACGCCGGTTTCGAGCGCGTCAACGTCGATCTGATCTACGGAACGCCGGGAGAGACAGCCGACGACTGGCGCGCGACGCTCGCAGGGGCGATCGCCCTCGGTGTGCAGCACGTGAGCGCGTACGCGCTGACGATCGAGCCCGCGACCCCGCTCGGCCGCCGGGTCGCGTCGGGCGCGGCCGCGCCCGACGACGACGTGCAGGCCGACAGGTATCTCGTCGCCGAGGAGATGCTCACCGCGGCCGGATTCGAGTGGTACGAGGTGTCCAACTGGGCGCGTCCGGGCGAGGAGTGCCGCCACAACCTCCTCTACTGGGGCGAGGGCGAATACCTCGCGATCGGTTGCGCCGCGCACGGACACACCGACGGTCGACGGTGGTGGAACGTGCGTACGCCGGAGCGATACATCGCCGCGATCGCAGGCGGGACCTCGGCCGAGGCCGGCGCGGAGCGACTCGAGCCGGACGCGTGGGCCGAGGAGGCCTGCGCGCTGGCCCTCCGCACCCGCTCCGGCGCCCCGGTCGCGGAGGAGGCGGCAACGGTGGTGGAGGAGCTCGCCGCCGCCGGATTCGTGCGCCGGTCCGGCGATCGCGTCGTGCTCACGGCTCAGGGTCGCCTCCTCGCGTCCGATGTGACGGCACGGCTCCTGCTCGCGGGGGCGGTTGGCACTCGGTAACATCGAGTGCCAGCGGGGAAGTGCATGCATGGCTCCGCGTGTGGCCAACGACGGGACCTCCCAATGACCGAGCTCGACGAACGCAAAGCCGCAATCCTGCGCGCGATCGTCGAGCACTACGTCGACAGCGCGCAGCCCGTCGGCTCCCAGACCGTCACCCAGACCGCCGGTCTCGGGGTGTCGGCGGCGACGGTCCGCAACGAGATGTCGGTGCTCGAGCGCGACGGCTTCATCGCCCAGCCGCACACGTCGGCGGGCCGGGTCCCGACCGACTCCGGCTACCGCTATTACGTCGACCATCTCGCGGGGGCGGGCGCGCTGGCGCCGGCCGAACGCCGCCGGATCGCCGATTTCTTCACCAGCGCGACCATGGCGATGGACGACCTGCTCCACCAGACCAGTCAGCTCCTCGCCCGGGTGACCGCGCACGCGGCGGTCGTGGTCGGACCGCAGGCCGAGTCGGTCCACGTGCGTAGCGTGCACCTCGCGCTGCTGCAGCCCCGGCTGTTGCTGGCCGTCGTGGTGATGTCCAACGGCGCCGTGGAGAAGGAAACGGTGGTGCTCGACGCCGACACCGACGCCGACGAGGCGGGGATCGCGAGTGCCCGGCTCGCCGAGCACTTCGCCGGCCGGCGCCTCGCCGAGCTGGCGGGCATGCAATACGTCGGCAATGTCGGCGACCGCGCCGACACCATCGCGGGCGCGTCGTGCGAAGCGCTGGCCGCGTACGTGCGCCTGCACCACGACGAGCCGCTGTACGTGGGCGGTGCGAGCCGCCTCGCGGCCGAGCAGGAGGCGTTCGCGAGCACGAGCGCCTCGGGGTTGCTCGAGCTGCTCGAGCAACACGTGGTGCTCGGCGCGCTGCTCCGCGAGCTCCTCGGACCGGGGCTCACGGTGCGCATCGGCGCCGAGAACGAGTTGGCCGACCTGCGCGAGTGCTCGCTCGTGCTGGCGCCGTACCTCGTGGAAGGCGAGCCCATCGGAACCGTTGGCGTGCTCGGCCCGACCCGCATGGACTACCGCAGGGCCCAGGCCGCGGTGTCGACGGTGTCGCGCCAGCTCGGACAGCAGCTCTCTCGTTGAGCCGGATGCGACGCTGATGGCACAAGACGTATACGAGCTGCTCGGCGTGTCGCCGCAGGCCACCGACGACGAGATCAAGCGGGCCTACCGCCGTCTCGCCCGTGAGTGCCACCCCGACGCGAATCCCGACGACCCGAGCGCCGCGGAGCGGTTCAAGGAGATCAACGCCGCCTACGAGTTGGTGCGCGATCCCGAACGCCGCCGCAAGTACGACATGTTCGGCCCCGATGCCGCGGCCGGTGGCGCCGGCAACCCGTTCGCCTCGGGGGGGTTCGGTCTCAACGACTTGTTCGACGCGTTCTTCAGCGGCGACGTGTTCGGCGGACGCGGCCCCTCGGGCGCGCGGCGCGGGCCCGCCGCGGAGACGCTGATGGAGCTCACGCTCTCGGAGGTCGTCACCGGGGCCCGGCGAACCGTCGAGATGCGCATGCCGATCGAATGCGAGACGTGCGGCGGCTCGGGCGGATTGCCGGGCACGCACCCGACGCGCTGCGAGACCTGTGACGGCGCCGGCGAGGTGCGCCAGGTCCGGCGATCGTTGCTCGGCCAGATCGTCACCGCCGGTCCGTGCCCCACCTGCGGAGGCATCGGCACCACGATCGAGCATCCGTGCGAGACGTGCCGGGGCGACGGTCGCGTCGCGGGGACGCGTTCGATCGAGGTCGAGGTACCGGCCGGCATCGACGACGGCCAACGGCTCCGTCTCGCGGGCCGGGGCCCCGCCGCGCCCCGCGGCGGTGAGGCGGGTGACCTCTTCGTCGCGATTCACGTCGTTCCCACGCCGGCGTACGAGCGGCGCGGCGACGACTTGTGGCACCGGCTGCCGGTCTCGATCGTGCAGGCCGCGCTCGGCGCGACCTTGGAGTTGGAGACACTCGACGGCGTGCGCCAGCTCGAGGTGCAGTCGGGGACCCAACCCGGAGCGCGACTCCGCCTGCAAGGGCTCGGAGTGCCGTCGCTGCGCAACGGTCGGCGGGGTGATCTCGTCGTCGAGGTCGACGTGCAGGTGCCCACCAACCTCACGCCGGAGCAGGCCGAGCTACTCGTGCAGCTGGCGAACCTGCGCGGCGAGCAGGTCACGGCTCCGCACGAAGGGTTGTTCTCGCGCATCCGGTCGGCCTTCCGATCGTGACCCCGCCGGCCGGCGCGGCCGCCGGCTCGGGGGCATGGGCGGCGCGCCAGGACGCCGCCGCCCACGCGTTCGTCGCCGCGCTCGACGACACGGTCGAGATCTCCGGAGCCGACGGCCACCACCTGCAACGCGTGCGCCGCCTCGGAGCCGGGGAGCACATGACGCTCGCCGACGGAGCCGGCACCTGGCGCCGCTACGCGATCGAGTCGGTCGCACCGGGCCGGCTGCGGCTCGGCGCCGTGAGTGACGCCGTGACCGAGCCCGAGATCGTTCCCCGCGTCGTGCTCGCGGTCGCGCTCACCAAGGCGGGCGCGCTCGAAACGGTGGTGACGCGCGGCACGGAGCTGGGCATCGCGCGCTTCATCCCGATGCGAACGCGGCGCTGTGTCGTGCGCTGGACGCCGGCCCAGGCCGAACGCGCGGTCGCGCGATTGCAGGTCACCGCTCGCGAAGCCGCCGCGCAGTCGCGGCGGGCGCGCGTGCCGGAGGTGTCGGCGGTCGCCGACCTCGTGTCCGTCGCCGGCCTGAGCGGTCTCGTCGTGGCCGAGCCCGGCGGTCTACCCGCGCGTGAGATCCCCGCTCCGGTGCAGCGTGTGCCCCCCGCCGACGACTGGATCGTCGCGGTCGGACCCGAGGGAGGCTTCGACCCGGCCGAGCTCGAGGCGATGCGGGAGGCACCGCGCGTCAGCCTCGGCCCCCACATTCTGAGAGCCGAGACGGCCCCGATCGCCGTGTCCGTTTTGTTCCTCGATCGCGCGCGCGAGTTGTTCCGAGAGTGGCACGTGTGAAGAATGTCCGGGTTGCGTGACTCGTGTTGAAAGCGCGGGGAAGCATGACTTTCACGGAGCGTGCTGGTACGATCTGCTCCGTTGCACGACCGGTGCCTGGATCATGCGCGGCCCGGTGAGCAAACGCAGTGGGTAACCAATGAGCGAACGCAGTTCGAAATCTCTGAACGACGTGAGCTCATCGACAACGCAACACAGGAACCTAACAGTCGGGCGAGGGGGCTGAGCAGGTGGCGACGACGGGAGCACGCGTCGGCGAGCGCCTCCGGGCGATCCGACGACAGAAGGGTCTGTCACTTCACGACGTCGAAGCGCGGTCGACTCTCGAGTTCAAGGCTTCGGTGCTGGGCGCATACGAGCGCGGCGAGCGGGCGATCTCCGTTCCCCGCCTCCTCCGCCTGGCCGAGATCTACGAGGTGCCGGCCGATCAGCTGCTCCCGCGCGAGTTCGACGGCGAGATCAGCCTCGTCGACGGCGCCACGAGCACGATCGACCAGTCGAACGGGTTCGCCATCGACCTGATTCGCCTGCACGACGTCGACGACCCGGACGCGCAGATGCTGTCCCGGTTCGCGTCGTCGATCCAGCTCGAGCGCCAGGACTTCAACGGCCGCATGCTCACGATCCGGCGTTCGGATCTGCGGGTGCTCGCGGCGCTCATGGGCCGCAGCCTCGACGATCTCGGCAGCCGCCTCGAGCAGCTCGGCCTGCGCGCCTCGGCCTAGCAAGCCGCCGGTCCCCCGAAGCCGGCTGGTCCGCGCTCCGGCTCGGGACCCCTGACGCTTCGGTCCGGCCCGGCGCTACGCTGGCCGGACCTTGGTGACGCCGCGCACGACCAGCCCGCCCCCGACCATCCAGGTCAAGATCCTGGTCCCGGGCAACCACCTGATGGTGGGTCTGCTCGGTCAACGCGACGAGCTGCTCCGCATGATCGAGGCCGCGTTCCCGGTGCACATCCTGGTTCGCGGCAACGAGATCACCGTCACCGGCGACGGGCCCGACGCCGAGCGCGTCGGGCGGCTGTTCGAGGAGCTGGTCGTGCTGCTCGAACAGGGCCACGAGCTCGATTCCGACGGTCTGGTGCGGTCGATCGAGATGCTGAAGGCCGACCAACGCCCCACCGAAGTGCTCGCCACCGAGGTCGTGCGCGGTCGCAAGAGCGTCCGCCCCAAGACGTCGGGGCAGAAGCGATACGTCGACGCGGTGCGCGACAACACGGTGACGTTCGCGATCGGGCCGGCCGGGACGGGCAAGAGCTATCTCGCCGTCGCGCTGGCGGTGCAGGCGCTGCAGGCCAAGACCGTGAACCGCATCCTCTTGACCCGTCCGGCGGTCGAGGCGGGCGAGCGGTTGGGTTTCCTGCCGGGTGACATGCTCGCCAAGGTCGACCCGTACCTGCGGCCGCTGTACGACGCGCTGCACGACATGCTCGAGCCCGAGGTCGTCACGCGCTTGATGGAGCGGGGCACGATCGAGGTCGCTCCGCTGGCATACATGCGCGGCCGCACGCTCAACGACTCGTTCATCATCCTCGACGAGGCGCAGAACACCACGCCCGAGCAGATGAAGATGTTCCTCACGCGTCTCGGTTTCGGATCGAAGTGCGTCGTCACCGGAGACGTGACCCAGATCGACCTTCCCGACGGGCAGCACCGTTCGGGCCTGTTGCAGGTGCGCGACGTGCTCGACGGCATCGACGGTCTGGTGTTCGTGGAGTTGGGTTCCGGCGACGTCGTGCGGCACCGCATCGTGCAGGAGATCGTCGATGCGTACGGCCGCCACGAGCTCCCGCGGTCATGAGCATCGACGTGCCGACGGTGTTCGGCGCCGACGAGCAACGCGAGTTCGCGGTCGACGTGCCGCGGTGGGTTCGGCTCGCGCAGCTCGTGCTCGACGAGGAGCGGGTGATCGAGCGACTCGGCCCGGACACGGAGATGTCGTTGCTGTTCGTCGACCCCATGACGATCGCGGAGCTCAACGAGCGGTTCCTCGGCTCGAGTGGCCCGACCGACGTGCTGGCCTTCCCGATCGACGACGAGCTGCCGCCTTCGGGCCGCCAGCCCGACCAGGGCGGCCGGGGGCCGGGCACCACGAGCGATCCGAGCGATCCCCCGACGTTGCTGGGCGACGTCGTCGTGTGTCCGGCGGTCGCGACTCGTCAGGCCGCCGAGCGGAGTGTCAGCACCGACGACGAGTTGGCGCTGTTGGTCGTCCACGGTGTGCTGCACTTGCTCGACTACGACCATGCCGAGCCGAGCGAGGGTGCCGTGATGCGTCGGCGCGAGCAGGAGCTTCTGAGTCGTTTCCGCGAGCTGGAGCAGGAGTCCTGAGGCCGTAGTGGGTGGTCATGCCGTTGCAATAGCGGTCATCGTCGTCTTGTTCGCGTTCGGCGCAGTGCTCGCGCTGTCGGAGACCGCGTTCGTGCGCGTGAGCCGCATCCGGCTCCTGAACCTCGCCGAGGAGGGAGACAAGCGCGCCGAGCGGGTGCTGCGGCTGCTCGAGCATCCGGAACAGACGCTCAACACCGTGCTGCTCGTACTGCTCGCGAGCCAGATGATCTCGGCGACGCTCGTGGGCACCTTGCTCGAGCCCACCTTCCATACCGCCGGGGTCGCGGCCGGCATGGTGCTCGAGATCGTCGTGGTGTTCACGTTCGCCGAGGTCGCGCCCAAGACGTACGCAGTGCAGCATCCCGAGCGCGCAGTGATGTCGGTGTCGGGCCTGCTCGTGTTCCTCACGCGCTTCCCGCCGTTGCGCGTGCTGACGCGCGGCTTCATCGGGCTCGCCAACATCGCGTTGCCGGGGAAGGGTTTGCGCGGCGGGCCGTTCGTCACCGAGGAGGAGATCCTGACGATGGCCGACGTCGCCGCGCAGGAGGCGTCGATCGAAACCGAGGAGCGGGAGCTCATCCATTCGATCTTCGAGTTCGGTGACACCGTCGTGCGCGAGGTGATGGTGCCGCGGCCCGACATGGTCGCGGTCGACGCCGACGCCACCGTCGACGAGGCCATCCGCATCGCGATCGCGGCCGGGAAGTCCCGGTTGCCCGCGTTCAACGAGACCACCGACGACATCGTCGGCCTCGTGTTCCTCAAGGACTTGGTGACGCGCAGCGGCAGTGGCGAGGGCAACGAGCCCGTGCGCCAGATGCTGCGGCCGGCGCATTTCCTGCCGGAGTCGAAGCGCGTCGCCGAGCTGTTGCGCGAGATGCAGACCGAGAAGTTCCACATGGCGATCGTGATCGACGAGCACGGCGGCACGGCCGGTCTCGTCACGATGGAGGACCTGCTCGAGGAGATCGTCGGCGAGATCATCGACGAGTACGACGTCGACGAGCCGCAGGTGGAGAAGCTCGCGGGGGGAGCGTTTCGCGTCCCGGGGCGGACTCCGATCGACGAGATGAACGAGTTGCTCGGTGAGGAGCTCCCCTCGGGTGAGTGGGACACGGTGGGTGGGTTGGTGTTCGACGCGCTCGGCCACGTGCCCGACGAAGGCGAGTGCGCGCGGGTGAACGGCTACGAATTCTGCGCGGAGCGGGTCCAGGGACGGCGCATCGTGTCGGTGCGGATCACGCCGAAGCGTTCCGAGCGCAGCGAGTGACGGATCAGGAGTTTCGTTCGGGCTTCGTGTCGATCGTCGGCCGTCCCAATGTCGGCAAGTCGACACTCGTGAACCAGCTCGTCGGTCGGAAGGTGTCGATCGTCTCGAGCCGTCCGCAGACGACGCGCACGCAGGTGCGCGGTGTGCGTACCACCGACCGGACGCAGATCGTGCTGCTCGACACGCCCGGGATACACAAGCCGCGGACCCTCCTGGGCGAGCGCACCAACAGCCGCGCGGTCGCGACGCTCGACGAGGTCGACGTCGTGTGCTTCCTCGTCGACGCGACCGAGCCGATCGGCCGGGGCGACCGCTTCGTCGCCGACCTCGTCGCGCAGGTGCGAACTCCGACCGTGCTGGTCGTCAACAAGGTGGATCGGGCCGGCCCGCAGCAGGTCCTCGAGCATCTCTCGGTCGCGTCGGCGGAGTTGGGCGAGCTCGCGGCATTCGTGCCGTTGTCGGCGCGCACGGGAGAAGGTGTCGAGGCGCTGGTCGGCGAGCTCGAGGCGCGGATGCCCGTCGGCCCGCACTATTACCCCGACGGCACCGTCAGCGATCAGCCGGAGGGCGTGCTCGCCGCCGAGCTCCTCCGCGAGAAGCTGCTCGCGGCGACCCACGACGAGCTGCCCCATTCGATCATGGTCACCGCCGAGGAGATCGAGGAGCGCACGACCAAGGACGGGCCCTTGCTCGCGATCCGGCTCGTCATCCGTGTGGAGCGCGCCTCGCAGCGGGGCATCGTGATCGGGCGCGGCGCCGCGCTGCTGCGCCGGGCCGGAACCGACGCCCGCCTGGAGCTCGAGGCGCTCCTCGGGGTCAGGGTGCACCTCGACACCCACGTGCGGGTGGACCGCGATTGGCAGCGCCGCGCCACCTCCCTCGATCGGCTCGGACTCTGAGCCCCGCCCGCAGCCGGTGAATTCGCCGCCGGAATCTTCGAATCACAGAGTTGCGATCCGGCGAATCCACCGTTGTAGAGTCGCCGCGGGTTGTCTCTCCCTCACGATCCGGTCTCCGCGAGGACGGTAGATGTTGGACCGCATGCAACGGCTCCGGCGCGGGGCTATCACCGCCGTCGGAACGGCAGCTGCCGTCGTCGTGCTCGCGAGTTGTGGGAGCGCGGCTTCCCACAACCGCCAGGACGCCCTCCACCCCGAGGGCCCGGCCGCGCACAAGATCCTCAACTTGATGACCCCGTTCTTCTGGGTCGCGGTCGTGATCGGTGCGGGCGTGCTGTTCATGACCATCTTCGTCGCGGTGCGGTTCCGGGAGCGCCCGGGCGAGGACCGCAACCCGGTGCAGACCCACGGCAACGTGGTGCTCGAGGTCAGCTGGACGATCATCCCGTTCCTGATCCTCGCCGTGATGGCCGTCCCGACGGTCGCCACCATCTTCAACCTGGCCAAGATCCCGAAGGGCCCGAACGTCATCCACGTCGACGTCGCGGCGCGCCAGTGGTTCTGGCAGTACGAGTACACCGACAAGGGCACCGGCTTCTACACGGCCAACGAGATGCACATCCCGGTCAACCGGCCGGTCGTGCTCTCGCTCACGAGCAACAACGTCGACCACTCGTTCTGGGTTCCGGAGCTGGCCGGCAAGAAGGACGTCATTCCCGGTCACCCGAACACGCTCACGATCGAGGCCAGCAAGGTCGGCACGTACACCGGTCAGTGCGCCGAGTACTGCGGTCTCTCGCACGCCAACATGCGCCTGCGGGTGATCGCCGAGAGCGAGTCCGACTACGACGCGTGGGTCGCCCAGCAGAAGACGCCGCTCTCCGACGCGAAGGTCGCCCAGTTCACGAACACGATCTCGAGCAAGTGGGGCTGCCTGTCGTGTCACTCGGTCACGAACCTCGACAAGACGGTGACCGCGACGATCGGTCCCAACCTCACGCACGTCGGTGATCGCGAGGCGTTCGCGGGCGACATCTACCCGATGACGCTCGACAACCTCACGAAGTGGGTCTACGACGCCCCGGGCCAGAAGCCGGCCGGCCCGCTGAAGGGCTGGATGCCCAACTTCTCCAAGACCGGCATGACCATGACGCAAGCGCAGCAGATCGCGAGGTTCCTGCTGTGCGACACCGCGACCGATCCCAATTCGCATCCGGAGTGCCGCTGACATGACAACCGTCGAAGACGCGAGCGCACTTCTTCACGAGCCGGTGAAGCGGAGCATCCTCGACCGTCCGCGGTCGACGACCGGGCCGTGGAGCTGGTTCACGACTGTCGACCACAAGAAGATCGCGATCATGTACGGCACGACCGCGATGTTCTTCTTCCTCGTGGGCGGAGTCGAGGCGTTGATGATCCGCCTCCAGCTGGCGCAGCCGAACGGCACGATCCTTTCGGCCGCTCGGTACAACGAGTTCTTCACCATGCACGGCACCACGATGGTGTTCCTCATGGGAATGCCGCTCGCGGCGGCCTTCGGCAACTACTTCCTGCCGCTCATGATCGGCGCGCGCGACGTCGCCTTCCCGCGCCTCAACATGTTCGGCTACTGGGTGTTCCTTTTCGGTGGGATCTTCATCTATTCGTCGTTCGCGCTCGGCGGCGCACCCGACGGCGGTTGGTTCGGCTACGCGCCGCTCACCAGCACGCCCCTGAGTCAGGGCTTCCTGCCCGGTCGGGGGGCCGACTTCTGGGCCGTGGGCTTGATCATGCTCGGCATCGGCTCGGTCGCGACCGCGGTCAATTTCATCGTCACCGCGCTCAATATGCGCGCGCCCGGAATGACGATGATGAAGATGCCGGTGTTCGTGTGGATGATGTTGGTGGTCGCGTTCCTCACGCTGTTCGCGATGCCGCCGCTCACCGCGGCGTTGATCCAGGTCTTCATGGATCGCAACTTCCACACCAACTTCTTCAACGCCGCCGCGGGTGGTGATCCGCTCCTCTACCAGAACCTCTTCTGGATCTTCGGCCATCCGGAGGTGTACATCCTCATCTTGCCGGGCATGGCGATCGTGTCGGAGATCCTGCCGGTCTTCTCGCGCAAGCCGCTGTTCGGCTACTCCGTGGTCGTGTTCTCCGGCATCGCGATCGGCTTCCTGGGCTGGGGTGTGTGGGCGCACCACATGTTCGCCACCGGCATCGGCCCGGTCGCGACGTCGGCGTTCAGCCTGTCGACGATGCTGATCGGCATCCCGACGGGTGTGAAGATCTTCAACTGGCTCGCGACCGTGTGGGGCGGTTCCGTGCGGCTGCGGACCCCGATGCTGTTCGCGCTCGGTTTCATCGCGCAGTTCACGATCGGCGGACTGTCGGGCGTGTTGCACTCGATCGTGCCGGCCGACACCCAGCAGACCGACACGTACTTCGTCGTCGCGCACTTCCATTACGTGCTGTTCGGCGGCCTCGTGTTCGCGATCTTCGGCGGCATCTACTACTGGTATCCGAAGATCTTCGGCAAGATGCTCAACGAGTCGCTGGGCAAGCTCAACTTCTGGCTGATGGTGATCGGGTTCAACCTCACGTTCTTCCCGATGCACTTCCTCGGCATGCAGGGCGAGCCCCGCCGCACCTACACGTACCCGAGCGGCATGGGCTGGGGCACCCTCAACCTGATGGCCACGATCGGCGCGTTCGTGATCGCGTTGTCGGTGCTCGTGTTCCTCGTGAACGTCATCTTCACGAGGCAGCGGGGCGAGTTGGCGCCCGAAGATCCGTGGGACGCCCGGACCCTCGAGTGGCTCACGTCGTCGCCGCCGCCCGAGTACAACTTCGCGGAGATCCCGATCGTCACCTCGCGCGACGAGTTCTGGCACCGCAAGTACACCGAGGACGACGAGGGCCGTCTGGTCAAGCTGCCCCCGAGCCCCGAGGCGGAGATCCCGGCGCGGCGTGATCCCCACGAGCCGCACAACATCCACATGCCCTCGCCGTCGTACTGGCCGTTCGTGCTGGCGCTGGGCCTGCCGATCATGGGCTACGGGTTCGTGTTCAAGCTCTGGTGGCTGCTCGCGATCGGCGCCTTGGTCACGTTCTTCGGGATCAACGCGTGGACGACGGAACCTGCGAGCGAGGAGACGCACTGATGGCGCAGACCGCCGTCGCTCCGAGCGAGCCCGCCGCGCCGCACGCGGCGAGCGCGCACCAGACCAATACGGGCGTGAGCAACAACAAGCTCGCGATCTGGGTCTTCCTCGCGTCGGAAAGCTTGTTCTTCGGCGCGTTCATCGCGACCTACTTCCTCTACCGCGGTCGCGACGCGCAGTTCCTGAAGGGCCCGTCTCCTTCGAGCCTGCTCAACATCCCGTTCACGTCGGTGACGTCGTTCGTGCTGCTGATGAGCTCGCTGACGATGGTGCTCGCGCTCGCGGCGATCCAGCGGGGCGACCACCGTCGGTTCCGGATCTGGATCCTCGCGACCGCCCTGTTCGGCATGACGTTCATCGGCGGCCAGGTCTACGAGTTCACCGAGTTCTACCGCGAGGGGCTCCACCTCGGCACGAACCTGTTCGGCACGACGTTCTTCGTGCTCACCGGCTTGCACGGCGCGCACGTCACGATCGGCATCGTGTGGCTGCTCTCGCTCTGGGGCCGCTCGATGCAGGGAAACCTCGGGCCCGAGAAGCACGAAGCCGTCGAGATCGCCGGTCTGTACTGGCACTTCGTCGACGTCGTTTGGATCTTCATCTTCACCGCCGTCTACCTCATTCCTCAGCACTAGTGGGGCGTTCATGAGCGATCAGGGCACTGCTCCGGGCACCGCGATCGCGGTTGCCGGCGACGCCGGTGGCGCGCTCGTCGTATCGGACGGAGAGGCCGTCGTCGGCGAGGAGTTCCATCACCACCCGACGCCGCGCCAGTACGTGTTCATCGCGGTGGTGCTGGTCGTCGTCACCAGCATCGAGATCGCGACCTCGTACCTGAACACGGGGCACACGAACCTCATCATCGTGGCGCTGTTCCTGATGGCGGCGCTGAAGTTCTTCCTCGTTGCCGCGTGGTACATGCACATGCGGACCGACCAGGCCTTCTTCCGCCGGGTCTTCGTCGTGGGCCTGGTGGGTGCCGGCGTCGTCTACGGCATCGTCATGCTCGTGTTCTCGAGCACGGTGTTGAAGTCGTAGGTCGAGTCGTGCTCGGTAGCGTTCCCTTCCCCGCGTGGCAGCCGCACCCCGACGTCTGGCTGCTGGTCGCGCTGTTCGCCGTGGGCTACGCCCTCGCGGTGACGCGTTTGGGGCCCCGGCTCGCGCCGTCGGGAACCGTCGTAGTCACCCGCTTCCAGGTCACGTCGTTCGCGGCGGGCCTGCTCGCACTGTGGGTCGCGTCCGACTGGCCGATCCACGACGTCGCCGAGCGTTACCTCTTCTCGGTGCACATGGTCCAGCACGTGACGTACGCCATGATCGCCGCGCCCCTGATGCTGATCGGCACGCCCGCGTGGTTGGCGCGCTGGCTCCTGTCGCCGCGTTGGTTGCTTACGACCGTCCGGTACCTGTCGCGCCTGATCCCGGCCACGATCCTCTTCAATCTCGTGATCATCGTGACGCACACGCCGCTCGTCGTGAACGCGGCGCTCGAGCACGCGTTGTTGCACTTCGGCATTCACGCGCTCATCTTCGTGTCGTCGCTCATCGTGTGGATGCCGGTGGTGAGCCCGCTCCCGGAGGTTCCCCGCCTGCCACCACTCGGTCGCATGTTGTTCCTCTTCTTGCAGTCGGTCGTCCCGACGGTGCCGGCGTCGTTCCTGACCTTCGGCGCGACGCCGCTGTACTCCTTCTACGACCACGTCCCGCGGCTGTTCGGCATGTCGGCCCTCACCGACATGCAGATCGCCGGAGTCGTGATGAAGATCGGTGTCGGCCTTACTATTTGGTTGATCCTGACGATCCTGTTCTTCCGGTGGTACAACGCGGAAGAGGTTCCGACGCCGACTCGTCGGGTGTCACGTGATCTGGAACGCGAGCTGATGGGATTGCGCCAGCCATGACCGACGAAACTCCCGACTCCGGCAGCGTCGCCACCGACGAGCCGGCCCCGGCCGAGCCCGAGGCGTCCGAGTCGGCCGCGCTCGTGCCCGCGCCCGATGCCGCGCCCGTGCCCTTCTGGCACCGTCCGAACGTCGAGCGGTACCTCGCGCCGTTGCTCATGCCGATCGTCGTGGTCGTCGGGCTCGTCGTGTACGTGCTCAACCTCTCGCGCGTGTTCCTCTCCGCGCACGGTCACACCAATGTCGTCGTGGGGTCGGTCGTCACCGTCGCGATCTTGGTGGGCGCGACCGTGCTCTCGAACTCGTCGCGGTTGCGGTCGCAGACCATCGCGCTCATGACCGCCGGCTTCCTGCTCGTGGTGTTCGGATCGGGCTGGCTCGTGCTCGGTCACTCGCAGGTGAAGGGTGAGAGCAGCGCGGCCTTGGGCCCGAAGGGCAAGTACGGCGACACGATCAGCATCATCGCCGGGGCCGGCGGCCGCTTGGCGTTCGCGCCGGCGAGCCTCTCGGCGAAGACGGGCATCTATCTGGTCACGCTGACCGACGGCGCCGACACCCAGCACACGCTCAACTTCGACCAGACCTCGACGCTGTGGGGCTCGGGCCTGGTCGTGAACAAGGCCGGTGAGAAGTTGACGTCGCGCATCTTCTTCGGAGCGGCGGGCGACTACACCTATTACTGCGCCGTGCCCGGCCACCGTTCGGCCGGGATGCAGGGCGTGATCCACGTGACCGGCCCCACTGTCACCGAGGCCCAGGCCGCGGCTGCCGCGAAGAACACCGCGACGTAACCGGTTACGGCACGCGCACTTTGAGCGCGGCGGGTTTGGCTTCCATCGTGGCGGGGAGCGGCCCGACGAGCTCGCCGTCGGCGTACACGTCCATCGGCACCGACTGGTCGAGCGACACGAGATCGACGCGCGCGGCGCGGAACGTGCTCACCAACGAGTGCGACACGTGCGTGCCCTTGAAGACCTTCGGGAAGCTCGTGAGCATCTGCCAACGGGTCATGGCGCCGACCACGGTGACGTCGAGCAGGCCGTCGTCGAGCTTCGCGTCCGGCGCGATGTTCATCCCGCCGCCGTAGCTCGGACCGTTGCCGACCGCGACCAGCCACGCGCGGAACTCGTGCGTCTCGCCGTCGACCGTGAGGCGGAACGGATGCGGCTTGTACACGGCGAGCGTGCGCAGCACGGCGGCGACGTAGAGCGCGGTACCGGAGAGCCGGTGCACGGTGTTCGCCCACCGGTTGGCCTCGGCGTCGAATCCGGAGGCGGTCACGCACGTGTACCAACGGCCGTTCACCCGGCCGAGATCGATCACGCGGTCGTTGCCGTGCTCGAGCGCGCTGAACGCGTCGAGCGGGTGCTTGGGGTCGTAACCGAGCCCGCGCGCGAAGTCGTTGCCGGCGCCGGTGGGCACCACGGCGAGGGTGCGGCCGGTGTCGGCCGCGACGCCGGCCACCGCCGCGACGACCCCGTCGCCGCCGCACGCGACCAGATCGTGGCCCTGAGCGGCGGCCTCACGCGCGAGGCGAATCGGATCGTCGGGGTTGAGCGAAACCTGCACTTTGGCGCCGACTGCCGCCGCGCGTTCCTCGATCGCCGGGAGGAGCTTGCGGGTGCGACCGCGCCCGGCCACCGGATTGACGATCACCGTCCACGTCATGCCGGGGGAGGGTAGTGAAACTTCGGTGCAGACGTCGGCTGTGCGGCGTTGCCGCTCCGTGCCCGCGATACGTTCCCCGCCGTGGCGCCCTTCGATCCCGCGCGCATCTCGGCGCTCAAGGCATCGGTGCCGAAGCACGTGGCGATCGTGATGGACGGCAACGGACGGTGGGCGCAGCGACGCGGTCTGAAGCGCACCGAGGGTCACGCCGCGGGCGAAGAGGCGCTCTTCGACACGGTGGAGGGCGCACTCGAGGTCGGTCTCCAGTGGCTCACCGTGTACGCGTTCTCCACCGAGAACTGGCGCCGCCCGCTCGACGAAGTGCGTTTCCTCATGAACTTCAACGAGCGACTGCTGATCGCTCGCCGCGACGAGCTGCACGGCAAGGGTGTGCGGGTGCGGTTCATCGGCCGCCGCACCGGGCGCGTCCCCCGTCGGGTGTTGCGCCGCATCGAGGAGACCGAAGCGTTGACCGCGCGCAACCGCCGGCTCACGCTCACGTTCGCGTTCAACTACGGCGGTCGCGCCGAGCTCGTCGACGGTGTGCGGGAGATCGCTCGTGAGGTCGCGGCCGGGCATCTCGATCCGGAGCGGGTCGACGAGCGTGTCGTGCACCGTCACCTGTACGCGCCCGACATGCCCGATCCCGACCTGCTCGTGCGCACTTCCGGCGAGCACCGGATCTCGAACTACCTCTTGTGGCAGGTCGCGTACTCCGAGCTGGAGTTCACCGACGTGCTGTGGCCCGATTTCCGGCGCGAGCACCTCTTCGGCGCCATCGAGGAGTTCCAACGGCGCGAGCGCCGCTTCGGAGCGGTCTGACGGGCCCGCCGGGCACGACTTACACTCGTGTAATGCCGGGTTTGTATCGCGACGAGGGGGTGGTCCTTCGGGCGATCAAGCTCGGCGAGGCCGACCGGATCGTCACGATCTTCACCCAGGGCCACGGCAAGATCCGCGCCGTCGCCAAGGGCATCCGCAAGACGACGAGCAAGTTCGGGGCCCGGCTCGAGCCGACCACCCGGGTCGCGCTGCAGTGTTACAAGGGCCGCGAGCTCGACATCGTCACCCAGGCCGAGACGCTCGAGTCGAATCGGGCGCTGCGCGAGGAGTATGCGCTCCTGACGCGGACGATCCCGATGCTCGAAGCCGTCGACCAGGTCGCGCAGGAGCGCGAGCCGAACCCGGCGCTGTACCGGATGTTGACCGGCGCCCTGCGTGCGCTGGTGACCACCCGCAACCCGCTCGTCACGCCCGCCTTCTTCTGGAAGTTGCTCTCGCTCGAGGGCTTCCACCCGATGCTCGACGTGTGCGCCCGCTGCGGTGAGGCGCCCGACGACATCGCGGTCGTCGGGGTGGCCGCCGACTGCGATCTGGTCGCGTTCGATCTCGACGAGGGCGGCACGATCTGCCGTGCGTGTGCGCGCGGCGGTGGCCGGCCGGTCACGCCGGACGGGCTGGCGCTGTTGCGCCGGGTCCTCGGGGGCGGCCTCAACGGCGCGCTCGCCGAGACGCCGGGCCCGGCTGCACACGAGGTCGAGCACCTCGGCATCCGTGCGCTCGAGCATCACGTAGAGCGTCGGATGCGCTCCACCGCGCTGCTCTGACCCGGAGGATCGCGCAGGTCGGCCTGTAGTCTGACTGGATATGACTGCGGCGCCAGATCCCAAATTGATGGACCGCGTCGTAAATCTCGCCAAGCGGCGGGGGCTCGTGTTTCCGTCGTCGGAGATCTACGGCGGCTTCCGCTCCACCTGGGACTACGGCCCCCTCGGTGTGCTCCTGAAGCGCAACGTCAAGGACGCCTGGTGGCGTTCGATGGTGCAGCTCCGCGACGATGTGGTCGGCCTCGACAGCGCCATCTTGATGGCTCCGAAGGTCTGGGAGGCGAGCGGTCACCTCGCGACCTTCACGGATCCGCTCGTCGACTGCCGGAACTGCAAGGAGCGTTTCCGCGCCGACCACCTGCCGGCGTCGGGCGCCTGCCCCAACTGCGGCGCCAAGGACAGCTTCACGGAGGCCCGCAACTTCAACTTGATGTTCAAGACGTACGTCGGTCCGGTGGAGGACGACGCTTCGGTCGCGTACCTGCGTCCCGAGACCGCGCAGGGCATCTTCGTGAACTTCAAGAACGTCCAGACGACCACGCGCAAGAAGCCGCCGTTCGGCATCGCCCAGATCGGCAAGTCGTTCCGGAACGAGATCACGCCCGGCAACTTCATCTTCCGCACGCGTGAGTTCGAGCAGATGGAGATGGAGTTCTTCGTACCGCCCGAAGACGGTGAGAAGTGGTACGAGTACTGGGTCCAGGAGCGGTACCGCTGGTACGTCGATCACGGCATTCCCGAGTCGATGCTGCGTCTCCGCCCGCACGACCCCGAGGAGCTCTCGCACTATTCGGTGGGCACGAGCGACGTCGAGTTCGAGTATCCGTGGGGTTGGGGCGAGCTCGAGGGCATCGCCAACCGCACCGATTTCGATCTCACGCAGCACACCAAGTTCTCCGGCGAAGACCTCACCTACTTCGACCAGGAGAACGACCGGCGGTACACGCCGTACGTGATCGAGCCCGCGGCCGGCGCCGACCGCGCCACGCTTGCGTTCCTGCTCGCCGCGTACCACGAGGAAGAGGTGAAGGGGGAGAAGCGGGTAGTGCTCAAGCTCGATCCGCGCCTCGCGCCGAGCCAGGTCGCGGTGCTGCCGTTGTCGCGCAACGAGAAGCTCGCGCCGCTCGTGGGCGAGGTGTCGGGGATGGTCCGCCCGAACTTCATGATCGACGTCGACGACGCCGGCTCGATCGGCAAGCGCTACCGCCGCCAGGACGAAGTCGGCACGCCGCTGTGCGTCACGATCGACTTCGACTCGATCGACGACCGTGCGGTCACCGTGCGCGACCGCGACACGATGGAGCAAGAGCGCATACCGATCGAAGGTCTCGTCGGCGCGCTGCGAACGCGTCTCGGGGAATCATGAGTAGCCAGGCGGAGATCCGGAGGCCCGGTTGGTCGTGCGACAGTGCGCGGGCGGTCGAGGGCCGGAGGTCGCAGCCGCATGAGTAGCGTCGACGATTACTACGAGCTCCTGGGTGTCGACGCCGACGCGCCGGTCGGCGACATCCGCGCCGCGTATCGCGACAAGAAGGCTGCGGTCGCCGCCGACAAGGACACCGAGCGGGCCAAGACCGAGGTCGCCGCGCTCAACAAGGCGTGGAACGTGCTCTCCGATCCGTATCAGCGGGGCCGCTACGACGAGCAACTCGCGGGCTCGGCCGACCCCGACGGCGACGACGCCGACGACGACTCGGACACCGAGGCCGATGCACCGGTGCCCGCCCGCCGGCGCCAGTCGAAGACGAGCCCGCGTGCCGATGCCCGCCGCGACGCCCGCAACGCGAAGCCGACGGTCACGCTGCCGGCGGGCATGGGTTTCCCTCCGTCGCGCGCGCGGCGCGTCGCGATGTTCATCGACCTCGCGCTGCTCGTCCTTCTGTTCCTCGGGAGCCAGTTCCTCGTGATCTCGAGGGAGAAGGCGCAACACCGCGCGGCCTACGACAAGGTCACCCAGCTGAACGGGAACGGGAGCAACAGCATCTCCAAGGCGCACGCGGCCACGAGTGCGGCCAACAAGACGGCGTCGGCCGACGTCACGGCCTACACCAACCTCGTGAAGACCAAGGGTGCGAACTCGCCTGATGCGCAGACCGCGCTCGCGAAGAAGAACGCCGACCTCCACGCAGCCAAGCTGGCGAAGAACCACGAGGACGCGCTCAACAAGGAGTTGACCCACGAGGAGTCGGTGCTCGCGCCGATCTCGAACCTGATCTCGGGTCTCTTCTTCCTGCTGTCGCTGCTCATCCTCGTGGTCCCGAGCCTCTTCGGGGGCGCGACGTTCGGCAAGCGCACGCAGCACATCCGGGTCGTTCGTATCGACGGCTCTCCCGCGCGTGCGATGGACATCTTCCGCCGCTACGCCGTGCTGGTGTTCGCCGCCTACGTGCTCACCTTGTTCCTGCGCAGCCCGGTGGGTGCCGTGATCGCGGTGTTCATCGCCTCGATCTCGCGCAATCCGAACACGCAGGCGCTGCACGACCGCTTCGCGCGGACGCTCGTTGTCACCGACGTCGACTCGTAGTCGGCGTCGGTAGGCTGACACCCGAAACACGCGTTCGGAGGATCGAACATGCCGGAGAAGTACGTCTTTGCGTTCGAAGAGGGCAGCAAGGAGCAGAAGTTCCTGCTCGGCGGGAAGGGCGCCAACCTCGCCGAGATGACCATCATCGGCCTGCCCGTGCCTCCCGGCTTCACGATCACGACCGAGGCGTGCAATGCCTACATGGCGGGCGGGAACGCGCTCCCCGGCGGTCTCATGGACCAGGTCGCGGCCGCGCGCGAGGCCCTCGAAGCCAAGATGGGCAAGCAGCTCGGCGCTTCCTCCGATCCGCTCCTCGTCTCGGTGCGCTCGGGAGCGCCGTTCTCGATGCCGGGCATGATGGACACCGTCCTCAACCTCGGGCTCAACGACGACTCCGTGCACGGCCTCGCGCGGCAGACCGGCAACGAGCGGTTCGCGTTCGACTCGTACCGCCGTTTCGTGCAGATGTTCGGCAAGATCGTGCTCGACGTTCCCGGCGACCTGTTCGAGGAGAAGCTGCACGACCTCGTGGAGGAGCGGGGCTTCACCGTCGACACCGAGCTCAGCGCCGCCGATCTGACGCAACTCGTCGGCACGTTCAAGGCGATCGTGCGGGCCGAGGCCGGCGTCGACTTCCCCGATGACCCTACGGACCAGCTCCGGTACGCGATCGAAGCGGTGTTCAAGTCGTGGAACGGCAAGCGTGCGCGCGACTACCGCAAGTTCGAAGGCATCGCCGACGACCTCGGCACGGCCGTGAACGTCCAGACGATGGTGTTCGGCAACAAGGGTGACGATTCCGGTACCGGTGTGGCGTTCACGCGCGACCCGTCAACCGGCGAGAGCGCGCCGTACGGCGACTTCCTGAAGAACGCCCAGGGCGAAGACGTGGTCGCGGGTATCCGGATCACCGAGCCGCTCGACGCCATGCGCAACGAGTTCCCCGAGCCGCACAAGGAGCTGCTCGGCGTGATGAAGCTGCTCGAGAACCACTACCGCGACATGTGCGACATCGAGTTCACGATCGAGCAGGGTCGTCTCTTCATGCTGCAGACGCGCGTCGGGAAGCGCACTGCCGCGGCGGCGTTGCGCATGGCCGTGGAGATGGTCGACGAGGGCCTGATCGACGAGCGCGACGCGGTGCTGCGCGTACAGCCTGCCCAGCTCGACCAGCTGTTGCACCCGCAGTTCGACCCCAAGGCCGAGTTCCATGTGCTCGCCAAGGGGCTCAACGCGTCGCCCGGCGCCGCGGTCGGCAAGGTGTACTTCACGGCCGACGAAGCCGAGGCGCACCACGAGGCCGGCGAGCACGTCATCCTGGTTCGGCCCGAGACCTCGCCCGACGACCTGCACGGGATGATCGCCGCGGAGGGAATCCTCACTTCTCGCGGCGGCCTGGTGTCGCACGCGGCGGTCGTGGCGCGCGGCATGGGCAAGCCCGCGATCTGCGGTGCCGAGGCGGTCGTGATCGACATGGTGCACAAGGAGTTCACCGCCGGCGGCGTCACGGTGCGCGAGGGCGAGGTGATCTCGATCTCCGGCACGTCGGGGGAGATCGTCGTCGGTGAGGTCCCGGTGATCACGCCCGAGCCCACCGGCCATTTCGGGACGATTCTCGGCTGGGCCGATCGGCACCGGCGGCTGCGGGTGCGCACCAACGCCGATCTGCCCGAAGATGCGAAGCGGGCCCGTGAGTTCGGCGCCGAGGGCATCGGCCTGTGCCGCACCGAGCACATGTTCCTCGGCGACCGGCTGCCGATCGTGCAGCGCATGATCCTGGCCGACAACGACGCCGACGAAGATGCCGCGCTCGAGCAACTGCGCGCGCAACAGGAGTCCGACTTCGAGGGGATCCTCGAGGCGATGGACGGCCTGCCGGTCACCGTGCGTTTGCTCGACCCGCCGTTGCACGAGTTCCTGCCCGATCACGAGGAGCTGATCGTCAAGCAGGCCAAGGAGGGTTTGAGCGAAGCCGAGACGAAGTTGTTGAAGGCATCGGAGTTCTGGCGCGAAGCCAACCCGATGCTCGGCACCCGTGGGTGCCGTCTCGGCATCCTCAAGCCCGGTCTCTACCGGATGCAGGTGCGCGCGTTGATGCAGGCGGCGGTCACCCGCCGTCAGCGGGGCGGAGATCCCGTCGTGGAGATCATGATCCCGTTGATCGTGAGCGAGCCGGAGCTCGCGCTGCTCGAGCAATGGGTGCGCGAAGAGGCCGACGCCGTGCTGGCTGCGGCCAAGGTCGACCTGCACTACACGGTCGGGACGATGATCGAGACGCCGCGGGCCGCGCTCGTGGCCGATCGGATCGCGAACGTGGCCGAGTTCTTCTCGTTCGGCACCAACGACCTCACCCAGATGACGTTCGGTTTCAGCCGCGACGACGTCGAGGGCCGATTCATGGCCCAGTACCTCGAGTTGAAGCTGCTCACCGCGAACCCGTTCGACAAGCTCGACGTCGACGGTGTCGGTCAGTTGGTGCGCATGGGATGCGAGCGCGGGCGCGCGACGCGCGCCGACATCAAGCTTGGCATCTGCGGGGAGCACGGCGGTGACCCCGACTCCGTCGCGTTCTGTCACGAGGTCGGTCTCGACTACGTGTCGTGCTCACCGTTCCGCGTCCCGATCGCCCGGCTCGCGGCGGCGCACGCCGCGCTCGGAACGGCGGGATCGACCGCTTGATCGAACAGAAGCTGTCGGCCGCGGAGATCGTCGAGTTCCTCGAGGAGGTCTTCCCGGGGTCGATCGAACACTTCACCATCGAGGACGTGCAGCCGATGCGCGCTCGGATCCGTATGCCGTTCCAGCCGTGGCGACTGCGACCGGGCGGCACGATCAGCGGCCCGTCGTTGATGGCGTTGGCCGACACGGGTCTTTGGGTCGCGCTCCTCGCGATGATCGGACGTGAGCCGCTGTCGGTCACGTCGCACCTCGACATCGACTTCCTGCGCAAGCCGGCGCCGGTCGACGTGATCGCGTACACCACGCTGCACAAGGTCGGGAAGCGCCTCGCGGTCGGCGACGTGCTGATGTACTCCGACGGCGAGGACATGCCCTGCGCGCGTGCGTCGGTGACCTACGCGATCCCGTCGTCGTACCGCCCGTAACACGAGGATCCTCACCAGTATTGGATTCGGGGCGTGTGACGACCCGAATCGTCAACAGAAGTAGGAAGACGGGCCCGACCGGCGTGGGCGGGAGCTGTCTCACCCTCCCGGTACCATCGAATCGTGAAGCAAGTGGACGAAATTCAGGTGCAGAACGCGCACTCCGACGCCGCTGCGTACGTGGGCCGCGGGGTGTTGCGCCGCGAAGAGCGCGAGCACGCCCTCGATCTGAGCCTGGCCCCGGGAGCGACGCGCGCGCTCGGCGCGGGAACCCGCGCCCGCGCCGAGGAGCCCGATCGCTACCGGCTCTGCTTCGAGCGGGATCTCGACCGCATCAAGCACTCGCGGCCGTGGCGCCGGCTCGCAGGCAAGTGCCAGGTGTTCGTCGCCCCGGAAGACGATCATCTCCGCACCCGCCTCACCCACGCCGTCGAGGTCGCGCAGGTGGCCACCGGCATCGCGCGCGCGATCGGTCTCAACGTCGCGCTCGCGGAGGCGATCGCGCTCGCGCACGACTGCGGCCACGGGCCCGCCGGCCACGCGTCGGAGGAGGCCTTCTCGCCGTACGTTCCGGGCGGGTACGACCACGCCGTGTACGGCGCCGACGTCACGCTCGCGCCGCTCAATCTGTGTGTCGAGACGCTCGACGGTGTCCGCAACCACTCGTGGCGCCGTCCCGCCCCGTTCACGGTCGAAGGCGAAGTGGTGGCGTGGGCCGATCGGATCGCGTACGTCAGTCACGACTTCACCGATGCCGTGCGGGCCGGCATTCTCGGCCCCGACGAGCTCCCCGACGAGATCGCCGACGTGGTGGGGCGCAGCCAGTCACACCAGATCGGCGCGTTCACCCTGGCCGTCTTCGACGCGATCGACCGCACCGGCCACGTGGGAATGGCCGAGCCGGCCGCGAGCGCGCTCGCCGCGTTCCGCGCGTTCAACTTCGATCGGATCTATCTGCGGCCCGCGGCGCGTCAACAGGCCGAGAAAGTCGTGGGGCTCCTGCGCGGGCTCGTCGACTTCTTCGTCGACGCGCCCACACGGATGCCTGCCGACGCCACCGACATGCACGCCGGCCTCGTTCCCGGCACACCCGAGACCGCCGCGGTCGCCGTGCGCTACGTCAGCGGCATGACCGATCGGTACGCGCTCGGCCTCGGTGTCGAGTTGCTGGGCTGGCGCTCCGAGCACCTGCCGCGGGGCGTGTGAACCGTCGGGCGGCGGCCCCGGCCGCGCCGTAACCTGCCGCGCGATGGGCATCCTCGACGAGGACGTACAACGGGTCCGGGAGGCGACCGATCTCGTCGCGCTCGCGGGCGAGCACCTCGCGCTCAAGCGGGTCGGTCGCAGCGTGCACGGCCTGTGCCCGTTCCACACCGAGAAGTCGCCGTCGTTCACGATCAGCCCCGAGAAGCAGGTGTTCTACTGCCTCGCCGGCGAGACGCGGGTGCTCACCGCAGAGGGCGTACGCGAGATCCGCGAGCTCGCGGGCGGAGTACACCGAATTCTCACGACTGGTTCGCGCTGGGTCGACGCGCCGTTCTCGTCGTTCGGTGTCCAGCCGTTGATGAGGATCGAGCTCACGAGGAACCGCCAGAAGAAGACGCTGTACGCCACGCCCGAGCACCGCTGGTTCGTGCGCACCGGATCCGGCGGTCGGACTCGAACTGAGCGCACAACTGCCGGCCTGCGCGCCGGAGACACGCTTTGGTGGGCGTATCCGCAGACCCGCCTGCGCCGGATCGCCGAACTTTCGCCATTCGGCATCGCGCACGGCATCACATACGGCGACGGGAGTCTCTTCGGGAGGAGCGCCTGCGTCGATCTGCACGGCGAGAAGGATGCCCAGCTCTTGAAGTGGTTCCCGCTGAGTCGCTCGTACCAGTGCGGTTACGACTCGCGAGACGGTGGCCGCAACTCGTACGTGAAGGTCGTGGACCTTCCACGGTTCTTCAAGGACCGGCCTTCGCTCGGCGAGTCTCCGCAGTATCTGGCCGGATGGCTCGCGGGCTATTTCGCAGCCGATGGCTGTGTCGCGGCCGACGGAACCGTCATCCTGAATTCGGCCGATCGCTCCGATCTCGAATTCGTGCGCGATGTGTGCACGAGGCTCGGGGTCGGAACCTATGGCATCACGGCGCAGCATCGGCTCGGAATAGACGGGCGTGCGAGTGATCTGCACCGCGTCCACCTCATCGGCGCCGATCTCGTCGAAGAGTTCTTCTTGATCTCCGAACACCGCCGTCGGTTCTCCGAGGCGCAGCAGGCCTTTCATCGGCGGGGCTGGGTCGTGCGATCCGTCGAGGCGACCGATCGCGTAGAAGAGGTCTTCTGCGCGGAGGTTGCCGAGACGCACGCATTTGTCCTCGAGGACAACATCCTCACGGGCAATTGCTTCGGCTGCCAGAAGAGTGGCGACGCGATCACGTTCGTCCGGGAGCTGGAGCATCTCGACTTCGTCGAGGCGGTGGAGCGGCTCGCCGGGCGCGCCGGCATCACGCTCCGCTACGACGATGCGTCGTTCTCCAAGGATCGCCAGCGCAAGCAGCGACTACAGGACGCGGTGGGAGAGGCGATCAACTTCTACCATCGCTTGCTGCTCGACTCGGAAAGCGCGGGCACCGCGCGGCGTTACCTCCGCAGCCGAGGGTTCGACGGTGACGTCGCGCGGCGCTTCTCGTTGGGTTGGTCGCCCGACGGCTTCGACGCCGCGAGCTCCCACCTCCAGAAGGCGAAGTTCTCTCGCGACGACATCGTCGACGCCGGCCTCGCGTTCGTGAACAAGGCGAACCGGCTCCAGGACTCCTTCCGCAGTCGCCTCATGTTCCCGATCTGGGACGCGCGTGGCGCTCCGGTGGGGTTCGGCGGCCGTACGCTCGACGCGCAGGGCCCGAAGTACAAGAACACCGCGGAGACGACGCTCTACCAGAAGTCTCGATTGCTGTACGGCCTGCACTGGGCGAAAGGCGAGATCGTCGCGCGGGGCGAAGTCGTGATCTGCGAGGGCTACACCGACGTGATGGCCTTCGCGCTGGCGGGAGTCCCCAATGCGGTCGCGACGTGCGGCACCGCCCTCGCCGACGATCACTTCCTCACGCTGAAGAATCTTGCGCGCAAAGTGGTGCTCGCGTACGACGCCGACAACGCGGGGCAAGCCGCGGCCGAACGTTGCTATCAATGGGAACAGCGGTACGAGGTGCAGTTCCAAGTCGCCGACCTCGAGGCCGGACGTGATCCGGCCGATGTGTGGCGCAGCGATCCGGAGGCGTTGGTGAGCGCGGTGAAGGGCGCGACGCCATTCCTCGAGTTCCGGATCGAGCGGATGCTTGCCGCGTCCGACCTGACGACCTTCGAGGGGCGCGCGAGCGCCGGCGAACGCGCGGCCGCGATGATCGTCGAGCATCCGAATGACCTCGTGCGCGACCAATACGTTATGCGGCTCGCGGATCGGCTCGACATCGCGCCCGACCGCCTGCGGGCGACCGTCACCAGCGCGCTGTCGAGACCGCACACCGAGCCCGCTCGGCGGTCCCGGCCGCCGGCCGCGTCGGTGGTCGACCGGCGCGAGCTCGACGCCCTGCGTTGGGCAGTGCAGGCGCCCGAGCTCATGAGCGGTCGGCTGCACGCCAACCTCTTCGCCGACCCCATCGCACGTGACGCGTTCGAGGCCCTCACCAGTTGGCCCTGGCACGAATGCCTGGAGAAGGCGTCACCCGAGGTCGCGGCGCTCCTGCAGCGACTCGCAGTGGAGGAGCCCGACGAGGGCGTGGCACCTGACGAGCGTGTCATACGCGTGGTCGTGAACCTGGTTGAAGCGTCAAGTAGACGGTTACAGGCGTCGATGCTCAAGGACAACGATCCCCGGGTATCCGAGGTCAAAACGCTGCTCGACGCGCTCGCGAACGCAAGAGCCGACGAGCATTGGGAAGCCGCCGAGCGTTCGGCGGAGCAATTGGTAACGTGGACCACCGAGTTGGCGGAGCGGCACGAGGCACGTGGGAACAATGACCGAGACGGCTGAGCCCGAAGAGGTGAAGGCGCCCGCGCCCACCGAACCGAGTGGCGCGGCAGTGGGTGTGCTCGATCAAGTGCGCGAGCGCGGTTTCATCACCACGGGCGAGATCTTCGCCGCGTTCCCCGATCTCGAGCCCGACACGAACGAGCTCCGCGAATTGTGGGAGATGTTCGAGTCGCGCGGCATCAAAGTGCTCGACGAGATCGCCGAGGAGTTGCAGCTCGAAGACGAGCGCCGCACCGGAAGCGGCGCGCCCCAAACGGCGGCGCCGCAACCCGCGCGCCGGCGCGTCACCGAACACCGGCCGAGCGGCGCCGCGCGTTCGGGCTCGGGCGCTCGGGCCGACAGCGACAACGAGAACGCCGACGCCGAGTTGGCATCGGTTCGGTCCGCGGCGCGGGTCACGCACAGCGAGAGCGGCGGCAGCTTCGATCCGGTGCGCATGTACCTCAAGGAGATCGGCAAGGTCCCGCTCCTCACCGCCGACCAGGAAGTCACGCTCGCGAAGCGAATCGAAGCCGGTTTGCTGGCGACGCAGACCCTCGAAGAAGAGGGCTCGCTCGAGCCGCTCGCCGACAGCCGGCGCGCCGGCCTCCAAGCCGTGCAGCGCGACGGTGAGCTGGCGAGGCGTCAGCTGACCGAAGCCAACCTCCGGCTCGTCGTCTCGATCGCGAAGCGTTACGTCGGCCGCGGCATGGCGTTGCTCGATCTGATCCAGGAGGGCAACCTCGGCCTGATCCGTGCGGTCGAGAAGTTCGACTACACGAAGGGCTTCAAGTTCTCGACGTACGCGACGTGGTGGATCCGCCAGGCGATCACCCGCGCGATAGCCGACCAGGCCCGCACGATCCGCATTCCCGTGCACATGGTCGAGACGATGAACAAGGTCCTGCGCATCTCGCGTCAGATGTTGCAAGAGCTCGGCCGGGAGCCGACGATCGACGAGATCGCGGCCAAGGTGGAGCTCACCCCCGACAAGGTGCGTGAGATTCAGCGCATCGCGCAAGAGCCGGTGTCGCTCGAGACGCCCGTCGGCGAAGAGGACGACAGCCTGCTCGGCGACTTCGTCGAAGACCCGAACGTGATCGCGCCCGCGACCGCGGCGGCGCGCGCGTTGCTCTCCGAAGCGATCGAGGAAGCGTTGCAGGAGCTCAACGATCGCGAGCAGCAGGTCGTGCGCCTGCGTTTCGGTCTCGACGACGGTCAGATCCGAACCCTCGAAGAGGTCGGCCGCGAGTTCAGCGTCACGCGCGAGCGCATTCGCCAGATCGAGTCGAAGACGCTCGCCAAGCTCCGTCATCCGACGCGCTCGCAACGTCTCCGCGACTACCTCGAAGAGTCGTAGCGCGAGGTCTTGTCGTCGAACATATGTTCGATAGCATGGGCGCGTGGGGTACCGGGGGAAACTCGAGCTGCAGGCCAAGGCGCGCGAGCTCCGCGCCGGCGGGCTCACCTTGCTCGACATCGCGAACGAGCTCGGTGTGGCGAAGTCGTCGGTGTCGGTCTGGGTGCGCGACGTTCCGTTCGAGGCGCGTGGCCGCCGCCGCCCGGTGCACCGCCGCCCGCACCCGCAGCACGTCGCCAAGCTCGCCGAGATCGCCGAATGCGACCGCATGGGCCTCGAGCGCATCGGGCGTCTGTCCGACGACGCCTTCCTCGCCGCAGGCGCCGCCCTCTACGCCGGAGAGGGCGCCAAGGGTGCGCTCATGTTTGCCAACACGAATCCGGAAATGGTCGCGTTCTTCTGCGCATGGCTTCGGCGATTCTTCGAGCTCGATGAGTCACGCCTCCGTGTCCGCGTCTACCTACACGAGGGTCTTGATCTGGACGCAGCCGAAGCGTTCTGGTTGGGTGTCACAGGTGTTGCTCGTGGGCAGTTTCGGGCTCCGTACCGGGCCAAGCCCGACCCGACGCTCAGACTGAACAAGCACGAACACGGTTGTGCCTACGTCGGTTACTGGTCCTCACGTACGCATCGGGACGTCATGGGTGTCGTACGGGCACTGCTAACCTCGGGCGCCATTCCGGGGTAGCTCAATCGGCAGAGCGGCGGCCTGTTAAGCCGTAGGTTGAGAGTTCGAGTCTCTCCCCCGGAGCTCACTGAAAACTCTTCGGACCGTTGTCACATGAGGTGTTCCTCAGGCGTCTGTTCCTTTGATGGACACGAGAGGCGGGGCCGGGGCGGTGTCGACGGTCGGGGAACGCTGGGGCGCTGACGATCTCGAGTCGCTCCGGGGCGAGTATGAGCCGCTGCGGCGGTTCGCAGCGGTGATCGGCCGTTGGGACGTCGAGCCCGACGATCTCGTGCAGGAGGCGTTCGCCAAGGTGCTGGCGAAGGAGCCGTCGCGGATCCGCGAGCTCGGGCCGTACCTGCGCCGAATCGTCGTGAACCTCGTCGCCGACGAGCGCCGGCGGTCAGGTCGGGCGCTCAGCGCCGCGCCGATGATCGCAACCAGCATCGCCGCGCACGATTCGTATCCCAGCGATCTTTCGGACCTCCTCGGGTTGGCGCCGCGCGTACGCGCGTTGCTGTACCTCGTCGAGGTCGAAGGTCACCAGATCGCGCCGGCCGCCGAAGTGGTCGGGATGTCGGGCGCCAACGCGCGCGTCGCGCTGTTGCGTGCGCGTCGGCGGTTGCGCGCCGAACTGAGCAAGGAGTCGACGGGTGAGTGAGCTGCACGATCGGTTGGAACGACTGGCTGCACGGGGAACGCGGCGCGGTGTCGACGACGTGCTCAACGCGGCAATCGGCGACGTTCGGGCCGAGTCGGCGGCGACCGACATCGACGCCGACGTGCATGTCGCCGACGACGATGTTCCCTTCGTCATGGTCGATCCCGACGTGCGCAGCCGCGGTCGTTTCGGAGCACTTGTTGGCGCGGTCGGTGTGGCCGCGCTGGTCGGCGTCGGCGCGCTCGCGGTGTCGGCGGTGTTCGGCAGCGGCGGGGCCGGCTCGCCGGAGGCTGCGGTACGCCAGCTGGCCGACGCGATCTCGCACAAGGACCCACTCGCCGCGGTCGACGTGCTCGTGCCGTCGGAAGTGCGGTCGATGCGCGAGACGGTGAAGGCCGCCACGAAGCGCGCGGCCGACCTCCAGGTCGTCAACGACGCGAGTCAACCGCTCGCCGGGGTCGACCTCTCCGTCGACCATCTCCAACTCTCCACCCAGTCGTTGGCCGACGGATTCGCCAAGGTGACCATCACGAGCGGCGAAATCTCCGCGACCACGCACGAAGCCGCGATGTCGAAGTTGCTCCAGGACGCGCAGCACGACTCGAACTCGTCGGACACGAACGCGAGCGCCGATCTCGCGAAGCTCGCGTCGGGCTCCGACCTCCCGACGTTCGTCGTGACCGTGCGCCACGACGGTGGCTGGTACGTGAGTCCGGCCTACACCGCGCTGGAGTACGCGCGCGAGGCCGCGGGTGGACCGGCCGCCGGTTACGGATCCGCAAAGGCGGCCGATCTCGGAGCCGACTCGCCGGAACACGCGGTGAGCGATGCGTTGCACGCGTGGCAAGCCGGCGACTGGGACCGCCTGATGGCCTTGGCGCCGCCCGACGAGCTCCCCGTATATGACTTCCGCGCCTGGATCGAGAAGGAAGCGGTCGACACGCACCCCGACTTCACGATCGACAAGCTGAACACGAGCGCGACCGTGAACGGCGACACTGCGATCGTGAAGCTCGACGCGTCGGGCACGACTGGGAGTGGAAGCGATGAAGGGCGATGGCAGGTCGGCGGAACGTGTCCCTCCGACGGGCTGCTCGGACGGGTCTCGGGCGGGTCGAGCGAACTGAAAGTTGCGACACCGACCGAGAGAACGTCGACGGACACTGGGGACACCGTCGTGCAAAGCGGCATGAACGGTGGCGGGTACTACTCCCGCGACGGTGCATCCCAGCTCTGCCTGTCCGGCGATCTCGGCGACGCGATTCCGTTCGGGCTGCTGGCCTACGGCTCGGACAGTGCGGCGACCGACAGCGGGCCCGTCTCCGTCGAGGCGGTTCGCGAGAGTGGCCGCTGGTTCGTGAGCCCGGTCACGACGGTGCTCGACGCGGTCGACGCGACGATCCAACGTGTCGACAAGCGGTCGATCTACACGTTGCTCGGTCTCGGGTACGAGTTGCCACCCGATGGTGCGATCACGATCGACCAGCCGTTCAGCGTGCCGGCCGAGAGCTCGCTCCTCAGCTCCACGGTGTTCAGCTTCGACGGTACGAAGGGCCAGAACATCGTGGGCGAGATCAGCGACACCAACGCCTTTGCCTCGGCCGTTGTGTACACCGCCGGCGGACACGAGGTCGATTCCGTCGAGTTCTCGTCGGCGAAGTCGGGAGGGTCGTACGCGATCACGCTTCCCGAGACCGGGAGCTACCGGCTCGTCGTGGCCGAGCCGATTCGAAGCGGGACCACGCTCACGCTCTGGGATGCCAAGGACGCCCCGAAGGGGCTCGTCGGTCCGCCGGGCGGCGACTACAGCTGCACCACGACGATGACGTCGCAGTCGTGCAGCTCGTCGGGGATCACCGTGAGGCCGGTTCCCGGCGCGGGCGGTTCGGGATCCGTCGGCTCGTCGTGTTCGGTCAACGGCAAGCCGATCGTGTGCCCCGGTTCGCCGGGCGCTCCCGCCCTCCCGCCGTGCCCGCAGTCCGGGCCGCCGAGTGCCATGGCTGTGTGCGTGCCGCAAGCGGTTGCGCAGCAGATCGCCGGGCGCGGTTCGTCTTCGTTGTCGGTGACCCCGGCGACGACCGCGACCAAGTCGGTCACTGCGACCACCGGCGTGTCCGCGACGACGGGTCCGTGACCGGGGACCGTCGCCGCGTCGCTTCCGACGCGCTCGTGATGCTCGGGGGCGCGGCGCTCGTCGCCTCGGCGTTCGCACACTGGGTCAGTCGCGGTGACGGCAGCGGATTGCGCGGCCACGCTCTGATCGATGCGACCGTCGCGGTCGGGCGACACTTCCCCGGCATGTCGGCGGCGAGGTTCACGGTGCTCTGGTACCTCGTTCCCGCCACGGGTGCCGCGAGCTGGATCGCGACCGGTTGGCGCGGGGCCGGAAGTCGTGCCGCGCGTGTGGTCGCGGCGTTGGCCTTCGCCGCGGTGTTGCTTTCGACCGTGGCGTTCGGCTGGCTCGCCGGCTTCTCACATCTGGGCTCGGGCGCCTGGCTCGCGCTGGCCGGTGCGGTCGCGCTCGTTGCCGGCTCGTGGGTCGTCGCACGCACCCACCTCCGGGCCGACCCATCGGTCAGAATGGCCGATCGGGGCCGGTAGCTCAGTGGTTAGAGCAGGGGACTCATAATCCCTCGGTCGAAGGTTCGATCCCTTCCCGGCCCACCCTTTCTACCAGGACAAACGCCATTCGGGAGGGTCTCGAATGACGGCCGGCAGCCTCGTTGGTCACCGTTTGGTCACCGATTGATCACGGGCGCCGCCGACGGAGCGCGACAAACGCGTGCACGGAGTCGGCGGGGATGCGCATCGATCGCCCGATGTGCACCGTCTCGAGGTCGCCGGCCGCGATGAGCTCGTAGACGGTCGTCCGCCCGATGGAGAGCAGCCGCGCCGCCTGAAGTGCCGTCACTAGGAGTGGCCCTGCCGTCGTCGTTGTTGCGTGATTTCGTCCGCCAGTGTCCGCGTTGATCTCGTCCATGGTGACCAATGGCGCACGTCGAACTTGAAACGCGACTCTTCTCCCGTTGAGATCGTTGCGCGGACGGTCTTGCACAGACATCGTGCGCAGACTTCTGCTGAGTCGATTGACGCGCACGTGTCAAACCTCGACCGTGATGCGATATCGGTCGGTGTTCGCTCGCTACCGTGACGACACGCTCTGCGCTGGCGAGTCCGGCTCCCTCGATTCCATTGATCCGGTCGAGGAGGTGCTGGTGAAGATCGATCGACTCACCGCTCAGGCGCGGCGTGTCGTTCGCGACGCGTTGCGGGCGCTCGTGCCCGCCTGTAGAAGGCGCGTCGAGGGTGCGTGCGCTGAGGCGCTGCTGATGGCCCGCATCGAGGAAGAGGCCCGCGACATGTGTAGCGAGTTTGTACGCGACGCGAAGAGCCAGTACCGCCTCACCTGGACGGAGATCGGTGAGGCGTTCGGGATCACGATGCCGTCTGCGCAGTGGCGATTCAGCCGCCCGCCGCGCAAGACCGCGACGTGCTTGCGTCGGTGACCGCTCAAGTTGTGAGCGCGCCTCGCGGATGAGTGAACCTCGTGCGAGCGACGGAATCGCGGCGACGTGAGGAGCTCTGCTGGTTGCGCTCAGCGCAACCAGCAGAGCTGTGTCGATCGTGACGGGGGTATCGGAGGTCAAAATTCATCGCGTCGAGGAGATGGTTGCCGAGCTCGTGGAAGTCATCGCGGACGACTGTGCAGATCGAGGTGACGGGTGTCGTTGCGAGATCCTGGTTCAGGGCGTTGAGGGTGATCGTGGTGTCGACGTAGGTGCGGTCGTTCGCCGTGGCGATAGAGCGCCGCAGCGCGTCCGGAAATATGTATTACGATATTCCCGTGTGGAGATCCACCGATCGGCGAGACGACACCGGATCCGTGGTGCGGACATCCAGCATGCCGTCGTCCACCCTGTTGTCGTCGTCGATCTCGACGCCGAG
>Ga0265338_10001372_pt1 | contig 39596 bp, 47 predicted proteins | sample 42126metaG_FD_193579 | JGI IMG/M metagenome (GOLD analysis project Ga0265338, IMG submission 193579) | Rhizosphere microbial communities from Carex aquatilis grown in University of Washington, Seatle, WA, United States - 4-21-26 metaG | ecosystem: Host-associated > Plants > Roots > Rhizosphere... | reverse complement strand
CCAACTTTGATAAACTCAAGGAAATCTTTGAGACGAAGGAAGAGTTTCGGTTACTAAGTGGAGCGTTGCTGTAAAATAGCAAACCTATCATTCAGTAGTGAGTTTGCCCACCCCAAAAGGTGTTGGAGTGAAAGTGCGCCCGAGCGCACCAATTCCGAATAACAGATAAGACACACAATATGATGTGTCTTTTGTTTTAAACGCTTAATCTGTAATTTGGGTTAGAGCCCCAGCTGCTCATTTTCTTTTCTATGATTAGTAGAGCAGTGCGGTATTGCTATACTGCAATCAATGCATGAATATACTCAACAGCTTGAAGCCTTAGAGGCTGAGATGCGTGATGATAAGAGTGTTACAAAGTACGGCTCAGAAACGTTGCTTGGGGGCATAGATTATCTCTGCAGGATTTTATTCGGTCTTGTTCTGCACGATTTGACGCCCGAGTTCTGGGACCGGCAGGATCCAAGCAAAAGGCGTGAGATTTTATTTCACTACCGTGAGCTAGGCCGCCAAGCCGAGAGACTCTACGATACGCTATATGTACCAGTGCCGTTTTGGGGGTATAAATTCTCTGGGGATCTTGAAGTGCTTGCGCAGGGCAGCGGTGCGGCCCAGCAGATTGCTTCCATGCCCTATAAATCCAAAGATTTAGATGCAGCTATAATGAAGTCGCTCACGCATGCCACCGTAAGTGCGCTTATAAGCGCAGCTCCTCTCTTTTTAGAAATTCCGACTGAAAAGAAAGGTTACTACCTCAACCATATTGAAGGTGGTCTAGGTCAGGTGAGGCTTGCATTATCGCCAAGACGAAAGGGTCAGCTATAGCACGTTATCGTACAATTGTTAGTTGCGGTGTGTGATGGTATGAGAGCAAAGAAAGAAGAAATTATATATAAGGCCAAAGTGACAACAGGATTATTATCTATGGCCACTACGGCAGCGACATTAACTGGCGACCCTAAAGCCACCGTAGCTGCTGCACTTGGGGGTGCGCTGCAGGTTGCCGTAGGCGTCTTTGCAGACATGTCGCAGAAACGTACGGAAGAACTTTTTGACAACCCGCAACTGGTAGATAAGATAATTTACCAGGTAAAAGAGTCGGAAGACTTTGCGTCTTTCGTCTTTGATTTGTGGAGGAGATATAACTTCGAGAGCTCCGAAGAGAGACGGCTCATGCTCAAAACATTTCTAAAAAAAGCGACCCTTGAGAAAGAAAGAGACTATGAGAACTTCAGTAAGCTATTCTTGGTCATACAGCAAATAACCAGAACAGAGCTCTTAGTGCTCAAGGCTTTTAACTCAAGGGATGTATATGACTATTCCGAAACGCCTTCACAAGGTGCGCGTGCTGCCCTAAACGCGCAAGAAGTGCACAAACTCATCACAGAAAAGAGAATTGCCGCCGTTGACTTGTCCGAAATTGAGGAAGCTCTGATGCAACTTGGTAACTATGGCCTTGCACACGAGAAACCAGCGACTTTAGGCGGGCCATACTATAGCCAGCGTAGATTTGGCGCTGTGTTTCTTGATTATCTTGAGTCTTGATTGGGCGAGTAGATGTAACTCCCAGGTCTTACTTACTCAGCAAATACTCCTGATATGGAACTGATAATATTTCCCTCCAACGAGCTATCTCATCAGAGATAAGGTGTAAACTTTTACCCACCTGCTGCACCACATATCGCCTTTTAGCCCTTCGGGGCTTTTTCTGTTTAATGATCTAAGTGTCTAGTCTTGATTAAGGAAAGAAATTGACAATACGTATTACAGAACGTAAAATGTAATACATGACATATGACACAACAGTTACAAGCAAAGGTACGATTACTATTGCGGCACCTCTGCGCAAGGCACTTGGATTAAAGACTGGTCAGAAATTAACACTGGCGCTTAATAAAGACAATCAAATAGTCCTTGATGCCGGTACTGATATGAAGGCTTTCGTGGCTACAAGAGCGGGAATAACAAAAAATATACCCAATCACCTCAAAGGACTTTCGGGATATACGCTACGCGAAGCTGCAGCCAAGGCATGGATAGCCGGACACGATGATTAGTTTAGACACGAATGTTGTCCTAAGGTTTCTTTTAGACGATATACCTGAGCAGACAAATAAAGCGACTAAGATTATCACCGAGAATAAGGTATACGTGACTGACGTCGTAGCCGTTGAGGTGATCTATGTCTTAGAAAAGGTAATCGAGCTTTCTCGTCAAGACATAGTTAAATTAGTAACGGGCTTTCTTGGTTTCTCAAACGTAGTGCATAACCCCTATTTCTTACTCAATGCTATCGACTTTTATGAGCACCATCCTTCACTTTCGCTTGTTGATTGCTACGCGGCTGCAGAGGTTGAAGCATACAATAACAAGTTAGTGACATTCGATAGACGCTTAATTAGCCAGGGTGGAAAGTACGTTACCGGCCTGTAAATATTTCAGTGCCAAATGCTTGATATAGTTTTTCTAGCCACCCCAAAAGGTGTTGGAATGAAAGTGCGTCAAGCGCACCAATTTGTAGAATCAAGCTCATTGGAGCTTTTCTTGTTTATCTTTTAGAATTCATAGGGATTAGATTACTTTAAGGACGACTTCTTATTTGCTAAGCTCGGTGTTTAAGAGTAACTTATTCAGTAACTTCTGAATAAGTTACTCGTCGCTCTCTTTCAATTGATCATGTACAATCGTAAGAAGAGGCGAATTTAGTGCCTATAATCGCGTAAGAGAAGAAATATTTAAATACAGAAAAACGATCAGGCGCTTATTAAGTAAGAAGCAATCCCATTGTACGCGAGAATTACCTCTTCCTCTGACATGGGAATAGGATAGCGACTCACCTCGTTTGGATCAGGTGACGGCATAGCAGCTTCATGAGTTTCCGTTTCCGGATCGTAGCTCGTGAACATGGGCGACAGCAACAGGCCGGCCAGGCTCCTGATATCCGCTGGTGACAAATAGGCGTCTGACTCGGCACTGTCTTTATCTACTCGCTTGCATACTACGTGGTCACTTAAAACGACCCAGGCGAGAGTAAGCCTTCGATCGGGAAGGGCAAGGTTAAATTGTTTTTCATAAGATCCATGCTCAAGACGTCTGAGTATTGCTGGAGTATAGAGCCATTGCGGTTGCGGGGGCGTAATCTGTTGCGAACGAACGAATAGCGCAAAATCCCGCTCTTCTACGTGCCAATTCTCCCCCAATAGCATGGTGTAGTTGTGAATCTTTCCGGGTCTGAGAGAGTCATGGAGGGTAAGGTTTGCTGCCAGCGACAGTGTGTCAATGGCTCTTTCAAGCTCTTCGTTTACGCTATAGCCTTTGCGCCCGAAGATGCGGGGGGCTAAATCTGCCAGCCTTACTATTTCTGATTGAGCGGTCATAAGCTCATGGAACGTGCCTCATGTCTAATGAGTATAGCTGAATAAAGGCGTAACACTACTCATTTATTCGACTAATAAGAGGTGTTGGAATGAAAGTGCATCAAGCGCACCAATTTGCAATTTTAGGTGTAATTACCCAGATGTCAGGATGTACCTTTCGGTGCATCTTTTGGTTTGCTAGAATGTCAAGATATGATCCGACTACCCCTATTAAAAAGTTAGAGTCCCGCCACCCTGCCTCATGTTAGTTATTCTAACTTTGTCGTGATTAAAGCTTTTCCTAAGCGCGGCTATCCATAATTGCTGGCATGTCCTCCAAGAGCCGTAAGTCTACTAAGCCAAGCATGAAGGTCAAGGTGTACGTCATAAGGCGCAAGGAACCTGACTTTCATCGATTCGCGGTTGCATTGATCGAACTTGCGGAAGAAGAGATCAGAAAGGAAGATGCCCTGTCCAATGTGAGAAGGTATAATAACACTGTGGCATATATTATCTCCGCTGACGAAATAAAGAAAACACTGCCTGGTTATGACCCTGGACATTCTGAGGATTTCCATACAGCATCCGCAAAACTTGCGGACAAGGCATATGTTAAAGCACTGAAGGAGCGTTCCGAAGATACGGCTATTCTCATGTGTGGCGGCAGTGCTTCTGGAAAATCTGAATACGTTTCCGTCTACCTTGAAGATAAGCCGGTAATAATCCTTGACGGCACGCTACCTAGCTTTGAGGGAGCAAAGATAAAAATACGCAAAGCTCTGAAAGCGGGTAAAACAGTCGAAGTGCACTGCGTCCTACCGGAGAGTCTGCTCATCGCCTTCATAGCTTTTCTTAATCGGGATCGTAAGTTTCCGGTTGAGCATTTTTATAGAACTCACAGCAGTGCTCGTAAGACAATTCTTGAAGTCGCGAAAGGATTTCCTGACATAGCGATAAAGCTTATTGTAAGTCATGGCGCTGAGGGCGCTGGCATGTCATTCACGGAGAAACAGTTTGAGAGCGGAAACGCCTTAATTGAGTTCCTGGAAGCGCAGCAGTATACTGAAGAGGAGATTAGAAACAAGATTTATCATGACCAATAAACTCCTACCCAAACCATCAGCCACCAACAAGCAGGTGAAAGAGTACACTGACGCCGTTAAAAAAGGCATAAATAGTCAGTTTATTATTCATATGGCAAATGGTTGGAGTCTACGCCCTGCGACCCAGCCAGAGAAGGCTACTTTATTCAGCTCCAAAACACTCGCTCTTAAAGAAGCGAAGCAGAATGCAAAATCTAAGAGGGGAGATATATTCATATTCTCCCAAGACGGTGCCCTTATCGCTGAGGTTAAAGCAAAGAATTCTTAATCTGTTCGTCATCTATTTCTAGGTTAGAATAAACTCGTATCAAGCGCACCAGTTTGTACAATCAGCCTCGTCTTGGGTTTTATTAATCTAAAAGCAAAAACCACGGGCTGTCGTCTGTAAAAGATCATTAGTGAGGCTTCATTTATATTGTTGTAATTAATCGAGGAGTTATATTTATATATCTTGATACAAATGTATTAATGAGGAGCAAAAATGGACTGGACTGAGATATTAGGTTGGGGATCTCCGATCGGCCTAGGAGTATTTTTCGCTACACAGTTTGGCTAAGATGCGAACGCTAAATAAACAATCAGTCATGAAGAAATAAACTTCCGTCGAACTCACTTCGTACCTATCCCTGGGTAGTACCAGATGCATATAGTGGATTACTCTGGTGTCGCTGTAAACACGAGACACTCCTTCTGAAATGCTAGAATTTATCTCGCAAATAGACTACGATTGGCTGACAGCGAAGCAACATGAGCCAATCGAAAAAACGTTTGTCAGTAGTTATTAGTTAATATCTAGCCACCCCAAAAGGTGTTGGAATGAAAGTGCGTCAAGCGCACCATGATGACACCTAGAAAAGCTCCCATGATCGGGGGCTTTTGTTTATTGATCGACCGTATGCTTCAGCCTGCATCTGGAAAAGTATGTCTCACGAGACAAAATATAGCATTCCACAGATTGAAATGAAGGAACTTTTGCAGCATCAATTCGTGCTTTAACTCCTCTGGGAACTTTTCCGTCATAAGGGAGAATCTGTAGCAATGGGTATCTTTACAATAAAGGTAGAACCCTTGTGTAATGTTGAAACTACCTCTATGCTGCCTCCATGCAGGTCGAGAATCTTTTTAGCCCAATACAGGCCCAGTCCAGTACCGCCGACAGATACTGAAAGCGGGTTGTCAATTCTTGAAAACTTCTTGAATAGCTTCTGACGATCGCTCTTACGTATGCCAACACCGGTGTCCTTTATCGAAACAGTTGTGTAACTGTCATCTTGCTCGACCTTGATCGTTATCTTGCCTCCTAAATCGGAATACTTTCCAGCATTGTCTAGCAAGTTCTCAAGAACCATAAGCATCAGTTTCTGATCCATGAAGGCAATAATCTGTTTGCTGGGCTTGTGCAGTATTACGATCTGCTCTCTTAGCTTGAATAAAATGTCCTGTTTATGTAGGGCCTTCTCTAATTGCTGCACCACATCGCAGGCAGACTTTTCTAAATAGACCTTGCCGTCATCAACCCTGGCCACCCTAAGGAGATCTTCTATGATCTCAAGCTGGCGCTCATTGCTTTTATACACCACGTCAACCATGTCTTTCTGTTCTTTCGAAAGTTCACCAACATAGCCTTGATTTAGCATTACCGCATATTGTTTTACTACCGTCGCGGGAGTGCGAAGCTGGTGAGAGGCTAATGAAACGAATTCATCCTTCGCATTGTTTAGTTCCTGTAGCTTGTCCCGCTGTTTCGTGAGGTTAGCGGTCAATTCGTCTGAGTCACTTTTAATCTTTTGCTGCGAAGTGATATCTTCCATGGCCAGGAGGATAAGCTGCTTGCTATCGACTTGCCGCGCGTTAAGGAGCATAGTTCTACGTCCTAGGGTGGGAAAATCATGAGTTACTTTAAAGTTATTAAATACTCGATGTTTTGGTAGTATGTGCTCCAGCAACTCACGCAGCTCTGGTGCATCCCACTGATTATTACCTAGATCATAAATACGTTTACCTTGAGTGTCCCTTTTTAGAACTTTAAACAGATAGTAAAAGGCGTGATTGGCGGTAACAACGCATAGAGCTTTGTCTAGAATGATAAACGGTTCTCGAACCGTTTCAGTGATCTCTCTGTAATAAGATAATAGCTGCGTCAGGGCCGTTATACGATCCTCCTGATGGGCAATTTGCTTATGGTGAGCTTTCTGTCGTCCGATATCGTTCATTGACACTATGCTGCTCCCTGCAGGTTCTCTACTTCTGATAGGCACAAGTTATTTATATTGTGGGGTTCCATTATTGCTTCGTCTGTAAGATAACAGCCAATAAATACTTTTATTATTGACTAGCCCACATAAGCAGGTGTTCGAAACAGAGTGCATCAAGCGCACCAATTTGAAATAACAGATACGATGCGCCATAAGGCGTGTTTTTTAATTTCTAATATTCTTTATTCTACCTATGTAATCTCGGGTGTAAGTCCCGATTGCATAAAATACCTCGCTTACACTATGCTTAACGTAATAAATACCTATCTAGGAACTATCCATGAAAACTGCCAATCAAACAGGATTTAACATCGTTGAAACGCTGCTTGTTCTAGTGGTCGTTGGCATTCTCGGCTTCACTGGTTGGTATGTATATCACGCCGAGCAAACAAGTAACAAGAACTATTCAGCTGCCGCTAGTACTACGACGCCAGTGTACAAAAAGAATCCCTATGCGGGCTGGAAAACCGGTTCGCTCAAGTACGAGGAGATAGCATACCAGTACCCAGCGGGCTGGACGGTGACCGATACTTCGGCAAGCTCTCCGAAGGGTACAGGCTGCGTTTATCCTGGTACCGACAATGTAGTCTTGACTAGCCCTTCAAGCCATCAGATTTCGTTACGCACTGGCGTGGAGTGTCTTGGTGGGTCTGGCGCTAAAACATTCGATTCAATACCTGTCACCGCTCTGGGTCAAAAACTATACATCACACTTGCAGCTGCGGATTTAGACAGCACACCCACCGACCCCGCATCAGCATGTCTCTCTCCTGCGCCCACCCAGGCAGGCTACCCAACGGGGGTTAAAAGTAAAAACATCTTTGTTGACGGTGGTTCCAATGCCCCAGGTAATGACTTTTGCTATTGGCCGTACCTATCCAATAGTCCTGACGCCACCCCACCACAGGTGACCGCTTCGCAAATGGAAAGTTCTGCCGACTTTGCTACGGCGAAGCTGATATTTGAATCAATGAAGTATACAACCCAATGAGCACGAGAGTAGTCAGCCAAAAAGGCTTTAGCGTTATCGAGGGGCTACTTATTCTAGTAGTAATCGGTATCCTCGGCTTTACGGGCTGGTATGTGTATCACGCTAAACAAATAAGTGACAAGAACTACTCAACTACTGCAAACTCAATGGTACCTACATATAAAAAGAAGACAAGCACTGTAGCTACTGTAGATCCATACGCTGGCTGGAAGCAGAACTGCTCTAACGTGGGTAACGTCTGTTTCAAATATCCGGTGGATTGGGCTCCAACCACAACTGGGTCAAGTGATCCCGACCCTACAGTAACCGGCCTGTCTCTAAAAAGTCCTACCGGCCAAGTTGAAGTTGCCTATAACCCCGAATTACAGGGTCTGGGTGGCGCATGTCAACCCGGCATATGCTCTATAGATGTTTTATCGATCACTACACTACCGGGTTCGAATAACAGTAATCTTCGAGTGCTCAAGACAGTGTTTATGGATTCAGAAGATTCCTCATTCGCTCCAATGTACTGTGTGGCAGGTACCCACTACCTCTCATACCTACATCTCAAGCAAGGGAAGCAGGATATTGGCCTCGTGTACTTTACTTTCACTAATCCGAAAAGTGATCATATCGAATCGATGTGTGTTGATGCTCCTAGCGCAGTCGTCTCTACCTTTAAGTCAGAGGGTGATGCAACTACGTGGCTCTCTAACAATGAGGTAACAACAGCTGGTAAGATTCTGAATAGTATCGAGCTCCAATAGAATGTAATTCCCGTCTCTTATTTACTAAGCAAGTATCCTTGATACGGTACGGCCAATATATCTCTCCAACGAGCTATCTCAACAGAGATAAGGTGTAATTTTCTACCCACCTGCTGCACCAATTTGTACTTTTAAGCCCTTCGGGGCTTTTAATTTTTGATATCCCAGATCCGTGGGCAAACTGATATAGTGCTACCATGTTAAGTCTCGCGATACTACTGGTCTTCGTATCGGCAATTCTACATGTGACCTGGAATGTCAGACTACAGTCTGAAAACGATCCGCTTGATACTTCAACCAAAGCGGTAACTCTAGGGCTGATTTGTCTTACGCCGTTCGCACTAACCTATTGGTTTATAAAGGGAATGCCGGTAATATCATGGCAAGCTTGGTGGTTCGGATTTTTGTCCGGTGTTGCAGAACTTGGCTACTTCTACTTTCTTTCTTATAGCTATAAACGTGGTGAGCTATCGATTGTATACCCTATAGCGCGCGGTTCGGCGCCCGTGCTCTCAGTTATATTTGGAGTATTCTTCCTCCGGGAGAAAATAAGTGATCTTCAGGTAGTGGGGATTGTTTGTTTATTACTGGGCATTTGGATTGTACGTAGTGCACAGGTGCGTGGGAAGAAGGGTGTTATTCCTGCGCTCGCAACCGGCTTCTTCATTGCTGCTTATACTGTTATTGATAAGGTTGGTATCGGCTATACGAATCCCATCTTCTACGGTGGGCTGAAATATTTGTTCACGGCACTTTGTCTAGCTACACTCATCCCACTCCGGCACCGGCTAACTAGTGGCGCTAACGCAAAGAGCACTAGAGCTTCGTGGAAAAATATCGCGTTCATCGGGGTGTGTATCATTGCCACCTACCAGTTGATACTATTTGCCCTTACTATGGCGCCGGTAGCGATTATCTCTCCGCTCCGGGAGTCTGCCTCTGTCATGGTGACGATTTGGAGTGTTTGGAAGCTAAAAGAGCGTAGCGGTCTTGCGCAAAAGGTGGTGGGAGTCGTAGCGATTTTTACGGGGATAGTACTACTCGCTGTGCAATAGCTAGTCGAATCACTTGAACGCGGCCTAAGAATTCGCTCATAGACTTGACCATCCCAAAAGGTGTTGGAATGAAAGTGCGTCAAGCGCACCAGTTTTTGGAATCGACCCCCTGGGTTTTATATAAGATAATTCCATAGAGTGTAGTAATGTACGATGGTACAATCTTTATTAATAGTGATACTACAAAATATGGCTTTAGGTAAAGTTCTCTGGTACTTGTCAGTGTTGGTGCCTTTTGGTGCGATTGTTTGGTTTATTCTTCGAGGGAGGGGTAATGGGTATGATGCAATAGTCAAGAGGACCGATCATCTGCGTGCGCAGGGTGTGCAACAGGTGTGGCTTTTATATAGCCCAGATGGTGTTAGCCCAAGTTCCGTACAACGTTCAATTTGGTCACAACTCAACACGGGTTTTCTTGCATATGTAGACCACGAACAACTTGTTATTGAATTCCCCTGGTGGCACACAATGAAGCTCTTGTGTAGCATGCCGTTCTTTCCTTCCCCTGAATGGTCTACGATCAGATACAAGATGAAATCCTATCCAGCCTTTACAGTTAATGGCAGACAGTATCTCGTACTTGCTGTGAACGCCCAAGGCAAGGCTGAGGTAAAGCGGTATATTCGTACAAAGCAATATGATCAACAAGCTCTGAACCTGTTCATGGAAGCGCTGGCAGACCCTTCTGTGAGCGAACAGGCTTACCATATTGAACCGCCGACGATTATTATGCACCCAGGCCTAACCCCTAGTAGGGCTGTGTACGGCGCCTTCCTTTACGTGTTGTTGCCTTGCTTGCTTCTGGTACTAGTGGCAGTTGTGTGGGCAATACTTACGAAACAACCAGGATTTCGTTGAGTTATCGTTTGCTCTAGACTAGTGAGCGAATGCGCGTAAAAAGGTGTTGGAATGAAAGCGCGTCAAGCGCACCAAATTGACGTTTGAGCGCCTTCGGGCGCTTTTTACTAACGTCACCTCTTTTTACTGCGCACATTTTGATATTCTGCGGAAAACCCTTGACGAGTTATTCCAGGTTTGTTAAATTATTTCACGGAAGACCAAGTGAAACAGCACATGTAAGTATGTGTAGCCAATCAAGTTCGATAGTTTAGAAGATATTTAGTTCGTAGGCTACATCTGTGGGTGCAAGTCTTCCCAGTTTTCTAAAGAGGCACACAAAGTGCCTCTTTTTAATTGACCCAAAGGTTTAGGCTTAAATATATCTTTTTGACATTGAATTTAGACGATGTGTATCTACAAAAATAATACTCTATAGATAGCTCCAATAACCTCAAAAGGTGTTGGAATGAAAGTGCATCAAGCGCACCAATTCGATGATTTAAGCCCTTTGGGACTTTTTATTTTAGTGTTAGCTAGCTTACAGTTTTTCGTAACGTAGCACCATACACTGCCCATGGAACGAAACGATTGACCTTAGAGAAAGGGGGTGGGTATGACGCTGCGTCGTGTTTCTTTTGTGACTTTCCGGGGAATACTGGCAACCTTTCTGGCATCTGTTCTGTTTCTGGCATCTGCACCAATCGCAGCGGCCGATGGAGGGATGCCCGGTAGTTGCAGATCTGTCAGGTTGTCCGTGGCGCTAGGATCGGACCAGCCTGAATCACAAACTGTATCGGGTACCCTGTGTAACCCGCGGACGTGGAGTGGGCATGACCATGAAGTTGATGTCTTAGTGCATGGCGCTACCTATAACGGCAGTTACTGGAATTGGCCAGTCAACACCGGACAATATTCCTATGTTAATCAGACGTTGCGGGCCGGTCGGGCAACATTTGCCTACGATGCAATTGGCGCTGGTGCTAGTAGTCATCCACTGAGCACTGCTATCACAATCGACAGCCAGGCCTACGCGTTGCATCACGTCCTACAGTGGTTGAGAGATCAGCATAGTTACACAAAATATACTGTCGTCGGCCACTCCCTCGGTTCAATCACAGCAGTTGCCGAAGCTGCTGCCTACCGTGATGAAAACGATCTCATTCTAACTGGCTACTCACATGCCTTCAACGCGGTAGATGAGGCGGGGGCGTTTGGTGACCTCTATCCTGCAAGCCTGGATCCTGAGTTTGCTGGAGCTAGTCTAGACACTGGATACCTCACGACTACCCCGGGTTCCCGCTCGACGCTCTTTTACGATACAGATACAGCTAATCCGGCGATAATTGCCTACGATGAGGCTCACAAGGACATAGTTTCGAGTACATACTTCGGTGGTGCCCTTGCTGAAACGAGTGTGCCGCCTGCCGGCAATATAGCTGCAAGTGTAGTCGTACCGGTAGTGGAGGTACTTGGACAAGAAGACTTTCTTTTCTGCGGAACAGGTGCGCCTGCCGACTGTACGCAGCCCGCGACAATCAAAGCGTATGATCAGCCCTATTTTGCAAATGCCCCAAGTCTCTCGGTCATTACTATACCTAATACGGGTCACGACCTAACCCTCCATCCCTCCAATGGATATTCGTTCTTCAAGATCAACCAGTGGATTAATACGCACTAGAGCATCAAATACTCGCGGCAGACGCTTAGTAAGGTGGGATGCATCTGAGTCATGTGTCGGCGGCTCATAACGTGTGATTAGCTACAGAGCAATGTATGCGCTCGCCCCAAAAGGTGTTTGAGTGAAAGTACGTCAAGCGCACCAATTTATCGCGTAATCTATAAAACACCTTCCAAGGGTGTTTTTGCTATCATTAACGAATGAACAACTCGATCCGCTCCTTTGATAGAAGTACAGTCATATCGCTCTGGGAAACGTTTCGTAAACTCCAAGATCAAAAGCAATTAACGCCAATCACCTCTTTTGACCAGTTGAATCTCTTACTGAGTGACAACCAAAAAAGACTCGTCGAGCAGATGGTTGCTCTTAGGCCGAAAGATTACGGCATAAAAACACCATTTGCTGGCAAACTTGAACCAGTGCCAAGTGACCTAGTTCTGATTGCTAATCAAAAATATATGCAGGACGGTGTAGAGATGACGCTCGAAGACCGCTATGTTCCACGCCATATTTTTGATGCGTACTCTAGAATGAAAGAAGCATTCATGACCGAAAATTCAGGTAGGAATTTACTTGTGGGTTCTTGCTACCGTTCGCCTGCATATCAAATCGTAGTGTTCGTATGGCAGCTCCTATATATCTACGACGGTGACGTTGCTAAAACTATCAAGCAGGCTTCACCTCCAGAGTATTCGCAGCACACTATCGCCAGCAAGGCAGCGATTGACTTCAAAAACGTAGATGGCTCGCCGTCAGATGATTACCCTGAAGACTTTAAGGCTACTATTGAATATGCTTGGTTGCGAAAGTATGCCAATAGCTTCGGATTCTATGAGTCATGGCTCGAAGGCAATGAGTTCGGTATGCGTGCCGAGCCATGGCACTGGCAATTCCTGGGCGTTAGTAAATAATCTTATATTTGTGTTATTTCGTGGTAGCCTAGCGTGGTTCTATTTCTGGGTTTTGTTCGGTTTCTATGATCCGTTGAAAAACTTTAAGTAGATTCTTTTCAGTTAAACCAATTCGTTCTTAGATCTCATTCTAGGAGTTTTATATCACACAAAATATAGATGGTGAAGATAGAGAAGCATTAAGAAAACTGCATGTACCTCTCCATCTCACCTTGATTCCAGGTCTGCCTGCTGGCTTCGTCCGCAGGTGGCAAGGGTATCGCATCTGCAAGTAACTCCTCGGCGCGGGCTATTAACTGTTCGTGTGTCTCGGTCCGTACGGCGCTGTTGCTTCCGTGAGACTCATTAACCAATTGGCTTCTGATTGAGGTAGGCACAAGAAAGGCTCCAAGCCTCAGTAGCCTTGCTGGTCTGTGCTCACTAGTGTCTAAATCTAGATAGAAAGGCCTATCCGATTGTCTCATTCTCTCAAGCGTACTATCTGGTGGTTGTGAAAATGCACCAGCTAAAATACCAGTAGCCAGGTCGGTGACTAGGCCGTAGCTAGTTCTTTCTTCGTATCCTTTTATAATAGCCAACGGTTTGCCCATTTTTACCACGACCACCGGCGAAACATGATTTTTATTCGCAACACTTGTGCAGCCGATAGCTTGCACCAGCCGGCGCTCCGCCCCATGGCAACATTGGTAACCATTAAATCCAAAAAATGGTACGCTTTGTTCGTTCTGGCCGTAGTCTAACGCTAGCTTTCCGATCTCTGTTAATGTCGAAGGATTGCTAGAGGCTGCTTCGCGATGTTTTTCATGTCCGGCGAAACGGGTAAGCGCTAAAACATCTTTTAACATCAACCAATACGGTCGGCCTGGATTGTCTGCCCATGTTGTTCTGCCAAGTCCTTGAGCTTCGAGATCTTGTTGCAGCTGTTCTAAATAGGTGCCTGCTAGCATGAATTTGCTACCTTACTTTTTATGAAAAAGGATGTAGGTGGTTATCATTGTAAGCCCAAAGTACTAAGCACGTCAGCACTGTTTAGCTATATCGTCGATTCACCTCATAAAGTGTTGGAATGAAAGTACGTCAAGTGCACCAGTTGGGAAAGCTTGAAAATACAGTGTCCTTTTTGCCGGCAAGATAAGACATACTGACCTTGTACGTGACTACGACAAGCCAATTATGCTATGTAGTTGCCTCACTGTTCCTGATTACTCGTTGTTGATGGTGCTTAAGTTGCTGCTTCGTGGCAAGGCCAACACTCACCCAATGATGTGGGTATACAGTAATCCTTCACTTCTGCGCAGGATGGACAGGTACGTCGTGCCGCAAGGGCTTTGGCGATTGCTTCTAGCTGGCGTTCTGTCGGCGTACGTTTTGGCTTAGTATGCTCTAGGCTATAGAGATAGGCTACACCTTCCCGTCCGCCTCGGCGCCTCCACATAATCTGTGCTTGTACATCCTGTCCCCCTGGGCTAAGCCCCATGGCGCGCAATTGTCTTCGGGTCGCATACCCCCTGGGTGCGCAATGATAGGGAAAGGTCGGTATTCCGAAACGTTTACCATCAGGATCATAATATCGAGCGCTTGCTCGGGGCGATCGCGAAACGCTCAATCTATCGAGGGAACTAACGGCTAGTGCACTCGGTGCTACCTCGTAGCCGGTTACCTCGTTACCGTTGTGTTCTATTACGCTACCACATTGATCAAGGCATTCAGGGCCCTTCTGTGCTGGATATTCCAAGGCTATTTCGTAGTTAGGCATTGCGCATACTCTATAGTAAACCGATTAAAACCGTAATGACACCTGCGCCACTTAATTTGATAGTATACGCTTACCTATGGCGGTTATCTCTTAGCCACTCTTTTCAACTGGTACTTTCATTCAGAAATCTTAGTCTATTGTCTGCATGTCGTACCAGATATATCACTCGTCCACCCCAAAAGGTGTTGGAATGAAAGTGCGTCAAGCGCACCAGTTTTGCGAATTAGACCCTTCGGGTTCTTTTTGTTTTGACTGACATACTTTAAAAATTGAACTTTATACGGTGGGCTTTATTGGTTATAGTAATGCTTATGCTAGGTCTCAAAAGACTGCGGGTGGCAATTGTGACTGTTGTGACTGTGCTCATACCGCTGCTGGGTACGCAGGTTGCATTTGCTGTTACTCCGGCACCCACACTAACCTCTCCGGCCAGCAACGCTACCGTCGGGCCCTCTATAGCTGTGTCATTTAACCTGCCGGTTGCGCCTGCAGCTAACTCAGTGAAGCTGATATTTACGGGGTCTAGTACGTATGCCATTACGCTCACCACCAACACGTCTGGGTCTACTAGCTTCACGCTCAATAACGCAAACTTACTATCAAACGCCCAGGTTGGCTCTGTCGTTCCGCTAGTTTCATCCGTGCCTGACGGCGCCTACACGGTTACTCTGAGTTATCAGGACGCGGGACTTGACCCACCTGCAACTGCTAGTTCAACCAATGTAACCATCGACACGGCAGCGCCAATTCTGACCAGCAGTACGCCGGCTAGTGGCCAGACCGCAGTGTCTGTTAGCTCACCACTGACGATCGTCCTCAACAAGGCGGTCAGCAAGGGCAGCGGTAGTATAGTTATTCGAAAGGTTGCTGATAGCTCAGTCTTTGAATCGATCGCGGTTGGCACCGGGCAGGTGACACTAGGGTCACAGATCACCATCACGCCATCGTCGCAGTTCGACTACGGTACTACCTACAGTGTTTCGGTGCCTGCCGGCGCGTTTGTGGGGTTCTTTAATAGTGTGCCGAATGGTGCATTTAGCTGGCAATTTACAACAGCCCAGAGTGCTGTCCAGACCACCACTGGCGATGGTGGTACAACAGCGCAGCTGACCGATACGGGTACAAGGCTCGAGAATGTTGAACTGATGGCCTGTGGCCTGATTGCGTTTGCCCTACTCATCTACTTCTTTCCTTCCAGGCGTCATCAAACAAACCAAACCCTATAGAAAATGGCTAGCTCAGCCAATCGCCCCGTAACAGTCTACATAGACTCGCTTGACGGTAACGATACCAAGCTCCCACGCGGTGGCACATATCCGAAGAATCTAGATGTCGATACTGCTATTGCTATGGATTATTGTAGATAATGCGGCTTAGCCGCTCCAAAAGGCGTTGGAACGAAGGTGCATAATGCATACAAGGTACACATATCGTGCCTCTATTCATGGGGGTCGTTTATTGGTATGTGTACGCTTGACTTATGGGGAGCATTCTAATAAAGTTAACTCATAGGTTAACTATTATGAATGTTTCATATGACTCGCCCCAGTTGGATAATGTGCTCCAAGCTCTCGCTAACCAGAAACGGCGGGGTATCATCCACATCTTATCTCTACACCCTGAAACGGTAGGGCAACTCGCACGTGATCAACAGCTAACACTGCCCGCTATCTATAAGCATATTCAGGCACTTGAAAATGCGGATTTGATTGTCCGCAAAAAAGTGGGCCGAACAAACTTCGTAGCTTTAAATAATAAAACGCTCGGTATAGCTCAGAGCTGGTTTATACAGTACAACACGAGCTGGGGAAATGTTGAGGCATCACTCGAAAACTATATTTCCAGGATGCGCGAATAAGATTCTGGGAATTTCTACTAAGTAATGGCTTGAATAAGAGCTGAGGAGAGAAAAGCAAGATGGGAAAATACGTGTATATCTACTATGCCGGTATGTCTGACGGCGGTAGTGCTGAGGAGTGGGGTGCTTGGTTTGGCAAACTCGGGAGTAAGCTGATTGACGCGGGTAATCCATTTGGTGATGGCGGCAAGGCCGTGAACCAAGAGGGCGTTATGACAGTGAAAGAGATGCCGGCAACCGGCTATTCTATTGTTTCGGCCGAGAGCATGGAAGAAGCGACTGAGATGGCCAAGGGCTGCCCGCTCATGTCCGCGAAAGACAGTGCAGTCTGTGTCTACGAAGCGTTGCCGATGTAACCTGGCTCATATGCTTTTGCAAAAACGACCTGCGGGTCGTTTTTGCTTGAAGAGAGGGTGGGATCTCTTGTTTCTTTGGCAAGGCAATACGAAGAATAGCTAACACCATTTCCAAAAAAAGGGGGTGGAACGAAAGTGTGCCAAACATACCAATTCAATGGAATATACTAGTTGAGTTAGCGATGCTGGGGCACTTTGTCTGTAGGATTGTATAGATCCTACGTTATCATAGTAAGGATTGAACGGCTGTTCGCCGGGTGGTTATATTCGTCAAATCGAATTCGCTCGTTCTGCTCGGCTTATCTATATTCTCCTTTTTGCAAATAAGATCTGCTGCAATCTCCGCCATGTAGCGATAAATAGTCAGCTTGCCACCTACGACACTTATAAAATTTTCGAGCCCGTCATCCGAGTGGTCGATGACGCGAAAGCTACGAGTTATTGTCCTATTAGAGGTGCCGTGAGCGCTGTTGCAGAGCAATGGCCGTATCCCAGCGTAGGCCAAACGAACTTTTGCATGATCTATAGCGGGTACCAACTGGGCCGCCTGGTTTAGTAGCGTACGAACTTCCCATGGTTCTACTCGCGGCGCGCCTAGTTTGTCCATTCGTATCGACGTTGTACCTACGATACTGTGGCCATCCAGGGGAACGATAATGTCGCCATCAGCTTGAGGACGGCACCGGTTTATTACCGCATGGGTATAGCATTGTTCAAGCACGACCATTGATCCCTTGTCCCAGACAAGCTCGATGGTAATGCCTGCTAGCTGACTTATGGTATTTGCCCAGACGCCCGCTGCATTAAGGACGTACCCGCAACTGATTGTCACCGTTTCTCGGGTGCGGATATTTTGGGCAGTTACTGTATTTATACGTCCTGCTTTTTGGTGAAGGTGTACAACTTCGTGGTGAGTTAGAAATGTTGCCGGTGTTTCAGCTTGCTCAGCTGCTTGCCGGTTTATCGCGAGAAGATTCTGACTGTCTATGGAGCCATCAGGAACACGTATGGCATGCTTAAGCTGTGTCGCGGGAGTTATGGCCGGCTCACGGTGCATAAGCTCCGCGGTATCGATTTCGCTCGCCGGGATGCCAGCGTTGCGGCAAGCCCATAGCAGTCTCTCAGCGTAATCGGCTTCCTCGTTGTTGAGTGCCAGAAAGTACCCGCCGGTATCCCGTACCGCGGTAGCTGCAATTTTTTGTAAGATTTGGTTTTCTCTTAGGCATAACGCTGCGGTATCTGGGTCGTCCAGAACATAGCGAGCGCCGCTATGCAACATGCCATGAAAATGCCCACTAGTGCCAGCTCCAAGGTCACCTTTTTCCAGAAGCACAACGCTGAACCCACGCTGTGCAAGGTCATATGCTACTCCGACGCCCGTAGCGCCTCCACCTATCACAACAATGTCTGCTTGCATTCCGGTAGACTGCCCACCATTTGATGCTCTGCGTGAATGTCTGGGCGTCTGTATTTCTGCCATTTCAGAATTACTATACAAGATGTTGTGTGGTTCGCGCGACCCATCTCGTTAACTGTCGAGGACAGACGTTGCCGAGCAGGCTAGTATGGATTAGTTACCTAAATCTGTGATCTCATCTGACCATATTAAAAGGGGCTGGGATGAAAGCACGTCAAGTTCACTAATTTGAGATAACGGGTACACTATGTCAGTAGGTCTTATTTATTTTCCATGGTTCTTGCGATGATCTCTGCAGTAGGGGCGTAAATCTCAATTGGATAAAATGTCTTGCTTACATTATGCTTAAGATAAACTAAATGCTTAACCAAGGGGACGTCATGAAGAAAAACAACCAAACAGGTTTCGGCATTATTGAAGCGTTATTAATTATGGTTGTCGTCGGAATTCTAGGCTTCACTGGTTGGTATGCGTATCACTCAAGGTCTGTGGCCAATAAGGACTATAATTCGGCCTCTACGGACTCACAAGTGTCGCCAGATAGTCGATACGTTAGTTATGGAGCCAAAGGCCGGAAGCTTGCCTCGAAAACAGATGTAGCGAAGCTTACCGGCGCTGGCGGGGCTCTTAAACAATATTTTGATGCTAATGTCGGGCTACCCGTACAAGACCCTGCAACATTCGGTACTGATAGCACGAGTACTGTACCGCAAACGTTTACTGTATCGGGTGTATATGGTAATTATGCTATCGCGGAGGGTAATTCTGATGACTTTGAGTCGATACTTGGGCCGCAAAAGAATGGTTCAGTAGGTGTTTTAGTTGGGACTCAGGATGAGTGGAGCTGTAGCAAGCTCACTGCAGCACACGTGTCGGCCATATTAGTTGGGAGTAAGTGTGCCGATAGTAGTGGCAAGGTAGTTAGTTATAAGGGATAGGTGGGGTTGCGACCACACCAAGTCTTTCGTGAGTGTGTTTACGCTTCCTAACCTGCGCTAAGTAGCCGGCGAGCCAACAGATAGTTAAAGCTCATTATCCTAGCTCTCTGAGCAGTACATTGTCCCTTAACTCCGTTGTGCGAGTAAAAAAGCACCAATTGTGACTTTTCGGTCCTAGCAACTTAATAACACCTGTGAAGTAGGCCGATAGGGCATTCAACTAAGTGCCCTATTTTGCTATTTGCGGACCATTACTGAACGCCACTGGAAAATCTCCGTGCGTAAATGCTGACGTGTTATCATTGTAAAGTTAACTAGACTATTGATATGTTCTATAAACGAAGTGAAGTTGTTCAGAATAACGTTGTCGCACTGCGCAAAGAAGCTAAGCTTACTCAGCAGCAACTTGCTGACGAGATCGGTGTAACGCGACAAACGGTTATTGCTATTGAGAAGGGGAATTACATTCCCTCAATATTGCTTGCAATTAAATTGAGCCGGACACTCAAGCATCCGGTAGAGGAGATCTTTAGTATATGAGCCACAACATACAAAAATTAGGCAGTGAGCTCGGGGTTAGCCTGGCTCTACTCGTAGTACTAGCGTTGTTAGTACACCCGTATTGGATGCCAATGGGGCTCATTGTGGTTTGTATTGCTGTGCTTGCAGTATTGGTATTCGGGCTTGGTGTATTCGTGTGGCACGAAAAACCCCGTGACGAACGGGAATATCAGCTTACTACGCAAACCGGTCGATCGGCCTATCTAGCCGGAGCGGCAATATTAACCCTCGGTGTTGCGGTGCAGACTTTGCAGCATCAGTTAGATGTTTGGCTCGTTATTGGTCTGGCGGTCATGGTTCTCGTTAAGATTATTAGCCATATTAGTAACAATAAAATGTAAAGTTGACTTTACATTTTATGTAGCCTACACTCTGAAACATAATCAATAATTCGGAGGGTAAATTTCATGAATGCAAAAGTAACGGTTGCAATTGCAATCATTCTAATCGCTGTATTTTCTACAGGGACTGGGCTTGTGGTGCACCATGATGACCAAACAAATAGTGCACACGCCATGATGACGAATAGCGCTATGCAGAAAGCCGCGATTATGAAGGCTCAGACAACTGCGGCTATGAAACAAAAGCAGTCGGACGAGATGGCTGAGCACGATTCTATGATGAACAGCTCAAGCTCCTCTAATTCTACGGGCTCCTCAAACTAAGGGTAAAACATATGTTTCTACTTATTGGAGCATTCATCGCAGGCATTCTTACTGTACTGGCACCATGCGTCCTGCCGCTGTTACCAGTTATCATCGGCGGTTCAGTATCGGGGGACACAAAGGATGGGCGGCGGCCGTTCTTAATCGCATCGTCTTTGGCGGTGTCCTTGGTCGCCTTTACGATACTTCTGAAGGCAACAACGCTGCTTATTACCGTGCCGCCACAGGTGTTTACTTACGTATCAGGAGGCATAATCACGGTACTTGGGCTTGCCACGTTATTCCCTTTTACCTATACCCGTCTAATCGGTGCACTCGGCCTTGAACACCGTGCGCAGAGTCTGCTCGGCAAGGGCACGAGCAGTAAACGTCAATGGCTCGGACCAGTTATAACCGGCGCAGCCCTTGGTCCGGTATTCTCAAGTTGCAGCCCCGTGTATGCTTATATTCTGGCGACTGTACTGCCCGTCCACTTTGCCATGGCCATGTCGTATATCGTGAGCTACGTTTTCGGTCTTACTCTCATATTGCTCGCGGTCGGCTACTACGGACAGCGATTGACGACCCGGTTACGGTTTGCGAGTGACCCGCGTGGTGTGTTTCAACGTGGCTTAGGAGTATTGTTTATCATCGTTGGAGTGCTGATCATCACCGGTAGTGGTACAAGGTTACAAGTCTGGGCGGCAGACCATACACCCTTCAATTTTGACGGATTGAGCTCTAAGCTTATTCCAAAACAAATGAATGCGAAGGCTCCAACCGTATCGAGCAACTCAAGCCTATACAACGTACAGCCAGGGGTTCAGGCTCCAGACTTCATCGGTATTCAAAATTGGATAAATAGTAGTCCGTTAACACTATCCCAGCTCCATGGCAAGGTAGTGCTCGTCGACTTTTGGACGTATACTTGTATTAACTGTATTAGGTCGCTCCCCTATGTGGAGGGGTGGTATCAGGAGTATCAGAAGGATGGATTGGTGGTCATCGGCGTCGAGGCTCCCGAGTTTTCATACGAGAAAATACCAAGCAACGTCAAAGCGGCCGTCAAACAGGATAAGATCACCTATCCTGTTGCTATAGATGGCAACCTTGAAACGTGGGGTGCTTACCAGAACGAGTACTGGCCAGCGGAGTATCTTATAGATCAAAACGGGAATATACGCCGGGCAGATTTCGGCGAAGGCGAGTATAGCCAGATGGAGCAAGCTATTCGCGGGCTGCTTGCAAGTAGTAGCAAGCTGCAGTTACCCGGTACGTTTGTTACTCCTGGCGATCTGCCTTCGCCGGTAAGCGAGGGCCAGACACCTGAGACATATCTTGGCACTGACCGGGAAAATGCCTATGAAGGATCGCCAATCCTCGGTAGCAGCCCGAATTACACGTTTACGAAACATCTCGACACCTCGGACTGGAGCCTATCCGGAACATGGAGCGTGTCAGGCACGGCAATTACTGCTGGGCAGAATGCTAGACTAGAGATTAACGTTTCGTCAAAAAATGTCTACCTTGTCGGTGGTGCTCCAAATGCTTCGCCGGTTACAGTGCAGTTTAACGGTAAGCCAATTAGCCAAACGGGCGACGCCGGTGCCAATGTAGTGGATAGCCAAGTGAGCGTTCAATTATCCGACCTGTATCGTATTGCTAGTTTCCCTAGATTTACAAGCGGCATCATAACTTTGGACGTACCGTCAGGCGTATCATTAAACACCTTCACCTTCGGTAATTAACGATAAAAGTAAGGAGCAATTTATGCATGTTACTATCTATTCAACAACCACTTGTACCTACTGTGCAGCGTTACGTGCATGGCTCGATGAGCACGGTGTTTCATATGACTACAAACTAATCGATGCTATTCCGGAAGTCATGAAAGAGTATATGCAGGTTAGCGAGGGGGTTGTCGGTGTTCCGTTTACGGTTATCGAGGACAGGCCTGGAAAGGTCTCCAAGGTACTCGGCTTTGATAAGCAAAAGCTACAGGCTGCTCTCGGGCTGTAGCGCAATACTAGAATAGCGCCGCTAGCTACGTGTATTGATTTAAGACTTCATCAGTTTGCCCGACCCTGGACCCTTGTTTATATCAAGAGAGAAAAGTGTAGCGCTTGACTATAAAAATAGTGCTTTTACAACCAAGACCATACAAGCTATAACGGCGATATCAAATAAGGGAGTAGCAACGTACTTGAATTTAAAAAGTCCCGTACTGACTCCATAATAATTTTTTACTAAACGCCACAAAAAAATCAAAACAACATCTGCGATGAGTGCAATTATGGTGCTGATAGATTTTGGCAAGTAGAATAATAAGCTTCCACATACGATAGCGATCAAGTAAGTATCAATGTTAAGCCAGCCTAAATAATAAACCAGTCTACCTAGTTTGCAATTGTAGCGCTCATGCTGGGGCAGAGGGTCTTTGCGCCAATCGTAAAGTATCACACGCATATTATAAATCACGCTCCATTTCACGGATATGCTGAATGATGTACATTTCATTTGACTGGATTGATCATGAAAGCTTCAAAAAGAAGTATCATAAGTAGATGTCTGAATCTAAGCCTCACATCGTTATTTTTTCTCATGGTTTTGGTGTCCGAAAAGAAGATCGAGGGTTATTTAGTGCAATTGCACGTGTGATACCGGAGGCTGAAAGCGTCTTATTTGATTACAACCCGATTCATGAGGCGTCCAATACGCTGACGGCAGAGCCGTTGGATGAGCAAGCAAGAAAGCTTCGTAAGGTTATAAATACCAATAGGACCGAGTACCCAAACGCAATAATTGATCTTGTGTGTCACTCGCAGGGGTGTGTAGTAGCGGCCATGCTCAAACCCCGGGGTATACGGAAGGTCATTATGCTAACGCCGCCTGATGACGTAAGCGTAGAAACCGTGGCCAAGCAGCTTAGCTCCCACGGCGCTATCGATACGAGCACTCGGACGCGCCTCGCGCGTACCGATGGTAGTACAACGGTCATACATCCCGACTATTGGCAGAGCTTGGCGGGCATAAAACCTACAAAGCTATACAATTTGCTGGCGAGAGTTACGGCGCTACGCATTATAAGTGCGAGGCAGGATGAAGTGCTGGGTGAAGTTAGCTTTGAGGGGATTCACCCCGGTATCTCAGTCGTTAAGCTCGATGGTAATCATAATTTTGACGACGAAGAATCTCGAAAACGGGTACTGTACATCCTACAGAAAGAGCTCACTTTATAGTGACGAGGAGTCACTACGATTGTAGGGGGGTAAGCTGCGGGCTGTCACGAGAAGTTGCAATACATTAAAAAATATTGTAATATAACTTATTGTTATTGATTAACTCAGAGTACAACTTGTGGCAACACGCATACAATTAGATCATCCCAGTACAATGATGCCGCGGCATATAGCGGTGATTGGTGGCGGAACAGGGAATAAGACGGCTGTAGCTGCCTTTAGCCAAAGCCCGTTCAACGGGGAAGGGGTAACCGCGATTGCCTCGACCTTCGATGACGGTGGTGGGACTGGCGCACTCCGTGAAGTGTATAGCGCACTCCCTGCAGTAGGAGATATGCGCCAATGTTTTGATGCGATGAGTAATCTCTCTCCTCGGGCATTGCGCGCTCTGGCAAGTCGCTTTGGGGCTGGTGAAAACGTATCTGACCGGCTTTTCTTAGAGGGACAGACCCTGGGGAATTTAATTATCGCTGGCGTTATCCAAACGGAATTTGCAAATGGCGGTACCTTTAGCTCTGCACTTAAGATAGTTGGAGAACTCCTCCAGGCCAAAGGGCGAGTAGCACCGCCATCAAATGATATCCGCACTCTCGTGTATACCTTGCCAGGTGAGGATGAGCCAATATTTGGCGAGCATCAGGCTGAAGAGACTAAAATCCCAAGCTTTAAAGGAGTCGAAATCTCGTTCTTAGAGGGGAGCAGAGATCAGTGTAGCGATGTGAGGCTGGCGATGAAACCTGCCCATATTAGTCAAGAAGCTGATCATGCTATCCGCTCAGCTGACGTGGTGATTTTAGCGCCCGGTGATCTCTATACATCCATTGCTCCTAACCTGGCAGTCGAAGGTATGAGGGAAGCTCTTGAGGCTGCAAAAGTAGTCTTTATGATATCTAATCTGATGAATCGTGATCGTCATACTGTGGGCTTCACCACGTATGATTATGTACGAGAATACGAGCGTATCATTGGTGCACGCGTAATCGATAGAGTAATTTACAATAACGTTCGCTTGGATGGTTTAGCTCTCAAGGCGCAAGAGGCTAAGGGAAGTCATCCAGTAAGACCCGACGCAAAAGGTATGAAGACCTCAGGTTATGTTGTCAGGGGATTTGATCTACTATCTCATGAGAAAGTGGTAGTTGATCCGAACGATTCGCTTGGCGCCACTAGATCAGAGATTCGTCATGACCCGATGAAGCTGGCTACTGCTGTTATTGAGGTATATATCAATAACGGTTTCAGCCATAAGTAACCACTGGTTGCTGTCTTTATATCCGCCCCCTGTATCCGATTAGTATGAAACGTACACCTGCTCAGGGGATGTTCACCTATACGTTGCGGGTCACGACATGGATGACGTCATTGAAGAGTTTAGCGTAAAGGTGGCTCCTGCCTCCGGGTGATGGCTGGCAACATCATAGGACTAAAGATCTCTAGGAGTGGTACAATAGTGCCTTATGAACGTTGCTATTCAAGGAGAACGTGGGTCTTTTCATCATGAGGCCGCAATGCGCCTTTTACCCGACGCAACCGTTGTGCCGCAAAAGCATTTTTCGGATGTTTTTAGTGCTGTGGTTCGGGGTGAAGCCGAATACGGGCTATGCGCAGTTGAGAATAGCCTGTATGGCTCAATAAATGAAGTATACCGTCTCCTAGGGCGCAATGATGTTTGGATAATACAAGATATTCGACTGCATATCTCCCAGCAACTCGTTGGCTCGCAGAGGGTAGATCTCGAATTGCTCGCAGCCGCGGATGATGTCCGAATACTTTCACAGGCGCCGGCTTTCGCGCAGGTTGAGCTCTGGCTCGATAAGCATTTACCGAAGGCCGTACGTGAAGAGACTGGTGACACGGCACTTAGCGTTCAAATTGTTACGCAACGGAACGAGCCGCATACCTTAGCAATTGCTGGTAGCTTTGCTGCAGATACGTACAATGGCGTTGTTATTGCTCGGGACATACAGGATGAAGCGGATAACCATACTCGATTTATCCTATTCCAGAGCGCCCACTGCGACGTGCCTAACGCTTCGCATGCTTCTATGATTCTTAAGACTGACCACACACCCGGATCACTCCTTCATGCGTTACGAGTCTTTTCAGAGCATGGCTGTAACCTTGTTAAGCTCGACAGCCACCCCGTACCAAGCGATCAGAGACACTACGCATTCTACATTGACTACGAACTCAGCGATCAAAACGTGTCTGCGCCTATTATTGCCGAACTTGAGCGGCAGGGCTGTCACGTTAAGCTGCTTGGTGAATATTTCTCAATCGGTTGAGCTGTTGCAATCCGGCTAGTATGGTTTATTACCTAACGTGAGAATGTGAAGTTCTTAATCAAAGAAATCGCTGCTGCTTGCAATGCGTTTGAGCGCTATCGATCCTAACAGGAGTGAGCGACAGAGACATACGGACTGACCCATTCCGTATCGACAGTTATCTCGCCATGTCTTCATAGGGACTTCGCAGTGACCCTTTGTTCTACGGTGTGTGCCTAGAACCGTTCTACTTTGGGATATATACGAATTGCTACTTGACCAATGACCTGGCTTGTCTGTATTGGCCCGAAGTCACGACTATCTAGGCTGTCATGGCGGTGGTCGCCCGATACGAAGATCTGGTTTGGCCCGAGTGTAAAATTAACGTTTGATTCACCAGGATCGGCAAAAAGTGCTGTACCTGCCGGGCCATACGGGAGGGTTTTATCTGGATCGAAACCATTCGGGTGCACTTTGTTGTAGATAGTATACGCACCATTTTCATATACGACGCGGTCGCCGGGAAGACCGATCACGCGTTTGACGAGCTGCTTGGCACCAGTAGTATCACCAAAGTTACTCAGACCTGACTCGGTGAATATAATAATATCTCCACGCGTCGGAACGTACTGGTGTCCTGTGATACGAGCCCAGGTACGAGGAGCTTTCCAGACAATGAGGCGATCGTTGTTCTGGAGGGTATTTTCCATGCTCGGACCGTCAACCTGATATGACTGGAAAACGTATAGTGTTAAGGTGACCGCTATAGCGGGAGCGAGTATAAGTATACCGACCGTAGAGAATGTGCCACGTACACGATGCCACCTGCTTCGCTGTTGGCTGGTGGTATGTGATGGAGGGGTATTTATCTCGTCTGGTGCGTTGTCGGAATGATCTTGAGTTTCGGTCATACTGCGTAACTATACCATATACTCTGTGGCTTCGATGCTGGCCCGTGTGACGTATGCGTATGCGTCCAGCCAATATTTATCTCATTGAGCTTTAGGGCCGAATTATGCATGCCTACGTATGAAATGTAGTGGATATTAAACGCAATAAGGCAGCAATCTCCCCTGCCGCGAACTCCTTGCTGGCACTATAGTAAAAGACTAAGCTCTCACTGGCGACGACCACAAGTGTGTGTTTCTCGGTCTGCACCAGTAAGAGCAGTAGTGTGCTACTATGATCAAAAGTAGTGATGAGGGTCATATGTTGTATAAAAACTGGTATCAACAGCATCAAGACGGTACGGGCTTTGGGGATAAAGTTGCCGATCTCGTGGTCAAGGGTATGGGCTCATGGGGATTTATCATTGTACAGACAATTATTGTTACGGCTTGGATCCTTGGAAATGGATACTTCCTGATCGTACACTTTGATAAGTATCCCTTTATTCTCCTCAACCTCGTATTCTCGACCCAAGCAGCGTATGCGTCACCATTAATCCTGATGGCGGCGAATCGTCAGGCAGACCGGGACAAGATCCAGGCCGAGCATCAGTATGAGCACCAAGAGAAAGAGTTAACGCTCAACACGAAGCTTACGGAGGACATTCATAAGTTGACACAGGAAATTCACGCGCTTGTTGCGCGAGATGCTGATGCTTCGTTTGACGAAAGCAAGAAAAATAAGTAGACAGTCCGCGCTTGAGGGTGATCAAGCAAAGCTACGTATGATTGTTGCAATCTCTTCTGGTGTGTGAGCAATGGCGCCTAAGTTGTGCGGTTCTAGCGCGGTGAGCGTATTGAACCCCCAGCTAACGCTTACGCAGTGAACATGAGCCTTCTCAGCTGCCTCAACATCGCGCACCTTTTGTGAGGAGTACCGGTATCTTCCATTTTGGTACGCTCAGTATCTGTATGGCTTCTCGGACGGAATGTTGTCGTAGATTCTCGATTTCCTCATGAGTGAATGGATCTCGGCGTAGGGCAAACTCAACCGCATGTACGAATATGGGAAAGCGATCGGCGAGGGTAGCATCAAAGTCAAAAGCGACAGCCCTTATCGAGGATTGGTTCTGTGTCATCGTAGGTTCATCATATCAAAGCCAAGACCTGTAACGTAATGAAATACCGAGCTCTACACTGCGCATGGTGCGATCTTTGTGTGCGACCCCAATCCACTATCTTTTAGACATAGCTATATAATATTGCATAGCGTCAGATAGTAGATTGAGTAGTAGAGCTGGGAGACATATCTATGCATGATACAAAAATCGGTGTTGTTGTTCGCGATGATCTTGAGACATGGCAGAAGCTAAACGTTACTGCTTTTTTGTCGGCGGGGATTGCTGCGAGCGTGCCAGAAAGTGTCGGAGCTCGATACGAGGACGGATCAGGAAATAGATATCTACCGCTTTTCGTACAACCAGTCTTTGTATATGGAGCAAGTGCTGAGTATTTGCAGCGGACACGTGCCAGTGCGCTCAGTCGGGGCGTGGAAGTGGCACTGTATGCGATGGGAATGTTTGCGACGGGCAACGACATAGACAATCGTACGGTTGTTATAGCCACTACTGCTGACAGCCTGGATATTGCGGGGCTTGCATTCCGTTGTGATCGTAAAACTTTTGACAAGATCGTCAACGGCCTAAAAATGCACGCGTAGTATACGAATATTGACAGATATTCATATATATACTATAGTCATCATTTAATGAAAAACCTTCGCTGGGTTGTAGGCGGTCAGTCGCGTTTCGTAACAATTTTGCTATGTTTAGTGTTCATGGCATCGCTTTTGTTCGATTTGTCTGGACCAGCGAACAATACGGGGCAAACTGCTGCGCCAAACCTATCGTACACACCACAAAAACAGGTGTATACGAGTCAAGTACACACGAATATAGTTGCAGCATCAACTTCTACCCCTGCGCAAATGTCAGAAAACTGGTCAGGTTACGTTGCCTTGGGTACGGTATTTACCAAAACACAGGCACGATTTGTGGTGCCAAAAGTCACTTGCACGGTAGCAAAAGCCCGGACGAGTATATGGTCTGGCTTCGACGGATATGCCAACAACACCGCCGAGCAGGCTGGAATAGAAGTAGCATGTGCTGGTGCGACGGGAAAGACGCCACAATACTCTGCCTGGTGGGAGATGTATCCAACTAATACCGAACAAGCGATGCCGCTTACCATTGTGCCCGGTAATGTCATAACGGTGAATGTAAACTATGTTAGTGGCAAGTATTTCCTCGAAGTTGTTGACGGCACTAAGAGTTACAGCAAAACAGTGTCGTGTGCTGCAGGTCTTGTATGCGCCCGAGCCTACGCCGAGTGGATCGTTGAGCGGCCATCAGTAAAAGGGGCGTACACATCGCTTGGCTCTTGGGGAATGATGCAGATGTATTCAGATACTGCCGCGAGTACGTCAGGCCTCGCTCCTATAACGCACTACACCTACACCGCACTCAACATGGAGAGTGACAGCGGCAATTATCTTGCCACCGTGAGTACGCTCGGCACGGGTGGCGCCTCGTTTTATGATTATTGGAAAGCTGCGCAGTAAATAGCGCGCCCGGGATAGTTTTTATTTCCACCTGATTGAACGATACTATATACAAACGTAGGTAGAGGAAAAGGGTATATACAGATGGGGAAATTTGAAACGGAGATAGTGGCGATACCAGCGGAGCGTATCGCCGGCATAGCAGATAAAGCTCGGGAGCATGACGGATTTGCGGCGTTCGGGAATCCGGGGGCATATAAAGAACTACTGCAGTATTGCGTTATAAAACAACGAGGACTGCTTGAGAATGATCCATCATATAAGCAAATCATCCCGTATCTCGTACTACTTCACGATAAGAAAATCTTTTACTATATTCGTCCCGGCGCTATTAACGAACAAAGACTTGCCAACAAGCTATCTATCGGTGTTGGGGGTCATGTTGAGCTTGAAGATGTTGCGCATGCTGACGAGACCATCCAGGCTGCGGTCTTGCGAGAGGCGAAAGAGGAAGTCGGCAAGGACATTAGTGTCGAGAATATTAAGCCACTCGGCTTTATCTCTTCCGAAGTATCGGACGTTGAACGGGTACATCTTGGTATTCTCATGCTGAGTGAGCTCGAGGGTAATCAGCTAACGGTAGCCGACGACGAGATTGGCATGCATGGTTTTGCCACGGCCAAGCAGATGGAGCAGATGATGCAGGACGAAAAATACTCGGTCGAGAATTGGACGCAGATTGCCTGGCAAGCAGTGCGTCAATATCTCGCAGATTAATACAGCTCGTCGTGCCTTTCATTCAGGAAGTGGATCCACTGGCGAATAAGTGAGAGTACGGTCTTAAGAGGCAGCTCGATAATAAGGTCGAGGACCTGACCGATGACGTTGATCTGCGCGTATCTACCGGCCAGCCATTGACCGAGCAAAATGTAGGGCAGATAAAACAAATCACGGAGTATAGAGTAGACGCTCGACTCGCTTGCTACCATACGTAACTCCCGTACCATAAGACTCAGTCGATACCCAAGGAAGCTCGCTGTTGAGAAGAACATGATAAAGATGACCATTTGGAGCGGATTAAAATGAAGTGCATTGAGTATGAAATAGGTGATTACAAATGGAACGGGGAACAGTATCGCGTATCCGAGTCGAGCACGTTTACGCTTCGATGGTTTTCGCGGCAGTTTTGGCGTTGGTGCGGTTGTGCTGAAGAGTAGATCGTCTATAAAGTTAGTCGTTCTTTGTGCGCTTTGTGCTGAGGGCATCGTCAGCCCAAGACGAATACTCGCCATGTAGAGTGGAGGAAATAGAAGGTTGATTGTGAGCGGTATGGCGGCGATAGCGTCATACATGTAAAGATCAAATGGTACTTCAACGCCAAGCCCAATGATGACCTTGGTTATCAGGAGAAAGATTATACTCTTTATAATTCCCGTGTTGAGCCGTTTATTGAGTCGTGCCAGCTCGCCTTGAATCTGGGCGTTGTATGCCTGCAAGAATAGGTCGCGATTGGTAAATGTCTCCAAGGGCGGTTTACTCAAAACGAGGCTTCGAAGAACCCGAAATGGAGCACCGTTTCGAGAGATTGCTCGACGCAGACGAAGCGTAAGCGGCGCGGTATAGAGCTCATCGGTGTAGTTGTTCCAGTGAATGTATTCTACGAGATCAGTACCGTCGAGGGTATGTGCTTCGAGCAGATAGGTTCGTACTGCATCAATATCTGAGCGTTGGAGTGCCTGATGGGTCGCTACATAGAGAGCATCTCGATACATGTCTTTTTCTATCTCAGTTTCGATAAATGTATCCGAGGGCAGCTCTTCATAAAAATACTCAAAACAATAGCCAGTTGTTACGAGATCCTGCATGTCGGGGAGTAATAGGTTGTATGTCTTGACTGAGAGGACGGCTAAGGTCCAGTTCATTGCCTTTTTCTGGGTAATATCAGCGGACCGTAATGTACGGTATAGCCCTGCATGTCTCGTCACAAGCTCGGTGATCATCTGGGTTGCGTGCTCACCCACACTACCCTCTTGAATGTAACCGCTCAAAATAAGTTCAATCAAGAGCTCTTGGCCAACCCTATCAAACTTGTAGTGCGTAATGAACAGGGTCCGCTTGTAGAAGCGTTTAATGGCCCGTTGTAGGGCGATATTATCGTCGGCGAGCTCAGCGGCATTGCGCAGCTGTTCGTACATATTCGCGATTGTCTGGCCGACTTTGCTTGGATGAATGATTTCACCACTACGGGCCTGTCGCGTACGGGTATCGTCGAGCTGTCGAGCCTTGGTGAGCTGTTCGTGGAGTTGTCGGTAGGTTGTCTGACGCGTGGGCATACTTCATGATTATAGGCTATACGCCACGGCGGCGTACCATCGATTGTGGCGTCACTACGCGTAATTCGTGGTGGTATGCTTGTAGTAATGAAACGCTCATATCTGCGCGCATCCATATTCTTTATCGAGATTGCTTGCGGCGTATCGATTATGCTTGGGAGCGCGCTCTCATGGATTGGCGCGGAGGGGATGCGTCCCGTCCTTGGGATCAGCCAAACATCACTCTCTAAGATGCTCGTATACAGTTACGTAAACGCCGAATCATATACAAAGTCTGCCGGATTCGCAGTATTGCTGTTGGGCGCGGTGCTTTTTATAAGTGCGGCATTTGGTATACGGACGTTCGTTGCATTGTCTGCCGTGCTTACACTTGCTGCGGGTGATATGTGGATTGGTCTTGTCGTGCATAACTTCAATACCCCTGATTTGCCAAATATTCACTACGTCATCTCCGCTAATTTACCATGGGCTGACTTACGGATAGGTGCTTGGTTGACATTGGGTGGTGCCGTGCTTGGACTGGGGGCTAGTCCATTCTTGCGAGCACGAATTAAAACCAATAGGGCGTAAGTAGCGCTGTGAAAGTAGATATAAAGACGGCACTGGGCATATGCGCGGGAGACATATCAATTTGAATACTCTGTTTGTCGGTATGCTCATCATCCGACGCCAGTAAGATGCTCATACCGTGCATTCTCCACTTCCGCACGTCGCGTATTAACCGAGTGTGCTAACTGTTTGGTATAATCGAGCAAATGAGTTTACAGGACGAAGTCTCCCCTACGATCAACCCCGGGGATAATTTTTATGAGTATGTTAATAAGAAGTGGTGTGACGCTAATCCAATCCCAGCCGATAAGTCAGAGCATTCAGAGATGAGCGCTCTCGACGACCACGTAACGGAACATCTGTACGGACTTCTTCGTGACACTACGGCTAAAGAAACGGATAGTGCGAACAGTTATCTTGCTCGGGCGCTCTACGCATCGGGTATGGACGTAGACGGCATAGAGGCCCGTGGGCTTGACCCAATTACGCCATTTATTGACGAAGTTGATCGCGTAAAAGAAGCGACTGACATTCACGCGATCATCACTAAGTGCCATGGATCGGGACGTGCACTACTGTGGCGTCTTGGAATTGATGTAGACGAGAAAAATAGTGAACGCTACGTTATAACTGTCGGGCAAGGCGGTTTATTACTACCTAACCGTGATTATTATTTCGAGGAGGGTGAGCGGTTTGATGCCATACGACTTGCGTATAAGCAATTCTTGGCCCAAGTTTTTACGTTGCTCGGCAAAGATGACGTCGATGATCGGGTTGAACATGTGTATACAATTGAAGAGGCGCTCGCCAGTGCATCAAATACTTCAACAGAGAATCGGGATGTCGATGCACTCTACAACCCGATGACATTTTCAGAAATGGCTCAACAGTTCGACGGCTTTGACTGGAAACAGTACCAAAGTGAAACGGGACTTACGAATCTCAGTGAGCTTATCGTGCATCAGCCTAAGTTTATAGCAAAAGCTGTGCAACTGCTCCAGTCGCAAAATATCGCATCACTACAAGATTACTGTATTGCTCATTCAGTAATTCCGTTTATGCCACATCTTGCAAAGAAGTATGCGGATATTCACTTCGCGTTTTATGGAACGACACTTTCCGGCGTTGAGCAGCAAGAGGAGCGGTATAAACGGGTTATCCATGGGGTTCTTTCAATGCTCCCCGATCCCGTTGGACAACTATATATTGGCGCATATTTTGACGCTGCCTCCAAGGCGGCCATAATCGATCTTGTTGAGCATATTCAGGAAGCATTACGGGTACGTATTTTGCATCTCGATTGGATGTCTGACGAGACAAAGAAGAAGGCACTCGAGAAGCTTGATACATTTATGCCCCTACTAGGGTATCCAGATGAATGGCGATCATATGAGTCGCTCGAACTTACGAATGACTATGTGCAGAATATCCTGGCTATACGCAAGCTCGATTGGCTCTATGATACCTCGCGAGTGCTCAAGCCAGTTAACCGTCGTGAATGGCTTATGTCGCCCGCAACGGTCAACGCCTACTATTGGTCTAACACGAACGGCATTACGTTCCCGGCGGCAATCCTCCAACCTCCGGCTTTTGATGCAAAAGCTGATTTTGCGGCTAATTATGGTGCGATTGGCATGGTTATTGGTCATGAAATAACGCATGGGTTTGACGATAAGGGTTCCAAATATGACAAAGTCGGTAACCTCAATTCATGGTGGACTGATGCAGATCGAGCTGCGTTTGATTCGCGCGCGCAGGCACTTGCTGAGCAGTACGGCAGTTACGAGATCAATGGTAAGCATGTGAACGGAGAGCTTACGCTTGGTGAGAATATAGCTGATCTTGGCGGAATGCTTATCGCGTTTGATGCCCTGCAACAAAAACTGGAAGAATCGGGTCAAACGGAGAAGATTGATGGATTTACGCCGGAGCAGCGGTTCTTTATGGCGGAGGCCCGGATCTGGCGCACGAATATGCGGCCCGAACTCTCGCTGCAACTACTTGTTGGCGACACTCATTCACCAGCTCATCTGCGTGTGAACGCAGTCGTTACGAATATCGATGCCTGGTATGAGGCCTGGGGTGTGTCAACGACCTCAAAAATGTATAAAGCTCCTGAGGCACGAATAAGGATCTGGTAGCATATGGCAGAAAAGCAACGTTACACGACTCTTGTTCGTACACTTATTTTTGTATTTCGTGACGATGAATTGCTTATGATGGAGTACTCCGGCAAGGGAAGTAGCCAGAGCAAAGAGAAGTCAGATCGAAAAGGTATTTTTAACCCCATCGGTGGTCATGTCGAGGATGGAGAAGATATCATTGAGAACGCTCATAAAGAAGCAAAAGAGGAAGCAGGTATTACGCTAGTGAGACCTAAGATCAGGGGCGTTGTGAATGTTAACGGCTTTGCGGGTAAGAATATTATTAACTTTATTGTCACTGCTGAAACTCAAGATGAAGTTGTTCCCCGTACCCTCGAGGGCTCACTTCACTGGGTAAAGCTTTCTGATGTCTCTGCGCTTAATACTTTTGCAGACATTCAGCCTATTCTTGATAAGCTACTGGTTCTTAAGCCGGACGAGACACTCGTCGGTACGGCCCAGTATGAGGGACTTGATCTGCTAAACCTGCGCTTAGACACGTGGTAGTTGGGCTGAGGAAAGTTGCTCTTTTGATGCGATAAATAAGCGATATAAAGGTGGGAATATGCTAGTGTGTCGGACGCGGCTGGTTGGTAGTTAGGGATAGGGTTTTGGTTGGTTTTATGGCTTATTAGGCTCACAATCCAAGAGCAGATACCCTTCCTTACTATACTTCTCCAGCCGCGACGGACACTACGCCTGTTAACACTCCGGGTCTCCGGGCCTTCGTCTAGAGGCGGCCTTGCGGTAAATCCTGGCACGCGTTTACACGATTAGCCCATCTGGCCGTATTCTGCCGGGTTGGCGGTGCTGTAGCCCGAAAGGGCCCAGCCGACGTCGTAGAGTACGCCCGTGGCGAAGTTCACCGTCGTGTTGCCGTACAGGCTGGTCAGGGTGACCGACACGATGATCGGGGACTTCTCCGGGTAGTACAGCATCGCGCTGACCACGATCGTACGTGACGCCTGGAACGCGTTGGTCCACGGGGTCGCCGTGTAAGCGGACCAGGCGTACGGCCACGAGCGAGCCTGCTGCCAGCTCCGCATCGGCGGGGCGGTGCAGGGCACGGCGGTTGTGCACCAGGACGCCTGGATGGTGTACCCCTGGCGAGCGAGCGTGGCCCACTGCTGGTCGTACGCGACTGCGTAGCCGCTCCCGCCGATGACCGAGACCGTGGCGTCCGCGCCGTCCGTGTACCCCACCTCGAAGGTGTTGTGCGTCGCGCGGGTCCACTCGACGGTGGCGTTCATCGACGCGAAGTCCTGCAGCGCGCCGGTCGAAGCCAGAGCCCGGAACGGGATGGAGCTTTCGGGCGCGGAGGGCGTCGGGAGGTCGGTGCCGATCTGGGCAAGTGGGCCGCCAGCGGCGGGGGTGTTATCTGCCAGCAGGGTCATTGTCGGGTCGCTGCCGGAGGTGAAGCTCGGGTTGGCGGTTGCCATGGTGGGGCTGAGCACGATCAGCATCATCGCGGCGAACGCGACGGCGCCGAGGCGAGCGAACAAGCCGCGCCAGTTAAGGCTTAGCAAAGCGGATTTCATGAGTCCTCTTCTGCGTAGTGTCCGATAAGGTACGGGGTCCTGTAGGTGATAATAAAACGTCACCCAAGTAAAGTGCCGGAATGGCACAACCCACGGAAAGATATTATAACACTATATATGAAAAATGTAAATAGTTATGCTATAAAATACCTAGTCGTTTGACATGTCGGTCGAAATGTTAACCGTTACGCTGTTGTATTTAAGCAGTTTACTCGTAATCTGGTTAACCGCCGCAGAAACACTCGCGTCAGTGGCATTCACGGGATGCGCTGAATTTGCTGATGACTTCGAGGTAGTGAGGACGGCGTTTGCTACATATCGGGAGATATTCGCCTCGTTGGCTGCTAATACCGTTGTGCCTTGCTCGGGCCCATTGGATGTTTTAAGCCAGTTGGCTATATCACTTGGCAATGGCGTCACGACGTTAGCCCCGATATTTATGGTAATTGCCTGCCCTTCGACCGAGTCGACATAGCTGCTCAGGATAGTATTTTTTACGAGGACTGAATGCGCGGGCATAGTAAAGCTTGCCTGGGCATTCGCGGGTTTGAGCGTATTGTTGACGCTTGCTGTTAGCTCTGATGCGCCAGTGCTTGCAAATGACATAATTTCGCCCATGCGGGGTACGGCTAATGCTAAAACTCCGATAGCCATAACACTGCCAAGTGCAATTATCACAGCTCGTCGTGAAAAAGTCGGTAATGTGAGTTTTGGGAGTGCGGGCATTGTCGGCAATGCGAAGCTCGGTTGCTGAGGCTGAGCATATTCGATAGCAGGCTCGTCGACTGCGTACAGTTCGGCCTGTTGATACTGCTGTTCCGTCTGTTGCGGATATGAATACTGCTCTAATTGCTCGGGCATTACCTCACTAACAACTCGCTGTTGAACGGGTGCGGCCCGAACCTGCGGCGCGACAGGACGACGTACTTGTTGTGCGGCAATGAAGTGCCGCCGCACTGAATCTATATGTGGTTGTTGTCTATTTCTTGGCGCTACAAATTCATTCCCAATGAACCTCACGCCATATGCATGTATGGTCGCCATATTACTAGCCTCTCACTTTTGTTTATTTGCCAGATCTTGGTTTTAGATTCTCTGCATACTATTTAATACGCTTCTTATGCTATGTGTCAACAACTTTATGCGCGTATCCGTAAATATGCGATTAGTCTGAAAACGAAACGACCACTGTAATATCATTCGCTACTGATATACTAGAAAAGAATAAGTGGAAAAATGTGTAGGTGAAACGCTTCTATTACCGATATTCACTGAGAGAAAGCGCGCGTCGATACCCTACACGCGCATGGTTCATGATCCGTGCGGTTTTACGTTCAGTACCCCTTTTCAGATCCGGAGTATTCCTTGCTGGCGTTGCGTTCTTTGTGTCGCCGGCGAGTGCGTCGGCTCAGCCATCTTGGGTAGATCCGGGCCAGTGGCAAACCTCCGGGCAGGTGCTCCCCGTACCATTGAGTGATGTTATGACGGTCACGAGTGGCTCGTACGTCTACGCGTTGGGTGGACTAAATAATTCAGTTGCCCCGGTAAATACGACGTATTATGCACGGATCGGGAGCGGTGGGTTACCCGGCCCATGGCAAGCAAGCACGTCGCTGCCGGTGCCGATTGGCTATTCAGACTCCGCAGTGGCATACGATGGGTATATCTACGTGTTCGGTGGGTGGAGCGGTAAGGCAAACCAACCAAGCAAGACGGTGTATGATGCACCAATCCAGCCGAACGGGAGTATCGGTGTGTGGCAAACGGACACATCGCTGCCCGGAGTTATCTCCGACACAACCGTGCAGGTATATAACGGCTATGCGTATGTTATCGGAGGTATGCCCAATCGAGAGTCAGACGTCTCGGCGGTGTACTACGCGAAGCTAAACACGCAAGGACCAGGCTCGGTCGGTCCGTGGTCGTCGGTCACCGATCCGGCAATTGGGACCGATGCAGACCGGTCAAGCGTTGTGAATAATGGATATTTGTATATTTTTGGTGGACGAGATCCAAGCGCAAACGTGTCTATGGCGGTCTACTCGGCGAAGCTTGCCCCGAATGGCGCGCCAGGGAACTGGGCCGTAAGCCCTAATCATCTGCTTGAGGGGCTCTATAATACGGCGGCGGTAACACGTAGTGGGTATGTATACCTTATCGGTGGGATGGACAATTCGGGGACTAATAATGCGGTCGTTTTTTACGCACAGCTTGATGCCAATGGAGTTGGGTCAGTCGGCTCGTGGATTGGCGCACATGGGCAGCTCCCCCAAGGGATTGATGGTGCCGGTGCGGTTGTTACCGACGACACGATCTATGCCGTAGGTGGCTGGACTGATGATGGCCAGGGAACGAATTCGATCATATACAATACGCCAGCCAAAGTGGTTACGCGACTTGTAAAAACATCGAGTACTCAAGATACTCCCGGGCCAGTTTCGTCCAGGCTCATCCTCATCGACTGTAGTACGGTAGTCTTTGTCCTGGTAATCGTGAGTATAGCGGTCGCTGCAAGGCGAAAATCGCACAAAACAGAGCCTTAGCGGAGGTTGCTGCCGGGGTGCGTATCTTTGCATGAAATTGTAGGGTAGTACCTTCGAACTTCAAATGGATTTTGGGTGTAGGTACCCGATAACTGTAGTCGCCCTACGGTATACTGGTAAAAATGGAAGATGTTCAACACGAAGAAGACATTACGTCTGAGACGGGAGTATATGCGCCCGTTCTTGAGTTACCCGAGCAATATGCGGTCTTTGACTTGAGTACAGGAAGTCTGGACGAAGGACTACATGGGGAAGTATGGGGTGTAGGCAAATACGATGAGAAAAGACTCGATGTGTATAAGCCGTTCTATCACGGTGATCGTGATATCCATATGGGCGTTGATCTGCTTGGCCCTATCGGTACCGAAGTTCATGCCTTTGCTGACGGTGAGATTCTATTCTTCGACTATAATGCCGAGCCGGGTGACTACGGCGCGACGGTTATCTGTAAACACCAGCTGATCGACGGCAGTGAGATATTTGCTCTATACGGCCATCTCAGCAAGGCTTCATTAGAGCACAAAACCATTGGGCAGAGAGTCCATGCGGGTGATGTTATCGCTTGGGTCGGAGATAGGCCCGAGAATGGCGGATGGGCCCCTCATACACACTTCCAGTTAGCACGGGAAGCTCCCTCGTCATGCGATATGCCTGGCGTTGTCTCGGATAGACAGCTCGAAGAGGCGCTGACAATCTACCCTGATCCTCGTATAGTGCTCGGTCCAATATTCTAAACCAAGTTCTTTTATGCTTTTGAGCGTGTTTCGAGTCGACGCTCGGTCGAGTCAAAGAGCATGTATGCGACGACACAGGCGAGGCCCGCGAACAGTAAGATTGCTGTCCGTTCATCTCCCCAGTTAAGCCCGGAAATAACTTGTGGTTTGGCCATCCAGTCCGCAAATGATGCGCCAAGTGGTCTCGTTACGACGTATGCAGACCAGAATGCGGTGATTTCGTTCAGGTTGAAGAAGCGGTACCCAAGCACTGGGATGAGTATGATCCCGATGAAGAGTAGTGCCGAGGGGAAGTACCCAAAGCCAAAAGTATTGGCGGTCAGGTCGCCGAGCGCCG
>Ga0265338_10001371_pt1 | contig 39597 bp, 30 predicted proteins | sample 42126metaG_FD_193579 | JGI IMG/M metagenome (GOLD analysis project Ga0265338, IMG submission 193579) | Rhizosphere microbial communities from Carex aquatilis grown in University of Washington, Seatle, WA, United States - 4-21-26 metaG | ecosystem: Host-associated > Plants > Roots > Rhizosphere... | reverse complement strand
TCCGAAACGTCGGCACTCCGGACTTCAGTACCGGACCCCGCGGCAAGTCCACGAAGAATACCTGGAACGGCAGTCCGCAGCGTGAATTAACCAAAAATCCGCTGTCCGGAAAGCTCGGGGCAGATCATCATCCTCGCCTGCTGAATAGTTATAGGCCAGATACGGTAAATCGCGCCTCACAGCGAGTAGGCGTAGAGTGTTCGGTCGCCAGCGACGTTGATGAAGAGGACCCCGTTGACAATGGCAGGTGATCCTCCGCCGCTGAAGCCGGTGGCAGCGCTCCACAGCGGAGAGCATGTTTTCGCGCTGACGGAGACCGAGCAGTGCAGCGATCCGGCCGCGTCGTAGCCGTAGGTTCCACCATTTTCCGACGAGACGTAGACGACACCGTTCGCCACGGTCGGCGATGAATTCGGATTTATGGGCGTACTGGCCGCGGAGGTCCACAGCGGTGCAAGAATGCATGTCTTCACGGTGCCGGTTCCCGGGCAGCTCGCCGGGGCGGCCGCGTCAAACGCGGCGAGCGCGCCGTTTGTGGCAACGTAGACGACGCCGTGCGCGACCGCCGGCGTGCCTCCGCTGCTGTACGGGGCGGGTGCGGTCCACAGCGGCGCGCATGTCTTGGGGGTTGCTCCGGTCGAGCAGTTCGTCGCCCCTGCGGCATCGAACGCGTGCAGCCCCGAATACCACGTGCTGACGTAGACGATCCCGCCTGCGACGGCCGGGGCCGCATAGGTCGGGCCGCCGCTGGGCATCGCGGCGGTCCACAGCGGGGCGCATGCCTTCGGCGTGCCCGAGCAGTCTGTCGATCCGGTGGCGTCGAAGGCATAGAGCGACCCGTCTGCGATGTAAAGGACACCGTTGGCGATGGCCGGCGAACCAGTGTTGCCCGTACTTGCGGGCACGCCAGTGGTCGTCCACATCGGAACGCATACGGTCGGTGTCCCCGAGCATCCCGTTTTCCCGGCCGCGTCGAACGCCGCCACATACGCCCCGCCCAAATTGGGGGCAATGCCGTCCCCGTATCCGGGGACGTAAAGCATTCCGTTGGCGACCACCGGCGAGCCCGAGCCGGGCGTGAACGCTGGCCCGGTCGAAGTATGCGTGCTGGTTGCCCACAGCGGAGCGCACACCTTGGGCGTGCCTGAGCAGTTTTCCGACCCGGCGGCATCGTAGGCTTGGACGCCTTCGGCGTCTGTGACGAAGACATCCCCGTCTGCGATGGTCATGCCATCGAAGGAGGCAGTTGGCGCCGTCCACAACGGGGTGCAGGTCGCCGGTGCCGAGCAGTTAGCCGCCCCGGTCGCGTTGAACGCGTAAAGCTGGTTCGTAGCCACGTAGAGGATCCCGTTGGCGATCAATGGCGCCGACAACGGGCCGTTGGTCTTGTAGGTCCTCGCCAGCGACAGCTTGCTGACGTTCCCGGTCCCGATCCGCGTCTCCTCCGGCTGGTACCCGGTCCGGGCCGGGTCGCCGTGCAATTGCGACCAGTTGGCGGCGGACACCGCAGGCGGCGTGGGAACGACGGTGGAGGCCGTCGGAGCCGGGGTATTCGCTCCCTTGCGCGTCAGGGCGATGCCGCCGGATACCCCGCCGATTACCACGACGACGGTAACCGTGCTCACGACCCAGTGCGCCGCCACCTGCTTCGCCGCATGGCCGAAGAACATGAACGGCAGGAAAATCCGGTATCGCTGCTTGTTTATCTTGCTGCCGCCGGTGGCGATGTCACCGCGATTGTCGCCGCCGACAATGACGGATCCGTGGTCGGCCCGCTGAGACTGTGACCTGGGGGCGGGTTCCGGAGTTACACCGAGGTAGGCGAGAAAATCGAGAAGGGCCTGGGCGGCGCCGGGATCGTCATCCAGTATGTCGTGCAAGCGGGTAGCCCACACCCCTGCTTGTACCGACTTAGCCCGCTTCAGATCGGAACCAGTCCTGGCAGCTAGCGCGTCGCGCGTGGCATCTATCTGCCGATCGCGGCTGGCGACGGCCGCGAACCGACGCTTAACGGCCTCCCAGGAATCGGTTGCTATCGCCGACACCAGGGCATCTGCCGCAACCTGCGAAAAATTCTCAAACTCGCCGCTCATTACCCCACATCCCCCTAAATGCCGAGAAGGCGTGCTGGGCACAGTAGCAGATCCCCGGCGCTGCGCAATATGTCTCCTGGCCAACTTTTCCATTTGACGCGGGGAAGTTTGATGCGACGAAGAGAGCACACGGATCATATTGGCGGGTTGGATGTCACCAAGCCCACCGCTGGCCTCCAGTCCGGCAAGTGCTGCCTCCAGGCTCACCTCCTGCGCCGCGACGTGCCATTTTTCGGCGATCGCAGCCCGCAGTCGCTTAACCAGGCCACCTGCTCACTGTAAAGCCCTATGAGGATTTCCGGTGGATGAGGAGCGTTGCATGGAACCGTTCGATAGAAAACTCACAATTTCCATCGAATGTTCCCGTGCCCCGAGCCTCGGCAAGCAGACTTCCCCGCACTCAGCGGAAGCTTGGATCAACCGTTCCGCATAGACGCTAGGCGGGAATCCGCGAATTCCATCAGATGATGGAATTCTGGCTATCCTGCCCGCAAGGGGGTCATCGGCATCCTGTGCCGATGGCTGACGCACGTCATCACTGCAGCTCACAGGCCAGGCCGACTTTTGACACTCCACAAGGACTTCTCATGGCTGCGGACATGTGCAATTGGCCACATAATACTAGCGCCAAGGCTACTTGCTGGCTGGTACCCAACCCAGCCTACAGTCAGAAGATCGTTATTTCATGGCATCGTGGGTGGGGATCTAAGGTGCCTGGGGGGAAGGGGAAAATCACTCTGGGAGTCGGGCAGTCTGTGCTCAAGTCCGTTGATCCGTCCACTGGCATGCAGTCGCATAGTCTGATTGGTCAGTGCCGTTATCGCGTTAGATACTACTGCGCACACTTCGTATGGAACACCGTCGAGTCGAGCGGAAGGCTCTCACATGACCGATTACCACCCTGCGCCTGACGAAGGTTCAATGGAAGTTTACGGTGACGCAGCGGCAAGCGCCGACCGTCCAGAGGCGTGGGGCAGTACTCCGCTCCCCGGCCCGGTGCCGTCCACGGTTGCAGCCGATCAAGGCCGCGCGGCTTTTTCTGCTGTTCCAACCCCTGTCAACATGGGCGCGCCATACGTTTCCGTCGCCTCCGTCGCCCAAAATCAGCCGCAGCCCAAGATTTACGCACATAAGAACGAGATTCTGTATGCCTTCGGCGGACTCTTCTTTCCGGGGCTCGTCCTGCTCCTCATGGGCAGGAGTAAACAGGGGATCATCATGCTCTGCTGCTTGCTGGCGTCCGTACTCCTGAGCATCGTGCTCATCGGAATACCGCTTCTGATAGGCGTATACGTTTGGTCGGTGATCGCGTGCTTCCGCGAGGCGAGGAGGCAGAACGAGGCGCATGGCTTCGTCTCCTGAAACGAAGAATCAGATCGCTGCCGAGCTAGGGGTCGGCTGCCCGCGCTGAAGCGCGGGCAGCCCCGTGTTCGTGGCGATCGGGTCCGCTGGCCGGAGAGACCCCCGATCTCGGGTCGATGGCAGGCGCGCGTTCGGAGCTCATCGCGGGGGACCGCCGGCTGCTGTACCTGGCGTGGCTGTTCGCGGGCCAGTGCGATGAGGTCGACGATGAGGCTGCCGAACCGCCGGTGCGGCCGGCCTCGCGGAGATGAGCGCGCCGCTTGAGGCCATCGTCGAGTTCCTCCAGATCGACGAGGACCTCATCGACATCGCGGTGGAGGCCAGTCCGGACCTGGGCGAGGGCGAGCCGGGCGAGATCGGCGAGTGGATCGCGTCGCTGCCGGTGCCCGCGAAGGACGAGCTGCTCGGGCGGGTCGCGTCCGGGGGAGGCGCCGGGGTTCAGGCGCTGCTGCTGCGCCAGTTCCGTGAGAGCCTGCCCAGGCGGCCGGCCGTGGAGGGTGCTCCCGCCCGGACCGCGGGGGAACTGCGGGACGCGGCCGCTGCCTACGGGGCGGAAATCGCGAAGGCGGTCGAGGAACGCGGGCGCGCCGAGGCCGCCGAGGAGGAAGTCAGGAAGACCGCCGCCTACGCGAGGCATCTTGACGACCTGTCGGCCCGTGAGGGCGCGGCCTGGGTGCGCGCGGCGGCGCTGATCGAGGCGAAGAACCAGCGTGACTGCGATACGGCCGTGACGCTGCTGCGTGACCTGCGGGCGCTGGCCGAGCGGAACGGCAGCCTGGAAGTGTTCACCAGGCGGATCGGCGACCTGCGCAGGCAGCATCAGCGTAAGCCCAGCCTGATGGAACGATCGACGCGGCGGGCCTGGCTGCGCGGGTCGTCGCTGACGGCTACCCGGAGCTCGTGCACATGGGCCCGGCACAGACCGGATGCTCATCGGAGCAAGCCAGATCCAATAACTGAGCCTCACGCGCTGTTCGTTTCTTACAGGCCGATCTCCGCGAGGCGGCCCACTTCCCACCGGGCAACGCGCCGGCCCTGGTCAACCCCCGTGATATCCGAGCTGCGGAAGTGCACGCCCTCCCAGACCCGAGCGTTGACGACGTCCTCGGTGATCGTCTTCCAGTCGATGTAGGTGCGGGTGACGCCGAGTGCATCCGGACTGGTCAGCGGTATGGGGGCCGGCGCGCGCGGGCCAAGGAAGGCGTCAAGGACTCCCTGCTGCGAGCCGATCTGGCCGCCGTGGCCGCTGGGGTACTCGGGGTGCTGCGGGGCCGCCCAGAAAGATGTCCAGGTTGGGCTCTGGAGGTAACCGCCGGTAGCGATCGCGGTGTAGGGCCGCCAGAACAGGTACTTGTACTTGGCGTTGTAGATCGAGATCTGCGCGTCTGTGGTGACCACGTTGAACGCCGCGACGAACCTTACCTGCCACGACAGCGGGTAGCTGGTACCCGCCAGGATAGCCCGGGTGATCTGGACGTAGGCGAAGTTAACGGCTGGGTACCAGAAATTCGCGACCTCGTTCTCTTCAGCGGTTCGCGGGGAGTTGGCGGCGCCGATGTACTCAACCTCGGCGAGCGCCCGACGATACTTCGGCGAGTCGAGGCGCAGCGGGGGACCGGGGTCGAACTGGTCGTTGCGCTTCAGCAGGAACGGGCGGGCGTTGCCCTCCCCCGCCCGAATAGCTGGCCTGGAGACCGGCGGAGTGAGCTCGAAAACGCCGGGAGCGGGCGGTGGCGGTGTCCAGGGGATATCGACCGAGGCGGTGTCGAGGCCGTCGCCCGCGCGCTCGGCGAGGATGACCGATGCCTCGTGCGCGCCCGCCGCGATCCCGGCCTTCTTGGCTGCGCCCTCGGGCACCGACGCGAGCGTGGCGGCCAGGCTCGCGTCGAGGCTCGCCTGCTGGCTGGGCACCAGGACGGCCAGCGTGTCGTGCAGTGCCTGCGCGAAGGCGGCCACCGCGTAGTCACCGTCATCACTCCCGCGAAGTGCTCGCGCGGCGGCCAGCCAACTCACCGCCCAGGTGCGGCTCTGGGTGACCGGCTCGGCGAAGTTCGCGGCGCTGACCGCCTGCTGGGTGATGTCGTGCCAGGCCAGGCCGACGCCTGACGACGTCGCGGCAGCGCGGATCGCGGGTGCGGCGCTGGCGACGACACTGGTGCCGATGGCCCAGGTGGCGGGCACCGCGACGGCCGAGGCGGCCAGGAAGGCACGTCTGGAGACGCGGCCTGATGAGGGTGAAGGCGAATGGTACGGCAACGTTGACATCCCTTCGGCAGGACGGCAGACGGCCGGAATGGCCGATCCCGAGGCAAATTATCTACTATGCCGACTGTTTCGGTCGATAATTGGCGCACAGTTACGCTTGTCTACTTTATGTAAATCGGAGCGCCTGGGCCGATGAAGGCCGCCCGGGCGCTGCCGCATTACCCCAATTCCCGTTCGAGGGTGCGGCTGGCTGGTCTTGCTCGGCTGGTCATCGATGCTGCCGGGGGCCTACCGGGGCATCCGAGCAAAAGCTGCCTGCCACGTGACGATGATGTCCGCGCCCGGAGTCACGCGGAAGCGGTGTCGCCCTCCCAGTCGGAGGCGGCGCGAGTTCGACGGCCTTGCCCTCGCCCGGCCGAAACTTCGTTCAAATATACAATTCACTTATAGGCCTTCCCCTCATTCGGTGGTATGTCATGAACAATGCCATGAAATCGGGTGATAACGGTCAAGAGAACGGCCCTTCCGCGAATTTATGGTGCTGCGCCCCGCCCGCGGCAGGCTCGGCACATGACTGCATTCCTTGCGGGCCGCATGCCCCGCGCAGCGTCACCGGACAGACAGCCCTGTCGACGCACCGAGTCATCGTGAGGACTGCGAAGCCGGGTAACCGGCGAAGCTCTCCCGGCTGAGAGATGCCTGAGAGCGCCGCGTGCCTGGTCACCAGGTCTCATACGATCGAGCACAAAGCAGCCGAGGGAGATGCATGATTCGACTGGGCCGGTGGCTGGTGCGCCGGTTGTGGCCGCGCGGACGGCGGGCGCGCGCGGTGAGCGCGGGCGTCGCCGTCGTGGTGGCGGCGGCGGTGGCCGGGGGGATCGCCGCGGCGAGCGGACCAAGGCCGGTCACCGCCCGGGACGTGCGTGTCAGCGTCACCGACGGGCCTCATGACGGCCAGCACGTGGTGCTGGACGCGACGTTCTTCACGCCGTCCGGGACCGGGCGGGTGCCCGCGATCCTGCTGGCGCACGGGTTCGGCGAGACCAAGGACAACGTGCGGCCGGAGGCGGAATCTCTCGCCCGGGCTGGGTTCGCGGTTCTGACCTGGTCGGCGCGGGGCTTCGGGGCGTCGACCGGGCAGATCGCCCTCGACTCCCCCGACTACGAGGTGAAGGACGTTGAGGGCCTGGTCAGCTGGCTGGCCGCGCAGCCCCAGGTGCTGCTTGACCACCCGGGCGACCCGCGGGTCGGCATCGCCGGGGACTCCTACGGCGGCGGGATCGCGCTGCTGGCCGCCGCGTATGACCACCACATCGACGGGGTCGTCGCCCGGAGTACCTGGAACAACCTGGCGACGGCGCTGTTCCCGGACGCGGCAGCAGGCGGCAGTCCCGCTGATGGCGTGTTCAAGCGGCAGTGGGCGAGCCTGCTGTTCACCGCCGGGGCGGGCGCGGGCGGGGCTACCCCGGCCAGCTCCGGCAGTGCCGGGCCGGGCGCGAGCGGGTCTGGACAGGCTGCGCCGGGGGCCAGCGGGCCCGGGGCAGCGGGGCTCGGGAGCGTCGCGGGCGGGTCGCTGTGCGGACGGTTCCTGCCTAGCATCTGCGCCATGTACCAGCGAGTCGCCCTGACGGGGATGGCCACGCCGCAGGCGATCGCGACGCTGGATGCGTCCAGCCCTTCGAGCGTCGCCTCCCGGATGACGGCACCGACGCTGCTGGTGCAGGGTGAGCAGGACTCGCTGTTCGGGCTGGACCAGGCAGACGCCAACTACGAGGCGTTGCGGAGCAACGGCGCCCCGGCCGACATGGTCTGGTTCGCGGGCGGGCACGACGGCGGCAACCAGGAGACTGCCCGGGTCGACGCCCTGACCGCAGCCTGGTTCCACCGCTGGCTGGACGCCGGGGCCGCGCCCGCGAGCACCGCCCCAGTGCCGGCCAGCACAGTGCCAGCCAGCACAGTGCCAGCCAGCACAGTGCCAGCCAACACCGGGCAGCCGGGGTTCGCGGTGACCCGGGCTCTCGGGCTCGACCCGACGGACGGCTCGGTATCGCTCGGAGTGGCCGCCGCCGCGCGGTACCCCGGCCTGGGCGGGACCCGCCAGCAGGCCGTTCCCCTCTCCGGCCCCGGGCAGGCGGTGGTCAACCCGGCGGGCGGAGTCCCGGCGGCGATCTCCTCGCTACCGGGCGTGGGCCAGGGCCTGGGCCTGGGCGCTGGGGTCAGTATTGACATGCCGGGGCAGTCCGCCGCGTTCGTGTCCGCCCGGCTGCCCGGCCCGGTCCAGCTCACCGGGTCCGCCTCGGTCCGGCTGCGGGTTACCGCGCCGGAGGGCGCGACGCTGTTCGCGAAGCTTTATGACGTGGACCAGGCCGGCACGGCTACCCTCCCGGCACCGGTCGTGGCACCCGTGCGGGTCGCGCCGTCGCGGGGCGTGCAGGAGGTCACCGTGCGGCTGGGGGCGATGGACCACGACTTCTCCGGGGGTGACCGCCTGAAGCTGGTGGTGGCCACGACCGACTCCGGGTACGCCACGTCGCCCGTCCCCTCGGTGGCACAGGTCGCGCTCGACGGGCCGGGCATCGTGGTGCCTGCGGACCCGTCCCTCACCCTGGTGTCGGGCGGGCTGCCGTGGTGGACCTGGGCGGTACCCGTCGTCGCTGCAGCGGCGGCGATCCTGCTGCTGGCGACGGGTCGTCGGCGCCGTGCCGGTGATGGCACCGACCCGGCTCTGGCCGACGTGCCGCTGGTGATCAGCGAGCTGGCCAAGCGGTTTAAGGACGGGTACCTGGCGGTGGACGGGGTGTCCATCCGGGTGGAGCGCGGCCAGATCGTGGGCCTGCTCGGCCCTAACGGGGCGGGCAAGACGACCACCCTGCGGATGCTGATGGGCCTGCTGCTGCCCGACGCGGGCACTATTACCGTCTTCGGGCAGCGGGCCCGGCCCGGTTCGGCCGCGCTGGCCCGGCTCGGGTCGTTCGTGGAAGGGCCGGGGTTCCTGCCGCATCTGTCCGGGCGGGCCAACCTGGACCTGTACTGGCGGGCCACCGGGCGGCCGGCCGCTACCGCGAACCTGACCAAGGTGCTTGAGATCGCGGGCCTCGGGGCCGCGATCGACCGGCCAGTCCGCACCTACTCGCAGGGCATGAGCCAGCGGCTGGCGATCGCCCAGGCGATGCTCGGCCTGCCGGACCTGCTGGTCCTCGACGAGCCGATGAACGGACTCGATCCGCCGCAGATCCGCGAGATGCGCGGCGTGCTGCTCCGGTACGCGGGCGACGGGCAGCGGGCCGTCATCGTGTCCAGCCACCTGCTCGGCGAAGTCGAGCAGACCTGCACCCACGTGGTCGTCATGAGCAGGGGCCGTCGGCTCGCCGCCGGGTCCGTGTCGGACATCATCGGCCAGGCCGGGGGCCTCGTCGTCGGGACGGCGCAGGCCGACCGGGCGGTGTCGGTGCTGGCCGGCCTGGCCGGGATCGACGGCGTCGAGGCGCACCCGGACGGGATCCTCGTCCACCTGAACGGCCTGCCCGCCTCCGGCGTGGTCGCCGCGCTCGTGGGTGCGGGCGTCCCGGTGGAGAAGGTGGACCGCGTTCGGAAGCTGGAAGAGGCGTTCCTTGAGCTCGTGTCGGCCCCCGGCGGTGCTGCGCTGGGCGCGGCGGAGAACGGAGGACGGTCATGACTTCCCCGGATGCCGGCCCCGGTGCTGCCGTGCCCGGTGCTGCCGTGCCCGGTGCGGGCCCGGATTCCGGCTACTCGCCGGGCCGGACGCTGCCGCTGCGGGTGGAGGCCATCCGGCAATTCCGGCGCCGGCGGACGATGCTGGCGTTCGGCATCATGCTGGGGCTGCCGTGGATCCTCGCCGCCGCGTTCGAGCTGGGCGGCGGGCCTCCGGGGAACACCACCGGGCTGGCGAGCCTGGCCACCGTCGGCGGGCTCAACTTCGCGGCGTTCAGCCTCTACGCGTCGACCGGCTTCCTGCTGGTCGTCGCGGTCGCCTTGTTCTGCGGGGACACGGTCGCCAGCGAGGCGAGCTGGTCGTCCCTGCGGTACCTGCTGGCCGCGCCTGTGCCGCGCGCCCGGCTGCTGCGGCAGAAGCTAACGGTGGCGCTCGGCTACTCGCTGGCCGCCGTCGTCGTCTTTCCCGCCATGTCGCTGGCCGCCGGGACGGCCCTGTACGGGTGGCACCCGCTGCGGTTGCCCGGCAGCCTGGTTGACCTGCCGCCCGGCCTGGCGCTGGTGCGGCTGGGCATCGCCCTCGGGTACATCCTCGTCACGCTGCTGTTCGTGGCGGGACTTGCGTTCCTGCTGTCGGTGTCGACCGACTCGCCGCTCGGCGCGGTCGGCGGCGCGGTCGGGCTGGCGATCATCTCCAGCATCCTGGACGCCGTGACCGCGCTGGGACGCTTCCGCGAGATCCTGCCGACCCACTGGCAGTACTCCTGGCTGAGCGCCCTGCAACCGCAGGTGTCACGGGACCCCATGATCGAGGGGGCCGTCGTGTCAGCGTCCTACGCGGTGGTCCTGCTCGCGCTCGCCTTCCGCCGCTTCCGGCACAAGGACATCGTCTCCTGAAGCGTTCTCGCCGGTGACTGACCTTCGTCCGCCCCGTGACGGCGATGACGGTGAGGTGCTCCAGACTTTCCGGACAGGGATCCCCGGGAACACCCCGGTAAACTACGACGCGGAAGCCCTGGTCAGCGTCCTGGTCGGGTACCTGATCCAGGCGGGCGTTCCGGAGCCGGGCCTCACGCGCATGATGCTCGACGTGATCGACGAGCTCCGCCGGCGAGACGCTGGCCATTCTTACCCCGCCCTGCGGGCGCTCGCGGTCATCGGTCCGCCCGGCGTGGCCGGGTACGCCGCTGTCGCGGCCGGTCGCCTGGCAGCCCGGGATGCGGCCCTGCCGTGGATCGCCAGCATCGGCGACGTCATCGCGGGCGCGTGCCACCTGGCTACTAGGCCGTGTTTAAAAACTGGGGCACAGGCGGCCAAGGGCGGGCCCTAACCCGGCCGCCGAGTCCCATGGGGCACTTTCTAAACACGCCTTAACGCCGCTGGCGACACCACCCTCGTCTCCTGCGAGTTCACCTACGCCGACGGAAGCAAGCCGCACGCGGTGTGGGCTGTCCTGGACGCTGCCTGGCACGGCGTGCCCAACCGGACCCGGCGCAGGCGGTCGCCACCTGGCTGGGCGACTTCGACAAGGGGCCGGCGCACTTCCCCGGCCTGCGGGACCGGATGGCGGGAGTCTTCGCCGACGAGACCTCCGAGATCGCCCGGGCCTGCCGGCCAATGAAGGAGGCGTTCGGGCGGCTGCTAGAGCGCGCGCAGCAGGCCCGCGTCGTCCGCGACCCACGAAATCGGCGAGGTCGGACCGAGCCGGGCACCCGGCCTCAGGCCGAGCCCAGCACCCGGTCGACTTCCACCAGCAGCGCCACCCGCTCGGGGTTGGGCCTGGGCGCCTGATAACGAGCGGCGTAGCGGGCCTCGGCCTCGGCCACCTCGGCCGGGTCGTCGCTGACCCTCCCCCACCCCTCCAGGGTCAGCCAGCGCCGCCCGTCGACCTGGCACAGGGCCACCCGGCCCCGCCCGCCGGCGGCCCGCAGGTGGGCCACCTTACGCGACCGCGCCCCGGTGATGACCCGGGCCAGCCCCCGGTCCTCCTCGTAGGTCACCCCCACCGCTGTCACGTGGGGGCTGCCGTCCGGTCGCAGCGTGGTGCACGACGCCAGGTGGCGTTCGGACAGGAAAGCCAGCGCCCCAGGCGGGAGGACCGGTACGGGCACCCTACTCGGCCGCCCGCTGCTTCGCAGGGCCAGTGCCGCAGCAGGCCACGATATAGCCGCCGGGCCCGGGCGTCCTGCCGCGTCGCACCGAGAATGCCGGTACCGGGACGCCGCCCCGGCCGAGCCTGTGTGCTTCTGGCATAGGATCCCCGCCTTTCGCTGACTAATTCCGAGCATAAGCCTTGAGCAGGCGAGACCGGGGCGGCGGCGCAGCTCGGTCCTTCCCTGGCCTGAGCAGACGGAACGAGCGGCGAATCCTCTATTCTCGCCCGCCGCTTCGGAAAGCAGGCGCTGCTCGCCCGCGCCGCCCAGATCGCCGGCTCGACCCGCTGCCAGCCGATGTAGAAGCGGTCGGTGCGGCTGATCGGCGCGGTTGCCTGGCTCATTCGGTGCAGGAGCTGGCTCCGCCCCTCTGCGGGGCCGCCCCGAGCGGGCTCAGCCCGCGTCTCGCTGACCTGGTAGCCCGGGGGGCGATCTCGGTGGTCGCGCCGGTCAGCGGGCCGCGCTGCCCAGTTCGTGGCGGAGGGCGGACGCCAGCACGGTCGCGTCCGGCATCTGGCTGGGATCGGACACGACGGTGATCCGCAGCATCCCGGCGTAGGAAAGGGCGCCGAACGTGACGGTGACGTTGCCAGTCGTAGCCGGAATGGGGATCACCGCCCGTATCGGGACACCGGCGAATGTGAGCGGCTCGGCCGGGCCGCGCAGGTTGGTGACGAAGGTGTGAACCAGCCGCTGCCGGTTGAAGAACCAGCGGAGCAGCCCGGTGGCGGCCAGCAGCCGGAACGGCGGTCCGAGCAGCGCGGCCGAAGTGCCGCGGGCTGCTGTCTTGCGCTCGCGGGTTATCGCGGCGATCCGGGTCACCCGGGCGGCCAGGTCGCCGTCGGCGGGCAGGGTCACGGGCATCGTTCCGACCTGGTTGCCGAGCTGGCCGCTGGTAGCTGCCTGGCGTGCCGAGACGGGCACGGATGCCGTCACCAGGTCGAGTTCCTCGCCCCGGCTTGCCAGCAGGACCCGGATCGCCCCGGCGATGGCGGCGAGGACCACGTCGTTGACGGTGCCGCCGTGGGCGTGCCCCAGGTCGCGGATCGCGGCCAGGTCGGCGGCGACGACGTCGAACCGCCGCTGCGGCCCGGTGGGGCGGTTCAGGGACGTCGGCGGGAGCCTGCCGGGCGGGCGGGCGCCGCCCAGTTCGGCCAGGCCCTGTCGGAGCGTGCGCGCGCCGCGCGCACGGTGGGTCAGGCCGCGTGCCCGGCCTGCCCAGGCGTCGGCGGCGAGCGTACGGGGGCCGGGAGCGGGGGCCGGGAACCGCGCCCGCCCCGGGTTACCTGGCGGCAGGCCCGGAACCTCATCCACCAGCGTGGCCAGGACCGCGATCCCGCCGATGCCGTCCGCCAGCACGTGGTTCATGACGATGACCAGGCCGGTGCCGCCGCCGGCCAGGCCGGTGACGAACGTGGCCGACCACAGCGGCCGGGACCGGGGCAGGGACGCGAGGGTGACGGCCGAGGCGACTTCCAGCAGTGCCCGCTCGTCGCCCGGCCGCGAGCAGGGCAGCTGCCGGACGTGATGCCGCGGGTCGAACGCCGGGTCGTCGGCCCAGAACGGCCGGCCGCAGCCCGGGGGCGCCCGGCGCAGCCGCTGCCGGAGCCGCGGCACAGCCTGGGCGCGCTCGCCCAGCAGCTGCTGCGCTTCCCGCACGCTGAAGCCGGGCCCGGTGCCGAGGACCAGCACGGCACCGACATTCATGGGGGCGGGTCCCACGTCCGTGGCAAGCTGCATCAGGTCGGCCGGGCTGGCCCGGTCCACCGGCACCCGCGCTGCCGTGCTTGCGCCCACATCGCACCTCCTCCGATCGCGGACCACGCTGCGGGCGGCCCGCCGCCCGTCTCGCGCCATCAGGCACGGCGTCGGCAGTGCCCTGCCATCCTCGATGCCGGGGTCTCGCGTTCCTGCCTCAATGCTCGCACTGGCGGTGCCGGGTCGGCCGGGCCGTGGTCCCGGCAGGAGCAGGGCCGTACGACCCTGCCGACGGGCACTGGCCGGGGCGCGCGCTGGCCGGCTGAGGCTTACTCCGTCGTCACCGCCCGGAGGATGCTGAGACGGGCGGCGCGTCGGCTCGGCCCAAACGCGGCCACGATGCCGGCCACCCCGGCGAGAGCGGCGAGCGTGATGAGCTGGGTCACGGGGAAGACCAGCTGGGTGACCCCCTGGGAATGGAGGGCGGCGACGATCGCCCAGCCGAACAGGGTCCCGAGTGCCAGTCCCTCGACCGCGCCGAACAGCGAGATCACCAGCGACTCGTACCGGACGATGGCGCGCAGCTGGCCGCGGGTGGCGCCGACGGCCCGCAGCAGCCCGAGCTCACGTGTCCGCTCGTAGATCGACAGGGCGAGGGTGTTGGCGATCCCGATCAGCGCGATGAGCACCGCGAGCGCGAGCAGGCCGTAGACGAGGTTGAGCAGCTGGTTCACCTGCTGCGCCTGCTGCGCCTTGTACTGGGCCTGGTCCTGGAGCGTGACGTTCGGGTACGCGGCGAGCACGCGGGCGATCGCGGGCCGGGCCGCGCTGGTGCTGACCCCCGGTGCGAGCTTGACGAACGCGGCTACGTCGAGCGCCTGGGAGAAGTTCGCCTGGGCGGCGGCGAGCGGCACGATGTAGTCGCCGGCGATCTCCCGCACGCTGTAGATGACCTGCACCGTGTAGGCCTTGGTGCCGGTGGTGGGGTACATCAGCGTCACCGGGCTGCCGAGGCGCAGGTGCCGGTCGTTGGCGACCCGAGTCGACACGCCGATTCCGGCCGGCGTCATCCCGGCCAGGCTTCCCTGGGTGATACCGAGGTTGAATAGCGGTGCCGCCTTGGCCGGGTCAGCGGCGACCACGGAGGTCACCCGCCCGAATACCTTCACCACGCCGGGGCGGATCCCCGCCACGTCGGCCACGCCTGGCAGCGCGGCGAGCGAGCGCTCGAGGGCGGGGCTGAACCCGCCGCCAGCGCTGCCGCCGGCCGCCCCGCTGCTGACGACGAAGTCCGCGCGCAGCGCCGCGTCGATCACCGAGCTGGCCGATGCCTTGACCGACGATGCCATCACCGTGGTCATCGACACCAGTGATACGCCCACCATCAGCGCTGCGGCCGTCGCGGCGGCACGTGACGGGTTGCGCATCGCGTTCTGCTGGCCTAGCTTGCCGCTCGCGCCGAGCCGTGCCAGCGGCATGCCGAGCAGGCGGCAGGCCGGACGGGCGATGAACGGGCCGAGCGCGGCGACGCCGATGAACAGCGCCGACGCTCCGGCGCCGACCAGCGGCATCCGGTTCGACAGGTGGCTGAACAGGCCGGTGCCGAGCACCACCAGGCCCGCGAGGGTAAAGACGGCGCCGACGGCAGTGCGCCTGACCAGCGGGCGGCGCGGCTCGGCGGCCACGTCCTGGAGCGCGGCGGCCGGCGGGATCCGGGCCGCGCGGCGGGCCGGCGCGATCGCCGACACCACCGTGATCGCCAGGCCGGCCAGCAGGCCGACCACCACGGTGCGCGGGCTGACGACAAGGCCGGTGGCCGGCAGGTCCATGCCCAGGGCCGAGAGCCCGGCCTTGAGCGCCACCGCGAGCCCGATCCCGGCGGCCACCCCGGCCGCGGACGCGGCCAGCCCGATGACCAGCGACTCGCCGAGCACCGCGGCGAACACCTGGCGGCGGCTCGCGCCGACCGCGCGAAGGAGCGCCAGCTCACGCTGCCGCTGCGCCACGACGATGGAGAACGTGTTGAAGATGACGAACGCCCCGACGAACAGCGCGATGAACCCGAACGTCAGCAGGAAGGTGCCGATGAAGCTGAGTGCCTGGTGCACGCTCTGCTGCCCCTCGGCGGTCACCGACTGGCCGCTGACGACTTCGATGCCGGGGTCGTGGATGGCGGCGTGGATCCGGGCGACCAGCGTGTCCTGCGATACCCCGGGCTGGGCCGCCACGTCGAGCTGGCTCACCTTGCCTGGCTGGCCGAGCACCTGGGCGGCCGTCGCCGGGGCGAACGCCGCGATGGTGGCGCCGAGCGGGCTGTCCGCGGTGCCCCAGGTAGCGAGGCCGGTGATGGTGTACGCGCGGGGGCTCGCCTTGGTGAGGATGCGCACGGTGTCGCCGACTTTGAAGTGCCCGATGTCGGCGGAATGCTTGTCGATCACTACCTGGCCGGGGCCGCGCGGCGGCTGGCCGCCTGGCACCAGCCGCAGCGGGCTGAGGTCCGCGATGCCGGTCCAGGCCATGCCGATCTTCGGCGGGCCGTTAGCCGCCACGCCGATCGGCTTGCCGGATTTGCCGACGAGCTGGGCGTAGCCCTCGATGTCGAGCGCGACCGCGCGGACGCCGGGCACCTTGCTGACCGGGCCGGCCAGGCTGGCGTCGATCCGCTGACGCTCCACGGTGTAGGACAGGCCCGGGTCAAATGGCTGGGTGGCCCGGACCACGGCGCCGGTGCCCTGGTAGATCTGCTGGTACAGGCCGTTGAACGTGCTGGTCATCGTGTCGGTGAGCACGAACGTGCCGCAGATGAACGTGACGCCGAGCAGCACCGCGAGCGCGGTCAGCGCGTAGCGGAGCCGGTGCGCCAGGACGCCTTTGAGCGTGATGCCCCACATGGCTAATGCGCCCCCAGCTCGCGGATCACGTCAAGCACGCGGTCCGCCGTCGGGGCGGGCAGCTCGCGGACCACCCGGCCGTCGGCCAGGAACAGCACCAGGTCCGCGTACCCGGCGGCTCGCGGGTCATGGGTCACCATGACCACCGTCTGTCCGTACTCGTCGACCGCCCGGCGGATCTGGGTGAGCAGCTCGGCCGCCGACCTGGAGTCGAGGTTGCCGGTCGGCTCGTCGGCGAAGATCAGGTCGGGCCGGGTGATCAGCGCCCGCGCCGTCGCCACCCGCTGCTGCTGCCCGCCGGACAGCTCGGCCGGCCGGTGGTCGAGCCGGTCGGTGATGCCGAGCGCGGCGGCCAGTTCCGCCAGCCATGCCCCGTCCGGCTTCTTGCCGCCGAGGGTCAGCGGCAGGATGACGTTCTCCCGCGCGGTTAGCGTCGGCACCAGGTTGAACGCCTGGAACACGAAGCCGATGCGCTCGCGGCGCAGCAGCGTCATGGCCTTATCACCCAGCCCGCTGAGCTCGTCGCCGCCGATCAGCACCCGTCCCGAGGTGAGCCGGTCCAGGCCCGCCAGGCAGTGCAGCAGCGTCGACTTGCCTGAGCCGGACGGGCCCATGATCGCCGTGAACGCGCCCGCGGCGAACTCCGCCGAGATGGCGTCGAGCGCCCGCACCGCCGTGGCTCCCGTGCCGTAAACCTTTGTCCCGTCGATGATGCGTGCCGCGGGCGCCGTCCCGGTCGCGCCGGCAGCCTGGCCGCTGGCCACGGTCGTCTGCATGTGTATCACCCCTCCGCGGTCACCATGCAGGCGGCGGCGGGGCACGCCTGAAGAGGCGAAGGCCGGCACCGGGGGAGGCGTTCTTCCTTTGCCGAGTACGCCGCGGCAGGCCTGGGTCTCCGGTCAAACGGCGAGCAGCGGCTCGCCAGCTGGGCGTTGAAGTCGGCCGGGTACTGATCGGTGACGTTCGGCCCTGGCCGGGCAGCGGACTGGGCGCAATGTTGCAAGTAGCGCCTGGTTCCTCGGGAGCGCGAGTGCGGTGTGCGGTGTCCTGTCCGTCTCGTCGCGCGGGGGAGCGTGCAGGCCTGCCATTCACTGGAGGAGATGCCATGAAGGTCCTCGTGGCTTACGCCACCCGGCACGGCGCCACGGCCGGGATCGCCGAACGGATCGCTGCCGCCCTGACCGCGGCGGGCTTGCCAGCCGAGGCCCGGCCGGTCGAGGACGTCGAGGACGTCGGGTCCTTCGACGCGGTCGTCCTCGGCGGCGCGTCCTATATGTTGCACTGGCTCAAGCCGGCTGTGCTGTTCTCCCGGCGTTACCGCAAGGAGCTCGCGGCGCGTCCCGTGTGGCTGTTCAGCAGTGGCCCGCTCGGCGCCGACCTGGTGGACAAGGACGGCAAGAACGTCCTTGAAGCCAGCAGGCCGAGGGAGTTCGACGAGCTCGCGAAGCTGTTGCACCCGCGGGGCGAGCAGGTCTTCTTCGGCGCCTACGACCCCGACGCGCCGCCGGCCGGCCTCGCCGAGCGGTTCGTCCAGCACATGCCCGCCGCCCGGGCGGCCATGCCGGCCGGCGACTTCCGCGACTGGCCGGCCATCGACGCCTGGGCAGCGCAAATCGCTACGGAGCTACGGGCTGGCGAGCCGCGCGGGGACTGACGTGACCCGGTTCGCGGCGTCCGCCCCGCTTGAGCGCCGCGCCTTGGTCCAGGACCAAGGCCGGCTGGTTCCCGGACACCGGATTCCCGGCGTCAGCCGAGCCCCGGCCGGGCCGTTAGGCCCTAATACTAAGCACGCCGTTGCGGGACCATCAGGGTGTGAATGAGCGATCCGGCCCGCGCGGCGGTGCTCCCGTTGCGGTTGCGCCTGCCGGCGGGCTTTCCGCTGCGGAGGCCGCGGAGCGGCTGGCCCGGTTCGGGCCGAACGAGCTGCCCCGGGCGCGCAGGACCCCGCTGTGGCGGATGATCGCTGACCAGGTGCGGGATCCGCTGGTGATGGTGCTGCTGGTCGCGGCGGTGCTGACGCTGGCGACCGGGGACTTGACCGACGCCGGGGTCATCGTGCTCGTGATCGTGGTGAATACCACTGCGGGCGTCACCCAGGAGGTGAAGGCGGGGCAGGCCATCGCGGCCCTGTCGGAGCTCACCGCGCCGGATGCGCGGGTGCTGCGGGACGGCGCGCAGCGGAGCGTCCCGGCCGCCGAGGTGGTGCCCGGGGACCTGCTGGTGCTGGCCGAGGGCGACATCGTGCCCGCCGACGCCGACGTGACCGACGCGGCTGCGTTGCTGGTCGACGAGTCCGCGCTGACCGGCGAGTCGGTGCCGGCGGACAAGGCGGCCGGGCGGCACGCGGTTTCCGCCGGCACGACGATTGTTCGCGGCCGTGGCCAGGCGGTGGTGACGGCCACCGGTGCGGCTAGCGCGATGGGGCGGATCGCCGCCCTGATGGGCGGGCGGCAGGGCCTGACCCCGCTGCAGCGGCGGCTGGCCGGCGTTGGCCGGATGCTGGCGGCGGCGGCGGTGGTGCTGTCGGCCGTCGTGCTGGCCATCGGCCTGGTGCGGGGCCAGGGCGCGGAGCTGATGGTGGTCACCGCGATCAGCCTGGTCGTCGCGGCGGTGCCGGAGTCCCTGCCCGCGGTGGTCACCCTGGCGCTGGCGCTCGGCGCGCGCCGGATGTCCGCCCGCAACGCCCTCATCCGGCGGCTGCCGGCGGTGGAGACCCTGGGGTCGGTGACCGTCCTCGGCACCGACAAGACCGGCACCCTGACCCAGGGCAACATGGTCGTGCGCCGCCTGTGGACCCCGGGCGGCGGCGACGCGGAGGCCGACGGCGCCGGGTACGGCCCGGACGGTGAGCTCACCCGGTCCGGGCGCCTCCTGGATCCCGGCCAGGCAGCGGACCTGAGCCGGCTGCTGACCGCGGGCGCGCTGTGCAACGACGCCGCGCTGCGCCCGCCGGAGGGGGACGAGGAGGCGTGGACCCCGGTCGGCGACCCGACCGAGGCGGCCCTGCTGGCCGCCGCCGCCAGGTCCGGCCTTGATCCCGGCGGGCTGCGTGACCGCTTTCCGCGCGTCGCCGAGGTGCCTTTTGACAGCGACCGCAAGCGGATGACGACCGCGCACCGGCTGCCCGGCGGGGACGTCCGCGTCATCTGCAAGGGAGCGCCCGAGGTCGTGCTGACGCCGGAGTTCATCGCCGGCGACGACGGCATGCTCAAGAAGGCCGTCGGCCTTGCCGAAGAGCTGGCGAGGGACGGCTTCCGCGTGCTGGCGGTCGCGGCAGCCGACCGGGAGGCGCTGCCGGACGCGGAGAGCATGGAACACGGCCTCCGCCTGCTGGGGCTGACCGCCATCCTCGACCCGCCGCGCCCGGCCGCGGCCGCGACTATCGCGTCGTGCCAGGCGGCGGGCATCACCCCGGTGCTGATCACCGGGGACCACCCCGCCACCGCCGGCGCCATCGCCCGGGACCTGGGCATCATCGGCCCGGGGGAGGAAGTCGTCGACTGCCGGGCGGACGGGCACGAGGCAGCCTTCGGTACGGCGCGGGTGTTCGCCCGCGCCACCCCCGAGCAGAAGCTCGCCATCATCGCGGCCCGCCAGGCGGCCGGCGACGTGGTCGCCATGACCGGCGACGGGGTGAACGACGGCCCGGCCCTGCGCCGCGCGGACATCGGGGTCGCCATGGGCAGGCGGGGCACCGAGGTCGCCCGCCAGGCGGCCGACCTGGTGCTCGCCGACGACGACCTCGGCACCGTGGTCGTCGCCGCCGAGGAAGGACGGCGGGTGTACGCCAACATCCGCCGGTTCCTGCTCTACGGGCTGGCCGGGGGCAGCGCCGAGATCATGGTCATGCTCATCGGGCCGCTCGTCGGCCTCGCCCTGCCGCTGCTGCCGGCCCAGATCCTGTGGGTCAACCTGCTCACCCACGGGCTGCCCGGCGTCGCGCTCGGCAGCGAGCCCGCCGACCCCGCCGCGATGCGCCGCCCGCCGCGCCCGCCGGCCGAGAGCGTGCTCGGGGCGGGGCTGTGGCAGCGGATCGTGCGGGTCGGCCTGGTCATCGCCGCCGTCACCCTCGGCGTGGCGCTGTGGGGTCACGCAACCGGGCGGCCGTGGCAGACCATGGCCTTCTTCGCCCTGGGAACCACCCAGCTCGCGGCCGCCCTCGGCTCCCGCGCCCGCCCGGGCACGCTGGCCAACCCGTCCCTGCTGTGGGCCGTGGCGGGCGCGCTCGGCCTTCAGTTCGCCGGGATCTACCTGCCGTTCCTCAACGACCTGCTGAAGACCAGGCCGCTCACCGCCCTCGACCTGCTGGTCGTCTTCGCGCTCTCCATCCTCGGCTACGCCGCGATACGCCTGGACCGCGTCCTGCACCGCGACGGCCGATGGCGGCCACGCGTACGGCGCCGGCACCAGGAGGCCCCGTGACCAGGCGCGCACCCGCCCGTGGACGCGCGGGCGCAGGCGGTACGGGAAGCGCCCGTGACGGCTTCTTCGTGGCGCTGACGCGTGCGGCGGACCACTCGGTGCTGTGGATCGCGGTCAGCGCCATGATGGCAGCGGGCGGGCGGCGGGCCAGGAGCGGCGCCGCCCGGGGACTGGCCGCGGTGGCGGTTTCCTCGGCGGTGTCGAACGGCATGCTGAAGCCGGCGTTTCGCAGGCAGCGGCCGGGAGACCGGGAGCCGCTGGTCCCACGCCCGGGGTCGTTCGCGTTCCCGTCCGGGCACTCGGCGTCGGCGTTCGCGTTCGCGACAGCGGTCTCGTGGCAGGTGCCCGCGCTGGCCCCGCTGCTGGTACCGCTGGCCGGTGCCGTGGCGTACTCGCGGGTGCGCACCGGCGTGCATCACCGCGCCGACGTTGTCGCGGGCAGCGCCCTAGGTGCCGCGATCGGCCTTGCCGTCACCATCGCGCGCCGTCCGCGCCGCCCACGGCGGTCCGCGCTGTTCGCCGGGGCAGTGCTGGTCACCAGCCGCCGGGCAGCCCGCAGCCGCGATCTCGCGGTCGCGCGGCGAGAGATGCGCGGGCTTGGCCTGGCAGTGACCGCCGAGCTTGATGTCAGTCAGCTCAGCCAGCTTCCGGGGCTGCTCGCGGCCCGCGGCCCTGGCCCCGTGCTGGTGGTGGCGGCCGGCGGCGACGGGACGGCCGGGGCCGTCTCGGACGCGCTGGCAGGCACCGGCCATGTGCTCGGCATCCTGCCGCTGGGCACCTCGAACGACTTCGCGCGATCGCTCGGGATCCCGGTAGACCCGCGGCTGGCCGCGGATCTTTTCGCCGGGGGCAAGGCGGCGACCGTCGATCTTGGCCGTTTCACGCCGCAGGAGGGTGCGTCCCGGTACTTCGCGCACGCGGCCACCGTCGGGCTGAACGCGGACTTCGCCCGGATCGCCGCCCGGGACGGCCTGCGGGACCGGCTGGGCCGCGTGGCTTACCTCGCCGCCGCGGCCCTGGCGATGCGCGGCCGGCGGCCGTTCGGGTGCGAGCTGCGCTACGGGGGCACGAGCGAGAGCCGGGCGCTCGCTCATCTGTCGGTGATCAACGCACCCGCGTTCGGCGGCCCGCTCCACCTCGGCGTTCCGGCCGCTGACCTTGATGACCGGCTGCTCGACATCGTCACGGTGGACGACATCCCGCCCTCGCGGATGCTCCTGGCGGCCGTGCCGTTCCTGCTCCGCAGCACCCGGCCGGTGCCGGGCATCAGCATCCGGCAGGCCGCCAGCGTGCAGGTGCGCGCCGGTGAGCCGCTGGAGGTAACCCTGGACGGGGAGATCGCCGGCGCCCTGCCCGGCTCCTTTGACGTCGCCGGAGATGCGCTCCGCGTCATCGTGCCGCCCGGCTTCACCGACGTTGACGACGGCATCCCGGGGAAGGGAACAAGATGACCGAGGCCCGTCCGGCTCCTGCCGGGCATGGGGAGCCGCACGGCGGCGGCATGGCCACCAGGCTGAACTGGCTGCGCGCCGCCGTGCTTGGCGCCAACGACGGGATCGTCTCCACGGCGGGCCTCGTCGTGGGCGTGGCCGGCGCCAGCTCGTCGCGGACCGCGATCCTGACCGCCGGCCTGGCGGGGCTGTTCGCCGGCGCGCTGGCGATGGCGTCCGGTGAGTTCGTCTCGGTCAGCAGCCAGCGCGACTCCGAGCGGGCGATGCTCGCGCTTGAGCGCCAGGAGCTGGCCGAGTCCCCGCTGGCGGAAGTGGCGGAGCTGACCCGCCTTTACCAGGCCAAGGGCCTGGCACCTGCGCTGGCGGGGGAGGTCGCCCAACGGCTGACCGAGCATGACGCGTTCGCCGCCCACGCCGATGCCGAGCTCGGCATTGACCCGGGCCAGCTGGCCCGCCCGGGCCACGCCGCCGTCGCGAGCCTCCTGGCGTTCATCACCGGCGCGGTGCTGCCGCTGCTGGCGATCACGCTTGTCCCCGCTTCGGCGCGCATCGCCGTCACGTTCATCGCGGTGCTCGCCGCTCTCGTGGGGACCGGGGCGGCGAGCGCGGCGCTCGGCCGGTCACCGCGCCGCCCGGCGATCGTGCGCAACGTGCTCGGCGGCGCGATCGCCATGGGCGTGACCTACGGCATCGGCTCCCTGATCGGAGCCTCCGGCATCTGACCCGCCTGTGCCGCGCTGCGGCTTGCAGGCCCAAGGTCCCGTCCTGCCAGGACCTAGGTGCCTGCGCCCGTGGCCGGGACCGTGCCTACCGTGAGGTGAGGAAGTGGTAACCATGGCTACTGGTACTCCGCACGGAATTACCGCAGGGGCGGGCGCCCCGCGCGGGCCAGACGATAGCGCAGGATCGGCCCCACAGCAGCCGGGCGGCGGCTGGACGGCTGGGCGTGTCATCTCGCTAGTCATCGGCTCGGTGCTTGCCCTGATCTCGCTCGGCCTGCTCGGCGGCGGGGGCACCCTGATGTGGGCCGGTCAGGCGCTGCGCCAGGACGGCTATGTGACGACCGGGACCGCTACCTACTCGACCACGGGATACGCGCTGGCCAGCGAGCGGATGGACCTGGGCTGGGGCTGGCTGCTGACCGGGCTCGTCGGGGACATCAGGCTCCGGGTTACCGCCACGGGCGCGGGCAGGCCGGTTTTCGTCGCGGTCGGCCCGGCCGACCGGGTTTCGGCCTACCTGTCGGGCACCGCGTACACCACGGTGGCTGGCACCGGCGCGGACGGCCTGGTCAGCCACGGCGGCACCGCCAGGCCCGCCCCGCCGCGGGCGGCCGGGATCTGGGTCGCCCAGGTCGCCGGGACAGGCACCCAGACGCTGCGCTGGACCGCGGAGCGCGGTCACTGGATGGCGGTCGTGATGAACCCCGGCGGCTCGGCCGGGCTGACCGTGCGGGCCGACGCGGGCGTCTCCGCCCCGTGGCTGTTCCGGCTGGCGATCGAGCTGATCGTCGGCGGTATCCTGGCCGCCGCGCTGTCGGCGGCGCTGATCGCGGTGCCGGTGCGCCTGGCATCCGGGGCACGGTGACCGTGACGGCCTGGGTCATGGTGGTCGTGGCCGGCTTCAGGGGCGGTTCGCCCGTCGTACCGCTTTCCGGATCTCGGCCGCTGCGATGATCGACAGGGCCACCGCCGTGCAGAGCAGCCACTGCCTGACGTCGAGGGCGGTTGTCTTCAGGATTGCCTGGAACGGCGGCAGGACGGTGGAGCTGACGAGGAGGAGGAAGGACACCCCGGTCGTGATGGTGAAGGTCCGGTCGGCGAAGGTGTCCAGGGAGAACGCGGACTGCCGTTCGTCTTTCACCTCGATCGAGAAGAACAGGTTGAGCAGCGAGAACGTGACCACGCCCATGGTCCGGGCGATGGTGAGCGTGTGCTCGTGTTCCGCCCAGCTGATCACGCTCAGCGTGCCGGCCGCTGTCACCAGCCCGGCCGTGGCCAGCCAGGTGATGAGCCCCCGGCTCAGGATCGGCTGGCCGGGCGGCCGGGGCGGGCGGTCCATGAGCCCCGCGGCGGGCTTGCTGTACCCGAGCCCGATGGACTGGATCGTCACGGTGGTGAAGGCCACCCACAAGATCTGCAGCGGGAAGAGCGGCTCGCCGTCGGCGACGTTGAAGATGCTGGCGCCGAGGAAGGAGATGATGAAGCCGAACATGCAGCCCATCTCGAACCGGATGTACCGGGCGAGGTTGTAGTAGAGCCCGCGGCCCAGCTCTACCGCCTTGATGATCGTGGAGAAGTTGTCGTCGGCCAGGATCATCACCGCGGCTTGCCTGGCCACCTCGGTCCCGGTGCCCATCGCGATCCCGATGTCGGCCTTCTTCAGCGCGGGCGCGTCGTTGACGCCGTCGCCGGTCATGGCGACGGTATCGCCCTTCCGCTTGAGCACGTCCACCAGGCGGACCTTGTGCTCGGGGCTGACGCGGGCGATCACGCCGACATCGCCGATCGCGTCCAGCGCCTCGTCGTCGCTCATCGCCTCGAACTGCGCCCCGCTGATGACCGTGCCGTCGATGCCTACCTGGCGGGCGATCGCGGCCGCGGTGACCGCGTGATCACCGGTGATCATGCGGACCCGTATCCCGGCCGACTTCGCCTGCGCGATCGATGCCCTGGCGGCGGGGCGCGGCGGGTCGACGATCCCGACCAGGGCGAGCAGCTCCAGACCGGTCACGAGCGGGAGCAGGTTAGCCCCGGGCTCGAAGGCGGCCGGGTCGAGGTCCCTGCGCGCGGTGGCCATGACCCGCAGGCCCTGTTCCCCGAGCCGCTGGTTCTCGGCCAGGTACAGCTCGCGGAGACGGCCGTCGAGCGGAGCCCGCCCGGCGTCCGGGTCTAGCATCGTGGCGGCGCGGGCCAGGAGCTGATCGGGCGCGCCCTTGACGAAGCAGCGGACCACCGGCTTGCCTGATTCATCGGTCATGCGGTGGAACGTGGCCATGAGCTTGTATTCCGCGTCGAAGGGGAGCTCGGCGACCCGCGGGTACGCCTGCCTGGTCGCGACGGCGTCGATGCCGCCCTTCGCGGCCAGCGCGACCAGGGCCCCCTCGGTCGGGTCGCCGATCAGCTCGCCGTCGCTGAGCACCGCGTCCGAGGCGAGGACCATCGGCATCAGGAACTCATCCAGCGGGATCTCCGCCTGGCCGGCGGCGCGGGTGATGCGCCCGCGGGCCGAGTAGCCCTTACCCTCGACCGCGTAGCGGCGCCCGGCGACGGCCAGCTGGACCGCGGTCATCTGGTTCAGCGTGAGCGTCCCGGTCTTGTCCGTGTTGATCGCGGAGACCGACCCCAGGGTCTCGGCCGAGCGCAGCTGCTTCACGATGGCCCCGGCCCTGGCCAGGGACTGGGTGCCCCACGCCAGGATCGTCGTTACCACCGTGGGCAGCTGCACCGGGACCGCGGCGATGGCGAAGGCGACCGCGGCGTTGAACACCACGGCGAAGGTATAGCCGCGGGACAGGTTCACGGCCATCGACGCGATCAGCGCGACGCCCGCGACCAGCAGGAGCTGCCTGGAGAGCCGGTCCAGCTGGCGGGTGAGCGGGGTCCCGGCCGGCCGCTGCGCCTGCAGCAGGCCCGAGATGCGGCCGACCTCGGTCGCCATCCCGGTCGCGGTGACCACGAACTCGCCCGCCCCGCGGGTGACAGCGGTGTTCGTGTACACCATGCAGGCCCGGTCGCCCAGCGGCAGGCCGGCCTCCCCGACCGGGGCCGTCCCCTTCGACGCCGGCAGGCTCTCCCCGGTCAGCCCCGACTCGGCGACCTCCAGCGCCGCCGCCCGCAGCAGCCTGCCGTCCGCCGGGACGATGTCGCCGGCCGCGATCGAGACGACATCGCCGGGGACCAGCTGCCCGGCCGGGATCTCCGCCAGTTGGCCGTCGCGCCGGACCCGGGCCGTGACGATCATCATCTTCTGCAGCGCGGCGACGGCGGCCTCGGCCTTGCCTTCCTGCTGCAGGCCGAGAACCGCGTTGCCCAGCGTCAGCAGGATCAGCAGGAGACCGGTTCCCGGCTGCCTGATGGGGAAGAGGCTGAGTATCCCCGCCGCCAGCAGGACGACCTGCATGGGGTCGGAATACTGGCGGATGAACGCGAGCCAGCCAGGCTCTGCCCTGCCCGCGGCCAGTTTGTTGGGGCCGAAACGGCCGGCTCGCGCCGCCGCATCCGCTGAGCTAAGGCCGCGCTGCCCGTCTGCCTCTTCTGCCCGCAGCACCTGCTCAACGCTGAGCGTGTGCCACGCGAGCCCGCTGGCCTGCGGCTCCAATTCCGGATTACGTTCCACATGGTGCACCTCTGGCTCGTGCGATGGCCCCGTCTGCCGGCCCTCCGCTGAGCATGCCCGATGGCCTGCGAACATGCCAGGGTAAGACGTCCCTAGGTAACCCGTGTGGCAGCGGGCCGCCGCCGTTTCGCTATCCTGACGGGAGAAAGGCGAGCCGACGCCGTCTAGGATGCGGAGGCACCCTCGTTGCCAAGGTCCCCTGCCGGCTGCAGCCCGCCTGATGCCGCCCACCGTGGCTGAGCCCGAGGTCGAACCCGGCCTGGATCGGGTCCCCCCGGATCACGGCGGACCAGGCCCGGTGCCCCCGAGATGGCCCGGGCCGGGATTCGAGCGGGCCCTGGTGCTGTCCCGCAGCGTGGCCCTGATCCCGGTTGTGGTGCTCACCCTCGCGGGGGCGGGCGCGTTCGTGTACGGCGCGGCGCTGTTCGTTCACTCGGCGGCGGAAATCATCGGGCACCCGTTCCCGGTTGGCGACAAGATCGGCCTGTTCCTGCTCGTGGTGGACCTGTTCCTGGTGGGCGCCACGATGCTGATCGCGGCAATCGGCTTCTACGAGCTGTTCGTCGGCCATGCCAGCGCCGACCGCCAGCACGGCCTGCCTGACTGGCTGGTGATGCGCGACCTGGACGACCTGAAGGCCCGCGTCGTGTCCATGCTTGTCATGGTCGCCGCCGCCAGCTTCGTCAACGCAGTGGTGGACTTCCACGGCGGCCACGACATTCTCTTCCTTGGAAGCGCGGTCGCGGTCGTTATCGGCGCGCTTACCCTGTTCCTGCGCCTGGGCGCCGGCCGGAGGTGACTGCGACGGCGCGGCCTCGACGCCGGGACAGGACCCAGAAGCACGCGAGGGCGGCGGCGCCGAGTGCCGCGACGGCCAGCGTGGCCGGGAGCCCGCTGCTAGGCAGTTGCAGTTCGTAGAAGCGGCGCACGGCGGGTACCGGGAACAGCAGGACGAAGCCAGCTGCCGCGGTGCCGATTAGCAGGATCCGGCGCCAGGTCAGCGGGGCGGCGACCATGACTAGCACGCACAGGCTCAGGATCAGGGCGACCATGGCCGCGGTGGTGCGCTGCTGCACCAGCGGCAGGCCCTCCCCGCGGGCCAGGACGTAGGCGGCGAAGGTGGCCGCGGCGATGATGGCGCCGGCCGGGATGGCGAAGCGCAGCACCCGGCCGGTGAACCCGGGCACGTAGCGCCGGGTGTTAGGCGCGAGCGCGAGGAAGAAGGACGGAATGGCGATGGACAGGCTGTCGATGATCGTCAGGTGGCGGGGCAGGAACGGGTAGGGCAGCAGCGTGACGCCCACGGCGACGGCCAGGAGCGTCGTCCAGGCCGTCTTGGTGATGAACAGGTTGGAGACGCGTTCGATGTTGGCCGTTACCCGGCGGCCTTCGGCGACGATGCCGGGCAAGGTGGCGAACCGGCTGTCGAGCAGCACCAGCTCGGCGACCGCCCTGGTCGCCGGCGCGCCCGAGCCCATGGCGATGCCGATGTCGGCGAGCTTGAGTGCCAGCACGTCGTTGACGCCGTCGCCGGTCATCGCCACCGTGTGCCCGCGGGCCTGCAGGGCGGTGACCATGGCCTGTTTCTGCTGGGGCGTCACCCGGCCGAAGACCGAGCGCTCCTCAAGCAGGCGGCCGAGCGCGCCGGGGTCCTCCGGCAGGTCCCGCGCGTCGACCGGCCGGCCGGCACCGGGCAGCCCGGCCCGCGCCGCGACCGCGCTGACGGTGAGCGGGCTGTCCCCGGAGATCACCTTCAGCGCCACGCCCTGCGCCGTGAAGTACGCGATGGCCCCGGCGGCGTCGGGCCGCAGGCGCTCGGCGAGCAGGACGAAGGCCGCCGCCCGCAGGCCCGGCGGGAGCGACTCGCCGTCCAGCGGGGCCGCGGTGCGGGCCAGGGCCAGGACCCGGCGGCCGCCGGCGGCCAGCCCGGCGGCCTGCGACAGCTGCTCCTGCTGGTCACCCGGCAGCACCAGCTCCGGTGCTCCCAGTACCCAGGTGCCCTGGCCGGCGAAGCTGGCCGCACTCCACTTGCGGGCCGACGAGAACGGCACGGCGGCCTGCCGTGGCCACCCCTCCGGTGGCGGGAACGCCTGCCCGATGGCAGCCAGCGTGGCGTTGCGGTTCTCGTCGTCGGCCAGCGCCCCGAGTGCCGCCCCGGCCGGGGCCCGGTCATCGAGCTGGATGAGGCTGTCGAAGGCGATGGTGCCGTCGGTGAGGGTGCCGGTCTTGTCCAGGCACACCACGTCCACCCGGGCCAGGCCCTCGACCGCGGGCAGCTGCTGGACCAGGACCCGGCGCCGGGCGAGCGTGACGGCGGCCACGCCGAAGGCGATGCTGGTCAGCAGGACCAGCCCCTGCGGGATCATGCCGACCAGCGCCGCGACCGTCCCGCTGGCGACCTGCCGCGCGTTCCCGTGGGCGTGCCACCCGCTGATCACCAGCAGCACCGCCACCGGCCCGATCGCCCAGGTGACGTAGCGCAGGATCCGGTTGATGCCGTCCCTCAGCTCCGAGCGCACCAGCGTGAAGCGCCGCGCCTGGGCGGCGAGCTTGCGGGCGTACGCGTCGGCGCCCACTCCGGTGGCCTGGTAGCCGCCCGACCCGGCGGCCACGAAGCTGCCCGACAGCAGCCGGTCGCCGGCCTGCTTGCCCACTGGCTCGGACTCGCCGGTCAGCAGCGACTCATCGGCCTCCAGGCTCATGCTGGCCCGTACCAGCCCGTCAGCGACCAGCTGATCTCCGGCGCGCAGGTCGACCAGGTCGCCGGCGACAAGGTCCGCGACGGCGATGTCCTGGGTCACGCCGTCGCGGATCACGCGGACCCGCGGGGCGCTGAGCACGGCGAGCCGGTCGAGCGTGCGCTTGGCGCGCAGCTCCTGCGCGATGCCGATCAGGGCGTTGGTGACGAGCACGATGCCGAACAGGGCGTCCTGCGGCTGGCCGGTGACCAGGATCACGGCCAGCAAGGCACCGAGGATGAGGTTGAACCTGGTCAAGATGTTCGCCCGCAAGATCTCGGTAACCGGCCGGCTGGTGCGCTCCCCGCCCGCGTTCGTCAGCCCGCGCGAGCGCTGCTCGGCAACCTGGGCGCTGGTCAGGCCGGCGGGCGGTGTCTCCGCGATCGCCGCGTCCGGCGCAAGTGGCATGGGCGCGGCCGCGTCAGTCATGCCCGCGTCAGTCATGCCCGCGTCGTCGCTGCCATAGCCATCCTCCTCACCTGCTTGGAGACTAGCGCCAACCCGGCAGTCCCCTTCCGGGCTGCAGATGGTCACGTGCTTGCCGTCTTGAGGCGGTTTCGTGCTGCGATCCGGGGCCCAATGGCCCTACAGGCGCCCCGGAGGACGCGGTAATCCTAGTCGCGTTGGCGTGTTATGCAGACAGGAGAGTCGGGATGGGCATCGACCTGAATGGCAGCCGCGTGGCGGGCAGCAAGGGAAGCCGTCCGTCGTCGCGCGGCTGGCACGGGAGGCCCGTGGCCGTCCGGCGGCTGGCCGCGGCCGGAGTCGCCCTGGTCGTCTTGAGCGCGGTGGCCTGCACCAGCGCTGGCGGAAGCGGGCCGGGCGCGTCCGCCAGCCCCTCTTCCGCGGCAGTCTCCTCTGCCGCGCCGTCTTCCGCGGTGCCTTCGCCGGGGGCCGCCTTTTCCCTGGAGCAGCAGTACGAGCAGGTCGTCAGCCAGGTGCTCCCATCGGTCGTGCAGATCTCCACCAGCGAGGGGTCCGGGTCCGGGGTGGTGTATGACGCCAGGGGCGATATCGTCACCAACGCCCACGTGGTCGGCACCGCGACAGCATTGCAGGTGGGCCTGGCCAGCGGCGGCAAGCCGCTGGCGGCCACGGTCGTGGGCGTGTTCGCGCCCGATGACCTGGCGGTGATCCGGGTGCAAACCGGGGCCGGGTCGCTGCACCCCGCGTCGTTCGGCCGCTCGTCCGCGGTCCGGGTCGGTGAGATCGTGCTGGCCATGGGCAACCCGCTCGGCCTGACCGGGACGGTGACCGACGGCATCGTCTCCGCCACCGGGCGGACCGTCTCGGAGGGCCAGGGCAGCTCCGCGGTCCTCATCAGCGCGATCCAGACCAGCGCGGCGATCAACCCCGGCAACAGCGGCGGCGCCCTGGTCAGCCTGGCCGGGCAGGTGATCGGCATCCCGACGCTGGCCGCCGCCGACCCGCAGATAGGCGGCGCCGCGGCCGGGATCGGGTTCGCGATCCCCAGCGACACGGTCACCAGCATTGCCGCTCAGCTGATCGCCACCGGCAAGGTCGCCAGCTCCGGCCGGGCCTCGCTCGGCATCAGCGCGCAGACCGTCGCCGACGCCAGCGGCCAGCCCGCCGGGGTCGGCGTGGCCGCCGTCACCCCGGGCGGCGCGGCCGCCAAAGCCGGAATCCAGTCCGGCGACATCATCACGGCGCTGGCGGGCCAGCCCACTGCCTCCCTCGCCGCCCTGCAGTCGGTGCTGGCCGCGCGCAAGCCCGGCGACCGAGTGCAGGCACAGGTGTCCCGTAACGGCGCGGCGTCTACCGTGACGGTCACCCTCGGCAGCCTCACCAGCTAGCCGGGCCGACAGCAGGGAGTGCCGAATCATGCCTGACCAGAAGCCCGCCAGGGCGCCGCTTCCGCCCCGCTGGTTCATCCGGCTTGCCTGGATCGCCCATCGCCGCCTGTACGGGTGGACGGGCGGGCGGCTGGGCCTGTGGCGGCCGAAGCCCGGCGGGTGGGGCGCTATGCGCCTTACCGCGACCGGGCGGCGGACGGGCCGGGCCCGTCCCGTGATCCTCGGCTACTTCGAAGACGGGCCGAACCTCGTCACCCTGGCCATGAACGGCTGGGGTGATGCCGAGCCGGCCTGGTGGCTCAACCTCCAGGCGCACCCCGACGTCACGGCCGACACCGCCGACGGTGCCCGCCAGGTCACCGGCCGGGCAGCACAGGGCGACGAGCGCGAGCGCCTGTGGGCCCGGTGGCGGCAGACCGACAAGAACCTCGATGCCTACGCCGCGCGCCGCTCCATGCAGACCGCAGTCGTGGTCCTTGAGCCGCGCGCGGATACCTCTTATAGCAATGGGGACCATCATGACTTCCAGGCGTTACCGGGACGCTGCGGCCGGCGCGGCAGTGGTAGCCGTGCTGGCCCTTGCCGCCTGTAGCACCAGCTCAGGCACGGGTGCGCCAGCGTCGTCCGGGTCGAGCGCAGCGGCCTCTGGAGCCGCTGGGCCGGCGGCTTTCAGCACCGCCGACAGCACCTTCGCCACGAGGATGCTGGGGCTGGAGGGGCAGTCGGCGGCGCTGGCCGCCGCCGTCAGCGGGCATACGGCAACGCCGGAGCTTCAGCAGTTCGCCGCCCGCATGCGGGCGCAGGGCGGCATGGCCCAGCGGATGCGCGAGCTGATGGGCAGTTGGCACCGGTCCGTGCCCGCGCCCTACTCGCCCGGTGCCAGCCTGCCCGCCGCGATGATGGGCGCCGGCATGATGAACGCGGCCGACTGGGCCGAGATCGGCAGTGAGCACGGGCAGCCGTTCAGCGGCCACTGGCTGGACGCCATGATCAGCGGCTATAGCGCCGAGGTGGCGCTGTGCCGGCAGGAGCTCGGCTCGGGCACCAGCCCGCAGGCCCGCGCACTGGCCGCCAGCATGCTGGCGGAACGGCAATCCGAACTCGCTCAGCTGCGGCAGTGGCACCAGGGCCCGCAGATGGGCATGACGGGTCCCCTGGCAGGAGCTCGCACACCAGGGACAGGCGGGACACGAGCGTCCCGAACCGCATCGTGGTGCCCCCGTTCGCTGGTTCAGACGCTGGCGTAGAGGCCGCTGGAGTACGGCGGTCCGTCGTGGGCGTCGCTCCAGGGGACGACCTTGTTGCGGAGTGTCCCGATACCCTCGATGGTGGCCTCGGCCACGTCTCCGGGATTGAGGTAGAAGTCGAACGGGTTCGGCTGGATCGCCGCGACGCCGGAGATCGTGCCGGTCGTGATGAGGTCCCCGGCCGAGTAGCCCTGCGGGGAGTGGAAGGCGACGAGCTGGGGGATCTTGATGAGCATGTCAGCGGTGCTGCCCTGCTGGCGGACCTCGCCGTTCACCCGCAGCTCCATCGCCAGGTCCTGCGGGTCCGTAAGCTCGTCCGCGGTCACGATCCAGGGGCCAATCGGGCAGAAGGTGTCGATGCCCTTGGAGAAGGAGAAGACGCCGGACTTCATCTCCCGGCGCTGGATGTCCCGCGCGGTGATGTCGTTGAAGACCGTGTACCCGGCGATGTAGGACGATGCCTCGTCGGGGCCGAACCACTTGCCTGCCTTGCCGATGACGATGGCCAGCTCAAGCTCGTAGTCCAGCTCGCTGGTCAGGCCTTCCGGGTAGACGATGTCGTCGTCTGGGCCGATGATCGCGTCGACGTTCTGGAAGAAGACGATGCCCTTGTGAACGGGGTGGGACCAGTTGACCTTCTGGAGCTCCTCGTGGTGCGCGGCAAAGTTACCCGCCGTGTGAAAGAACTTCTTCGGAACGATCGGGGCGCGCAGCCTGACCTCGCCGCGCCGAAGGCGCTCACCGGTCTCCGGTACGTCACCGGCTCGCTCGAACCACTCGCGGGTGGACGCGCAGTCGAGCTCGACGACGTCCTCGCCGTCGAGTCGCCCTACCCGTCCCGAGTCGAAGGTAACCAGCTTCACCGCTTTACTCTCATTCTGGAAAAGTGAGTTTCAGGACTTCCTGATCCTCATCCTGCGCCTGCTCGTTGTCAAGGGCCTGATCATGCTCGCCGGGGACCGGGACCCGGAAGACGCGCAGCTGCAGGGCGAGGGTGGCGTAGTAGCCGACCAGCGTCGTCAGCTCGAACAGGCCCTCGTCGCCGAGGGCTTCCCGGCCGGCCTGGTACTCGTCATCGGCCAGGTCGGACCGGGACGCCAGGGCGTGCGCCAGGCGCGCGACGAGCCGCTCGCCCGGGTCGTCCAGGTCGCCGAAGCGGCCCTCGCGGACGGCGGCGAGGTCGGCGTCGGTCAGCCCCGCCGAGCGGGCGACGCGCTCGTGCGCGTAGATCTCGAATCCGCTCCGCCAGGCATAGCCCACCGCAAGAATAGCCAGCTCACGGGCTCGGCCACCAAAACTGGTGGAGTAGCGCACCTCGGCGCCGAGAGCCTGCAGCGCACCGCCAAGCCGCGGGCTGAGCAGCATCGCGTTGAACGGCCCCTCTAGCCGGCCGGCCTCGTCGGTCAGCGAAAAACTCTGCCGCCCCTGGCTGCGCGGGCCGCCGGTCAGCTCTGCGTAGAGCGCCTGCTGCTGCGAGCTGAGCGCGCCGACCTCCAGCTTGTCCAGTCTGCCGCTCACTGGTTCGCACCCGAGTACCCGAGCAGGCCAGAGATGATCCGGCAGGTCTCCGCGATCTGCGGCCGCAGCTCGCGGACGATCCGCTGGGCTGACCAGTCGCGCGCCTGCACCGCGATGTTGGCGCCGGCGATCACCCGGCCCGCCGCGTCACGGACCGGGGCGGCCACCGAGCGCAGGCCGAAGGCCAGCTCCTCATCCTGCGTGGCCCAGCCCTGGGCCCGGATGGCCGGAAGCTCCGCGAGCAGTTCCTCCAGCGATTCCTTGGCATTGGGCCCATAGCCGCGCCCGAACGACTCGGGCACGATCCTGGCCCGCAGGTCCTCGTCGTCCAGGTAGGAGAGCAGGAGCTTCCCGATCGAGGTGTGGGCCGCGGGCAAGGTAGACCCGACCTGGATATTCGCCGTCACCAGGTCGGAGTTGCGGATGCGCACGAGGTAAAGCACCCGGTCGTCATTGAGCACGCACAGGTTCACGGTCTCGCCGGTGCTCCCGGCCAGTTCCCGCAGCCTGGGTGTGGCCAGCTCGACCAGGTCAAGGCTGCGCAGCGAGGCCGAGCCCAGGGTGAGCACGCGCACCCCTGGCCGGTAGTCGCCATTCGGCAGGTGCTCCAGGTAGCCCTCCGAGGCCAGCGTCATGACCAACCGGTACACGGTCGGCATGGGGATCCCCGAGGCGGTCACCATGTCGGCGATCCGCCAGGTCGGCCGCTGCTCGGTGAACAGCGTGAGGATCCGCAGCCCCTTGGCCAGTGCCTCCACCCGGTAGTCGGGCTTTTCCGCTCCGGCGCTGGCCTGACGGCTCGCCACCCGGCCTGAACCTCGCGTCGTCATGGGCTTCATCCTCCCCCCGGAGCCCCAGGTCCGGAACCCGGGTGTAGACAGGTCCGGCCCGGAAGCACTAGTTTTTGTGCAAGTTACTTTCATTGTACGAGAATTGAAAGCAGGAGATGCGCATGCCGTCAAGGGACTGGCTCGGGCTTGGCGGGCGCCGGGCGCTCGTCATGGGCGCGGGCGGCCTTGGCGGCGCCAGCGCGGTAACGCTCGCCGCGCTCGGCGCCGAGGTCCTGGTGGTCGACCGCGACGCGGGCAACCTTGAGTCGGTCGCCCGCCGGGCCAAGGAAGCAGGCGGGAGAGCTGACACCCTGGCCGCCGACCTCGCCACGCCGCAGGCGTGCCGCGCGGCGGTCGCCGAGGCGGCCAGGCGGCTCGGGACCATCGAGGTGTTCCTGCATGCAATCGGCCTGAACACCCGGCTTCCGGTGCTCGAGCTCGGCGACGACGCCTGGCAGGCGATACTCACGCTGAACCTCTCCACCGCGTACTGGTCAGGGCAGGCCGTGGGGCGGGTGATGTGCGATCACGGCTACGGGCGGATGGCCTTCATGTCCTCGGTGTCCGGCCTGCTGGCGCACGCCGACCACGCGCCGTACGCGGCGACCAAGGGCGGCCTGAACCAGCTCATGCGCGTGATGGCCCGCGAGTGGGCCAGGAGCGGTGTCACCGTGAATGCGATCGCTCCCGGGTATATCGAGACCGACCTCACCAAAGAGCACCTGGCGAAGGATGGTGTCAGGCAGGGACTGGTCTCGCTGGTGCCGGCCGGGCGGCTCGGCCTGCCAGAGGAGATCGCGGACACCGCCGCCTTCCTGCTGTCCGACCGGGCCCGGTTCATCACCGGGCAGGTCGTCTACGTCGACGGCGGCCGAGTGCTCGTCTGATCACGTTGCCAATCCCGCCTCCAGAGAAGGAGCCATCTCATGTCACAGCAAGCTGAGCCGGTCATCACCCGCCGCCTGCCCGGCCGTTCTGTCCTGGTGACGGGCGCGGGCTCAGGGTTCGGCGCGGAGATCGCCATCCGTGCCGCTCAGGAGGGTGCCCGGGTCGGCGTCCACTACCGCAGTTCCAAGGCGGGCGCGGAGGAAGTCGCCGCGCGCGTCCGTGACCTGGGCGGCGAGGCCGTGCTTTTCCAGGGCGATATCGCGCTGTGGGACGACATCAGGCGCGTCGCCGACGAGGCCTTCGCGGCCTTCGGCGGCCTCGATGTTCTCGTCAACAACGCTGGCGACGTGGCACGCGAGCAGATGTCGTGGCGCGACATCACCGAGGAGTCGATCGACCACGTGCTTGACGTGGACATCAAGGGCACGCTGCTGTGCACCCACGAGTTCGGCGCCCGGATGCTCGACCAGGGGCATGGGAGCATCGTCAACATCGGATCCACGGTGGTCGTCCGCGGCAGCGCGCGGGCGCCGCAGTACGCCGCGGCCAAGTACGGCATCCTCGGGCTCACCAAGTCCTACGCGCATGCGTTCGCGCCTTCCGTGCGGGTCAACGTGTTCGCGCCCGGCTTCATCGAGACCGCCGCGACCCTGGGCCGCAAGGACTGGCAGAGCGGGCGCGGCGACCAGCTCAGGTCGCTGACGCCGATGGGGCGGATTCCCGCGCCAGCCGAGCTCGCGGGCACGGCGCTGTTCCTCGCGACCGACGACGCCGCGCATATCACCGGCACGTACATGATCGCCGACGGCGGCTACAACATGGTCGGCGCCTGACATGGCGGCCGCACCACGGCGCACACAGCGGCGACCCGGTGTTACCGGCCAGCGAGGTCGGCCCCGGCGCGCACGATGCTGTCGGTGTCGATGCCGTGGTAACGGTAGACGTCCTGGATCGACCCCGACTGGCCGAACCTGGTCACGCCGAGGGTGATGCTCGGCACCTGGTTGATGGTGGCCAGGAACGCGAGTGTGTGCGGGTGCCCGTCCAGGACGGTGACCAGAGGGGTGGTTCGGGAGGCCGGGAACACCTGGTCCAGGATCCAGGCCGGCCCGTCTGCCCGGCCCTGCCTGGCCAGCAGGGCCTTGAATAGCAGGCCGGGGCTGGTCACGCAGACGACGTCGGCGGGGATGCCGGCGGCGTCGAGGCGTTCGGCGGCGGCGAGTGCCTCGGGGATGAGCGCGCCCATCGCGGCGATGGTGACCAGCGGGTCAGGTGTACGCCGCAGGCGGTACGCGCCCGCAACTGTTTGCCTGCGGCGGGCTTCGCGGGCGGCCGGGTCGGTCGGCACGGCCGCCAGGGCCTGGTCGACCGGCCGGGTGGACAGCCGCAGGTAGGCCGAGGCGCCGCCTGCCTGGCCCAGCCGGGCCAGGCAGGCGAGCAGGGTCCATTCGGTGTCGATGGCGAAGGCGGGCTCGTAGCTGACGCAGCCGGGCTGCTCGATGCCGATGGAGGGGGTGGTGATCGACTGGTGCGCGCCGCCCTCGGGAGCGAGTGTCACGCCGGAGGGCGTGCCCACGAGGATGGACTGGCCGCCCGCGTAGATGCCGAACGACCAGGGCTCGAGGGCACGCTCGACGAACGGGTCGTACAGGACGCCGATCGGCATCAGCGGCTGCCCCCAGCGGCTCCAGGTCGCCCCGAGCTCGCTGAGCAGGCCGGCGAGGTTGGTTTCCGCGATGCCGAGCTCGATGTGCTGGCCGGTCTGCTCCTCCCGCCAGCGCAGCGCGGATTCCCTGTCGTCGGCGAACCAGTCGGTCCGGTCGGCGGGTGACCACACGCCGACCTTGTTGATCCAGCCGCCGAGGTTGGTTGAGGAGCTGACGTCCGGGCTGACCGTCACCACGCGCCTGGCGGCCTCCGGCGCTTCCCTGGTCAGGTCGAGCAGCACGCGGCCAAGCGCGGCCTGGGTGGACGCGGTGCCGGCGGCCGGCCTGCGGCCGAAGTCCGCCGGGATCGTTGTCACCGGATGCGGCGGGTTATCGGGGCGCCGCAGTCGCCGGGCCGTGGCGGCGCACAGCCGGCCCGCTTCGCTGCCGGGCGCGAACCTGCTCCACGGGTGATCGGGGTCGGTGCCGAGCTGACTGGCGAGTTCCCGCATCTGCCCGGTGGTCAGCAGCGCGGAGTGGTTGCGCGGGTGGCCCTGGGTCGGCAGCCCGTAGCCCTTGATCGTGTATGCGAATATCACGGTGGGCCGGGTGTTGTCGATGGACGCGTACGCCTCGTCGAGCGCGGCGAGGTCGTGGCCGCCGAGGTTACGGATCGCCTCCATCAGCGCCTGGTCGTCAAGCCCGGAGATCAGGCCGGCGACCGCCCGGTTGCCGCCTGGCAGCCGTTCCCGCAACTCGGCGGGTGTGCAGCGCAGCAGGCGCTGGTACTCGGGGTTCGGCATCTCATCGATACGGGCACGCAGTTCGTTTCCGCCTGGCTTGGTGAACAGCCCTTCAAGCAGGTGCCCGTATTTCACCGTGAGCACCTGCCAGCCGGCGCTGGCGAACATGCCCTGCAGCCGTCCGGTGGCGATGCCGGGCACAATGCGGTCGAGCGACTGGCGGTTCAGGTCCACGACCCAGACGATCTCGCCCAGCTCCGCGACGGCGGGTTCGAGGACCGCCTCCCAGACCGCGCCCTCGTCCAGTTCGGCGTCGCCGAGCAGCGAGTACTGCCGTCCGGTGCCGGCGCCGCCGACCGCGGCCTCGGTATACCTGCGGGCCAGCGCCCCCCAGATCGGGGCGGTCGCGCCGATGCCCACCGACCCGGTCGAGTAATCGGCCGGGTCGGGGTCCTTGGACCGGCTGGGGTAGCTTTGCAGCCCGCCGAACGCGCGCAGCGTCGGCAGGTACTTCTCGTCCAGTTCGCCGAGCAGGTAGTTGATCGCGTGCAGCACCGGGGAGGCATGCGGCTTCACCGACACCCGGTCCTGCGGGCGCAGGTGCCTGAACCACAGCGACGTCATGATCGACACCATCGACGCGCTCGACGTCTGGTGACCGCCCACCTTCAGCCCGTCCAGGCTGGGCCGCACCAGGTTCGCCTCATGCACGATCGCCGTCGCCAGCCACAGCACCCGGCGCTCGATTTCTCCCAGCGCGCCGAAGGTGTCCGTCTCCGCCAGCGTCCGGTCAGCAGCGATGCTCATCGTCCGATCACCAACCTAGGATGAGATAGGTGTGCATTACAAGCTAGGATCACATCATTCACGGGTATATCTGCACAACGTGACTCGAAGAATTTGAGCAGATTGCATATCTCAAGCCAACTACTCCGAACCGGAGGTGAGCATTGTGCGCAACCAGCACCGCATCGACGCGACCGACGCCCGCCTGCTCCTCGCCCTCGTTACGCAGCCGCGTGCCAGCGCTGTCACGCTCACCAGCCAGACCGGGCTGTCGCGCAACACCGTCCAGGCCCGGCTGGCCAGGCTCGAAGACCAGGGAGTGCTCGATTCAGCTGAGCGCCAGGTTCCGCCCGCGGCCCTCGGGTACCCGCTCACCGCCTACATCACCACCCAGGTCACTCAGCGCCGCCTCGACGAGGTGGCCGCCGCGCTCGCGAGCATCCCCGAGGTCCTGCGGGTCGACGGGATCAGCGGGCAGACCGACCTGCTCGTGCACGTGGTCGCCGCCGACGCCGACGACCTGTACCGCATCGCCGGGCAGATCCTCGCGATCCCCGGCGTCGAGCGCACCAACACCGCACTCGTCATGCGCGAGCTCGTCAGCTACCGCATCACCCCGCTGCTCCGCCGCCGCGCGGACACGTCACGCTAGCCTGCGTCATCGCCGCCGCCACGTTCGCTGTGCCCGGATCATGCGTTCCGCTGCCGCCCGCCCGGGAATTCCCATTCAATCGGAGGAACGGGTGCGGCCGACTCGATATCCAGCCTGTGAATGACTCCCATCAGGGGGATCAATTTCATAAATCCCGGCGGCTGATACCACAATCATCTCAGCCGCCCCGGGATTCGGGCCAGTGAATTATCGACGATCGCCGTCGAGTAACCGCCGGAGGGACGCCATGCCAGCCGTCAGAGGCAGGGCGACGGGCAGGGCCTGATCATCATGCGATTCGCTACCTATACGGAGGACGCCGGCGCCGCCCGGGCCGGCGTAGTCAGCGACGCGGGCATTCACCCGCTGCCGCCGGACGTCACCGTGCTCGACCTGGTCCGGTCGGGCCTGCCCGCCGCCCTGGCGGCCGGGGACCGCGCACTCGGCCAG
>Ga0265338_10001370_pt1 | contig 39624 bp, 33 predicted proteins | sample 42126metaG_FD_193579 | JGI IMG/M metagenome (GOLD analysis project Ga0265338, IMG submission 193579) | Rhizosphere microbial communities from Carex aquatilis grown in University of Washington, Seatle, WA, United States - 4-21-26 metaG | ecosystem: Host-associated > Plants > Roots > Rhizosphere... | reverse complement strand
CCTTGGCCCCTTTCGCTGTCCCCTATTTAACAACAAATCTTGTTTGTTTCATTTTCGTAACATCTTTCGTCGTTTCGGCTCGCACCGTGTTTGACGAGGGATCGGGAGGCATCGTCGCTCGCGCAGCGCCATGCCGTCTCGCGAATGACGCAATTTCGAAAGTGGCCAAGGCGTGGAGTGCGCCCGGTTCTTCTTCTTTCATCCGACAGCAACACCCTTATCTGACGCCATTCTGGACGTGCTTTCGGCCAGAAGACAATGGCCGGGAGTCCCTAATTGCTGCGATGCATCAACCCTTGTTTCGCGCGTCGTGTGCGCCTTGAAATGCCCGAACGCCGCTAGGTGCTTGAAGTCCTTTGCTTTTCCCGGGCAATGCATTTTCCGGCGTTCCCAACGAATTTCTCGCGGCCGTTATCAATAGTGAAACGTTTTGGCGCGCCTTTTCATGCGCCAGTATTTAGGATTTTCCGGAACTCAATCCCATCAAGGCCCGGCGGTTCCTGGCACGCTCCTCGCATAGAGCTATGTACCGACAGCGCGTGGCACTGGCGAAACTGCAGTGCAGCGATTTCTGTCACTGCGCGGGGGCGAAAATCAGCCCTTGTTTTGCTCTGGCGTAGTGCGGATGCGAGAGACCGGGCGCCATCTTTCCGCCAATATCTCGCCGCTATCGGTCGGCGCCGCCTAAAGCAGGTTAAGCGTGCCTATGATGCACTGCAAAGAGAGAGCATGTTCGAGATCCCTCCACGGCCGATCAGTCCGGGGACCCTCAGACCAACGAAGTTCAGGGGAAAACGATGCCTTACGCCGATCTTGAATCCGCGGTGATGGGATGGCTGCACGTGTCTGAAAAAAGCGCGCGGTGTGAAGCGCGCAAGATCGCAATCTTGCTGTTCGACGGATTCTCTCTTTTAGGGGCGGGCATCGTGGCTGAAGTGTTTCATGTGGCCAATGAGCTGTCGGGGTCCGCCAAAGAAGACGCCGCCTATGACGTGCGTTTCTTGTCGGCGGATGGCGGACACGTAACTTGCTCGTCGTCGGTTCGCGTGTGGACCGATGGACTGGACGCGCGCCACTACGTCGGCTTTGATGCGCTCTTCGTGGCGGGCGGCAAAGGCGCCGAGGTTGCGGCGAACGACGGCCGGATCATCGGCTGGCTGCGTCAGGTGCAAAGTAATACGGCGACCGTCAGATCGATCGCGGAAGGTCGCAAGGTGCTCGACGCGGCCGGTATACGCGGCCAGCACGACGCACAGGGGCGTTTCGGATCCGTCATGAGCCATGTCGGTCAAGACGAGCATGGCAGCGACTCGGGCGACCGCTACGAATCGATGAAGCTGGCGCTGGTCATGATCAAACGCGACCTGGGGCGTGAAATGGCACGCCGCGTCGCCGAACGGCTGATGCCCGGTTCAGCGGCCAAGCTAGAGCCCTTGCTCGGCGACAGCGGTGCCGCTGCCGACAAGATTCGAGCCGCGGCGCGGTGGCTGCAGGAGAATTGCGCGCGACCGGTTTCGGTGGTCGAGGCAGCGCAGGTGGCGATCATGAGCGAGCGAAATTTTCTGCGGCGCTTCAAGACCGAGATGGGCGTCACGCCGTCCGATTACTTATTGCAGGCGCGGCTCGCGGTCACCTGTAGCTTGCTCACGGACTCCGAATTGCCGGTCGACAAAATTGCGCGCCGCAGCGGGATGGGCAACGGCGATAGGCTCGCCAAGATTTTCAGAAAACGGTTATTGATTTCACCCACCGAATACCGGAGGCAAAGCCGCTGCGATGCAGGCGGTTGAATAGACGCACCAGGTAGCAAGCGGATGAGGAGTCGCGACACCGGGGGCACCCGCAATTCGTGGATTCGTGCAAGCGCAACTGCCATTTGATGACTGGACCGATCGGTAACGATAGGTATCAAGAATATTCAAATAGGACTACTAAGATGCATAACAAGACAAACAAAGTCGAAGCGCTGGGTGTGGTTGAGCGTGACGCGGGCCTGGAACCTCGCGTGCAGTGTCGACGCGTGGTGCCGGTAGTACTCGCGGGCGGCTCTGGAACGCGGCTTTGGCCGATGTCGCGCGAGCACTTTCCGAAGCAGCTGATCGGCGTGGTCGGCCCGGACTCGCTGCTGCAAGCGACCGTGCATCGTATGGAGGGCTTTCCTAGTCCGTGGGAAGTCTCGTGTGCGCCCATCATCGTCTGCGGTGACGAGCATCGATTCATTACGGTAGAACAGCTGCGCGCGAGCGGCGTCGAGGCACGCATCGTCGTCGAGCCGGCGCGTCGCGACACGGCGCCCGCATTGACGCTTGCCGCCTCGCTGGCTTGTGCCGATGGGCAGGATGCGATCCTCGTGGTGATGCCCGCGGATCACTCGATAGGCGATATCCAGGCCCTGCAAAGCGCGATCAGCGTTGCAGCAAGCTATGCCGAAATGGGTGCGATCGCCACGCTTGGCGTGCCGCCCACCCGTGCCGATACCGGCTTCGGCTATATCCGGTTGGGCGAGCGCCTGGATGACGGCGCACATCAAATTGCCGGCTTCGTCGAGAAGCCGGCGGCGGAGTTGGCCGAACAATACGTAGCGTCGCAGATGTACTGGTGGAACAGCGGCATTTTCATTCTGCGTGCTTCGACATGGCTTGCCGTGCTCAAGCGCATGCAACCCGAGATGCACGAATCCTGCCTCGCAGCGCTCGAACACGCACTTTCCGATGGCCCGTATTTGCGCCCGGATGCCGAGCACTTCGCACGCTCGCCCTCGGACTCGATCGACTACGCCGTCATGGAGCGTCTGACCGACCCCGATTCGGGTTGCCAGGGCGTCGTGGTGCCGCTTGAGGCGGGCTGGTCCGACCTAGGCTCGTGGGACGCCGTTTGGGCCGCGATGGATAAGGACGAATCGGGCAATGTCGCACGCGGACGCGTCGTCTTCGAAGGCGCTACGTCGAGCTACGCCCATTCGGAAGGGCGGCTTGTCGCGTGCGTCGGTACCACCAACATCGTAGTGGTGGAGACCGACGACGCGGTGCTGGTGGCGGATCGCTCGCGGGTCCAGGACATCAAGGGCCTCGTCGCGCGTATCAAGGCGCAGCACGCCCCGGAAGCCGACACCCACCGCAAGGTCCGCCGCCCGTGGGGGTTCTACGACTCCATCGAGCACGGCGAGCGCTTCCAGGTCAAACGGATCGTCGTGCAACCGGGGGCACGGCTGTCGCTGCAGTCGCATCATCACCGCGCCGAACACTGGGTGGTGGTGTGCGGTACCGCGCTTGTCACGCGCGGCGACGAGCAATTTCTGCTGAGCGAAAACGAGTCGACGTTTATTCCACTCGGTGTGCGGCACCGGCTCGAGAACCCGGGAAAGGTACCGCTTGAAATTATCGAGGTCCAGTCTGGCAGCTACCTCGGGGAGGACGACATCGTCCGATTCGAAGATACCTACGGACGCTGCAAATAGAGCCGGCGCTTGCCTTGTGTGCTGTCAATTGATCGTGGTCGGTTAGAGCAGTTCGGGGAGAAACAAGATGCGCGAATTACAGGGTTTGGCGGCGCGAATCTTCGATGTCGCAGTAATCGTCCTGGCGGCGTTGGTAGCATCGCAGATCCGTTTCGAGGATGCCTCGCAGCGCAGCTTCTATGAAGCGTTCGTCGCGTTTGCGCCAGCGTTGGCATTGGCGCTCTTCCCGTCGTTCGGCGTGTATCAATCCTGGCGAGGGCGCTCGAAGATCGCCTTGGCGGGCCAGGTGTCGATCGCGTGGTTGATCGTGCAGGCGTGCGGCCTCGTGCTGATGTTTTCGCTGCATCGGCTCGACAACGTATCGCGGCTCTGGTTCATCTACTGGACCGCCATGGGCGGTGGCTTCATGATCGCGGGCCGGCTCGTCACGCATTTTGTCCTCGCCCACATGCGCAATGCCGGTTTGAACGTGCACCAGGTGGCGGTCGTGGGATGCGGCGGTCATTGCGGCGCGGTGGTGCGCAAGATCGAGGCCAAGCCGGCGGCGGGTTTTCGCGCCGCGGCGATCTACAACCTGTGTCCCGATACGTCGGCGGCTCACGCCAAGGTGCCGGTGTTCCTGGACCTCGCGGCGTTTTCCTATTTTGTGCGCACGCAAGATGTGCACGAGATCTGGCTCGCGCTCCCGCTGTCCGAAGAGCGAACGATACTGGCGCTGGTCAACGAGTTCCGCAACGACTTGATCAACGTGCGCTTCATGCCGGACGTGCGCAGTCTGGCGCTCTTCGAAAGCGACATGACGACGCTACTGGGCGTGCCTGCCATCAATCTTGTCGCCTCGCCGTTGTCGCCGCACGCGTTGATGCAAAAGGAAATATTCGATCGCGTATTCGCCCTCGCGGCGCTGGTTGGGCTGATGCCGCTGCTGCTCATCATCGCCGCTGCGGTGAAGCTGTCTTCGCCCGGACCCGTACTGTTCAAGCAGCGGCGCAAGGGCGCGGACGGGCGCGTATTCAGCATCTACAAATTTCGCTCCATGCGGCTACACGTAGAGCAAGCCGGTGTCGTGAAACAGGCGACGCGCAACGATCCGCGCATTACACGGGTGGGGGCTTTCCTGCGCCGCACGAGCCTCGACGAATTGCCGCAGTTCTTCAACGTTTTGCGTGGCGATATGTCGGTTGTGGGGCCGCGACCCCATGCCATCGAGCATGACGATCTTTACCAGAAGGTCGTCGCCGGTTACATCCATCGTTACCGGATCAAGCCGGGCATCACGGGGTGGGCGCAAGTCAACGGATTTCGTGGTGAAACCGATCGCGTCGAGAAAATGGAGCGGCGCGTGGCACATGACTTGTACTACCTAGGCCACTGGTCGTTCGCACTGGATTTACGCATTATCGCCAGGACGATCGTCAATGGATTACGGCATACCAATGCCTATTGAAGGGAGGACGACCAACATGTTTACGCAAAAAAAATCAAGAGCAATAGAGCGGACCATCGAGTGGACGGTGCCTGCATGCCGTGTTGGCCTGGCGGTGGTGTTGATCACGTTCTTGTCGGCGTGCGCCTACGCCCCCGGCATGCGCATGGTGAAGCCCGCAACCTTGCCCGAAACGAGCACCGCCGACGGCGATCCCGCAACCGAACTTCAGATTGCGATCACACCCATCGATCTCACGTTGATCCGGCAAATGCATAGCGCCACCGTGCAGAGTCATAACGCCGAGGTGAAAGGCCTATACGCGGTTCCCGGCCCGTACAAGCTCGGGCCCGGCGACGTGTTGCAGATCACTGTGTGGGACCACCCGGAGCTTGCCGCCGCCTTGGGGCAACCGGCGGCGTCTACACGTCCGTCCGACGCTTCCCCCGGGTTCGTCGTCGATCATGAAGGCAACGTGGACTTCCCGTATGTCGGTAGCGTGCACGTGGGCGGCCAGAGCGCCGACCAAGTGCAGAAGAAAATCTCCCAAGGCCTGAGCCGTGTGTTCGTCAGCCCGCAAGTGACGGTGCGCGTGGCATCGTACCGTGCCTCTCAAGTCTACATTGACGGCGAGGTGCGCGCGCCCGGTGCGCAAACCATCAACGACATTCCGATGACTTTGACCGAAGCGATCAACCGCGCCGGAGGATTCGCACCGAACGCAGACCAAAGCCGTGTGGTGTTGATCCGTGATGGCGTGTCTTATCCGGTCAGCGTGTCCGACATGATCGATTCGGGCGTCAATCCCGCTCGCATCATGCTCGCCAACGGCGACATGCTGCGCGTGCTTTCGCGCGAAGACAACGCGGTGTACGTGATGGGTGAAGTGAACAAGCCGGCGACGGTACTGCCCACACGCAACGGCACACTGACATTGAGCGACGCACTCTCGCAAGCCGGCAGCGTGAATCCGGCCACGGCCGACGCGAAGCAACTCTATGTGATTCGCGATGCGGGGAACCTGAAACCGCAAATCTACCACCTCGACGCGACCTCTCCGGTTTCGATGGTGCTCGCGAACCAGTTCGAGCTTCAACCCAAGGACGTGGTGTATCTCGACAACAATTCGCTTGTGAGATTTAGCCGTGTGCTGAACTTGGTGCTCCCGCTGATCAGTGCCGGGCTGACCGGGGCGGTTATAGGAAAGTAAGCAGGCGAGCCTAGGTTGTGCCCGCGCAAGGCAATTTGTTGGAATGACAGGAGTGAAATGATGGCAATGAGCTTCGATGACCACTACGCGGGCGTCTATACCGGGGATGAGCTTCGCCTTTCGGATTACCTCGCCGCTGTACTCGGGAACTGGCGGATCATCGCCATCATTGCGCTGTCGGTGCTGGCGCTGGGCACGGCGTACGCCTTTCTGGCGACGCCGGTCTATCGTGCCGACGCGATGATCCAGGTCCAGGATAGCAACAACAATAACAATAACAACAATAAAGATCCGGTCCAGACGATGTCGCAGCTATTCAACACGAAATCGACCACCGCCGCGGAGAACGAGTTGGTCAAGTCGCGGCTGGTGGTCGAGGATACGGTGCGCAAGTTGCATCTCGACATCTCCGCGGGACCCCGTTATCTGCCGGTCGTGGGCGGCATCGCGCACAGCATCGCCAAGACCTTCAATTGGGTCCCGCCGATCGACGCACTGTCGCATTACGCGTGGGGCGACGAGCAGATCGCGGTGTCTCGCTTCGATACGCCCGCGGCGGACTACGGCAAAACCTATACCTTGACGGCGGCTGCGGACAATTCGTATGTACTGATTGATCCGAACGACGTACGGGTGCTCACGGGCAAGGTCGGGCAAGACGTGAGCGGCATGAGTTCGGCGGGCCCCGTGCAGTTGCACGTGGATAAGCTGGTCGGCGCGCCAGGCACGCAGTACCAATTGTCGAGGGCGTCCACGCTGGGCACGGTCGATGCGCTGCAGCGCAAGCTGCTGGTGGCGGAAGCCGCGCTGCAGTCTGGCATCATCGATGTGAGCCTGGAAGGGCATGACAGCGCGCTGACCGCCGCCATCGTCAACAACATCGTGCGGCGCTTCGTCGAACAGGATCTCGCAACGCGTTCCGCCGAGGCGGAACACACGCTCGCGTTCCTCGACGATCAATTGCCGCAACTGCGCGCCGAACTGGATCGTGCGGAGCAACGCTATAACACGTTCCGCAATCAGCAGCGCACCGTTGATCTCAGCGAGGAAAGCCGGTTGCTGCTGCAACAGATCGTCGACAACAAGACCAAGCTCGTCGACTTGCAGCAACAGCGCGCGGAATTGTCGCAACGCTTTACGCCGTCGCATCCGGCGGTTGCCGCACTCGATGCGCAAATCGCGACGCTGGCGAGCCAATCCGGCTCGCTGGGCCGCAGCGTTTCCGTACTGCCCGCTACCGAGCAAAGCGCCTTGCGGCTGTTGCGCGATGTGCGTGTCGATACCGAGCTGTATACGAATCTGCTCAACAGCGCACAGCAACTGCGGATCATGAAAGCCGGCCAGGTCGGCAACGTGCGTGTGGTCGATTTCGCGGAAGTGGCGGACGATCCGGTCCGGCCGAATCGTCCGGTCGTGATCGCACTGAGCGGCGCGGCGGGTCTGTTCATCGGTATCGTGGTTGCCTTTGTGCGTAAGTCGCTGTTCGGCGGTGTCGAGCGTCCCGAGGAAATCGAAAAAGCGGTCGGCGTCCCGGTATTTGCGATCGTCCCGCGCAGCAACCAGCAGTTGCGGTTGCGCAATGAAGTGGCCTCCCGTCGTGACGGCTTGCATGTGCTCGCGGTGTTGTCGCCGCAAGATGCCGCCGTCGAGGGCATCCGTGGGATACGCACGTCGCTGCAACTGACGCTGGCCGGCGCCCGGAACAACGTGGTGATGATCACGGGCTCGCGTCCCGATGCCGGGAAGTCGTTTCTGTCGGTCAACTTGGCCGCGCTGGTCGCGTCGGCCAACAAGCGCGTTCTTTTGATCGACGGCGATATGCGGCGCGGCGATATTCATTCGCACTTCGGTGTGAAATTCCAGCCTGGACTGTCCGACGTGCTGATGGGCGCGGACATCGAGCGCGCGGTACTGCATGACGTGCTGCCGGGTATGGACGTGCTGACCAAAGGCTCGCTGCCCTCGAACCCCGCCGAGCTGTTGATGAGCGACCGGATGGGCGTGGTGCTGGATCAACTGGCGCACCGCTACGACCTGGTGATCATCGACACGCCTCCGGTGCTCGCCGTGACCGATGCAACGCTGATCGGCAAGCATGCGGGCACGACCCTGCTCGTGGTTCGCCACGGTCGTCATCCGGTGGATGAAATCAGCGAGACCGTCAAGCGGCTGCAAAACGGCGGCGTCAGCCTGAAGGGTGTCTTGCTGACCGATGCGCCGCAGTCCAGGGTCTTCCCGGGCTCGTCCTATGGCGGTTACTACGGTTACGAAGGCGTTGCCGAATGAGGTCGCGTGGTTTTCGCGTGTTGTGCGTGTTTTCGTAATTCTTCTCCCCGGCGCGCCGCCTGCGCGCGCCGCTGAACACTCCCTGAAACGTGAGGCACACGATGAATCGAAAAGTCGCTTTGATTACCGGCATTACAGGGCAGGACGGCTCTTATCTGGCAGAACTACTGCTGGACAAAGGGTACGAGGTGCACGGCATCAAACGGCGGTCGTCGTTATTCAACACCGACCGGATCGACCATTTGTATAGCGACCCGCATGCCGAAGACCGCAGGCTGTTTTTGCACTACGGCGACCTTACCGACTCCACCAGCATCCTGCGCGTCGTGCAGCGCGTCATGCCGGACGAAATATATAACCTCGCGGCGCAAAGCCACGTCGCGGTGTCCTTCGAAGAGCCGGAGTACACGGCCAACACCGATGGCTTGGGCGCGCTGCGCATCCTCGAGGCAATCCGGATTCTCGGGCTCGACAAAAAAACGCGCTTTTATCAGGCCTCGACTTCCGAGCTGTATGGCCTGGTGCAGGAGGTGCCACAACGGGAAACGACGCCGTTCTATCCGCGCAGTCCCTATGCGGTGGCGAAGCTTTTCGCCTACTGGAGCACCGTCAACTATCGCGAGGCCTACGGCCTTTACGCGTGCAACGGCATTCTGTTCAACCACGAATCGCCGGTACGCGGCGAGACCTTCGTGACGAGAAAGATCACGCGTGCGATCGCCCGCATCGCTGTGGGCCTGCAGGATATGTTGTACCTCGGCAATCTCTCGGCGCTGCGCGACTGGGGTCACGCACGCGACTATGTCGAGATGCAATGGCTGATGCTGCAGCAGGAAAAGCCGGAGGATTTCGTGATCGCGACCGGCGTGCAGTATAGCGTCAGGGAGTTCGTGCAGAACGCAGCGGCCGAGCTCGGGGTGACGATCCGCTTCGAGGGCAGCGGGGTGGATGAGGTTGGCATTGTCGAGAAGGTCACCGGACGCGAAACGAAACTCTCGTGTGGCGATGTGATTGTGCGCGTCGACCCCGCCTATTTCCGGCCCACCGAGGTGGAAACGCTGCTCGGCGATCCGACCAAGGCGCACGAGAAGCTCGGCTGGAAGCCGACCACTTCGTTTGCCTCGCTCGTGAAGGAAATGGTGCGTGCCGACTTCCAGATCGCGCGCCGCGATGCGCTCGTGATGATGGCAGGGTTCACCGCGCTTGAACACCACGAGTGACGATCATGGACAAGAGCGCACGTATCTATGTAGCCGGGCATCGTGGCATGGTCGGCTCCGCTTTGGTCCGCCGGCTCAGCGCAAGCGGTTACCGCAATATCCTGACGCGAACGCGGGCGGAACTCGACCTGGCCGACCAGGCCGGCGTCCGCAGTTTCTTCGAAAAGGAGAAGGTGGATGTGGTGTTGCTCGCGGCGGCCAAGGTCGGCGGGATCCTCGCCAATTCAACCATGCCGGCTGCGTTTCTCTACGAGAATCTGGCGATCGAAATGAACGTCATCCACGCGGCCAAGTTGTGTGAGGTGCCGCGTCTGGTCTTCTTCGGCTCGTCGTGCATCTACCCCAAGGCGTGTCCACAGCCGATCAAGGAAGCGTATCTGCTGACTTCGGCGCTGGAACCGACCAATGAGGCGTATGCGATCGCAAAGATTGCGGGGCTCAAGCTTTGTGAGGCCTACAACCGGCAGTACGGGACGAAGTTCGTGTCCTTGATGCCGACCAACCTCTACGGCCCGAACGACAACTACGATTTGAACAGCAGCCATGTGCTGCCGGCGCTGCTCAGAAAGGCGCACGACGCGAAGTTGCGCGGCGATCGCACGCTGACGGTCTGGGGCACGGGCGCGCCGCGCCGGGAATTCCTGCACGTCGACGACCTGGCGGCAGCAACCGTCTTTGTGCTCGAAAACGATGTCACCGAGGAGATACTCAATGTCGGCGTCGGGGAGGATCTGTCGATCCGCGAGCTTGCGCAGCTGGTGTGCCGGGTCGTGCAATTCGATGGCGAGCTGGTATTTGACGCGTCCAAGCCCGACGGCACGCCGCGCAAGCTGCTCGACGTGTCCAAGCTGAAGCAGATAGGGTGGAGTGCGTCGATCGGGCTCGAGAAGGGTATGGAAGCGACGTATGAGGATTTCGTTGCGCGCTTCGGGTGTGCTGCGCCGCAGGCGTTGCACGCATAGGCCCCATTGGGGCAAACGATGCGCTTAGGGAAGAGCGCGTCGTCACCGTAAATCGTAATTCGGTCGCCCCGCGGCGGCTCAAAGTACAGGGGGACGATTTCAAATGACAGCCTCAGTCACGGTTTTTCACAACGTCGTATGGTCGCGCCATAAGGGCGTAGTGTTCTCGGCGCTGCATAATATCTCCAGCGCGGGCACGATCAAATACTCGGTGATTCAGATCGCGGACACGGAGCATGACCGGATCGGCTTCTCCGAGGTGGACTACTCGTTCCACCGCTATCCGATGAAGAAGATCTACGACGGATGCTACGAAGATGTACCCCAGTGGCGCATGATCATGCGCCTGACCTGGGAAGTGCTGAAGGCGAAGTCCGATCTGGTCGTGTTGCCCGGCTATCACCGTGCGGAGTACTGGGCCATGATGCTGGCTTGCATTGTCACCGGGAAGCGTCGCGCGGTGTTTTGCGATTCCACGGCGCGCGACCGGCCGCGAAAATTGCTCACCTCCATTCCGAAACGCGTCTTCTTCTCGCTGTGCGACGGCTATTTCGGTTTTGGCGAGCGCAGCCGCGACTACCTGATTTCACTCGGTGCGAAGCAGGAGCGGATTTTCATCCCGTGCCAGGCCGCCGCGTTGCCGGCATCGTTCGTGCCGGAGCGCGCGCTGTCCAATCGCTTGCACTTTCGCGCCGGCAACGCGCCCGTGTTTCTGTATGTCGGCCGTCTATCGCACGAGAAAGGCATTGCGACGGTGCTCGATGCGTTTGCCGGGCTCAAGCGGCGTGTGCCGAATGCGAGCCTGCGCATCGTCGGCACCGGCGTCATGCATGACGAGCTGGTGGCGAAGGTCGTCGAGCTCGGACTTTCCGATTCCATCCATTTTCTCGGCAGTCTTCAGGATGAGCCGCTCTCCCGCGAGTATTTCGGAGCGACCTGCCTGGTGTTGCCGAGCCGGAGCGAACCCTGGGGGCTGGTGGTGAACGAGGCGCTCAGCCATGGCTGCCCTGCGGTGGTCAGCGATAGCTGTGGCTGCGTCCCCGAATTGATTATTGACGGCATGAGCGGTTATTCGTTCACCGCGGGCGATGTTGCGCATTTGCAGCGCACGATGCTCAAGGCGATGGAGGCGTTCGCCGATACCGCCAGCGTGGCCAAGCGCTGCATGGGCGTCATTCAGCGTTTCGATCCACCATCGGCGGCGGCCAATATCGCGCGAGGATGCGCATTGATGTTGGGTGACTGATTGCTTGGCGACCGATTGCGTGCGGTGAGCACCGCAGTGAGCACAATTCCCGACAGCGGTTGGGGGAAAAATGAAAATTCTCATCTACGGGCTGAACTATGCGCCCGAGCTGACGGGAACCGGCAAGTACACGGCAGAGATGGCCGAGTCGCTGGTTCGCAACGGGCACGAGGTCCGGGTCATTTGCGCGCCGCCGTACTATCCGGAATGGCGGGTTGCGCCGGGTTATTCGGCGTGGCGATATCGCCGTGAAACCGTGCGCGGCGTGCGCATCTGGCGCGCGCCGATATGGGTTCCGAAACGACCCGGCGGTGCTGCGCGCATGCTGCATCTGCTCTCGTTCGCGGCGTCGTCGTTGCCGGTGTTGCTATGCCATGCTTGGTGGCGCCCGCACGTCGTCATGACGATAGCGCCCAGCCTGATGAACGCGCCGGCCGCGTGGGTACTCGCGCGGCTCACACGCGCAAAGTCGTGGCTACATATCCAGGATTTCGAAGTCGATGCCGCATTCGAGTTGGGCTTGCTCAGGAGCGCACGAGCGGCTGCTATCGCGCGCTCGATTGAGAGAACTGTGCTGCGGCGCTTCGATGTCGTGTCGTCGATCTCCGATAGGATGATCCGACGGGCGTTCGACAAGGGCGTGGAAGGCGCCCGATTATTCAGCCTGCCCAACTGGGTGGATACGCAGCAGATTTTCCCGCTCGGGCGCTCTAGCGATTACCGGCAGTTGCTCGGGATCGCCGATTCCGCCACGGTAGTGCTCTACTCCGGCAACATGGGGGCGAAGCAGGGGATCGAGATACTGGGGTGGGCTGCCGAAAAGCTTCGTTGCCACACCGACATCGTGTTCGTGTTCTGCGGCAATGGAGCAAGCAAAGCGGATCTCGAGACGCGCTGCACGGCGTTGAAAAATTGCCGATTTCTCTCGCTGCAGCCGGCTGAAAGACTGAACGAGCTGCTGAACCTCGCGGACATTCATGTCCTTCCGCAACGCAACGACGCGGCCGATCTGGTGATGCCTTCCAAACTCACCGGCATGCTCGCGAGCGGTCGGGCCATTATCGCGATGGCGCGCGTCGGCACGGAATTGTCCAACGTGGTCTCGTCGCGCGGAGTGGTCGTTCCACCGGAAGACGTCAAGGCACTGGTGGCCGCGATCAAGTCGCTTGCTGGCGACCCGCGGCATCGTGCGATGCTCGGCGCTGCCGCGCGCCGCTTTGCGCAGGGCAAGCTATCGCCCGCTTCGGTGCTCGGGAGGCTCGATGAGAAACTCATGAGCTTGTGCGACGCGTTGGCGCGGGAGAAGCAAGAGCGCTCGCCGAGCGCCGCGATGCGCGCGCGCAATGCCGAGATTGCGGTGACGATCGCGGAAATCGAGAAGGTTGAATAAATCGATAGATCGCGCGCTGCGCGACTCCCTTACCACGGCGACCTATAGACCTGGGTCGCCGCGTCTTTTGCCGGGGCGCCGAACGACTGGCGGTAGAGATTCTGGGAGGCGCTTTCGGGCGTCGCTACGAGTTTTCCCGTTGCGTCGCGCGTAAGCGCCTTGCGGCGCATCGCGGTACTGCCCGGCGGCACGAACGATCCCGGCGTGCGGCCGGCCGCTGCTTGATCGTTCATCCTGTTTTCCGTGGGCGTGCGCGTCGGGTTGGTTTGCGTGTTCATCAGCGCATCCTCTTGCGCACCAAATGAATTCATTTGCGACTGATAGGGATCCTGATAGGCGCTCGGTCCGCCGAGAAATCTATTTTCTCTGCCCGCATCCTGGGTGTCGTTGCGCTGCTGGTTGGCGTCCGCGCCTGCGTTTGCGGTTCCAGCGCCCTGATTGGCTGTCTGGGCCAACGATGACGACGCGGCCACGGCTAACAGCGTGAGCGCGATGAGGCGAGGGAAGGCTGTCGTCATGATGGGCTCCACGATCAGGGTAACGCATCAATTGTTATCCCGATCCTGCGCGGATGTCCATACGCCAGCGCTTGTTTATGCCACTTATTTGCGACCTGTCTTGGGTTTGGCGCAAGCTGGGTCGGGCTTGGCGATCTCGCGAATTTGGGGCGCGTACCGGCCACGTGCGGGCACGATTTAGGCAGGTATCAAGCCGCGTTTTCAGGGCCACGTTTTCCGACGATCGCGCATACAAGCCGCGAATCCGAGGCGCTCACCGGTCTCAGGCAGGACGGTCGATCTTGCGGCAGCGTCGGTCCGCCAAAATACTTGCCTGGAGGGACATTCGGTGCGCTCGCGTACGCGCAGCACAGCGGCGCTCAAACATAATTTATCGAAGTCAGGCGTGCCAGGCCCGCTGTGGATGGCGCGTTCCAGATATGCCGCGACAGGTGTCGCGAAGGCGTTCTCGCCCGGCAAGCTCATCGAGTCTTTGTTGAGAGTCACGAAAATGGAAAGAGCACTCGAATCACACCGAATGAGCGAAGTCCCGACGGGCGAAGGTATGGAACACGGCCCACGACACGACTTGACGCACGGCACGGGTAGGGTCATCGATCTCGCTCAGGCTGGCAAGGGCAACTACGTCGCAAAGAAAGGCCTTGCGACCGAGCTTGCGTGGTTTTTTCTCGAAGCCTGCTTTATCAATAACAAACTGATCCCGATATCGGCAGTGCGAGTGGGGCTGTTGCGGCTATTCGGCGCGCGGATCGGCGCGAACTGCCGCCTCGTGCACCCGATCCGGGTCAAGGCGCCGTGGAATCTCGAGGTGGGCGACAACTGCTGGTTCGGCGTGGACGTATGGATTTATAACCAGGCGCCGATCCGTATCGGGTCCAATGTCTGCATTTCCCAAGGCACGTTTCTGACCGCCGGCTCGCACGAGCTTGCGACCAACATGGATCTTCATGTGGCGCCGATCGTGATCGAGGATGGCGTCTGGATCACTGCCAAGTGCGTGGTCCAGATGGGCGTGACCATCGGTCGTTCCGCAGTCGTGACGCCACTTTCCGTGGTGCACCGCTCGCTTGAGGCCGAGGGCGTGTACGGTGGCAACCCCGTGCGCTTCATTCGCAAGCGTTTCGACGCGTGAGCGGTCTTGCCGCCGCGTCCGAGGACGGTCATAGGGCTGCGCGATGTAACGAACAGTTTTGCGAGCAGGGTGGAAGCGTGTTGCACGTGCTACTCAGGTTTGCCTTTGGCATGGGATTTGCCTCTAGCATGTGTTTCGGGGTGTACGTCGAGTGTGTATTTTACCCAACACTGAGCGGCTATCCTCGCGCGAGACCTCTGCTTCGGCGCGGTTAAACGAGGCTGTTTTCGGCCCATGGGCGCGGCGCGCGCCGCTCACCATCGCAATCTATCTGGCTTGGCCGCCGATGCCGTAATGTTGGCGGGTAACGAGGCGCCGCTCGTTCGAATATTAGATGCCGGCAGAACCCGACTGGCGATATTTCATTGGCACAAGGTAGCACCAACGCGGCATAAGGATAGGAGCACGGGGAATGTTCATTGACAGCCGAAGTGTTGAAGAAGGGACGGTCGTTGAGTCCACGGTTTGCATCATTGGCGGCGGCGTGGCAGGCATTACGCTCGCACTCGAGATGCAAAAGCAGCATATAGATACGTGCTTGCTTGAGAGCGGCGGACTCAAGCCCGACGACGAAACCCGCGACTTATATCGCGGCGAGAACGTCGGCGTGCCTTACACGTTCGCCGACGGCAGCCGCAGCCGCTTTCTCGGCGGTAGCAGCAATTGCTGGGGCGGGTGGTGCCGCCCGTTCGATCCGTGGGATTTCGATAAACGGGATTGGGTCGCGCATAGCGGCTGGCCGTTCGGCTTCGAGGAGCTGCGGCCGTATTACGCCCGTACGCACGCGCTGCTGAAGCTGGGCGAGAACAACTTCGATCCGGCGTATTGGGAGGCCGCGATCGGCCGAGCCGACGTGCGACGCTTCCCGCTGCCTAGTGGCCAGATACGCGACACGATTTCGCAATTCAGTCCTCCGGTGCGATTCGGCAAGCTCTATCGCAAGGATCTGGAACAATCGGCCCATGTGCGTGTTTTTCTGCACGCCAATGCGCTCAACATCGATACCGACGAGGACGCCCGGTGCGTCACGCGTGTGCAGGTAGGGACCTTGAGCGGCCGCAGGTTCACAGTCGCCGCCAAGCTGTTTATCCTGGCCACCGGCGGCATCGAGAACGCACGCATGCTGCTCGTTTCGAATAAAGTCCAGGCTGCCGGACTGGGTAACGGCAACGATCTGGTCGGGCGTTTTTTCATGGATCATCCGCGTCTGATGTCCGCCAGCATCCGCTTCAAGAAGCCTTGGACGCGCAACAAGCTCTATGACATCAAATATCACTATCAGAACGCGGCGGTCGCCGCGAACGGCACGCACATCTCGTCGCAATTCGCGTTGACGCATGATGTGCTCAAGCGAGAACGCTTGCTTAATTCACGCGTATGGTTCTATTCGGTGTTTTATGGCGAGGGCAGCGCGGGGGCGATGGCGCTGTTCCGATGCAAGCAGGCCCTCTTGCAAAAAGACCAGCCCGGCTGGAAGTTGAGCTCGGATCTTGTCACCATGGCCGCTCACCCGATCGACACGGTCAGCTTTGGGCTGGCGCGTCTGCTTCAGCCGCGCGCTTTGATCACCGACGTGAAGATGCAGACGATCGTCGAGGCCGAGCCCAATCGCGATAGCCGCGTCACGCTCTCGCTGCAGAAGGACAGGCTGGGCCTGAACCGGGTCAAGGTGAACTGGCAGCTCACCGAACTGGTCAAGCGCACGTTCGATCGCACCGTGACGCTGCTCGGCGAGGAACTGGTGCGAACCGGCGTGGCGGATATCGTCCCGGATCCATTGCTCGAAGGGCAGCCATGGCCTGCGGCGCTGGAGGGAACTTGGCATCACATGGGTACGACGCGTATGCACGATTCGCAAAAGGAAGGCGTGGTCGATCGCAATTGCCGGGTGCACGGGATGGCAAATCTATATATTGCCGGAAGTTCGGTGTTCCCGACGGTCGGTGCCAATTTCCCGACCACCACGATCGCCGCGCTCGCGCTGCGCTTGGGGGTTCATATCGCGCAACGGCTGCATACGGGTACGACGCTCACGTCGATTAACTCCGGCTCGGGCGACTATGCCGGCGTCGAGCGCCAGCCTGCGGTTGAACCGGACGAAGCGACCTTCCCATTTGCCGCCTCGACGCTCGCTACGGCGCCGGACCTGGCGTTTCCGGTGCCCAAGAAGTAATGTGACGTGACGCTTGCCCGTTGGCAACACAGGCGCCGCCCGTGATCGACATACGGGCGGCGCCGTTTTTTGACACCTTTTCTTTGAACCGCGTCCCTGAACCCGTTGCTACGGTTCGAGCCAATGCGTGTGTAGTTGAGCCGCGCGGGTGCCCGTGTCGCCGCTCGTGCCACCGGCCGGATTGGTCGCGAGGCTCGTCGAGTTGCCGGCGCAGTCGCCTGCGGAGTTGCCAACCGAGCTACCGGCATTCCACGCGTGCGGTTGCAGCACGCGCAGCAGGTCCCGAGACATCGCTTCCACCGTGAAGCGCCGCTTGAACGATTCGCTGGCCTGGGCACGCATCGTTGCCCGCACAACCGGGTCGAGTTCCAGCCAGCGGCGCAGGTTTTGCGCCGTCCCGTCCACGGTGTCCGGCGCTACCAAGCCGGCGCCGTCCGCCAGCACTTCGCGCCAGATATTGATCTTGTCCGAGATCAGCACCGGCAGGCCACAGCCCAACGCTTCGGCTACGGCAATGCCGAAATTCTCCTGATGCGAGGGCAGCACGAACGCATCGCTCGCATAGAACGCGCCCCATTTCATCTGCGCCTGCAGCATGCCCGTCCAGGTGATACGGTCGGCGACACCGAGTTCGCGCGCGAGCGACTGCAAGGCAGCCATCCATTGCGCGCTATCGGGGCCGGCGATCACGAGGTGCGACGATGCATCGAGGGCGGCCGCCTTGGCGTACGCTTCGATCAAAATGTCACAGCCTTTCTTTTGATGAATGCGCCCGAGAAACAGAAGCAGGCGCTTGCCGGCCAGTTCGGGATATGCGGCCTGAAATGCCCGGCGCAATTCGTCGGCATTCCCGGGCGGCGTACTCGTACCGAACGACACGACCTCTTCATGCGCGCGGTACAACCAGAAGGACTGCCGTGCGAGCAGCAACTCCTCTTGCGCGGTGAAGAGCACTTTGCGCGCGTCGCGCAGGACGCGGTATTCGAACCCCGGCCAATACAGCCACTTCTTGAGATGCTTGAGCGGATAGGTGCGCTTGAACCAGGGGTCCAGCATGCCGTGCGGAAATACGTAGTAAGGCACACCCAGTGCTCGCAAGGCCTTCCACGCCGCGTAACCGTGGTATTGCCATAGCCCGTTGACGATTGCCGCATCGTATTCGCGCCCATGTTCGCGCAGCCAGGGAACCAGGCCCGGACTGAATTTGTAGTTGCCGCGCCCCGGCCCCAGCGCGTGAACGATCAGCGGAAATGCCGACAGATAGGGCGCCGCGGGATCGTCCAGCGTGACCACTTCGACGTCGTGCCCCATGGCCATCAGGCTGGCGCCGCTTTGCCGTACGCTTTCCGTAGGGCCGCCGGCGCGCAAATCGGCTGTCGCGAGCAAATGGAGAATTTTCATAAGGTGGCGCCTTTCAGGCAGATGGCATCAAGTGGTCGTCGCCCTCTGCGCTGTGCTTGGCGTGGCTTAAGCGCGGTGAGGGCCTCGGCGTCAGCGTGAGCGCCGGCGTCGGCGTCGGCGTCAGCGCAGGTGCGACGACAACGGGGCGCCGCCGTGAGCGCTTCACCGGTTGTCGTTTGATCGATAACGACAGACGCGAATACATGGATACCAGCAAGCCGAGCGCGACGCCGAACACCAGGCCTGAAAACCGTGGCCCGAGCGGATTACCGCCGATCGATGTCGCAAGCAAGGCTGCCAACAGCAAAATGGAGCGACCCATGATCGGCAGATAGGGCGCATCGGGCCGGATCCGCCGCCACGACCGGAACGCGGCGACGCCACAGTAGAGCGCGTACAACACTGCCACCGGAAGCCCGATGCCAAAAATCAACCCGCCCGCAAAAAACTGGTACACCCAGAAGTTGTGCCCGGCTGCCCATTCCTTGATTGCATAGAAATCCTTGCGGCTCAGTTGGCCCGCGAGATAGGGCAGATAGTCCGGAGAATAGTGGTAGAAATGCCCGAACCCCTTGCCGGCGAGCAACGACGTCGGGGACGACACCACTTGATCGTACTGGTCCTTCATTTCGGCGAGCCGCGTAATGGTGGTCGGGTCGCGCCCGGAAGTCGTTTCCTTGGATGCAAAGACGCGTTGAGTCCAATGCTCCGCCACTTCAGGATAGATGGCAGCCGCACTGACCGCTACGCCGCCAAGCGCAGCGATGATCACCACGCTGCGCACTACCGCTCTGAGCAGATGACGTGCCGAGTAGCCGCTCATCCACACGGCCAGCATGCACAGAAGCAGCGTGCCGACGATCAGGCTACGCGTAACGCTGAGCAATTCAATGACGACGGTGCACAGAAACAGCATCATTGTGAATTTTGTCACATGCCTGGCGACGACCATCTCGTGCAGGAGGACGCCTTGCAATCCGAGGAGGGTGACCGACACGATCCGAAAGCGTACCGTCTCGAGGTCGGTGCTGATGGCCATGCCATAGACAAAGCTGAAGGCCATCGACATCACCATTGCCCAGAACATCGCCTGCTCGAAATGTTTCAGACGTTCTTTGCGCCACGGGTGGCACGCCACGAGATAGCCCAGCAGGAATAACACGAAGGGCAACAACACGCGAAGATAGTTGCCGAAGTCGTTACCTTGCAGCAATTGCGTAATGAAGCTGCCCAGCACGGTGAGCAGCAAAGCTGCGGTGACGATAGACCGCAACGCCGAGGATCGCCCGAAGCGCGGCGAGATCAGCACAAGTATCAGCCCAGACCCTATGCTCAGAGCTGCGAGCAGGAATTGCGCCGCGTGGCCGGACGATGCCTCGGCGCTTTTATAATCGAGCGCGAGCGGACACAAGAAAAGCCAGATCCAGAGAGTCGTATATTTATTACGCATTACAGTCTCTTTTCCTCTTCACATGCGCGCACGTCTTGTCGTCACGTTTTGCAGCACACGTAAAGCCGGATAGTCGATGATCGGTTTAAGAAGGTACCCGCGGAGCGATGTCGCGCAAGCCGGGCTCCGGTGACGATAGTGGTTGTGCAAACCGGGTCTTCACGCGTTTTCGCATCGGCTCTTCGAAGTACTGGAAGATCACCACGCTGCAGCAGATCGTGAAGATCAGCGCTATCCATCCGTTCGAGACGCGAAAGCCGGCGATGTACGCCAGATGCGCGAGCGGCACATGTATCAGATAGAAGCCATAGCTGGACTCCCCGAGCCGGACCAGCCAACGGGAATTCAGCAAGCCGATTACCGGGCGCTCAAGGAGCGCCAGGCCCAGGATCAATGCATCGAAAACCGGAGATTCCAGGAAGTAGGCCGGCTTGAGCGGTTGCGTGTAGGCCAGCACTGCGATCGCGACGAGTGACGCACTGACCAGCAGCAGTCCCATGCCATGGGTCCTCTTGGCCCTCGAACGTAGCGTGAGGAAGGCGATTGCGGTACACGCGCCAAGCACGAATTCGAACAGGTGTGAGATCGGGAACTGCGAAATGATGAAGCCGCTGCGCCCGGCCGGGAACACGCGCGCGACGACCAGTATCCAGGCGCCCTGCAGCATCCAGAGCGCCAGGCAGCTGATGACCAGCGTGCGGACGCGACAGGGCGCAATCTTGCGCAGCAGCAGAGGGAACAGCGCGTAGAAGAACGCTTCGCACGAAAGGCTCCAGGTCGGACCGTTCCACGGCTGATTGAGCGCGGCAAACGGCAGCCACGCAGTGAGCAGCAACAACTGACACAGCAAGCTGACCGCGAGTGCGGCGTAGGCCCCGTTGCCCAGCGCATACCATTCGTGCATGAGAACGCCGTCATCGGCATACAACAGATACAGCGTGACGAGCGTTGCCAGCACGATCGACAACAGCAGCACCGGATAGATTCTTGCGACGCGCGCAACGTAGAAGCGTCTCACGCCGCGGGTCTCGATCGTGTCTCGGTACGTGAGCGTGAGGATAAAGCCGGACAACACAAAGAATAAGGACACCGCGGGCCGGCCGCCGTCGACCCACTGAACCCAGCGCGCGGGCATGCCGAGTAGCCCCAAGCCGGTGAAGTGACAGAGCGCCACCGTCAGTGCGGCGAAGAAGCGGATGCTGGTCAGTGCAGGCAGTGCTGCACCGGGTTGCTGTGTGGTCGCGCCCATATCCCCGTGCCCCCTTTGGCCGAAATATAACAGCGATAAAAATGGCCGGCGCGCGTGCGGCCGCAAACAGCTAGCCATCGTCGTAAAAGCACTGATCGCTGTGCACTTCTGCGTGCGCTGTCCGCTCGGCACCTCGTGCGCTTGCGCGCATGTGTTTTCGACCTGTGCTTCGGCCCGGATTTCAGCTCACGTTTGCGTCGCGCGCTTGCGCACATTCGTATTTGGCATGCGCAAGGGGTCCATCGGCGTGCGGATTTAGCGGTTTGGCTGTAGACGCCGTGATGTTGGCGGATGAATGCGCCGTTGTCGGTTGAAGATTTCAGTTCGGGCGCGCAATTTACCGCAGGTAGCAAACAGGGGAGGGCGGCATGAGCATAGTCGGAGCAACGCGCTCGCAGATGTCCAATCGCTCGATCGAGCTCGACTTCATTCGAGGTATTGCCATCATTGCAGTGATGGGCTTCCATTTTCATACCGTGCAAACCGGGAGCGCTATCGTCGCCGCGATCGAATATCCGTTGAAGAACTTCGGGCGCGAGGGCGTGAACCTGTTCTTCACGCTCAGCGGCTTTCTCGTCGGCGGCTTGCTGTTGCGCCAGTATGCGGAGTCCGGCCGCGTCGATGCACGGCGCTTCATCGTTCGCCGTATCTTCAAGATTTGGCCCGCCTACTACGTGTTGATTCTGTTCCATGTATTGGCCGGCCGTCATCCGACCAGCACGTTCTTGTTCCAGAACTTGACGCATCTGCAGAACTATCTAGGTTCATCGATCGCGCAGACGTGGAGTCTCGCGGTCGAGGAGCATTTTTATCTGTTCCTGCCGGCGCTGCTGTTGATCTTTTCGCGTCTGCATTTGCGGGCGAACGTCATTATTGCCAGCCTGCTTGCGATATGTGGCGCGGTTCTGGTGGCGCGTTGCATCGTGGTTTGGAATGGCGACCTCAACGCAGCATTTTTCTACACGCAGTACCGCATCGATAGCTTGTTGTTCGGCGTCATCCTCGCGACGATCTATTGGATGAAGCCGGGCATTTACCGTAACTTTGCCCGGCGCCGGGGTCTGCTGATCGCCATGGTCGGCGGCCTGATCGCGTGGCTGGTACTTGGCACGAAGCATGTGGCGCTCGACGAAAGCATCGGCTACACAATCCAGACCCTCGGCTTCGTGGCGCTGCTGGTGCTCACCCTTGAATACTCCGCGGCTATCCGCCGAGCCATCGTCTTTCGCGTGATTGCGTGGATCGGAGTCTATTCCTACGGGATTTACCTGTGGCACTCGCTGGCACTTGGGCCCGCGGACATCCTGATCGCGAAGGCAACGGCGCTGGGCTTGCCCGCGATCATGGTGTGGGTGCTCGTCATGAGCGCGCAGTTCTGCATAGCGATTACGCTGGGCTACGTCACCACGCGCGCCATCGAGTTTCCCATGCTGCGCATCCGGGACACCTTATTCCCCTCCAAGCGCCGGGCCGCACCCGTCGACGTCCCGGCCGTCGGCGGCCAGCCTTCCTGAATGGACTGACGTGTTGCGCCGGCGCCGATGGATGAATCGCGCAGCGCTCACGCTCTTCACGTGTTGCGCCGGTGCTGCTGGATAGATTGCGCAGCGCTCAGGCTCTTCACGGGGCAAGGTGGGGACGCAGCGCGCGTGCATGTGGGTCGGTGGACCGAGGGCCGAGGCCTGCTTGTTGCAGGGTCAGTTTGAACTGGCTCAACGTGTTCCTCGCGAGCAGGTGTTCGTGCGCGGCTAGGGTTACCTGCATCATCTGCGGCGAATCGAGCAGGACGCGATCCAGCGCGCGATTGATGGTGGGGCTGGAAAGATCGTCGATCACAGGGCCGAGTTCCGCGTTCTTGCAGAACCACCCGATCAAACCGTCGGCGGTCGCGATCACGGGTTTTGCAAATCGATACGCTTGTACGAGTACGCCGCTCATTCCGTAGTGACCCTTGTAGCCGAGCCAAACGGCATCGCATGCCGAGAATAGATCGCGTTCGAGCTCGTTCGAAATGAACTGGTCCAGAATCACCGGCGGTGGCGACAGACGCGTGGCGGCGTGCTGGAGGAAGTCGTGCGTATCGCCATCCTGGTTGCCGGCGACCACGAGCGTTGGTGCGTCGCTGCGCTGTGCACACGCTTCGACCAATTCGTGTATGCCCTTTCTTTGGTTGATCAGGCCATACACCAGCACATGTTTTCCGGCTCCGAGGCCCAAACGCTGTTTAGCCACGACCGGATCGATCGCTTTCACGTCCGGGAACGGGTCCGCAAGGTATTCGATTGTGGCGCCTTCGCTTTCCCGCTCTCGCCGGTGTTCCCGCGCTTGTGCTCGCATAGCTAGACGCGCATACCATTGCAGCAAGGTCGGATCTATCGTGAGCAACGTCTTCATCCCGGTCGATTTCACGGCTCGCTTGAACAGCAGTGCTTTGACCGCATTGACCAAGCGCCGCCTGGGTCCTTTGATGCCGACTTGTTGATGATGAAACGTCGAGCGCATGGTGATGGCGATCCATGGCGTGTTCCCAAACGGCGAACCTAGGAAGGGCAGCGCGTACAAGAAATAGTCGACGTAAGGCACGACGATCAGCGCGACGCGGCGCCCATGGCTTGCCACCGCGAAGGCATCCTGGAATTCACGGTAATAGCGGACGTAGGTCAAGGAAGCGAGACTGAATCGGCTCGCGCGTGCCGGGACATCGACGAAGTCGATCTGCAAAAGCGGGTTGTTTTCGCCAACAATGCGTCTGGCCAGCTCATGTTGCGCGTTGCGTCGCTCGGTCACGATCAAGCACCGATAGCCAGCCTCGATATAGGCATCGGCGGCCCACTGAGCGTACCGCCAACGATGTCCGGAGAAATCCGGTTCGATAATCAGCACGTAATCGTCGTTTGTCATTGTGGCTATCGCAAGAATAAAGGGTGGCTGGCTTGGACCGGTGTTCATCGCCCGGCCAATCCGATTCACCCACCTTAGCACTGCACAAATTCACATAGCCGCCAATTTCGCCCGACATTGGGCGAAAAAAGACAGTGGCCGTGTGGTTGCGGGCCGATTTCGACTACCGAATGGCGCTCGTTGCGTGACTGGGCGCGTTACCTTTGCAGCGATGATCAGCAAAATGAACAACGGGCAGCGGTGCACGCGGAATCAGGATTGAAGTCCGGAATCCACGCGTTGTATCCCGGCGTGAACCCACGCATGTACCGATGCGTCGCACTTGTGCGTCGCATCCACACAGGCGCCCGGTGCGGCTACTTTTACAAGCGACGTCGATACGCTGCGGGGGAACATCGGTGAGATCGGTCCGGGTGCCTTTTTTTTCGATACGTCCGAATTTCGGCGCCAGCGCCGCGTTCTGGGTGCTACTGCAACAAGTGACTGTGCGCGGCCTGGTGGCTGTGAAGTTCTTGGCCATTGGACGGATTCTCGGGCCGACGGCGATCGGTAGCGTCAGCGTCGCGCTGCTCGCGGTCGCCGTTGCCGAGTCGCTCAGCGATACCGGGCTCGCCCAGGCGGTGATTCAGGGGCGCGAGTCGCCCACGCGCACGGAACTCGGCGCCGTCTGGACGACGCTTGCCGCGCGCGGCTTGCTGGTCGCATTACTGCTGATCGCCGTCGCGCCATTCATGGATAGCCAGTTCCATCTCGGCGGCTCGCTCGCACTGCTGCAGCTTGCCGCAATCCTGCCCTTGATCCGCGGCGTCGCGTCGCCCACTTATTACGTCGTGGCGCGCGAGCGGGGTTTCCAGCGCATTGCCGGGGTCGAAACACTGACCGCGTTTGCCGATTGCAGTATCGGATTGGCCTGCGCGTTCGCCGGCGCCGGCGCCTATTCCATCTTGATCGGCATGGTGGCCGGCGAGCTGCTCAAAAGCACGCTGACCTGGGCGACAATGACGCCGCGTCCGCCGATCCGCTTCGCGTGGTCGGGGATTGGACACTACATCGGTTTCAGTCGCTGGATCTGGGCCAGCAGCGTGGTCAACCTGCTGCTCAATCAGTTCGACAAGGTGATCGTGGCCAAACTGCTCGGGCCGGCACCATTGGGCGCGTATCAGATGTCGTCGAAGCTCGCGCAGATGTTGCTCGCCGACGCGGCCATCGCATTTTCGCAATATCTGTTTCCGACGTTTTCCGCGCATCATCGCAAGGATGCGAAGGATGCCGCACGGCTGTTTCGCATCTATCTGGCAGTCATCGCGGCGGGGTTGGCGTTTCTTGTGATCGTGCTGCGCATACTGGCCCAGCCGCTCTTCTTGCTGGTGCTGGGACCCGCGTGGATGCCCGCGGTGCCTTTGTTCAGGATCTTCGTGGTCAGCATGGCGATCGGTGCGCTGATCGCCGTGCTGGTGTCGTATTTGCGCGCGGTCGGCTTGCCCAAGGTGACGACACAAGCGTCGGTGATCCAGGCGTTCGTATTGTTGGCGAGCGTGCCGCCGGCCATCCATTATTGGGGGGTGATCGGCATCGCGTGGGCGACGACGGTGGGACTGGCCGCATCGGCGGGCTGGATGTTGTATCGAATCGCCAGGGAGGCGTGATGCGTATCCTTCATCTCGTACTTGCACCGCGGCTCTCGGGCGCCGAGGTGCTGGCCAAGGACTTGGCGATTCATCAGCAACGCAGCGGCGAGACGGTCTGCGTTTCCTCGCTGATGCCGCAGCACGACGATTTTGCGTTGCTACGGGCGGAGCTCGAGGCCAATGCGGTAACGTGTGTTTTTCCGACGAAGCTGCATGGGGCGCCTGGAAAATTGTGGCATCTCGATCGCACGGTGCGCCGCTTCCGGCCCGACGTCATATTCGCTCATTCGACGATCCCGGCGTTGTATGCGCGGGCGTTGCCCACTGTAGTGCCCGTCGTGTATGTGATGCATTCGGCCGCCAACGACTTCGACAACGGCCTATTGCGGCGCGCCGAGCGCGTGCTCTCGCGGCGCGCGCGCGCAGTGATTGCGGTGTCGCCGGCGAACGTCGACGACTACATCGGCGCAATCGGCAAGCACCCCTCAATGATGGTGATCCCCAACGGCGTGGATATGGCGCGCTTCGGCGACGCCGCGCACGCGCACGGCGGGCCACGGCAAACTCAGCCAACGATCGTACAGATCGGCCGCTACACGACGGTAAAGAACCAACTGCAGACGGTGCAGGCGTTCGCAGACGTGGCGAGGTGGATTCCTGCTGCGCGCTTGCTTCTGTATGGGGTGGTCGAAGACGCAGCGTATTACCGAGCCGTGAGTGAACGCGTGAACGCGCTGGGCCTGGCGGACCGTGTCGTGGTGGGCGGCCCTCGTTCGGACGTATCGCACATATTGTTCGACGCCACCGTGTATGCCATGCCGTCGAAATCCGAAGGGCACAGTATCGCGTTTCTCGAGGCGCTTGCGTCCGGCATCCCGGTGGTGGCCAGTGCGATTCGGCCGTTCGCCTTTGCCGCCGATTTCGCTAGCGTTCAACTTATCGATACCGACGACACGCAAGCCTACACGCGAGCCCTGGTTGTCGCGCTCTCCCAGAGCCGCGCGCAACGACCGCTGGCCGGCCTCACGCTCAAGGATACGGCCGATCGTTATCTCGCGGTAGCGCATCAGGTGATACAGGCGAGGGCGGCATGAGCAGATGGTGCCTGGGAGTTCGGGTGGGGTATGCAATGATGCGACGCCTTTGGCCGGAAATAGCGAGCGTGCATAGTGACGATCGTTGATCAAGGCACTGTCCCTAAGCGTCGAAATCCAGTCCTTCGCCGCCGTGTCGATGCGCTTGTTTGTCCGAGGGAATACCATCAATCCATATTGCGTAGACACGGCACCCGGTGCGTTCGCCGCGGGTTCGTCGCGCTACATGCAACGAGTTTGAGACCTGGCGCGGATAGCTCGCGAACTGGGCACAAGGTGACGTATGCAACTGCGCTCGATGTGATGGTCCCGACCTTTCATAGATGTCCTTGCTGCCATGGATGAAAGTGAACGCGACTTTCAAGATCTCGGCGTGACCGTCTTTGCCGGTGTCGTACCGCAGAGCGCGCTGCAGAGCATCAACGCGATGATCGACGCCACCCGGCATCAATGGCAGCCTGCGGACGGCAGGCGCGAGTCCAAGCTTGCCTTGATGTTTGTCGAGTTGTTGCGCAAGTCGGACGCATTCCGTGCGACGGAGGCCAAAGCGTGCGAGGCGTCGCAGCGCTGGGCGACACAGAAATTCGGCCGCACGCCCGCGCTCAACCGGCTCTATGTCTTACGCTGTGTCAATCGCGATACGCCATCGCAAAGCCACCTGCGCCATTTCGATTCGCATGTGCTGACCTTGTTGATTCCGTTGCGCTTGGCGCAGCCCGGCGAACAGAACGGCGATCTGGTCATGTACCGAAAGCAGCGGTCCTCGATTTCGCTGGTACACAACGTCGTCACCAAAGCGGCGCTGGTCGTGCAGCAGCACTTGCCGTTCCGTACGCGGCTCGCGCTGATTCGGCGCGACATGCTCAGTAAGCGCTGCGTGCGCGTCACATGCGAACCCGGCAACGTGTATGGCTTCAATGGCTTTATCACGATGCACGCCAATCTCGCCATCGACGCAGGGGAACGGCGCAGCCTCATCATTCACTATTACGATCCCGGTCTGACGGCCGGTGTTCGCAGCGCGGCGCGTGCGGTGCGTTCGCTCAGCGACCGACTCAGGTATAGGACCCATGCGAGACTGACCCGGCACCGCTAGAACATCCACGCCATTCTCGAGGTTGCGTGGCGCTCAGGAGTGTGCGCTCTCGCTTGCGCGTCCGTCGGCTTTAGCACCGAGCGCGCTCGCTTGCGCGCGGGCCATTACCAGATCCATGACTGCGAGCAAGACAGCGGACACCACAAACGCCATGTGTATGCCGACGCTCCAACTGAGGTCCCTGCTGGCGACCTGTTCGACGTGCATCAAACTCTTGAGCAGTTCAATGGCCGAGATGGCAACGATGGACGCCATCAGCTTGAGCTTTAGATCGCTGAATCCCACATGGCCGATCCATGTCGGCTTATCCTTGTGTCCGCCGAAATCCAGCTCGGACACGAAATTCTGATACCCGCCGAACATGATCATCAACACCAGGTTGGCCATCAAGGACAGGTCGACCAAGGACAAGATGTTGCTGATAGTGTCGCTGAGGTCGGTCGATACCGCTGTGAGCGCCATCTCCCATAACTTCTGGGAGAATTTGAATAAAAGCAGCACCAAGCTGAACGCCAAGCCCAGGTAAATCGGCGCGAGTATCCAGCGGCTGGAAAAGATCGTCGTCTCGATAAGCCGCTCGATCATGTGACTAGGCTGGGCCGCCTGAGCGCGAGGCGACGAAGGATCTTGGTTGGGTGCAACCATGTTTTTTTAACATCCGTAAAGGGGCTGCGAGGAGCCGGAGCAAGCGATATTACCGTGAGCTTGCCGTCCGATCCACTGTGTCGAGCGGATGGCCGGGACATTGCGTCACTTCAACCGTGTCACTTGAAAAATATCCCGCGGGTCAGGAACGTGTAATCGGCTTCGGCGGCCATCAGGCCCACCAGCACCAGCAGGCACAGCGGTGGCACTAGGATGGCGTACACCAGCGCCAGCCGCTCCCACTTCATGTGCATGAAGACGCCGACAATCAGGCCCGCCTTCATCAGCATCAGCGCGACGATGAGACACCACCGCAGGTACCCCTCGATACGGAAATAGTCGACCAGGTAGGACAGTGTGCTGAGGAAAAATAACAGCCCCCAGATTTGCAGATAGATGCGGATCGGATGCTGCTGCCCGACGGTAGTACTCATGGCTGGCCTCACCAGAGATAGAACAACGCGAAGATGAATACCCAGACCAGATCGACGAAATGCCAGTACAGGCCGGCGATCTCCACGATCTGATAGTTGCCGCTGTGTTCATAGTGTCCACGCAGCACTTTGCTGGCGACGGTCAGCAGATAGATCACGCCGACCGTCACGTGTGCGCCGTGGAAGCCGGTGATCATGAAGAAACACGAGCCGAATTGTGCCGCGCCCAGTGGGTTGCCCCACGGGCGTATGCCTTCGTGCACGATCAGCTTGGTCCATTCGAGCGCCTGCATGCCGACGAACGATGCACCGAGGATGGCGGTCGCCAGCATCAGCAGGGCGGTGCGCTTGCGATCGCGCCGATAGGCGAAGTTGACGGCCATGGCCATCGTACCGCTGCTGGTGATGAGGATGAACGTCATGATGGCGATCAGCAGCAACGGCACATCCACGCCGGCTATCGTGAGGCCGAACACCTTGCTCGGATCTGGCCAGGGCACGGTAGTCGAGATCCTGACCGTCATATAACTGGTCAGGAAACAACTGAAAATGAAGGTGTCGCTGAGCAGGAAAATCCACATCATCGCCTTGCCCCAGGATACCTTGAAGGCCTCCTGGTCCGACGACCAGTCCTTGACGATACCGTGCCAGCCGCTGGGCAATCCGAGCTCTTTGGAATGTTGCGGTGCCGACTCTGCCATGAACGTCTCCTCTTTCAACGCATTTTTCAACTCACGCCGCACAAATTCCGGGCGATTTCGGGCGTGATCCACAGCAGCGCGCCGAACAACACCAGCCAGACCGCCAACAGGAAATGCCAATACCGCGCACACAGCGCTACGCACAGGCGCGAGCGCAGCGCACCGGGGTAGCGTCGCACCAACGTGACGCCCCATGCCAGCGCCACCAGGCCGCCGATCACATGCACGCCGTGCAGGCCTGTGAGCAGATAAAAGAAACTGTTGGCCGGGTTGGCCGCGATTGTGTGGTTCAGTGCGTTCAGACGCTCCCACGCCCACAGTTGGCCCGCAAGGAACGCTAGCCCGCACACGCCACCGATCAGCAGGCTGGCATTCAGTCCGTCCGGGCGAGGGCGGCGCGCGATGGTCGCGGCATGCTGTAGCGCGATACTGCCCAGTATCAGCACGCCGGTGTTCATCCACAATTGCCACGGAACCGCCAAGGACCGCCAGTCGCCTTCGCTCATGCGGATGACGTAGGCGAACAGCAGCAGGGTGAACAAGACCGACAGCACCGCCGTCAGTACCCACAAGCCGGTCTTGGCCGCTAGCTCAGCGATGCTGCGGTACCCGGACGGGCCGCCTCCGGTGTCGCCGGCCGCCCGCAGCAGAGGGGCGCTTTTCATGTTTGCGTCCCCTTGACCGATTGCCGGATATCGCCGGGTTCGTCGAACGCCGCGTCGGGAGGTGCGTTCTGCGGCACGAAATCCTGGGCCGCCCCGGGCACGCTGTAGGCATAGGCCCCGCGATACACGATCGGCAACGTCGCCCCCCAGTTGCCATGCACCGGCGGCGTGTCCGGTGTCTGCCACTCCAGCGAGGCAGCTCGCCACGGATTGGCGCCAGCGCGCCGGCCCTTGAACAGGCTCCAGGCAAGATTGAACAGGAACACCAGTTGCGCCAGGCCAACCAGAATTGCGACCACGGTGATGGCGGCATTCAGCGTTTGCGCCGAGGCTGGAATGAATTGATAGTTATCGTAGGCGTAATATCGCCGCGGCATGCCAAGCACGCCGAGATAATGCATCGGGAAATAAATCGCGTAGGTGCCCACGAAGGTGACCCAGAAATGGAATTTCCCCAGGCCGTCGTTGAGCATTCGGCCTGTGATCTTGGGGTACCAGTGATAGAGGCCGCCGAACACCACGAGGATCGGCGAGACGCCCATCACCATATGAAAATGGGCCACCACGAAATACGTGTTCGACAGCGGAATATCCACGCTGACATTGCCTAGAAACAATCCCGTCAGGCCGCCGATCACGAAGGTGCTGATAAAGCCGATGGCGAACAGCATTGGCACCGTGAGATGAAGGTCGCCGCGCCAAAGCGTCAGCAACCAGTTGTACACCTTGATGGCGGTCGGCACGGCGATGATGAGCGTGGTGGTGGCGAAGAAGAATCCGAAATACGGATTCATGCCGGCGACGTACATATGGTGCGCCCACACCACCAGGCTCAGTCCGCCGATGGCCACAATCGCCCAGACCATGTTGCGATAGCCGAAAATGCTCTTCCTCGCATGCACGCTGATCAGGTCCGACACGATGCCGAACGCCGGCAGCGCGACGATGTAGACCTCCGGGTGACCGAAGAACCAGAACAGATGCTGGAAGAGCAGCGGACTGCCGCCGTTATGCTGGAGCTGCGCCCCCATCGACACGACGGAAGGCATGAAGAAGCTGGTCTGCAGCAGCCTGTCGAGCAGCATCATGATGGCGCTGACCAGCAGTGCCGGGAAGGCCAGCAACGCCAGGATCGTAGCCACGAAAATGCCCCATACGGTGAGCGGCATGCGCATCAGCGTCATGCCTTCGGTGCGCGCCTGCAATACGGTGGTGACGTAATTCAGGCCGCCCATGGTGGTCGCGACGATGAAAATCGCCAGCGACACCAGCATCAGCACGATGCCCCATTCGACGCCCGGCGTGCCCGGCAGAATCGCCTGTGGGGGGTAGAGCGTCCAACCGGCTCCGGTAGGGCCGCCCGGTACGAAGAAGCTCGCGATCAGCACCCACACCGCAAGTTGATACACCCAGTAGCTCATCATGTTCAGGTACGGAAATACCATGTCCCGCGCGCCTATCATCAACGGAATCAGGTAATTGCCGAAGCCGCCCAGGAACAGCGCGGTAAGCAGATAGATCACCATGATCATGCCGTGCATGGTGACGAACTGGTAATAGTGATTGGCGTCGATAAACGCGAAGCGGCCCGGGAAACCGAGCTGCAGGCGCATCAAGTTCGAGAGCACTACCCCGATCACCCCGACTGCGATCGCCGTCAGCGAGTACTGGATCGCGATGACCTTGTGATCCTGGCACCACACGTACTTGGTCAAGAAACTCCGTGGTTCGTGTAGCGGCGACAGGTTCGCATACATGGTCACACTCCTGGTTTCTGCGTTGCTGTGCCGGGTTGGCCCGCGCTTGCATTGGCTTTGATATAGGCGATCAGCTCTGCGACTTCCTGATCGGTCAGATCTATTTTCGGCATGATCGGCGCGTAGCCTTTGACGACCCGCGCTGTGGGATTGCGGATGAAGGCTTTGAGGTAGGCTTCGTCGACCAGCGCGGTCGACCCGTCGGCCATGGTTTCGGTTTTGCCATACAAACCCTTCCAGGTCGGACCGACGCCGGCATTGCCGTCCACCGTATGGCACGCGATACACCCTTTGGCCTGCGCCAGGAGCTTGCCTTGCGTAGCGAGTGCGTCACCGCCTGCACCGTTCTTGGCCATCGTCTGCGCAAACGTCGGCTGGGTCTTCAGCCAACTGGCAAACGAGGCGTCATCCTCCACTACGACGTAACCGCGCATATTGGAATGACCGATGCCGCATAACTGCGCACAAACCACTTCATAGCGGCCGGCTTTGGTCGGGGTAAACCAGAAGGTGGTCACCATGCCCGGCACCATGTTCATGCGTGCACGAAACGGCGGCACGAAAAAATCGTGCAACACGTCTCGCGAACGCAGCAACATCTTGACCGGCCGGTTTATCGGCAGGTGCAACTCATTGTTATCTATCAGGATGTTGCCTTGGCCGTTGGGGTCGGCCGGGTCGATGCCAAACGGATTGTCCGAGGTGATAAAGCGCGTGTCGGTTTGGCCCAGCTTGTGGTCTTGCCCAGGGAAGCGATACCGCCATTGCCATTGTTGACCGAGCACTTCGACCACCAGTGCATCGCGGGGCGTCTTCAAATACTCCGCGTAGACGAACAATCCCGGCGCCAGCAGCAGCACGATCGCCAGCGTCGTGCCCAGTAGCAGCCACCGCTCCAGTTTTCGATTGACTGGCTCGTAGGCCGCCCGCCGTCCTTTGCGGTGGCGGTAGCGCAGCAGCACGTACACGAGGAACAGGTTGATGCCGACAAAGAAAATACCGGTGACCACGAGCGTAATGGTCAGCGTGTCATCCATCTGCCGCCAGTTGGACGCCAGCGGTGTCAACCACCACGGGCTCAGGAACTGAAAAAGCACGGCGACGACAGTAATGAGAAACAGCGCAATGGCTAACGCCATGATTGCCCCGCGTCTTATATGACTGATGTGCCCTGGACTGGACCGATAACTGGGGCTGCGACTGGACTGATTTCGGCGTCGTGGGCGTTTGCGCAGAGCATGGGCATGACTCGCGCACCAGTTCTATACAGACTAGTCGTTCACGCAACGCTGCGCAAGCGGGGGCACTCCCCATATGACGGGGGCAATGGTCGGCATACCTTCATATTTTGCGGCGCAGCCGACTCTGTGGCTCCGACCGCGCCTGCCGATGGGGAAAACGTGTCGTGCTCGCACCAAAACAAAAGGGCCTGCAGATGCAGACCCTTTGTTGACCACTGTATTCGTTTGGTAGGCCGTGCGGGATTCGAACCTGCGACCAACGGATTAAAAGTCCGCTGCTCTACCAACTGAGCTAACGACCCAAAGAAGACAGCGATTATAGTAAATTACTGCAAATTCTGTCAAGCGTGGAGGGCGCGATATTGCCCAATTCGCCGATAAAAAAGCCCGGCAGGGGAATCCCCCCCTGCCGGGCTCGTACAACATTCGAACAACACTAGCCGGGCGCTAAATTCGTCCGTGGTATTTACTTCAAAGCCGCAATCTTGTCCTTGGCCGTTTGGGCTGCCGGAGTTCCTGCGTACTCAGCCAGAACCTGCTGCAGCGTCTTCTTGGCCGCCGCTTTCTGGTTCTGTTCAACCTGGTTGTTCGCGATCGCAAGCAATGCTTCGGGCGCGCGCGGGTGGTTCGGATAGTTCTTCACCACTCCCGCCAACATTGCAGTCGAGTTCTTGTAATCACGCAAAGCATACAGCGCGTTGCCTAGCCAGTATTGAGCCGAGGGCTGATACGGGCTTTGCGGATATTTCTGAACGAAGTCGCGAAACGACGCGGCTGCGCTCTTGAAGTCACCGTCGCGGAACTGCTGCAGCGCTGCGTTGAAGACATCGGTTTCGCCCGGCTGCACAACGCCTTGCACCCCATCGACGGTCTGCTGCGTCGGCTCGAATTTCTTCAACCGGCCATCGAGGTCGGTGTAGTAATCGCGCTGTTGACGTTGCAGCGTCGTCACCTGGTTGCCGAGATCCTCGTTCTGTCCGCGCAAGGTATCGACCTGTTGCTGCAACTGATCGATACGGCTCGACTGATCGAGGATGGTGCGTTGTGCGGCAGCCATCTGCGCCGTCAGCGTATCGGTCTTGGTACGCAGATCAAGCACTGCCTGACGAGCTTGGTCGTCGTCAAACAGGCCGGCATGAGCGGGCAGGGCAAACAGCGCCATGCCCGTCACACCGGCTGCCGCAATCGCGCGCAACCCTGAATAGCGATGCGATCGTAATGACATGATGCTTATTGGTAAACGAAGTCAGCGCGACGGTTTTGAGCGTAGCTGTCTTCATCATGACCGGTAGCCACCGGCTTTTCTTTGCCCAGGCTCACAGCTTCCATTTGCGAATCCGGAACGCCCAGCAGCGACAGCGCGCGACGCACGGCTTCAGCACGCTTCTGGCCCAGTGCCAGGTTGTACTCGGTCGTGCCGCGTTCGTCGGTGTTGCCCTGGATCAGGACGTGACGCTGCGGGTGGCTCTTCAGGTAGCCAGCGTGAGCTGCCAACAGCGATTGATAGTCGCTTTTCACAGCGTAGCTGTCGAAGTCGAAATAGATGCTGCGCTTGGCCAGCGGGCTGTTCGGATCGTTCAGCGGATCGACGTTGACGGTAGCCACGTCACCGGGGTTCACGCCATTGCCTTGCGAGCCGGCAGCGTTTTGGTCAAGCTTGGCGCCCGAATGACAGGCGCTCAACACACCAACCACGAGAACCACTAAAGCCATGCGAAGTTTAGAAAACATGTTTACTTCTCCTGAGTTGTCGTTGCATCAAATAAATTTCGATCAAACAAGGTAAAGCGGTTACCTGCCGATGGGCTTGATGTGACCCATCGACGGGCAATTACTGTCGCAGTAGCGGATAAACCGACTACTCCGATTTACTGCATAAAGGGGCCCCACGAAGGTTGCGACACGTTGCCGCCGCTCACCGACAGTACCTGGCGCGACGTGCCATCGACCGACACCGCTGCCAATACGCCGCGTCCGCCAACGTAGGTAGCGTACAGAATGTACTGGCCGTTCGCAGCGAAACTGGGCGACTCGTCACGCGTGGTGTCGGTCAGGCCAGTTGCGTCGCCGGTACTCAGATCCTGTACGTAGAGCTTGAATGCGCCGCCAATACGCGAAATATACGCGAGCATCTTGCCGTCTGGGCTGACACGCGGGCTCGTATTGTAGCTGCCGTGAAACGTCACGCGCTGGGCAGGGCCGCCAGTCGCTTCCCCTTGTGCCGACATCTTATAGATTTGTGGCTGGCCGCCGCGATCGCTGGTGAAATAGATCGACTGACCATCGGCGGAAAATTGCGGCTCGGTATCGATGCCACTGCCGTTGGAGAGCCGGCGCAGCCCGCTGCCGTCGGCATTGACTTCATACACCTGGGTGTTGCCCGTGAGCGACAGCGAGACCGCTACGTGGCGACCGTCCGGGGACCATGACGGTGCACTGTTGCTGCCTTTGAAGTTCGAGATGACGACGCGGTTGCCGGTCGGCAGGTCGTGGATGTAGACGATGGGCTTCTGTTTCTCGAAAGATACGTAAGCAACCTTGGTTCCATCAGGCGACCAAGCGGGCGAAATGATCGGCTCCGGGCTCGATAGCGCCACACGCGCGTCTTTGCCGTCGGAATCCGAGATTTGCAACTGGTAGCGGCCGCCCGTGCGTATCACGTAGGACAGGCGCGTGGCGAATACCCCGCGGATGCCCAGCAGCTTCTGGTAGATGTAGTCGGAGATCTTGTGCGCGCTCATGCGCAACCCGCTGGCCGGGCTCACCAAGGACAACCCGCCGAGGCTTTGTTGCTTGACCGTGTCGTAGAGGCGGAACCGCACGTCGTAATCGCCGTTGGGCAGGCGCGTTACGCTGCCGCCGACGAATGCTTCGGCGCCTTTGACTTTCCAACTGCCAAGGTCTACCGAGTCGGTTTCGGAAACCGGTGTGCCGCCCGCGGCGATGTTCGTGAAACGTCCGCTGCGAGCGAGGTCTTCTTTAACGATTTCGCTGACTTGCTGCGGTGAGCTTGCTTCGTCTCGAAATGGCGCGGTGGCGATAGGGAATTGGCTGGCGCCTACGCCTGTGATATCGACGTTGAGTTCCGCATGGGCACTTGCGGCGACGGCGAGCAATGCCGCGGTCATCACGGCTTTAAAGCGGACATTCATTAAAAGGCTCATGCTTGGTTCGGGTTCCTGGTAGCGAAGCGTGGATGTCATATGCATCCTTCACGCGCCTGACTAGACATCAAAATTAACTGAACGTTCCCGCAGCCAGTCGCGCACTTTAGGCAATTTGCATGGAAATTTCAACACTAACTCTCAAATGTTTCAGCTTTTCGGCCGGAAGGTGATATTAAAGTTTGCCTGCGCCTTGCCGTCCGTGTCGCGCGGCATATGCCCTGAGGCTTGCACAGCGCGGAGCACCGCGTCATCCCAAGCTGGATTGCCGCTCGATTGACTGATGTGCGCCTCGAGCACATCGCCGTCGGGAGCGCAATGCACAGCAACCACTGCGGTTGGATTGCCGTCGACGCTGTTCGGATCAAACCTGATATTCGGCTTGACGATGCGCCGCACTTTATCCGCATAGCCAGCCCCCGTGCCGCCAGAGCCGGTACCGGTGCCGGTCGAGCCCAGTCCGTTCGCGCCACCGGTATCCCCCGTGGCCGAGCCTTGCAGACGCGCCAGATTTGCCGCCCGCGCTTTATCTGCCTGCGCCTTGGCTTTCAGGTCGGCGGCCTGCTTGGCCTTTTGTTCCTTCTGTTCCTCGGCTTTCTGTTGTGCCGCCTGAGCCTGTTGCTGCTGCTGTTTAGCCTGCTGATCCTTCAGTTGCTGTTCTTTCGCCTGCTGATCCTTGAGCTGCTGATCTTTCGATTGTTGCTGCTTCAATTCGTCGGCTTTCTGTTGTGCAAGCTTTTGCGCGTCAGCCTTTTGCTGGGCCAGTTTGGCCTGGGCGGCGCGCTCTTGCTGCAGGCGAGCGTCGGCTTGCTGCTGAAGTTGCAATTGTTTCTGGCGTTCCTGCTCGGCCAGCAGAGCCTGCTGCTGGGCTTGCTGCTGCCGCTTCTTGGCCTCCTGCAGCGCGATATCGGCATCGTCGGGCGGCGGTGGCGTCACCACTTTCGGCACCACGGGCGCCGGCGGTTGGGGCGTCGGGGGCGTGACCGGCTGGTTGAGCTCCTCGGCGGTCCATAGCTCCGCTTGCGCTCCGACCGGTGCACTGTTCTGCCATTGAATACCGTGCAGCAAGAACAGCAGCAGGAGGCAATGCATCACTATGGCCAAGCCGAACGAGCGCCACGTCCCGCGCTCGCGAGGCGGGTCGAATGGGTAACCGGTGTTTTGGTTAGAACGGTTATTCATGACGATTTGACGAGCAGTCCCACACGTTTTACACCGCGATTTTTCAACTCTGACATGACGTTCATCACGGCTTCATATTTTACCGTTTTATCGGCTGCAATCACGACCGGCTCGTCAGGATTGGCCAGTTGACGATTGGTCACGAACGTGTCGAGATCGGTTTGAGTCATGGTCTGATCTTGCGTCAACGTGCCGTCTTTGTAACGTACCGAGAGCGTGCCGTCCGCTTTGATATTCACGATGACCGGCGGCGTCTGTGGCTGCGGCGCCGCGTTACCCACCGTAGGCAAGTTGATGATGGTCGGTGTCACGAGCGGCGCGGTGACCATGAAGATCACCAGCAGCACGAGCATCACATCGATATAGGGAACCACATTGATATCGGACATCGCGCGGCGGCCGCGGCCACCGCGCATGCTGGAACGCATCGAACCTGGCATGACGTGCTCCTCAGTGGGCCTGGCGTTGCAGGATGTTCGAGAACTCTTCGACGAACGTCTCGAACCGAATCGCCAGGCGATCGATATCGTGGGTGTAGCGATTGTAGGCCACCACCGCCGGAATGGCGGCGAACAGGCCGATTGCGGTCGCCACCAGTGCTTCGGCAATCCCCGGCGCTACGTTGGCCAGCGTAGCCTGTTGCACGTTGGCCAGGCCGCGGAACGCGTTCATGATCCCCCACACGGTGCCGAACAAACCGATGTACGGGCTGACCGAACCGACCGACGCGAGAAAGGCGAGATTGGCTTCAAGTGCATCCATTTCACGCTGGAATGATGCGCGCATGGCGCGACGCGCGCCGTCGAGCATCGCACTGGGGTCGGCCATGCGCTTTTCCTTGCCTTTGAGGAATTCGCGCATGCCGGCTTCGAAAATGCGTTCCAGCGCGCCGTTCTTATGGCGATTGCTGGCAGCGCTTTGATACAGCGTCTGCAGATCGCCGCCGGACCAAAAGTCGCGCTCGAAGCGCTCCGTTTGCGAGCGAGCCTGCCTGATTGCGAACCATTTGCGGAAAATGACCGTCCAGGACATCAGCGACAAAAAGAGCAAGAGTGCAATGACGGCCTGGGCGAGGACGCTGGCGTTAAGGATCAACGATACAAACGATAGATCTTGAGCGTTATTCATAGATTTTGCGCACGGGGTGACCCGGTGTGGCCGGGATAATCAGGTTGCTGTGGGTTAATGGACAAACTCGGGGCAAATTCGGATAGCGGGAAAACGCGGTAAATCAGGGGAAATCGCTGAGCTAGCCGGCAATTGCGTGATTTTAATCCATGTAAGTCTTGGCGCGGTGCTGCGACGGCGAGGGCGTTCGCGCCACGACAACGCGCGTTGCCCCGTGCCTCTGAGCCTTGCGGCGCGCGCAAGTTCACTCGGCATGCCTCCAGGCCTCCAGCGCGTGCCTGACCGGGGCGGGGAGTTCGGCCGGCCGGAACGAGTCGCGGCCGACGCAGCCGACCTTGGTCGAGCTTTGCGCGAGCACGGTATCACCGCGCCGTATCGACTGTTCGAAATCGATCGAAGCGCGGCCCAGGCGGGTGATCGTGACCTCGACCATCAGCAGATCGTCAAGGCGGGCCGGCGACAGATAGTTGACGGCGGTGCTGCGCACCACGAAAAGAACGCCGTCGTTTTGCGCCACGGCGCTCTGGTCGGCGCCACAGGCGCGCAACAACTCGGTGCGTGCCCGCTCGAAAAATTTCAGGTAATTGACGTAAAAAACCACGCCGCCGGTATCCGTGTCTTCGAAGTACACACGGATCTGCCATTGAAAGCGCGCTGTTACGCCCGGTTTGCTTCGCTGATCATTCATGCCGCAAGTTTACCGGAACAGCCGGTCAATTCGGCGACGGATCGAGTCGACATCGCTGAACATTCGCCGGCCTCGACGCAGGGCGCGCCGGTTATGGAAAACCCGAAGCCTACTGCGGTTCGGGCGTGGGGGCAAGCCTAACCGGTCTGGCCACGCTAATTTGCGGCATTTAGATATAGA